>ERZ1066120.263-NODE-263-length-53661-cov-16.213166_pt1 | contig 53661 bp, 39 predicted proteins | sample MGYA00382767_ERZ1066120 | MGnify/ENA primary metagenome ERZ1066120 (study PRJEB33369, sample SAMEA5778350) | biofilm metagenome | biome: Industrial cooling water; feature: Water cooling tower basin; material: Biofilm | place: United Arab Emirates | collected...
ATTACCACTCTATCAAGGAAAGGTGTGTCTTTTTCTCTTTCATGCAACAAAGCCAAACATTAGTAATGCCCTGCGAAAGATTGGAGTCAGTCGAAAAAAAAGACATACGGATACCGAGAACGGGATGAGGTGAAACGTCAAGCTTTTCGAGAGCAATTACAGACAAAATCTGCGGCTCAAATGGTGTATGTCGATGAAGCGGGCATTGATAATCGAGATGACTATCCCTATGGCTACTGCGAGATTGGACAACGTTTTTATGCTCTCAAGCAGGGCAAACGCACCGCAAGAGTCAGTTGGATTGCCGCTCTGAGGCAAGGGAAACTGTTTGCACCGATAACGTTTGAAGGCGCTTGTAACCGAGACTTATTTGAAATGTGGTTAGAAGAGTCGCTTCTACCCCAATTGCATAGGGGTGATGTCATCATTATCGATAATGCTAGTTTCCATCACTCCCAAACCATTGATGAAATTGTGGCACAAGCAGGGTGTGAAATCTGGTATTTGCCTCCCTATTCTCCAGACTTAAACCAAATCGAGCATTGGTGGTTTGCCCTGAAGAATTGGATGCGGCAACGATGGGATGAATTTGATAGCTTTCGTGATTGTGTTGATGCTGCTTTTAAACACTGTCCTAACGTGTTTCCGTAGGGCTATATCTATATAGATTTGCTCATGCCCTTCCTCTTTAGGATCGCCAAAAGCTGCCAAGAGCCTTAATCTGGTCTCAAAACTGCGATGATTTCAGGACGGAGGGATTATGATTTCGGGTCGCTACAGCTAGCCAAGTCGCGATCGCGCTGAACTGAAACTAGTACAAGAAGTCAGAAGTTGTAGCGGTGGGTTCACCCAAAATCTTTGTTAGAAGTCAGAGTTGTTTGGTAAACTCGCCCGTACGGAAGTCGGAAGTGAAAAAAATTCAACCGAGAAAATGTAAGCTTTTATTAAGTTACTGCCTTTCTTCATTAGATCTTCATTTTTTTTTCCTATTCTCCAAAAAGATAAAGATGCTAGTGCTTGAGTTTGAATACTCAGATTAAGACAACAGCCAAACAAACTAGAACTCCTCGGAGTTTTTCATTGCCAGAAACAAAGTAAGTTATCACACTATTCGGTGTAACTTGCGATCGACCTCTGGCTTTTTTTCTCGATTAACTAGCAATTGAAAAGTCAAAAATCAAAAGTTAAAAGTCAAAATAGAGGAGTCAGGAGTCGGAAGTCGGAAGTCGGAAGTCGGAAGTCAGGAGTCAGAAGCCAGGAGTAATTTTTCTCCCTCACATTCCCCACACTTCCCACACTCCCCACTACTCACTACTCACTACTCACTACTCACTCATGACTAATGACCAATTATGTTTCTCGTATAACCCAGGAGGAATTTAATGACAATTACTCCAGAGCGAGAGCAAAAAGTAAGAATTGTGGTCGATAAAGATCCGGTTCCCACTTCACCTGAGTTGTGGGCAAAACCAGGACACTTCGATCGCACTCTTGCTAGGGGTCCTAAAACGACAACTTGGATCTGGAACCTCCATGCTAATGCTCACGATTTCGACACTCATACCAGCGATTTAGAAGACATTTCCCGCAAAATTTTTGCCGCCCATTTCGGTCACTTAGCCGTGATATTTATTTGGCTGAGTGGAATGTATTTTCACGGGGCGAAATTCTCCAACTTTGAGGCTTGGATGGCAAACCCAACGGGTGTTAAACCCAGCGCCCAAGTTGTTTGGTCGCTCGTCGGACAAGATATTTTAAATGCCGATGTTGGTGGTGGCTTCCACGGAATTCAAATTACTTCTGGACTATTTCAACTCTGGCGGGCTGCTGGGATTACCAATACTTTTCAGCTTTACTGTACCGCGATCGGTGGCTTAGTAATGGCAGCCATCATGCTGTTTGCTGGCTGGTTCCACTATCACAAACGCGCTCCCAAACTGGAATGGTTTCAAAACTGGGAAGCAATGATGAACCACCACCTAGCAGGATTGCTGGGGTTGGGGTGTTTGGGGTGGGCAGGACACCAAATTCACGTTGCTTTGCCCGTTAACAAACTATTGGATGCTGGGGTAGCTACTAAAGATATTCCCCTGCCTCACGAATTTATTTTGAATACAAGCTTGATGGCAGAGTTATATCCCAGCTTTGCCAAAGGTTTAGTACCGTTCTTTACCCTGCAATGGGGACAATATAGCGATTTTCTCACCTTCAAAGGCGGTTTGAATCCGGTTACAGGTGGGTTGTGGTTGTCCGATACCGCTCACCATCACTTGGCACTTGCAGTTCTATTCATCGTTGCCGGACACTTCTACCGCACTAACTGGGGTATCGGTCACAGTTTCAAGGAAATGTTGGATGATGCTAAGTCTCCCAACATGCTACCATTTTTAAACTTTATCGGTCCCGTAGGTCATGAGGGACTCGATAAAATCTTTGAGACTTCCTGGCACGCGAATCTGTCCATCCACTTAGTACAGTTTGGAACGGCTAGCCTTCTGGTGGCACATCATATGTATGCCATGCCTCCCTACCCGTACTTGGCAACCGATTATGCTACCGCCTTGTCTCTATTTACCCATCACGTTTGGATTGCAGGCTTCTGTATTGTCGGCGGCGCAGCCCATGCAGCTATCTTCTTAGTACGAGACTACGATCCAGCCCATCATGTCAACAACATACTAGATCGAACCCTCCGTCACCGAGATGTCATCATTTCTCACCTCGCTTGGGTTTGTCAGTTTTTAGGCTTTCATAGCTTTGCTATGTACTGCCACAACGACACCATGCGGGCTTTCGGTCGTCCCCAAGATATGTTCTCAGATACGGGAATTCAGCTACAACCAATTTTTGCCCAGTGGATACAGCATATCCACACCGCAGCCGTGGGAGCGGCACAGGTAGCTCAACCATTGGGTGATGTCTTTGGTGGAGTACGAGGAATTGAACTCTCAGGACTAGGTACGACAGCTCCAGGCATCGGCGCACCCGTCAGCTACGCTTGGGGTGGTGGTATAGTTGCAGTCGGTGGTAAAGTCGCTATGATGCCGATCGCATTAGGTACGGCAGACTTCTTAATCCACCACATCCACGCCTTTACAATTCACGTCACGGTACTCGTACTATTCAAAGGCGTACTGTTTGCCCGTGGTTCGCGTTTAGTTCCAGATAAGGCAAACTTGGGCTTCCGCTTCCCCTGCGATGGACCAGGACGCGGCGGTACATGTCAGGTATCAGCTTGGGATCACGTCTTCCTAGGTCTATTCTGGATGTATAATTCCCTTTCAATGGTGGTCTTCCACTTTAGTTGGAAAATGCAATCGGATGTCTGGGGAACGGTCGATTCGGATGGCATTGTGACGCACTTAACCGGAGGTAACTTTGCTACCTCGTCGATTACCAACAACGGCTGGCTGCGCGATTTCCTCTGGGCGCAATCGGCACAAGTGATTCAGTCTTACAATTCATCCCTGTCTGCCTACGGTCTGATGTTCCTAGCCGGACACTTCATTTTTGGCTTTAGCCTCATGTTCCTGTTCAGTGGTCGGGGCTACTGGCAAGAATTAATCGAATCGATTGTCTGGGCGCACAACAAATTGAAAGTTGCTCCAGCAATTCAGCCGCGTGCTTTGAGCATCGTTCACGGTCGAGCTGTTGGCGTAGCTCACTACCTCTTAGGAGGAATTGTGACAACTTGGGCTTTCTTCCTAGCTCGCATGTCGGCAATTGGTTGATGGTTATTAGTTATTGGTTATTTGTAAACCACCAATGACGAATGACCAATGACAAATGACAAAAAAACGATAAGTCGATCCTGAAATCGAAGATCTTAAATATGGCTACAAAATTTCCAAAATTTAGCCAAGACCTTGCTCAAGACCCTACGACCCGTCGCATTTGGTATGCGATGGCGACTGCTCACGATTTTGAACTCCACGATGGCATGACGGAGGAGAATCTTTACCAAAGGATTTTTGCCTCCCACTTCGGTCACTTGGCGATTATCTTTCTGTGGGCATCGGGGGTTTTGTTCCACGTTGCTTGGCAAGGCAATTTCGAGCAGTGGATTAAAGATCCTGTAAACGTGCGTCCCATTGCTCATGCGATTTGGGATGCTCAATTTGGTCCACCCGCGATCGAGGCTTTTACGAGAGCCGGAGCTACTAACCCAGTCGATATTTGCTATTCGGGCGTTTATCACTGGTGGTACACGATCGGGATGCGGACGAATAACGAACTCTACACTGGTGCGATCTTTCTACTTTTACTCGCAGCTTTGTTCTTGTTTGCTGGCTGGTTGCATCTCCAACCGCGATATCGTCCTACCCTCGCTTGGTTCAAAAGTGCTGAGCCAAGGCTGAATCATCACCTGGCTGGTTTGTTTGGTGTCAGTTCCTTAGCTTGGGCAGCTCACTTAATTCACGTTGCAATTCCCGAATCTCGCGGTCAGCATGTGGGTTGGGATAACTTCTTGTTTACCCCGCCGCATCCAGAGGGCTTAGGTGCATTCTTTACAGGAAACTGGAGTGCTTACGCCCAAAATCCCGATACGGCTCAACATGTATTTAATAGTTCTCAAGGTGCAGGAACGGCAATTCTAACGTTCTTAGGTGGTTTTCATCCCCAGACACAATCTTTGTGGCTGACAGATATGGCACATCACCATGTCGCGATCGCCGTGCTGTTGATTATTGCCGGACACATGTACCGGACAAACTGGGGTATCGGTCACAGCATCAAAGAGATGCTCAACTCCAAATCTTTCTTTGGGGCAAAAGTTGAAGGACCGTTCAACTTACCACACCAAGGACTGTACGACACGATTAATAACTCTCTGCACTTCCAACTATCTCTGGCATTGGCGGCTTTGGGCGTAGCTTGTTCTTTGACGGCGCAGCACATGTATTCAATGCCGCCATACGCTCACATAGCCAAAGACTTTACTACGATGTCAGCCCTTTATACCCATCACCAGTATATAGCTGGGTTTTTGATGGTAGGAGCATTTTCCCATGCTGGCATCTTTTGGATCAGAGACTACGACCCAGAACAGAATAAAGGCAATGTGCTAGACCGAGTTTTGCGGCACAAAGAGGCGATTATTTCCCACTTGTCTTGGGTGTCTCTGTTCTTAGGCTTCCACACTCTAGGCTTATACGTCCACAACGATGTAGAAGTCGCCTTTGGCGCAGCCGAGAAACAAGTGCTGATCGAGCCAGTGTTCGCTCAGTTCATTCAAGCCGCGCACGGTAAGGTGTTATATGGGTTTAATACACTGTTGTCGAACCCAGATAGTATTGCCTCTACGGCTTGGCCCAACCATGCTAATGTTTGGCTACCAGGTTGGTTAGATGCGGTGAATAACACCACAAACTCATTATTTCTGACGATTGGACCTGGAGACTTCTACGTTCACCACGCGATCGCCCTTGGTTTGCATGTCACCACTTTAGTACTGGTCAAAGGTGCGTTGGATGCTCGCGGTTCCAAGCTGATGCCCGATAAGAAAGACTTCGGCTATGCCTTCCCTTGTGATGGTCCTGGTCGCGGTGGTACTTGCGATATCTCTGCTTGGGATGCTTCCTATTTGGCTGTGTTCTGGATGCTCAATACTTTGGGTTGGGTCACTTTCTATTGGCACTGGAAACATTTAGCAATTTGGGAAGGGAATATAGCTCAATTTAATGAGTCTTCCACTTATCTCATGGGCTGGTTCCGAGATTACCTCTGGTTGCACTCCGCTCAGTTGATTAATGGCTACAACCCTTACGGTACGAATAGTCTAGCGATTTGGTCGTGGATGTTCCTCTGGGGACACTTGGCTTGGGCTGTTAGTTTCATGTTCTTGATTACTTGGCGGGGTTACTGGCAAGAGTTAATTGAAACGTTGGTTTGGGCGCATGAGAAAACACCATTATCTTTCGGGTACTGGAGAGATAAGCCTGTTGCGCTGTCTATCGTTCAGGCTCGTTTGGTTGGTTTGACTCACTTCACCGTTGGCTATATTGCTACTTATGGTGCTTTCTTAATTGCTTCGACGGCTGGAAAGTTTGGCTAGCCTAAAGTAAAAATTTTGGGGCAGATTCTACAAGAAATATATTTGTTTTCTCTACCCTAAAATTTGGCTTTATTCAGTTGTGAATTTAGACTCTCCTCTCCTGGTAGTTTTGCCAGGAGAGTTCTTTGAAAACTGTAAATTGTTACTTTTTTTGTCCGCATTTATTTACGTTCAAAATCATAAAAATGTTACCGATCTGAGAAGTTTTACACAAGAAAAAACTCAGTTAGCTTAACAACTATTAATGAGTTAGGAGAAAACCCAAAATGACTAATACTGCCAATCCATCTGTAGAACCAAAACTGAATTATAGACTCGATGCCGATCCGGTTCAACCCTATAAAGGAGATCCGTTTAATAGTAATTTCTCTACAGCTATCACTGATTCTCCTTTAGCAAAAGCCTTTATTAACAATCTTCCCGCTTATCGTCAAGGACTAACCCCTTTTATGCGAGGTTTAGAAATCGGGATGGCTCATGGCTATTTTCTAGTAGGACCAGAGGTGGTAGTAGGACCATTGCGAGAGACAGCTCATGGCGCTAATTTAAGCGGATTAATTACGGCAATATATATAGCTGTGTCAGCCTGTTTGGGAATTTCTATTTTTGCAATTACAACCTTCCAAGGAGATCCCAGAGGCTCTTATGGTTATACTGCTAAAGATCCACTTAGACCGTTGCGAAAGCAAGAGGAATGGTATCAATTAAATGGTGGTATCTTTCTAGGAGCAATGGGTGGCGCGGTATTTGCCTATTTACTACTAGAAAACTTTGATGCTCTAGATTCAATTTTGCGAGGCGGAGTTAATGTTAACTAGATGATGGTAAGTCGTAAGTTAAAGTTTACCTCTTGCTTCTCACCTCTTAGCTAACTCGCCAATTACCCATTACCCATTACCATTTACCAATTCAAAATCGGAGAATAATATTATGGTAGATATGACACAATTAACAGGATCTTATGCTGCTTCGTGGCTGCCTTGGATTATGATTCCCTTAATATTTTATATTTTGCCGTTTCCAGTATTTGCTTTAATATTTATTTGGATTGAAAAAGAAGCAGGAACGGCTGAAGAAGAAGTATAACTGAAAAAAGAGATAGGAGTTTCGAGCCTTGTATTGCTCATATCTCAATATATTTCGGTTAACCGTGCCAAGACATTAAACATCCCCCAACCCCCTTAAAAAGGGGGCAAAAGTTTTCTAGCTTTTAAGCAGAATTTAGTTAGTATTTGTTAGATCGGAGCTAAAAGAAGCGAGAAAATTATCGCTATTGAAGAGATTGCCTTCGGTGTTTTGAGTAAATTCTGTTTGTCCAGCAGGGGAACTGCTACCGAGCGATGTTAACAGATCTTGCTTGATTTGGTCAGCTAAAGAGTTGATACTAATATCTAGCTCGGTATTGACTTCGCGATCGCTAAAAATACTATCACTGAAGTCAATATTTGGAGTAGATACTGATGGATCGGAAGTCCAACCACTACCGATTAAACTCAGAAAGTCTTCACCAACTCGATCGATCAGAGAGTCAATACCCTGACTAATTTGGTTATTCTCGGCATCGCTACTATAGAGACTACCCAAACTGCTAGTTAGTAGGTTGTCAACTTCATCACTAATCGTATTGCGATCGGTAACAAACGTCCAATCGCTGTTACCAATAACTAACTTCCCATCTCCAATGTCACTGAAGCCATTTGCTAGAGGATTACCAATAATTAAATTATCGTTACCGCTGAACCTATTGCCATTGCCAATAGTTGCATTGCCACTCCCAAAATACCAGTTGCCATTGCCAATAGTTGCATTCTCGCTACCGAAGTGCCAGTTACCGTTACCAACGGTTTTGTTGGCTTCATCAAAGTACCAGTTGCCGTTACCAATGGTTTCATTAACGTTACCAAAAAGCCAGTTACCGTTACCAATGGTTGCATTCTCGCCGCCAAAGTACCAGTTACCATTGCCAACAGTTGCGTTGTCGTCAGCGTAATACCAATTGCCGTTACCAAGCAGATCGTTATAACTAGCAAAAAGCCAGTTACCGTTACCAACAATTTCATTGCCACTGCCATAGTGCCAATTACCATTGCCAACAGTTCTATTATTAGTAGCATTAGCTGCATTTTCAGGATCGGCTAAATCAGTAAGGCTTGATAGCCAATCGCTATTACCGATGGGTACGGGTAAATTGTTAAAGGCAAGGTTGTCAAAAGTAAGGACACTATTGCCAGAAGGAGAGTTATTATTAGCAGTTGAGTCGTTACCTCCAAAGGAAGCGATCGCACCCTGAAGGGAAGTGTCACCGCCAAAAGGTGAGTTGCCGTCGCTAGAAGAGTTAGGATCGATTAATTGCTGCCAATCCCCATTAGCAAATATCCAATTACCGCTTCCAGTAACAGAGCTGTTATTGTCATGAAACGTGCTAGGGTTGTCGGTATTGATAAAAGGATTGCTACCTCCAGCAAACGGGTTGCTATCTTCACTATTGGTAGGTGGATTGTTGCTACCAGCAGGGTTATTCGTACTACCTTCAGGAGGACTACCAATACCGCTAAAGATAGTAGTAAGACCTTCAGTACCCAAAACTTCGCTTAAAGGACCAAATGGCGACTGTTGCAGTAGATTATTTAAATCTGTAGAAGAAAGATCGTTGTCGGTAGAAATAAGATTATTGCTACTAGTGGCATTGTCTCCACTTACAATGTCTCCACTTACAATAGGGCTATCAACACTAGTGAATGGATTATTGTTACCTTGAGCGGGGTTAACACCACCAGCGAATATGTTCCAAAAGTTATCACCAGCAAAAGGATTGCCACCATAAGCTAAATCGCCATCTGTATTAGGGTTGCTACTTGCAAATGGGTTATTTGCATTATCGCTATCAGCAGCATCACCAACACCACTGAAGATATTAGCAAGATCCTCGACACCTAAAACTTCACTTAAGCGACCGAATGGCGATTGTAGCAGTAGATCGTTTATGTCGCTAGAGGAACCATCAGTACCTGGTTCAAGAGAGTTAGACTCAGAAGTGGTCATGAACGGCTTCTCCTAATTACTATTACAGGTTTATAAACATCAAGAAATTTTTTTTATAATCAAAAATCAACCAATATTAATCGATCTTGGATCGAGTTACATCACTTGTTTTGTTACTAGAACGTTATTGCTATGCCATCTAGATTGAGTTGCTAATACTTTGTGTTTCAAGTACTAGATTATTTGTATTAATTAATACTTTACCTAACACTTAGATAGTATATATTTCATAAAATATGACTGTCACTGATTAATCTTTCGACCTATTTGTTATTTTTTTCGTTCTAATTTATCCAAAATAAATCAGCCGCAAATCGTGACTTGCAGCTCTAGCAGTCCTAGATCGTTGACAAGCAACAGGCACTTGTATCATCAGGTGGGCATCGCCCACCATACGCTTACTTTTACTCGTTGACGAGTGGTAAATTTTGACTGAGTTTTGTCTTTTTTTTCTGGCTGTCTTTGACTGTATTAGCAGTACCGCGCCATACCATCAGGAAAAAAGCTCCAGCAATTAAAGTTCCTAAACCAGTTTTGATGACATTTTTGATCAAACTCAAACTATTACCCGCATCTTTTGCCGCTTGAGCCTGAAATTTTTGTTCGGAATTGGTAATTCCAGCAAGAATTTGTTTTTTTAATTGCTGAGGACTTTGAGATTTTGGCGCATTAATTCGGAGGTTGAGCCGAGACAAAGTATCTGTAATTTCTCGATCTGTTTGAGCTTGACTAAGTTGCTGCTTGATGCTTTGAAGCTGAACTGATTGCTGAGCAATTTGGCGAGTGCCTCCTTCTTGTATCCGCCAAGCAGAACTAACAATCAAGGGCAGTAATACTAGATATAATATGCCAGCTACCAAAGCAGCTCTAGACAGAAACTTGAAAATCTTGAAATTTTTCTCGCCAATCAAGAGAAAAACTAAACCAATTAATGGTACAGGCGATCGCTCGACTAGATGACTAGCCATTTGAAATTCCCACGCAGGATTTGTAAAACCTGGTGGAATAAAAATACTAATAATATCTAAAAGGGATAAAGCCAATAAAACATAACCAGCTATCCGCAATAGGGGACTAAACCAAAATTCTTCACTATTAGATTGAGTCATAGAAACCTACCTTTTTACAGTTGACAGTTGACAGCGGCTAGTGGCTAGTAGTTAGATATTTTTCTAGTCACTCCTCACCAGTCACTACTCACTACTCACTACTCACTACTCACTACTCACTTAACAGCTAATTCATTAGCCATAACAAACTCGCGAAACTTGAGAAAAAATGCTTCGACTGTACCATCTGCTAATGCTGTTTTGACAATATGAATTGCTGGCTCTATTTCATAACTTCGATCTACGAGAGTCAGTGCATAAGCTGCATTTAAAGTGACGAGATCGACTATCGGTTTTCGTCCTTCTCCGCTGATGATGGCGAGAAATTCCGAGGCGTTATCTATAGCATTTCCACCAGCCAGCTCTGATTCTGGTACAGTTGCCATGCCAAAATCTTCAGGTAAAACTTGTTTTGTAGTCATGCGATCGCCCCGTACTTCTATAATTTGAGAAGCACCTGCTAAAGTAATCTCATCCAATCCATCCGAACCTGTCACCACCAAAGCCTGTATCCCCAATTCCATCAAAGTCTCAGCAATAATCCGCGCCACAGCCGGATCGCCACAACCGACGAGTTGGTGTTTTGGTTGACTGGGATTGAGTAACGGTCCTAGTAGATTAAAAGCAGTCGGATGACCGACTTCGGCTCTAGCAGCAGCGATCGCCTTAAAAGCTGGATGCCAATCCCGCGCAAATAGAAAACTTAGCTTAGTTGCTGCTAAACTTTCAACGGCGCGCGCCGTCATTGCCGCTAGAGAAATTCCCAAAACTTCGAGTAAATCGCAGGAACCGTTAGGTTTAACCGAACCCCGATTTCCATGCTTAGCGACTCGAATTCCTAAAGCAGCAACAATAAACGCTGCTGTAGTGGAAACGTTATAGCGCGGTCGCCGCACCCCGCCAGTACCAACAATATCGAGATCGACTTGACCGAAGTTTGCCTGTCGCCTGCGTTCCCACAGGATATCGCGGTATCCAAGTAGTTCTTGAGTTTGAGCATCGGCGACTGGTCGAGTTTGTAAAAAGCTGACAATTTCATTTAACTCAGCTTCACCCGACAAGAGATATTCCATCACCTGACGTGCTTGTTCTCGCGTGCGCGGTATTTGCATAGGAAAGTGAGTAGTGAGTAGTGAGTAGTGGGTAGTGGTGAGTGGGGAGTGGTGAGTGGGGAGTGGGGGGACAAGGGGACAAGGGGACAAGGGGACAAGTGGCGGAGATTAAACGACTCCTGACTTCTGTCTCCTGTCTCCTGTCTCCTGTCTCCTGTCTTCTGATAACTGATAACTGTCAACTGATGCTTGAGTCCAGCGGTTCATGGCTTTACCAACAACCGCAAGTTCTTGCATTACGGAGTCGAAGCGATCTGGGGTGAGGGATTGAGGACCGTCGGATAAAGCTTTGGCGGGGTTGGGATGGACTTCGATCATGAGTGAATCCGTACCTGCCGCGATCGCTGCCATTGCCATTGAGGGGACGTACTCGGATTTACCCGTACCGTGGCTGGGGTCGATCGCAATTGGTAGGTGAGTTAGGGATCGCAATACGGGAATGACTGATAAATCTAAAGTATTCCGTGCATACTGGCGATCGAAGCTGCGAATCCCGCGTTCGCAAAGAATCACATTCGGGTTTCCGGCTGCCATAATATATTCTGCTGCCATCAGCCACTCTTCAATTGTGGCTGACATACCCCGCTTAAGAAAAATTGGTTTATCCTGCGCTCCCACCTTCTTCAAGAGGGGGAAATTCTGCATATTCCTCGCGCCTACCTGGACGATATCCGCCACAGCTGCAACCTTATCGAGATCGGCAGTATCCATGACTTCAGTAATAATTCCCAAACCCGTTGCTTCGCGTGCTGCTGCAAGTAAACCTAAAGCACTCTCGCCATGTCCCTGAAATGCATAAGGGGACGTGCGAGGCTTGTAAGCGCCACCGCGCAGAAATTTTGCGCCTGCTGTCTTTACCCGTCGTGCGGTATACACGATCATTTCTTCATTTTCTACCGAGCAAGGACCTGCGATCGTCACTACTGGATGGCGATCGCCAAAGGGAACCAAACCATTTGGAGTTGGCACGATGACTTCGCTTGGTTCGCCGTGACGAAACTCGCGGCTAACGCGCTTAAAGGGTTGTTCCACCCGTAACGTTTGCTCGATCCAAGGACTGAGTTCTCGAACTTGCTCCGGATCTAATTCAGATGTATGACCAACTAGACCGAGGACAATTTTGTGTTTGCCAATACTTTTTTCTACTTTCAAACCCCAACTGCTCAACTCTTCGCTGAGGCGGCTAATTTCAATTTCTGGCGTACCGTTTTTTAATACTACAATCATGTGAATTTTCCTGTGAAGTGAGTAGTGAGTAGTCGTAGGGGCGGGTTTAGCAAATAATTCACGGCTTACGGCAATAAATCTTCGGTCAAAACCCGCCCGTACAAGAGTCAGGAGTAATTGTGAATTGTGAATTGCCAATTGTGAATTCTTCTCTAGCCCCTAGCCCCCAATCCCTAGTTTTGCTACAGTCTGCACGTCTTTATCGCCGCGTCCAGAGCAGTTGATGACGATGCGGGGGCTACCAGTTAGTTGCGGACAGAGAGTATCCAAATAGGCGATCGCGTGGGCGGTTTCTAAAGCTGGAATAATCCCTTCTAATTGAGATAGATGTTTGAATGCGTCTAAGGCTTGTGCATCTGTGACGCTGTAATATTCGCCACGACCGCTATCCTTTAAATAACTGTGTTCGGGACCGACCCCAGGATAGTCCAGTCCAGCACTAATTGAATGTGCTTCTATCACTTGACCGTCCTCATCTTGGAGTAAATAACTCATTGCACCGTGCAACACGCCAATTCGTCCATGTGTCAGCGTTGCTGCATGTTTCTCCGTATTCACCCCTTCTCCGGCTGCTTCGACTCCAATCAATCGCACTGTTGGTTCGTGAATAAATTCGTAGAACAGCCCAATTGCATTAGAACCTCCCCCGACGCAAGCTAAGAGAATATCTGGCAACCCGCCCCACTTCTGTTGACACTGAGCGCGAGTTTCTGTACCGATAACGGCATGAAAATCTCGCACAATCATCGGATAGGGATGGGGACCAGCAACGGAACCCAAAATATAATGAGTTGTTTCTACATTTGTGACCCAATCGCGAATCGCCTCTGAAGTTGCATCTTTTAAAGTTCCCGTACCTGCCTCAACTGGGCGCACCTCTGCCCCCATCAGCCGCATCCGAAATACGTTCAGGGCTTGTCGTTCCATATCGTGGATGCCCATATAGACGATGCACTGCAACCCAAAACGAGCGCAGACTGTAGCAGTAGCAACTCCATGCTGACCCGCTCCCGTCTCAGCAATAATTCTTTGCTTGCCCATCCGCTTTGCTAATAAAGCTTGAGCTAGGGCATTGTTGATTTTGTGAGCGCCTGTATGGTTCAAGTCTTCGCGTTTGAGATAAATCTGCGCTCCCGTGCCATCGGATCGCTGGTAGTGTTGGGTCAACCGCTCGGCAAAATACAAAGGGCTAGGTCTACCTACATAATCCTGCATCAGGTGTTGCAATTCAGCCTGGAAGCTGGGATCGCTCCGATATTGTGCGTAAGCTGCTTCTAATTCAGCTAATGCCGGCATAAGAGTTTCCGGCACGTATTTACCGCCAAAACGCCCAAACCGACCCAAGGAATCGGGTTGTACTTGTGTTGTATTAGTTTCTCTGATGCTAACCACTGTTTTTATTGGTAATGGGTAATTGGTAATGGGGAGTGGGGAGTGGGGATGGAGTGTTACTTTCGACTTCCGACTTCTGACTTCTCTTGTCTTCTGTCTCCTGTCTCCTGTCTCCTGTCTCCTTCAGAAATTGCAGATTTTAGTTCGCGACACAGTTGGGCGATCGCCTGCAATCCTTCAGATGAATTTGCGGCTGCTAAATGTTTGACAAAGGCGCTACCAACGATCGCGGCATCTGCACCCCAATCTTTGACTTGACGCGCTTGCTCGACTCCAGAGATGCCAAAGCCAACTCCAATTGGTTTATCGGTGATATGGCGCATTTGAGTTAGCAGGGTTTTGACTCGTTCTTGTAAGTGCGATCGCACCCCCGTTACTCCCGTGACACTGACGAGGTAAATAAAACCTTGCGATTGACTGGCGATCGCGGCTATCCTTTCTGGAGAACTGGTAGGAGCTACAAGTAAGGTTGTCTCAATACCACAATTAGCGGCAGATTGAATTAATTCTGTCGCTTCTTCCAAAGGCAAATCTGGCACGACTAATCCTTGCACTCCAGCACTGGCAATTTGTTGACAAAATGCTTGAATGCCTCGGTTCAAAATTGGGTTGTAGTAAGTAAATAAAATCAGTGGTGCATTGAGGTTAGGGCTGACAGTCGCCACCATTTCTAGCACCTGCTCTAATTTAATCCCTTTTCGCAAGGCGCGGGCTGCTGCTGCCTGAATTACGGGTCCATCAGCCAGGGGATCGGCATAAGGAACGCCCAACTCGATAAAATCTGCACCATGGCGATCGAGTGTATATAAAGCTTCAGCCGTCGTTTCTAAGTAAGGGTCGCCAGCTGTAATAAAAGGAATCAAAGCACACTCTTGGCGGCTGCGTAAAGATTGGAAGCGATCGGAAATCATTTGGGTAATGGGTAATGGGTAATGGGTGATGGGTGATGGGTAATGGGTAATGGGTAAGCTAGGAGTTAGGGATTAAGGGTTAGGAGTTAGGATTGGGAATTAATCCCTAATAATCAACAACTAACAACTTCCAATTACCAATTACCTATTACCAATTACCAGTTTTAATATTCAACAAACTACGTACAGCTTGTTCTACATCGGGTTGTTTAACTAAAGACTCGCCGACTAAAACTGCACGAACGCCAGCTTCGGCGACGAGAGATAAATCGTCAGATGTATGCAAACCAGACTCGCTGACAACGGTGATGCCTAAATCGCCGATCTGTTGCCGACGTTGTGCCATAAGTTGCTGTGTTGTTGCCAAATCGACGTGAAAGTTTTCTAGGTTGCGATTGTTAATTCCAACCAAGCGCACATCTGATAATGCTAATACGCGATCGAGTTCACCGAGCGTGTGTACCTCTACTAAAGCAGTCATCCCTAAACTGTGAGCGATTTGTAAAAACTCTTGCAAAGTGCGATCTGATAAGATAGCTGCAATCAGTAATATTGCATCTGCTCCAGAGGCTCGTGCTAGATAAATTTGATATGGCTCGATAACGAACTCTTTGCATAAGAGTGGTAGTGTCACACTTTGGCGAATTTTTCGCAGATTGTCAAAACTGCCTTGAAAGAATTTGCGATCGGTCAAGACTGAAATACAGGTTACACCGTTGCGCTCGTATGCTTGGGCAATTTTTACCGGATCGAAGTCAGCACAGATAATCCCTTTACTCGGTGATGCTTTTTTGACCTCGGCAATTAAACTTGGTTTGTGATGGCTTTGCTCGATCGCCATTAAAAAATCTTCTGCCCACGGTGTATCGTTCACCTGTTTTTTCAGCTCAGTTAAAGGCAAATTAGCCTGCATTTGAGCAACTTCTTGTTGTTTGTGCGAGACAATTTCAGCCAAAATATGACGCGGTTTACTGTTAAATGCAACCTGATGATTAATTTCGATAGTAGCCATTTAGGGATAATGGGTAATGGGTAATAGGTAATGGGTAATGGGTAATGGGAAGTCGTGCATTTAAAATTTGCTTCTTGCCTTTTGCTAAACTCACTAATTACCAACTACTAATTACCAATTTTCATTTAACCAACAACACTTTTCGGTGCTGCTTGAGATTTTGCGTAGTTGCAAACAATATTTGTGACGATTTTTAAGCCAATTTCTCCAGTCAGGGTCATGATTGATTCGGGATGAAACTGAACGGCGGCTATTGGTAACGTTTTATGTTCAATACCCATGATTACGTCATCATGGGAAATTGCTGTCACTTTTAAATCTGATGGTAAAAGATTTGGTAGCGCAAATAATGAGTGGTATCTACCTACTTCAAACGATGTCGGTAAATTTTCAAACAGTTGCGACTCTGAATCGGTGACAAAAACGCGAGAGACTTTGCCGTGCTGAGGATAATTCAGTACTCCTAGTTCTCCGCCAAAAGCTTCGACAATTCCTTGCAATCCCAAACAAACGCCAAAGATGGGAATTTGTCGATTGACGCAGGCTAAAACTGTTTCTGGGACGTGAAAATCAGTCGGTCTACCAGGTCCAGGCGAAAATACTACCAAATCTGGACGTTCGGCATCGAATACCGTTGCATCAAAGCCGTGGCGTAGCGTTTTGACTATCGCCCCAGTTTGGCGAATGTAGTTGGCGAGGGTGTGTACGAAGGAGTCTTCGTAGTCAATGAGCAGAACATACGGGCGCTGTTGGGGGCGATCGCTCGTTAATTCTTTCGCATTCCTTGACAAATCGCTATTTATTTGCTGAGCGCGATTGATGGTTTCAAACATCGCAGCAGCTTTCGTGACGGTTTCTCTGGCTTCTGCTTCTGGAATTGAGTCGTATAGGACGGTAGCGCCAACTCGCACTTCGGCGATCGCATCTTGCAATCGAATTGTGCGTAAAATCAGCCCCGTATTTAAGTTACCGTTGAAATTTAACCAGCCCACTGCACCACCATACCAACGCCGAGAACTGGGTTCGTGTCGTTCGATAAACTGCATTGCCGCGCGTTTGGGTGCGCCTGTCACCGTTACTGCCCAAGTGTGGGAGAGAAAGGCATCCAAGGCATCGAATTCAGGTCGCAGTTGTCCTTCTACGTGATCGACGGTATGAATTAGGTGGCTGTATAATTCAATTTGGCGACGACCGATCACTTGTACCGAGCCAGGTTCGCAAATCCGCGATTTATCATTGCGATCGACATCAGTACACATCGTCAGTTCGGCTTCATCCTTGCGGGAGTTGAGCAACTGACGAATTTGTTCGGCATCTTCGATCGCATCCTGTCCGCGCTCGATCGTACCGCTAATCGGACAAGTTTCAATATATCTGGCTTCCACCCGCACGAACATCTCTGGAGACGAACCGATCAAATATTCGCCACCTAAGTTAAAAATAAATCCGTAAGGGCTCGGATTGACTTGCTGTAATGTTTGAAATAGCTGTGCGGGAGACGCTTCGCAAGCAGCAAAAAAAGTTTGACTGGGGACGACTTCAAATAAATCGCCCCGTTGGAAGTAGCCTAGTGCTTCCCTGACTAATTGAGCATACTCACCAGGGGCGCGATCGCAACTTTGAGTCGGAGTACAACGCTTACCCTTGTAGTCGATAAATTCGCCTGTACGGGGTAAACCTCTTGTGCTACCATGTTCCGTTTCAAATTCATACTGGTAGCGAAACGCACTTTGTTGATAGCGATCGACAACTATCAGTTCGTCCGGCAAATATAGCACCAAGTCCCGTTGATCTGCGGGACGAGAATGCAACTTCGGCATCGATTCAAACTGAAATACCAAATCGTAGCCGAAAGCACCATATAAACCCAAGCGATCGTCTTCGCTACTGTGAAAAGTATGTAGCAACTGGCGAATCACGGTAAAAACAGATGGTTGTCTGCTGCGTTCTTCCTCAGAATATAATTTCTCTGCTAATTTAACCGTGCCAATAATATAATTTTTTCCTAGGTGATTTTTTTCTAACTGGACTGTTTCTATTTGTGCGTCTTCTAGTTGTGCGTCATGAGACAAACGCGCTGCTAAATATGGCAACAAAATCGCACCGCGATCGTTGTGCGCCGTCAAAGTGAAAGTATTCTCGCGGGTAGCAAGTTCCAGTGGTGGATTGACAAAGCCAATCGCCCATCTTTTATAGCGCCCTGGATACTCATAGCTACTCGTTAACACCCCGCCCCGTTGAGAGTTGAGCTGCAACAAAACCTCTGCGATCGCAGAATCGACCGGAATCTCAGTAGTAGAATAAGAAACGCGAATACCACCTTGGGTTGTGTAGCAATGGGAATCAGGTATCATAAGGGAAGTCGTAAGTCTTAAGTAAGAATTAACTATTAATCGATAACTGTTAACTGACAACTGATTTTTATTTTGTCTGCTAGAAAAAAGTTTATAAAAGTACAGCAAGCCTTGCTATGAGTATTGTTTTGATGCGCTTGCGATTTTTTTCGATCTTGCTAAAACACTAGAAAAAATCAGGCATCCAGGGGGATGAATGAGTAAATAGAGCAGTTGCAGTGGCGATCGCTGTCTCTGTAGCCTGTAGAGATCCCAATTGCTGTAGTTGATGGGGAGTGAATAAGTTTGTATACAAGGGTGCTAAACCGCGCACGTCTAACTTCATCTCACCTCTACCACCTCTTGTCACCTCACCTCGTCCGTTTGCTACAGACAGAATAAACTTGCCACAATTTGCTTCTAACAAATCGTCATGCACTTCTAAATGTAGTTCTAATTCGATACCAGGGGGATAGCCCCGTGCGGATAGAGCCTTTTCTACACTCACAATTCGTAATAGCCAACGCTCAACAAACTCAGGCTCGAGAGTTTGCTCTGGTAGTAATAAACTCAAGGATTCAACTACGGAACCTCGCCACTGTACTTTATCGACCATTGAACGATGTTTGGCAAGAAAAGCCCAAAAACTTTTTGCTGCTGCTGTGGTCAAAATAACCCAGTCTCTTACCACCAAATAGGACTTATTTTCTCCTCGGCGTTGACGAAAGATAATATAACCTTCAGGTCGTTCTAACGAACCTAGCAAATAAGCATAAATAGTTTCTTTTTCATCTGGCTGCATCAGTTTTTGCCAGATCGCCTGATGACGTTCGAGATTACCATTATTTGACTTTGCCTGCTGCTGATAAAGCTTTTGCCATTCAAAGTTCTCTAGTGCTACAGGTATAGCAGGTAGCGGCTGCTCTTGTATCTGAATACTCTGAGTTGGAATTTTCCAGCTACAATAGCTTCCACCTTGTTCGTAACCAGCTTTTCTGTATAAGCGTTGCGTGGCTGGATAAAGTACCGAGAGCGGTATTCCACTCTCATACAGTTCCCGTACTACATTTTGCATCAAAGCGATCGCCGCTCCCGATCCCCGATGTTCTGGCGCGATTCCCACGGCTGCAATTCCTGTCATCGGCACGCTGACACCACCATACCACTGTCCCATCGGTAGCGTTGCTAAGCCACCTATAATCCGTGTATCTTGCCGAATAACGCGAAAGCTTCCTACCCCGATACTGTTAAAATATGGCTCGGTATTGCTGGGAGATTCTACAAAACATTGTTCGATAATCTTTCTCAGTTGTAGCGTTTCTGTCTCATCCGCCAGCTTGCCGTAGGTAAATTCATGCATCATAGTTCTGTTAGCATTCAGCGACAGACTACAATTGTACTACATAAAGCAAGTCAAAAGTTAAAAGTCGGACGTAAGCCGAATTGCTTAAATCAACTCAAGATATTCTTATATGTATTAACGTATTCTTGCTTCATTGCTTCATACATCTGTTCTAATGTATTTTCTCCAGAGACATGAGAAGCGATCGCCACATTTAAAATTTCAGCTAAATCTTTTCCTGATGCCAACTCATCGAGCGATAAAATTATTGCATCTTGACTCAATAGTTTCATGACTCCGGCAATTTTTTGTTTGTAATAACTTCCCGAATAAATGCCCACTGTCGGGATATTAAGTAAAGTTAGAATAATATTAAAATGATACGCACAACCTAACCCTATATGAGCGCGAGACAAGTTTTCTAAAAACTTCAGCCATCCTTCCTCATACGGATCGCGAACGACTAAACTATCTTGATAACAGCGATCGAAGATCTCGAGTAGATTGCGATCGCCTGGTCCAGGTTCTCTACCAAAACAAAAATACTCTACTTGAGAACTTTGAGAATATAGTGACTTTTTAAGATAATTTTCTAAACTATCTTTAATTAATACATAATTATAATCGGGAAAAGACTTCAAATTGAGTGCTGTAATATAATTTGAATCCTTTTTACTTCTTATTTTGTTAAGCTCAGGTAAAAGTAAAATAACATCATCGCCTACTACTTTCGAGCTGACATCGACGTTAAGATTTTTGATAATAGCCAGAGATTCAGTTTCTCTAACAAACAAGTAATCGAACTTTGCTACAAAAAACTTAAACACTAAAAGACTAGCTTTGCTTTTAAAAGGTCCCAATCCCAATCCCGTGCCAACAACTTTTAAATTAGGATTAAAGCTTTGAGCTAGAGTAATAGTGATATATTCGTAAACGATCACCTCTAACCAGCGTTCGTTTAAATATCCACCGCCTATATAATGAATGACATCTAGATTCTGTAAAAAGTTTATATACTCTTTGGTAAACAGAGCTTTCCGAAATAGCTTATATAAAAAAATATCTGTAAAAATAGCGATCGCAATTACAATCAACTGACAGAAGCTTAAAAAGCGCGATTGCTCTAACCATTCTCCCCTCAATATATGTCCGATTATTTGGTGTATGACTAAAGGAAGTTTAAATGGTAGCCGTAACTTTTCTAGTTTTAAGTTAAGGCGATAAATTATATCCGACCATTCTACCGAATGTTGCAACTCTAAATCGCTGTCAAAATTTAGTTGCAATAACGATTCAAAGTTTTTTGACACGTATAATTCGGAATTTTCATTTGTTAGTTTCAGATGCTTACTTAAAAGTTCTATAGTTGAGATCAGGAGTAGATCGTCGCCAAAATTATATAAGTTGTAAGCACCTCTAAGATATATCTTTGTTTTTCTATTCATAGCAAAATGCTCCCTCTTTTCTAAAAGAGGATAGATTAGTCCGCGCAGGCGGACTTTGTTTGTATAGTTGCGAATTCTATTCGCCCAGATTTGGTGTTCGTGTAGCTTTGTTTATGTGGTTCCGCGAATTCTATTTACTCAGGTAGGATTTAATAAAGTTACCTAATGGCTTACCCTTAATTCCCTGCCAAATAACTGTTTTTTTCAGCTTAGTTCGCAACTCTAGGTTTTTAGCTCGACTCAATTTACGAATCACAGCCATACCGTAATTCACAGGACTTGTCTGGACTTCCATTAACTCGAAATGAGGAGAGTTTTTAATATATTTATCGATCGTATACCGAGGACCATCCCAGTTGCAATATTCGGGATAAATATCGTGCAATACGATATATCCGCCAATTGCTACATGAGGATAAAAAAGCATAAAATCTTTTTCGCAGCCTTCTTTAGTATGATCTCCGTCAATATATATAAAATCTATCGGTTCGCTCAGAATTTCATGAATTCTTTCTCCGGCGGCGACAGAGTTAGATTTATGGAACTTAACTCGATGCGCTAGTTGGGCAGATGCTATAGAATTTTGAGCGTATTCTAGAGGATTAGGTAAGTACGCGCGATGATAGGGTGGAGCTGGGATAATATCCTCAAACAGATCGATGGAATTAATATTTCCCGCGCCTCCTGTTTGTTCTAATCCAGCAGCTAGCCAGATGGTAGAAATTCCCGTGAAACAACCAATCTCTACTACATTTTTCGGTGCAATATTACACATGAGAGACTTAAGAAACTCTCCTTGTGATGGCGAAACAGAAGCAGGATATGTAAATTTTTCCCGATACATCTTGACTAGAGTTTTAGCCCATGGAGATATGCTATTTTGCAAGTACTCAGGAATCTCGTAACCCCAACTCTCATCGTTAACATTTGGAAATATCTCGTCAATTAGCTGCTTAATTTCACTTTTTCGCAAATACAACTTACCATCAATTTGATGTTTGTTTAATTTCTGTGCCGTAGCAACTCCATCAATTTCATCCAACGTAACTCGGAACCTTTGTGACAAATCTTCGAGTAAATACAAATCTTCTGTTGCGTAATTTGCTACCATAGTTATCTTCCTAAGTAAGTCAAAAATCAAAAACCAAAAGTCGAAATTAAATTGATTGAGTATTAGAGAGAGAGTTAGCAGAAGTGGTAGACCAATCAGCTTTAACTAAAAACTTGCAAAGATTGGGAATCCCAGGATTACCCGTACCAAAAAAATCACCTCCATCTACACTTACATTCGCCGCATCTTCTATGTGGTCGAGTACTTCTCTATCAGCATGAGCTAAATGCAATGTCACTCGATACATACCTTGAACTAAGGGAAAATTCTCAACGCTACACAAAATATAACCGCGATCGCGATTGAGCGTCAGGCTATGATTGGTAAAAGTACTTTTTAATAAAATAACTCTGACACCGCGCTCGTCCATTAAATCCAAACAAACAACGACATTTTTCAGAGGCTCTCCTGTATTATTAGAATAACCAATTGCGAAGTAATAGTTTTTTCCTGACTGTAATGCTGGTTCTTCCTCACCTTGTTCGTTTAAAAGTTTGAAACTAGAAACTCTAATTCTTCCCGAACCGCTACGATCCCTTCTTTGACTTAAGGGGAGTTCTTTAGCAGTGCCATAAGCTTTTTCTAGATAAGCTCTCACGACTTCTTCAGAGCTACTATTTAAACTGACAGTTCCAGATTCTAATAAAACGCCTCGGTTGCACAGAGATTCTACCGTACTCATACTATGACTAACAAATAAAATAGTTCGTCCTTCTCTGGCGACATCTCCCATTTTACCTAAGCATTTTTTCTGAAATTGTACGTCTCCGACTGCAAGTACTTCATCCACAATTAAAATCTCTGGTTCCAAATGAGCCGCTACAGCGAAAGCCAGCCGCACGTACATCCCAGATGAATAATATTTAACTGGAGTATCTAAAAATTTTTCAACTTCAGCAAAGGAGACAATTTCATCAAATTTGCTTTTAATTTCAGCTCTACTCATACCTAAAATAGAGCCGTTGAGAAAAATATTTTCTCGACCTGTAAGTTCTTGATGAAATCCCGTCCCCACTTCTAATAAGCTGGCGACTCTACCTTTGAGCCAAATTTCTCCTTTGGTCGGCTCGGTAATCCGGCTCAACAACTTCAAAAGCGTAGATTTTCCCGCACCGTTGCGACCGACAATTCCCAAAACATCGCCTTGCTTCACTTCAAAAGAAACGCTTTTTAAAGCCCAAAATTCTTCTTTAGATAGACTATTTGCGTTCGTATTTGAAAATTTATGTTTTACAGATTGTACAGTACTCGCGATCGCCTCCCGCAAAGTTGAGTTTGGCTGCTGATGGCTAATCAGATATTTTTTGCCTAAATCTTCTACTCGTAATACAATATTAGACACGATCTAGATCTCCCCTAAATAACATCTGCGAAAGTACGTTCAGTCGCCCGAAAGTACCAAATGCCACTGGTTAAAAGTACAGCAACTAATATTGTAGATAGAAGAAATCCAGGTAAGTAGAGTTGCGTTTTTCCGCCTAATGTTGCCCAACGAAAACCATCTATCACTCCTACCATTGGATTTAACGAGTATAGCAAGCGCCATTGTTGCGGGATAATGCTACTACTATAAGCGACTGGCGAAATATAAAAACCAAACTGGACGATAAACGGGACGATATGACGAAAATCTCGGTATCTCACATTTAATGCTGCCAGCCACAATCCGCCACCAATTGCTGCGGCGATCGCGATCGTCATAAAAAATGGTAATGTGACAATGCGCCAATTTGGAACAAAGTTGTACCAAATCATTAACGCCAATAACAACATACCAGAAATTAAAAAGTCTACAAAACTAACAATAACTGAACTAGCTGGAACTATAAAACGAGGGAAATAAATTTTAGAAACTAAGTTGGCGTTATTAATTAAACTGAGGCTGGCTTCTGATAGCGAGTTAGCAAAAAACTGCCAAGGTAGCATTGCGGCAAATACAAGCAGTGGATATGGTAATCCTCCCGAAGGTAATCTTGCTAAATTACCAAAAACAATTGTCGAAATTAACATTGCTAAAAAAGGTCGAATTAACGCCCAAGTGATGCCAATTGCCGTCTGCTTGTAACGAACTAAAATATCTCGCCAAGCCAAAAAGTAAAATAACTCTCGATAACGCCACAAATCTTGCCAATATAACGCTTCCGTGCGTCCTGCTTTAATAGTTAGTTCTTTTGTCTTCGTTTGCATACTATTTTTAAATTCAATTTAAACTCGATTTTTCCGTGTTAAGATATCGTTGCCAAAAACTTTTAGAAGTCAATTCACTTGCAGAATTTTGCCATTCTGTCTTGAGCATCGACCATCTCATACTACTTTTAATTATCGCTTTTAGCCAGCGCGATATTAAGTTAATCCCAGTCGCTTTGTCTAACTCATTTTGAAATAAACAACTATTTTCTTCTCGGTAGATGATGACTTTCTTTTTTCTAAAAGCACGGCTAATCGTTCCAGCATGATCTTTATTTTGCCAAAGCATCACCTCTCCATGACTTTTAAAAAAGTTGGGTAATAAATGACCGTTTAAAGTAATCAGGCTCGCGATTTTTTGCGAAATTTTAGCGTTTGATTTGGGAAAATCAATCTGCTTATCTAGATGATGGTTCGTTTGTAAAACTTGAGTTTTGTAACTTTTGCTCAACTGCACGATTTCTTTGTGTAATTCTTCTGGAGAATTATTTTTTAGAATGTTCGGACCTTGAAGGTAATCTTCAAAACCTCTTACTAGCATCTCGGCATAATTATACTCAAATACCAATAAAGCATAAATCAAGTCTTTGGTAAATTTAATTACTGTATTTGTATACTTTATCGTGCCGTAAATAGTTCGAGCAATTAAATTATTACGCGTATAATAATAGCCATCCCAAACGAGTATTTTGCTGTAAAATGGCTCGTGCCAAACACCAATAGATGGAAATGCTACTATTTTCTTACCCAATTGCCTTGTTATCCTCAGACCGAATTCCATGTCATCTATCTTGATGAAAAAAGGTAAGAGAAATCCGAGTTCTTCGACAAACTGAGTGGGTAAAGCAAAAAACCAGAAACCGCCGTAGTCTACATCGTCTTCTGCTAAGAGCGAGTTAAGAGAATTAGTTTCTTGTAGTTCGAGATTGTGCTTTAAAGGAGCAACGCGAAATGGGGAGAATTCAAAGCTTTGCGGATCTTTATCGTATGCAGCTCCAGCTTCATACAAAACATGCTTCTTGTACAAATCCAGCATACTACCAGCGATCGCAAAATCTTCTTTAGCATATTCATAAATGCTAAACAAGCGATATATCGACTCTGTAGCTAATTCTATATCATCATCCATTAATAAAAGATGAGTATAGGTGTTTGATTCTAAAGCTGTCACCATTCCTTTAGTAAAACCACCACTTCCTCCCACATTCTGATTTGGAAGTAGTTGAATTCTAGCATTAGGAAAGTCGTCTTTAGTTAAAGTTTGACCGTTATCAACTACAATTACTTGCCAAGATTTACGAGCTAATAAGTTATCTTCTAAAACTGTTTTGATTGTATTTTTAATATAACTTTCTTTTTTGAAAGTACAACTAATAATTCCTAAAGAGACATCTCTAGACGGTTTTTCTTCGGTCGCGATCGCACCTTCTACAAATATTCCTCGCTCGCTCAAGCACTGAATTTCTAAATATAGTCTACCTTGAGGTGTGTTGGCTTGCTGAAGGGTAGGCAAAGCAATTTTGATGCTATCTGTGACTAGACATTGCTTGAATACTGTTTGTCCGAGTAATTGTCGCTCAATTCCTTCTACTTCTCTATATGTTGAGATCTGGAAATCCCCTTCTAATCTCAGCAAATAGTAGAGGCAATCTAAATTTGTATATTTGGCATAGTAGCTTTCATAAAAAGAATTAAAGTAAGAATTTGTCGAAACAATTCCATTTTGACTAAAATAGATTTCTTCTGGCTCGCGAGCGAGATCTATTTCTACGTCTGCGCCACAATCAAAATATAAGCTAACAGTATCCTCCATTTTGGGAAAACTAATTCGATTTATTACGTACATACATCCTCTATCGATTTTTGCCAGGAATTTGGAGAAGAAAATACTAGTCTAAGCTACTAAATCTTGACGTTTGACTATGCTTGAGTTGGACTTTGAATTCGATTTTTCTAGCTCAGACTTTTCTAAATTAAGATATTGTCGCCAGAAATTTAGGGAAGTTAGTTCTGTCGCAGATTGTTGCCATTCTGTCATCATAGACGACCATTTAAAGCGACTTTTAATAGCAAGATTTATCCATCGAACTGCTAGCTTAATTCCTGCCAATTTGTCAAGTTCATTGCGATATAAACATTGACTCCCTTCCTTAAAAATAAGAACTCTTTTTTTTCTAAAGGCTCGCGATCGCCGATCTGCATGTTCTGGTGTTTGCCATAGTAACACATCTTCATCTTGCGTCAGAAAATTAGGCAAAAAATGACCGTTGAGAGTTAATAAGCTCACAATTTTTTCCATCAAACTAGCTGCCGCTTTTCGATTTGTCTGGCGCTGTAATGGTAGATCGTTATGCTGAATATTTTGAGTTTGGTAACTTTGTTCGAGTTTGACAATCTGGCTGTGCCATTGTTCGGGATCGTAATGTTTAATAATTTTTACTCCTTCCAGATAATCTTCAAAAGCTTGAATTATCATGCAAGCATTTTTATAATCAAAGATTAATAAACTTGAAAAAATCGCTTTAGTAAAGTACGCGATCGCATCTGCATACCTCAGAGTGCCGTGAATAGCTTGAGCGATCAAATCGTTCCGGTAATAGTAATAATCCCAAATAGAATACTTAGCAAAGAAAGGTTCGTGCCATACGGCAATGCCTGGAAAAGCTACGATTGCCTCGCTACCAAATTTCGCTTGCACTCTCAAGCAAAACTCGGTATCGTCTACTTTGAGAAACAAAGGTAGTAGTAAACCGACTGATTCAAAAGTTTTTCTGGAAACGCAAAAGAAATAAAATCCGGCTGAATCTATACTCTCTGGCTCGATTAATAAATTGAGATTGCTGACATTTTGTAAGTCGAGATTGTGCTTTAATCTAACTATATTAAACGCTTGAAACTCTTTAGTTTGAGATGCTTTATTATATAAAGCACCTGCTTCGTATAACTGATGTCTCTCAAATAGATTGAGCATACTGCCAGCTATCGCTAGATCGTCTTTGGCATACTCGTTTAAAGCAATAACTCGATAAATCGATTCGCTTTCGAGTGCGATATCGTCGTCCAATAACAAAATATGAGAATAGCGATCGCTACTCAAGGCTTCTACTATTCCTCGCGTAAACCCACCACTACCACCGATATTTCTCTGGCTAATGAGTTTCGTTCTGCCAGCATCACCAAAATCTGTTTTGCTAAGAGTACTACCATTATCTACCACAAAAATTTGGATCGATTTATTTTGCAAAAGCTTGTCCTGCAAAATAGCTTTGACAGTTCGTTTAATGAAAGCCTCTTTTTTAAAAGTACAGGCAACGACTGCTAACGATACTTCTCGTTCTGGTGGTTGTGCAGTCGCGAATAAACTTTCTTGAAATTTCCCGCGATCGCTCAAACATTCCAATTCAAAATATATTCTACCTTTGGCAACTTGCAGGTGTTGTAGCTCTGGTAACTGAATCTTGACTGTGTTATTTAACTGACAGTTGAAAAACTTCTCTCTACTAACTAAATCGCGACTGTCGCTACCAGCTAATTCTCTATAAACTGAAACTTGAAAACTCCCTTCTAGTTTCAGCAAATAAAAAGTTTTATTTAAAGTTGTATGCTTAGCATAAAAAATTTCGTACAAAGAATTAAAATACGAATTAGTAGAAATAACTCCTTGACGAGCAAAGACAACTTCTGGAGTTCTTACGCTATAGTCAATTGTCGCGTTATCGTTGCATTGTAAATATAAACTTGCAACTTCTGCCGATTTTGGTAATCCGATCCTACCTACTATATGCATAAAAACTCCTTCTGCGTAGGTTGTAAAAGCATGTATACCAAGCAATTTTAGATTCTAGATTGCGAACAGATTCATCCAAAATCTAAAATCGATGGACTCTACACCAACGCTAAACACGTACTAATTCTCGATTTACTTTTTCTGAAGTACCATCACCAGATTCTAAGATCTTTTTGAAGACCATAAGAGCTTGAGCTACTACTTGATCCATGTTGTAGTACTTGTAAGTTGCCAGTCGCCCGACAAAATTTACTTCTGGCGTGGCATCGGCTAGCGCCTTGTATTTTTTGTAAAGTTCGGCATTCTCCGATCGCGGTACGGGATAATAAGGATCGCCCTCGGCGCGGGGAAACTCGTAAACAATGCCTGTTTTTGGGTGTTCTTGCCCAGTCAAGTATTTGAACTCCGTCACGCGGGTATATAGGTGTTCGTTGGGATAGTTCACTACTGCAACTGGTTGATGCACGGGCGTATTGATAGTTTCGTGTTTAAATTCCAAAGAACGGTATGGTAGTTTGCCGTAGCGGTAATCGAAAAATAAATCAATTGGACCAGTGTAAATCATCTTGTTGTAGGGTATGACATCCAGAATTTCTCTGTAGTCGGTGTTGAGCATTACCTTAATATTGGGATGAGAAAGCATTTTCTCAAACATGCGAGTAAAGCCCTGTAGCGGCATCGCTTGATAAGTGTCTGTAAAATACCGATTGTCGCGGTTCGTGCGCGTCGCTACCCGTGCCGTCACCGATTTATCCAGTTCGGATGGGTCCATGTCCCATTGTTTGCGCGTGTAGTTGCGGAAGAATTTTTCGTATAATTCTCGACCAACTTTGCTCACTACAACATCTTCGGAAGTGCGAATATAATCCTTTGGTTCCGCTACCGAGGCAAAAAAATCTTCTAGCTCAAAGGAAGTCAGACTCAATCCATACAGCCGATTTACCGTGTCCAGGTTAATTGGAATTGGAACTAGTTGACCGTCTACGCTGGCAAGTACGCGGTGTTCGTAAGAGCGCCACTGGGTAAATTGTGACAGGTACTCGAAAACGTCGCGGGAGTTCGTGTGAAAGATATGGGGACCGTATTTGTGGATGAGAATGCCATCATCGTTGTAGCAATCGTAAGCATTTCCACCAATATGCGATCGCGTGTCCACAATCAGAATTTTTTTGCCTAACTGACTCGCCAGTCGTTCGGCTAAGACGCTACCTGCAAAACCCGCTCCAACAATTAGGTAATCAAACATTGCGATCAATTGCTCCTTCTAATCCGTTTTCAGTAAGAGTCGGTATTTGGATTACTATTTGGAATTCTAAGAGTTCGCTTACTAATGGCTGTACTGCGCTGGCAAACATCTATTGCCCTAATTCTGTAAAAAGATACCTCGATACTTCAAACTTGGCAACTGAGAACTTGGCTGTTGATGAAACCAGCTTTATTGTAAAATAGTCAAATCTTTTCAAGTGATAAAAATGCTTGTGTGGAAGCATTTGTATTGACTGCTAAACATAACTGTACCGCTCGGCGGTTAATCGCTTGTGACTAGTATAGTTAACTCACAAGACAATTTTGTTTGTTGGTAATTGTTGGTTAGTAATAATCCATGTCAGTAGGCTAGCCACTTCTGTTACAAGCTTACTTCTATCGAAAGGATGAGATTCGTAACACTTTTAAGTATATTAAAATACAGTGAAATCTAGTTTGAGCTTTGTGCTTTATCTCGCAATATATTTAGGCAATGTTGTTAGATGAATTATTAGATGCTATTTCGTTTAAACTATGTCATGTGGCGAGCGCAGTTGTTTGCTTCGATAATCTGTCAATTTTTATACGAAAAATGTTTATCGAGCATTTGAGTAATGCTACTTAGACTCTATAGCTAATCTTGAATGTGATTTGCTGGTAATAACAGCGTATGCTCGATTTTTTCTCGGACTTCACAACTAACATGAAAACTAGCTTTCAAAGATTCTATTAGCAATACATTGGCATCATAATATTGTTTCAAAAGCTGCTTTTGCTGCTGCGTAAACTGCCAATCGCGCCCAATATCGCGCCTTAACTGGACGCTTTGTTTTAGTTGCTTGCTCCAGGCTGTACCATTGACTCGCCACCACTGCTGAAATTGTTGTTTGGTGCGTGACTTAGACAACTGCTGTTTCATTTTTTGCAGTTCTGAGACTAAATCTGGTTCGACACTACGAGCGCGAAATAATGCTCTTTCTAACACTCTTTCAACTGTGCGTTCTGGATCGGCAACGCGATTAACGAATTCAGGTATACTTAGAGTGCGATCGAGAGCGAGATCGAGGGCAAGATTAGGTTCAAGAGTGCGATTAAAGTTGACGTTTAAAGTTCTAGCAAGCTTAAAAGTACCACCAAACAGAGAGAAGATACGGGCAAGTGCTAAATCGTAATAAAAAGCTCTAACAGTAGCAGGTTTTTCATCAATAGAGGCAGTAGCAGCTTTTCGATTGACCCAAAGTAGAAATATTTTTAAACTCGAATCTGTTAACAAGTCATCAATTTTTTGCTTCATCAATAGGAGCATGTAGTCAGCATTTTTCAGCATTTCTACAGTTAATAAAGTTACCTCTCGCCATCTACTCTCTGTTGTCAGGCGATCGCTCAGTCGTTCTAAAGTTAGATTTAATATTTGAGGTGGAGAGTTAGCAATTTTTCGAGCGGTAAAATATTCTTGAAAACTTAAATGAGAAAACGAGTAGATTCCCCGCGATCGCTCTATTAATAATCCATGGTGGGCTTCAATTGATTGAAGAATTGCTGTACCAGCATACGAAAATCCTGTATCTTCAATACTTGATAACCGCTCAATGTAATTAGTGATATACTGCTCTAATTCTTGTTGTTTTAAAAAATAATCGCCGCGCTCAAAAGAGGTAAAAGCGATGTGACTGAGTAATTCTTGCTTATGCTGTATAGAAAGTTTTTGAGAAATTTGTTCTCGTTCGATGTTACGTTTGGCATCCCACTTTCTTAAAAGAATATCTACTCCTTCTTGGTAAAGCTCTAGACGGCTAGCAGGGAGATTAGTTTCTTCAAATATTAAACAGAGTAACGTGAGTAGCAATGGGTTATTTGCTAGTTCTCGAATTGAAGGATTGGATTGCAGCTTTTGTAAAAACGTTGAGGTTTTAGTTGGATTTTTTATCGCAAACCATTTACGAACAAACTCGGCAATGCTCGTATCGTCAAAATCTGCTAATTCTACCTCTACAAATTCTTCAATTGCAAACTCTTGCGCTGCCGTCCTGCAAGTAATAACAAAGCGATTGTGATAAAATTGATTGTAAAAACTATTGATAGCGATCGCCACTTTTTGATTGTCTGTCTGCTTGACTTCATCTAGTCCATCTAATAAAACTAAGACTCTTCCCCGTGCTAATAAATCTTGAGCAATATTTGGTTTGGCAACTCCATAATTATCAAAAATACTGAATATCCATTCCAACAAGGTTGGTTGATGTTCTAGTTCGGCAAAAAGCTTGAGGCTAACAAATACTGGAACGAGATGGGGAAATAATTTATCTTGAATGCATTGAAGAGCAACGTGTTTTAGAAATGTGGTTTTACCAGCACCAGGCTTGCCGAAAATTGTTAACTTTGGATATTTTTTTATTGCTTCTATACCCGAAAGCTCTTGAATATTTCGGTTCATTTCTACGTCCTTCATGCGACTGCTCGAAGATCTTTTGAGCAAATCGGTCATTTCTAAACGTTGTTGGGCGCTAACTTGTTCTAAAATATTAACTTGCGTAAAAATATCGTTTAATTGAGCAGGTTGAGACATGTTCAGGACGCGCACGATACCGCACTTAGAATCGATATAGCCGCGCGCCTTTTGCTTAACATCTTGTACGACGGTATCAGTATCCTCTTTCACTCCAGCTAACTCTTCCAAAACAAATTTATCTTCATCCGGTATTTCCGCGATCGCTTGCCAAGGAAGTTGTAATTTTTGGCAAATTTTGTGAAAATTCTCCCGCGCAATCGGTTTACCAAAAAAAAATTTTTGCACTGTCGTGCGCGAAATTTCCAATTCATCAGCCAGAGCAATCTTAGATTCAAAACTGAGTAATGATTGGTTAGCGCGGCTAATACCACTAACAGATGCTTTGAGCGATCGCCCAGCTCTTTTATTCATCTTAATTACCTTTTTGAAGTCGAAATTTGGTAATTGGTAATGGAGGGGTGCGTGGGTAATTGGTAATTGATAATTGCCCCTCTGCTCCTCTGCTCCTCTGCTCCTCTGCTCCCCTGTCCCCCTCAGCCCTCTTACCCCCCACTCCCGACTCCCGACTCCCAACTCCCCAACCCAAGCTGCTGAAGCATTAACCAGTAAACTTCTGTTGGCTCCAGCACTGTACGGTTTTCTAGCAGATGAGATTGTTGTGTAATCAAGAGCGGTCCTTCACTTAACCTATTACAACTACCATGACTACCACGTACAAGCGATCCATCCAAAGGAATAACATCCATAAGGTAGCGAAAACCTAATTGCTTTTTGAGTAGAGTTAAACCTAATTTCGCTTGGGGAAACTTGAGCTGGGGATCGAGAAATAGTTCGACGGGATCGTAGCCAGGTTTGCGGTGAATATCTACTGTTCTGGCAAAATCAGGAGCGCGGTTGTCATCTAACCAATAGTAGTAGGTAAACCAAGCATTGGAGTTGGCGATCGCAATTAATTCTCCCGATCGCGGATGATCGAGATGGTAGGCTGGCTTATCTACTTCATCTAAAACTCGACCGACACCCTCAGTCGCTTCGAGTATGGCGCGTATTTTAGGGATATACGCTGCGTCATTAACATAAACATGGGCAATTTGATGATCGGCAACTGCAAAGGCAATACTTGCGCCAGCATCCAGCAGTTCTCGCCCTAATTCTTCTCTGACTGCGAGTAAACCATTTTCCCGCAGCACTCGGTTCAAGTGGACGGGTTGAGAAACGGGCGAGATCCCGTATTCTGATACAACAACGACTTGAGTATCGCGCGCTTCGTAAAATTGAATCAAATCGCGACAAACAGCATCAATTTCTTGTAAGTCTTTTGCTACTAAATCTTTTGCTACTAAATCTTTTGCTACTAAATTATCCCCCACCCCATACTTTTGTAGGCAATAATCCAAATGAGGTAGATAAACCAAAGTCAACGTAGGGCTGTGGCGAACTTCCACCCACTTAGCTGACTCGGCAATCCATCGAGTAGAAGCGATCGAGGTATTAGGACCCCAGAAATTGAACAAGGGAAACTGACCTAGTTCAGCTTGGAGTTGCGATCGCAATTGAGCAGGCTGCGTGTAAATATCGGGGATTTTTCTGCCATCAGCCGGATACATCGGTCGCGGTGTCACGGCATAATCGACCGTGGAGTACATATTGTACCACCAGAACAAATTCGCACAGGTAAACGTAGGATCGAGCGAATGCGCCACTTCCCAAATCTTAGGAGACTGAATTAACTTATTAGACTGTCGCCAAAACTTAATTTCACATTCATCGCGAAAATACCAACCATTACCTACAATTCCATGTTCGTTGGGATATTTTCCCGTTAAATAAGTTGCCTGGACGGAACAAGTTACAGCAGGTAACATCGATTTCACTGGCACAACCTGCCCTCGCGCCGCCCAATTAGACAAAAACGGCGTATGTCCTAAGAGACTAGGCGTTAATCCAACAACGTTGAGTACAGCAGTCTTTTTCATAAAATTAGGTAATGGGTAATGGGTAATGAGTAAGTCAGAATTTTGCAGTCGGAAGTTGGAAGTGACAAGACAACCAACTACCAATTACCAATTACCAATTACCAATTAAGTCTTGTAGCGCGATCCAATACTTTTTTGAAATGCCTCTCTTTGAGTCAGCCGCTTTACGTATTCCAAAACAGCGGGATACAAATTGAGATCTACTTTCGTCATTGTTTGCTTAATTTCGTTTACCACATCTGGGTAAGCACTGACATCCATTCGCATCATGATAGGAATATAAGCCAAGAGCGAGCCTACTGCTACATCTGCTGCGGTAAAGCGATCGCCCATTAGAAAAGACTGTCGTTGCAAAATTTGATTGAGTGCAGTTAGTAATTCTGGTGCTTCACGAAGCAGATTTTCTTTGACTAAAATTGCCGATGATAGTGTAGAATTGCCGAACAAAATCCACTGTGTCAAAATAGTTCTTTGCTCAAAAGTTAGAGAATCACCATACTTTTCGGCAAGATATAGCAAGATTGCGCCAGATTCCCATAGTTGAAAGTCTTCGTCTACGATAGCTGGCAATCTTCCCATCGGATTAATAGCTAGAAATTCAGGCTGTTTATGATCTTCAACATGCATATCTAGCTGTATATATTCATAAGGAATCTGCAATTCTTCTAAATACCATTGCACGATTGAAGCCCGACTGAGAACGCCACCGTAAAGTTTTAGCATAATTGGTAATGGGTAATTGGTATGGGCAATTGGTAATGGGTAATCGGTAATGGGTAATTGGTAATGAGCAATTGGTCATTTGTATTTCTGCTACTCACCACTACTCACTACTCACTACTCACTACTCACTTTCTACCCATAACTGATTCATATTCGCGCTGGATCGAACTGATTAAATCTAGCTTCATGTCTTCAGGTAAAACATCCCAAGTGTAAGTTTCGATTTCTAAATGGTTGCAAATGCGATCGCGCTGCAATAATTCGAGTACAGTTTTGATGTGATCTTGGGTAGAGTGCAATAATTGGTAGTCGTGGATAAAAATTGGGACGTGAAAGTGAATCCGCCACTCGCAAGCTGGGAACTGCTCTAGATCGGGTAAGGCAGTTACTAAATCTGAATATTGATGGAGTTTACCACGGGTATCGCAGGCGATCGCTTGATGGAGATAAGTCGATTCGGCAAATGGACGCAATCGTTCTACAATTTGATGGCGTGGCGCAGTTTCTTCTACTACAAGCTTTAAGGCAGCACTGAGTTGAATTTTTCCAATTTGAATTCCGGCGGCGCGAAATTTCTGAAAAACAGTTGCGGGTTCTTCATATTCCACCGCAAAATGACAAGTATCGTAACAAATGCGGATGTGTTCTAGTAAATTGCTTTCGGCAGCAGCTAGAGAAATTCCCAACTGCTTGGCTAAATATTTGCCACCAGTAGGCAAAAGGTAGGTCTTAAAATAATCGATAACTTCAGCAGAATTTTCGATTAATCCATCCGGTTCTGGCTCCAGATCTAAATGCAATAGTTTACCTGTTTCGGCACGAACACACACCATACATGCTACGACTTGCGCGATGTAAATACTAGCAATCTCGTAAGTAAACGCCCGCATAGAGGAATTTTGTTCAAACCAAGGTTTGTAAGATAGCGGTAATGTGGAAATACCACCATCAATTCCATCTGGTAATAGTTCTGCCAGAATTTTTATCAACCGTAAAGTGTAATTTAACCGCTCTAATCTCGACCAATCAGGTGCATAAACCCGATCTTTCACAACTTGGTGATGAAACTCACCATAAGGAAAGCCATTTAAGGTAAAAACATATAAATTGCGATCGCGCAGCCATGCCTGAAATCGAGTTAAATTATCTCCTTGTAACAATTCTCTAGCCGCCACATCTGCCAAGCGTAACCCAATTCCAAAGGGCTGTTCGGGTGCTAACCTTTGTTTTAGTTGGGGAATATACTGTTGAAGATTGGCAAAGACTTGCTCCCATCTCTCACCAGGATGAATGTTTGTGCAATAAGTTAAGTGTAAGTTATTAGCAAATTTCATTTCAGTTATCAGTTATCAGTTATCAGTTATCAGTTATCAGCAATCGGTTAATTCCGACTTCCGACTTCCGACTTCTTTTCCTCTGTCAGCCAAAATTGAAATTGCTTCTGTGTATAGCAACGGATCGACTTCGTGAACTTCGATTCCCTGCCCGATTTCTTGCAGCAACATCAAAGTCAACTCCCCGCCTAGATGCTCTCGAAACTCGGCGAGTCCTTGAAATAGACGATCTTGTCTCATCTGGGGAACGTACAAGGCAAAGCCTAACGCCTCTAACAAATGCAATATCTGTTGCCACTCGCGATGTGAAAGTAGCCCCAGTAGATAAGAATAAGTACTATCTAACGCCATGCCGATCGCGACTGCTTCCCCGTGGCGCAAGCTGTAGTTAGTCAATTGCTCCAGTTTGTGAGCAGCCCAGTGGCCGAAATCTAAAGGGCGAGACGATCCCATTTCAAATGGATCGCCGCTGTTGGCAATATGTTCTAGATGTAACTGCGCGCAACGATAAATTAGCTGTTGCATGGCATTCATGTCTCGACGCACTAAGGCTGAGGTGCGTGTCTCGATTAATTCAAAAAAGCTTGCGTCTTTTATCAGTGCTACTTTAATCGCTTCAGCAATGCCCGATCGCCAATCGCGATCGCTCAAACTGGGAAGAAAATCGCTGTCATTTAGCACGGCGTAGGGAGGTGCAAACGTACCGAGAAAGTTTTTCTTACCAAAAGCATCAATCCCATTTTTGACTCCAACACCAGAATCGTTTTGAGCTAATACGGTTGTGGGAACTCGAATCAGGCGAATTCCTCGATGAGCAGTTGCGGCTGCATATCCTACCATGTCTAATACAGCACCACCACCAATCGCCAATATATAAGAATGGCGACACAAGCCAGTTTGGTGAATGAGTTGTTGAATTTTTTCGACCGCTTGAGGATCGTTTTTAGCTGCTTCTCCACCTGGAACGACTGAAACAGCAGCTAGCCTGAGTGCATTACTATGTTGCTGAGCGTAAGCTGTTAATTGGGCAATAAGTTCCTGATGATAAGGCAATAATCCGGCATCGACGATCGCAATCGCTTGCTTAGGGGTATTTTCGCCCGCTGCCACAATCCGCGCTAACAATGGATTATCTAACTGAAACAAACCCTTGGTGAAATGAACTTCATAGCCGAAGGTAACAGATATACGCTGATGAATTGTTTGTAGACTACGATCGGTCTGGCGTTGAATGTCAAGTATCATAGAGAGAGGCTGGAGGCTAGGGGCTAAGGGCTGGTGAGCAGGTGGGCTGGTGAGCAATTACCAATTACCAATTACCAATTACCAATTACCATCGACGATCTACTGATGTTTTCGATCGCGCAGCATGAGTTATGGCTTGTTCAAATACTTCGACGGATTGAGAACCATTAACTCTAACTTTGTTATTAAAGACAAAAAATGGCACGCTGGTGACACCATTTAACCGTGCAAATGTGGACTCAGCTACAACTGTATTTAATACGGCAGGGCTATTTAAAAAACTACGTAACTTGGCAGTATTCATTCCTGTAAAATTACTAATAGCAATTAGAGTATCAAGGTTGCCAATATTGAGATTATCTTCAAAATAAGCTTGATAAATTGCTGAAACTAAAGTATTTTTAACTTTTTCAGGTGTTAAAGTAATCAATTGATGAGCAAGAGTTGTATTCACAGCTAAAGATATGCGCTCGAAATCTAGTTTGACTCCTGCAACTTCGCCTGCTTTACGAGTGTAAGCAAATACTTGTTCTAGTGCTGGTGCTGTTATGCCTTTTCTCGCTTGCATGAAGCTACGAAACTCGTATCCCTCCGCTGGAATAGAATTATCTAGTAAAAATGGATGCCATTTGATGCGTATATCTAAATCTTGAAATTGAGATTCTTGAGATTGAGATTCTTGCAATTGAGCGATCGCATCAAACAAGTGTTTTTTCCCAATGTAGCACCAAGGGCAAGCAAAATCGTGAAAAATATCAATTAGCATAAAGGTTGGTAATGGGTAATTGGTAAGTGGTAATTGGCAAGAGGCAGTTTCTCCTCTGCTCCCGTGTCCCTCTGCCCCTCTGCCCCTCTGTCCTTCTGCTCCCTAACAGTATTATCTTGATTTAAAAAACTGGCAGCATTCTCGAATTCTCGAATCAGCGCCGAGCGGTCTTTTTTGGCAATTAGGTGAGCTAAACGGCTATAGGTTTGTGCTAGTCTCGCGATCGCTTCACTTCTATCTTCAGTAGCTAGCATGATGTCTACGCATAAAGCTGGATTCTGAGCAAATAGACGATTGACAATCTCAAGTTCTTGACGGTAGCTGGGAGTTGACATTAATAAACTACGGTCTATATCTACGTTTTCTGCTGATAAGAAAACGCCACAACAAAATCGAGCAAAGTGTCGCGTTGCTTGAATCGTTACCATAATGCGATCGTGTTCTTCAGGCGTGCAGCTAATTATCTCGCCGCCGCGATCGGCAATAAAATCTAATAACCACCCAAAGACATCATCGTTTCGACCGGAACAAGTAACTACTTTTTGTCCGGCAAACGATTTGACACTGGGACCAAACATCGGATGCAGTCCCATCACAGGTCCGCCGTGACTTGCCAGCATTGCCTGTACGGGTTGAGTTTTGATACTTGTAATGTCGGCTAAAGCTGTTGTTAAGGATAGATATTTAGCTGCGCGCTCGATAACAGCCACCGTTCTTTCAATAGGAACGCTGACCAGAACGAGTTCTGCCTCACCGAGTAATTGACTGGCATTCTCCCAGTCTTGGTTTCCCAAAGTACTAACTTGGTGTCCATCTACAGACAACTGTTGGGTAAAAAACTTACCCATCCTACCCCGTCCGCCAATAATCGTAACTTTTCGAGTTTTACGCAAATTTGGTGTCATTTTAAAATTTTGGTAATGGGTAACGGGTAATGGGTAATTGGTAGTTGGTCGTTTGTCATTTGTAGTTTCACTACTCACTACTCACTACTCACTCTCCACTAATAACTGATTTCAAGTTACGGCAAATATTTGTGCTAAAGCGATTGAAATCGATAGGAGGCACAGAATTAATAAGCCGTAAGGCAATCCAGCAAAACCAGTGGCAATAGTTGCATCTAAGATGACAAGTGATAATACACCCGATCGCACGGCATTGCGGAGCTGTTCTGGTGTGGGTTGACGTACAGCTTGGATGACAGATGGTAATAAGTATCCAGCAAATAAAGCGATCGCAGGTAATGCTTTGAGGATGTGATAATTAGGCAATAACTCTAATCCAAACAATCCGACAATGACTGCAATAATTAGTAAAAGTGCGATCGCGGGGCTATTACCTTTAGCTCCATGCACTTCACCCTGGCTGAGGCTAGTAATCGCAGCAATATAAATAATCGGAATCAGTGCCAAATACCAATATTCACCAACCATTGCAGGTGTGGCACTCATACCGAGTAAGAGGTTGCCACCGCGACACAACCCCATATTCAGCGCCCCTATAATAGGTTGATGCTTGCCCAAGCTATCATAAACGACTGCCGCGATCGCAATGCACGTAGCCAAAATTGCACTCAGCCACGAAACTTGAGCGGCTGCAACTACGGCGATCGCTAATAATACGCTAGCTAGTATAGTTGCACCTTGACGGGATGCTTTTCCACTAGGGATAGGTCTTTCAGGTCGCTCTTGAGCATCTAATGCGGCATCAAAAACATCGTTGAACACAACTCCACCACCGTATAAACCTGTAGTGGCTAGCAGCAACCATAATAGTGTCTCTGCCGCAGTTCCAGCTTGTAGCGCCACAAACCCAGAAATGGCAAAACCAGCCAGAATATCTGCCCAAGAAGTAACAATATTAGCCGGACGCATCAACTGAAGATATGCCCAAAAGCGATGAGAATTTAAACTGGCAGCATTCATCTTTTAGTTATTTGTTATTTGTCATTTGTCATTTGTCATTTGTCATTACTCTCCACACTTCCCACTACTCACTACTCACTACTCACTACTCACTACTCACTCAATCAAAATACATTCTCGACTCGATTCTACGGTTGGTTCTTGTCCGCGCAGCACGGAGTTGCCGTTGAAGATCTGTCTCTGGTCGATCGCATTTACTGCAAGCCAGTCTGTTTCTTGCATTTGCCCGCTTTGGCTGTATGCAGCTAGGGCATTTTCATAACAAACTGCTCTGACATGAGTTGCTGGAATTCCGCGATCTAACATCAGTTGGGCGGTTTTAGGCACGGCAAGCGGATCGCTGATGCCCCAATCAGCACTGCTATCAACGATGATGCGATCGCATCCGTATTGCTTGACAATTTCTACCATACGTGAATTACCCATTTTAGTTTGCGGGTAAATGGTGAAAGCTGCCCAGAATCCCCGATCTAGAACTTCTCGCACAGTCTCTTCATTGTTATGATCGATGACCACCCGCGCCGGATCTAAGCCATGCTCGATACAAACATCCATACTGCGGCTCGTACCTGCTTTTTTGTTGCGATGGGGCGTGTGGATTAACACCAGCATATCCAGTTCTTTCGCCAGTTCTAGTTGTAGGCGAAAGTATTTGTCTTCAACTGGAGTTTGGTCATCATAACCAATTTCTCCAATTGCCACTACACCTTCTTTGCAAACGTACAGAGGTAGTAGTTCCATGACTACTTCTGCTAACGCTTCGTTATTCGCCTCTTTTGGATTAATCCCAATCGTGCAGTAATGTTGAATTCCGAACTGGCTGGCTCGAAACCTTTCCCACCCTACCAAGCTGCTGAAATAATCTTGAAATGTACCAACATGAGTGCGAGGTTGTCCCAACCAAAAGGCGGGTTCGATGACAGCTACAACACCCGACTCCCGCATAATCAGGTAATCGTAGGTAGTGCGGGCAGTCATGTGAATGTGAGGGTCAATATAAAGCGGGCGATCGCGATTCATGATTTTGGTAATGGGTAATTGGTAATGGGTAGTTGGTGGTTGTTGGTATTGGAGTATTAGGTGTAGAGCAATTTTGATTTTTAATTTTTAACTTCTGACTTTTTCACTAATTCCCACAGTTCGGGAGATACCGAACGATTAGCCGCCTTACGTTCGTTGGCATAGTCAATTAACATTGCGGCTAGCTCTGAATTGGCGCGGCGATCGAGTCCCTGAATTAAATGCAACGGACTGCCTACAAACAGTGCCTTTAATACCATCTGGTTCCAAGCTAGGTTGTCAAAATACTCTGCGGGATAGGGATTTCGTAAGGCTACAGCATTGAATACATCGGTCATGTTACTGCGTACTCCCTCAGCTGCCCGTAGCTTGAGTCGTTCTGGGTAAGGTAATAAAGGTAGGGCTTGGTAAAGTGCAACTAACTCCCCTATATCAGCAGCAGTAAAGACTTGTTCTAGTGTTTGCAGATATTTCGACTCATTATCGTGTGGTAAAGCCAAGACAAGTAGTATCCGAGCAGCCCGATCTGCACTCCAATCAGCAGGAAACCAGCCTGTCCGAGCAATCGCGGCGGCTTGTAAGTCAGATGACGTTAACTGCAAGCTTTTTTTGCCAGTATAGCGAGGGACAGCACTAAAAGCCGTGAAAAAGACTTTTACAGCAGCTCCTTGGGCAATTTGCGATCGCTTTTCATCCAACCAATTCAAACCCACGCGATCGACATCCCGCTCCAACCAACTATAAATTAGATCGGTAATGCTAATTTTGTTGAGATGTAATGTTGTCATTGGTCGTTGGTCATTGGTCGTTGGTCATTAGTTATTGGTCATTGGTTATTGGTTATTTGTAGGGACAGGTTCACCAACAATCTCTACTCTTCTCTAAAAATCTCGTTAAACCGCCCTTACAGATATACGATTTGATACTATTTGGTAATTGGTGGTTGGTAATTGTTATTACCAATTACCAATTACCCATTACCCATTACCTCTTAAGACACTTTTTGCCGCAAGCTTTTTTTCAATTTGACCGCAGCAACTCCAGCACCTAATACAACTGTACCCAGTATTGCAGAAGGTTCGGGAACTTCGGCAGTTGAGGAGCTATCTACTACATCCAGTACTTGGACGCGACCTTGGAAGAAGTCCCCTACATAAAGTTTGCCATCTTTGAGGTCTGAACCTGCCGTCCAATTAAACTTACCTGGTTCGAGGTCTAGGGGGTCGCCATAGGGAGACGGTGCGCCCAACGCTAAAGGTGGTACGACATTGCCATTTGCATCGCGGGCAGGTTCGCCAAAGGCACTCAGAAAGTTACCATTCTTATCGAATACCTGGACGCGGCTGTTGATAGAATCCGTCACGTAGATATTATCTTTCTCGTCCACTTCAACATCGATTGGCTGATTGAACTCTCCTTCTCCAGTGCCTTGTTTGCCAAAAGTTAGCAGCGCATCACCTTCTGGGTTAACTACTTGAATACGGTTGTTGAACTGGTCAGTTACAACTAAATTTCCCTCAGATGTGGTTGCTATACCTGATGGTCCTTGAAATTGTCCAGGTGCAGTGCCGTTGCTGCCAATAGAACCAGTTATTGCGCCACTTGATGGATTAAATTGCAGGATGCGATCGCTACTATAATCACCTACGTATCCATTGCCATTATTATCAAATACAATGCCCGATGGGCCAAAGAAGGGTCTGCCTTCAATTAGTCCGCTAAATTGACCTTGAGCAATGGAATTAACATAGTTACCTTGAGAATCGAATACGTTAATCCGGTTGTTGTTCACATCACCCGCATATAGATTTCCAGTATTCGGTTCAAATGCGATCGCCGATTGCCCGTCAGATTGCCCAGATCCGCTACCCGTACCGCCAATACCTTTAAGATAGTTACCCCCAGAATCGAAGACCTGGATTTGATCTGTTACGTCATTAGCCACAAAAACATTTCCTGTTTCTTCCTGCACGGCGATGCCTTGGGGAATGGCAAGCGTACCTGGAGTAAATGGAGTTTCTCCTGCGGCGAAGTTAGCGGGTCTGCCGATATCACCTTCATATTCTAAGGTAATAGAAGCATTAGCTTGGGTTGTGGTAGCGACGACACATCCAGCAGTAGCGATCGCGATCGAGAAATTTCGGAATAAACTCATCTGTCTGACTCCTCTTGCTTAGCAATTGTATGATTACGCGATCTAAATTGCGGACTGAGCTAAGGTTTGTGCTAGTTCTGGCGCGATCGCTTCTCGATTTTGTTGCTGTTTGCGTTTGAACCACGTACCGCCGCCCATAGCACCAAATACGAGTAAGCCCAAAATAGAAGAAGGTTCGGGAACGGTTGCAGCTCCTTCAATCCCATCAACTCGCACGAGCGATCCTGCTTCTGGACCAATACCGCGATTTGTCACGTAAATCTGACCGTCAGGACCAACTACAACTCCATCAGCCGATTCCAACCCCTCACCCGCAGCCACGAGAGTTGTGCGAGTTCCATCAGGAGCCACTCGGATCAGAGAACCTGGTAGACTTGCTAGATCGCCGCCTGTTAACTGTGACTCATCGCTGAATTGTAGGACTAGCAGATTGCCTTCTTTATCAAAAGTCAAGTCAGTAATTTGCGTAAACCCATCCAGAAAGACCTCTGGGTTGCCGTCCTCACCAACGCGGAAGATCCGCGCTGCTCCTTCTGGATACGGAAAGCCCACATATTCACCAACGTATAGAGCGCCATCGGGACCAACTGCTGCACCTGTAGGTACTGATTGAGCCAATACCTGAGAAGGTACTTCCCCTTCTCCTACTGGTAAAGCACTTTCAGGTATCTCTACTAGCCCAGGAGGTATTTCCTCTCCTGGTGGAAGGGTGGGAAATACTGGGTTATCAATCAGATTTTTGGGTAATGAAGTTGTCTTGACCTCATTACTGCCGTCAAGTTTGATATTGTAGATGGCATTTCCCCCCCCATCAGCGACGTAAGCAGTATTGCCACTAACAGTTAATTCATAGGGATTGGTAACTATGTCGCCGCCATCAGGATTATTGTTAATTTCGTACTCACCAAAATCAAAAACCTCTGTCAATTGCTGGGTGTTTAAGTCAACTTTGTACAACTTTGTCAGATCGGGAGTGTTTAACAATTGGTCGGGAGGAGAAGGAGGGAATGTCGTCAGTTGCTCGGACGGAATTTCGAGGTTATTACTAGCGGCAAGGGCATTTAACTCCGGATCGCGGTTGCCTGGATAACCAGCAAACCCAGTCAGAAGATAAGCACTGCCGCTAGAGTCAAAGCCAACTTCTTGAGGACCAGCTCCTTGATAGCCACTGGGTTGCTCTGCTAAAGACTGGAAGTTGTCAAATAAACGTGTTTCCTGACCGTCTGGGGTAACTTTGACCACTGAACCACTATTACCAGCACAAATAGGCTGAAACAGGGTGCTAGGTGATGGCTGACAGTTTCCATCTCCGCCGATACCTGGCTCTGCAACATAGAGATTACCTTCAGAATCAAAGGAAGCGCCCCGTGCGTTGCTAATTCCATCAACAATTGTTGTTAATGTTACAGCTTCTACAGCTTTCGGTCCAAAAACAATGGTAAGACAAACAGTTATAAGCGCAATACTGAATTGTTTGAGTTTCATATTTTTGGCAACCAAGTGATAAGTGAAATGAGAATTTTCAATACCCCTGATGCAGATAGCGATTGCTATTAATAATGAACGATTAACAATGTTGCCCTAATCATCCAAGCCATTAGCAAACTTTACTTCACTTAGTAGCTGCTGGTTGCGCTTGCGCTTTAGCCAAGTACCGCCGCCTATAGCACCAAACACAACTAAGCCCAAGATAGAAGAAGGTTCTGGAACGGCTGCTGTACTAACACCATCCACTCGCACGAGTTCGCCCGTACCTGGTCCAACACCGTTATTAACGATATAAATCTGACCATCAGGACCGATATTCAGACCAGTAGCGGATTCTAGCCCTTCACCCGCAGTTACAAGAGTCGTGCGCGTACCGTCTGGTGCTAGTTGAATTAAAGAACCCGGCAGATCTTGCAAGCTCTGACCGCCACCTTTCCACTGGGCTTCATCGGCAAATTGCAATACTAGTAAATTCCCGTCTTTATCAAATTTGATATCGGTAATTTGCGTAAAACCATCGGCAAAAACCTCTGGCTCACCGTTCTCACCAATCCGCCAAACCTTTGCTTTACCTTCTGGGTAAGGAAAACCCGTTAGTTCGCCAGCATACACAGCTCCATCAGGACCGATTTCAACACCTGTAACTACAGATTGAATATCGATTTGGTTCGGCACTGAACCTGCTGGCGGTCCAGACGCTTCTTGCTCTGCTGGTACGCCAGGAAGCGCATCTTGCCCTTGCTGTCCGGCTGGAGGCTGCTCTTGCCCTGCACCAGGAATTGGTGCATTTGGCGGAAATTCAGGGTTTTCTACAGTTTGCCCAGGAATTTTAGTTGCCGTAGTCTCGCCAGTATCGAGATTCACATTCCAAACGACATTCGCCCCTCCATCACCGATATAAGCAGTATTGTCTTTAATTACGAAATCATAAGGATTGCTAATTACGTCCCCGCCGTCAGGATTCGTTAGTAGTTCGGATTTCGACAAGTCGGCAACCTCTGTGAGATTACCTGTATTCAAGTCAGCTTCATACAGTTTTCCCAAGGTAGTAGTACCTAACACTTGGTCGGGCGCAACTGGAGGTGCAGCCTGCTGTTGCTGAGGTGGAAATTGGGTGTTAGTAGCAAGAGCGTTGAGTTCTGTATCTCGGTTAGCTGGATTACCAGCAAAGCCCGTCAGAAGATAAGCAGTGCCGCTAGAATCAAATTGGAGTTCTTGCGGACCAGCACCTTGCTCTTTAGTTTGTTGTAGTGCGAGAGATTCAGTCCCGTCAATCACACGGCTTTGCTGACCGTCTGGTGTCACTTTTGTGACTGAACCAGTATTACCAGAACAAATCAGCTCAAATTGCGTACTAGGTGATGGTTGGCAAACACCATCTCCCCCCAATCCTGTCTCGCCAATGTAAGCATTACCTTCAGAATCAAAGCTCAGACCCCGCGCATTGTTGAGTCCATCAGCGAGTGTTGTTAATGACGCAGCTCTTACGGCTTGCGGTCCAAAAACAATAGTAAGACAAACGGTTATAAGTGTAATCGTAAGTTGTTTGAGCTTCATACTTTTGGCAGGCAACTGAATAAATGAAATGAAAATTTTCGATACCCCTGATGAAGACACTAAATCATAAAGAAGTCAGAACTCGTACGAGCAGGTTTTTAGAAGACTCCTTCAAAAACAAATAATTCTGCGGTTAAACCCGCCCGTACAGAACTGCGATCGCATCTTCTAATAAAATCTTTTTAAGAGGAAGGTAGAAGATAGCTCATACCTCTGGCAAAGGTGTCAACATTACCAGCTTTAGCTTCTAGAAAACGCTTGATATTCATACTCTCGGCTCCAAAATCCTCTAATTGGAGTTTGCCGTGGCGTGGAGGTTTGCCGATTTCCCAGAAGCTTATCCGATGTTGAATACAACCGCGAGCCTCTGAGTTACCAAAAGCATAGGAGCAAGGAATCAGAATTACCGGACTGCGCTGAATAAAATTGTATTCAGGATAGTAGTAATCCTGTTCTATGAGATAGTAATTTTTCAAATCATGAGTCCGAAATGAAACTTTTACTTTCTGGTTGTATTCGTCTAAAAATTCTCCAGATTCAGTCCCAATTTCGCCATCAGGTCGGAGTAAGTGCGCCCATTCATCCAAGTTTCGTAAATCTCGTAAATAGGCGATCGCAATGTCAAGCGGAGCGTCAATGTAAATCGAGTTGGTATCGATTTTATAACGTCCTTGAGCTGCCTCAGTCTCGCCAGCATTGCGCTCCAAAATTGCTTTGAGCGAGCGGCATTCAGATGTGTGAACGGTATGAATTCCCTCCATAATCATTGGAGTTCGCCGTGCTGGATCGACAAAGCTCAACCAATGAAAATAAATGCCTTTTTCGTCCGTTCCTGGCTTGACATAATCGGGTGGAAACAGGAGAACGGGATAGACCTGAAAGTATTTTTGATACTCAAAACCACAGTGCCATTCTATACCGAAAAAGAGAGGATTTTCAATCTTTCTAACGTGGTAGAAAAGATCCCATTGGTAGCCAGAAGCCGTCCCTCGCCAGGTATTTTCATCAATCTGTTCGATCATCCGGCTGAAAAGAGTCCACTCATCCAGATTTTTCAAACTACAAAGATATTCAAAAGCTGTTTCTGGCGAAGTAGCTATATAAGCTGAGGTAGCAAACGTATTTTTTTCCATACTAAATAAAGTGAGTAGTGAGTAGTGGTAATGGGTAATTAATATTTGGCAAGAGGCAATAGTAAAGTCAGAAGTATTTTCACGCATCACGCACCACTCTTGTTTAAGCTGCAACTTTGAGGTTTTTTGCTCTCATAATTCGTTCTTCAGCTAGACGTTTAGAAGCATCCTGAGTTGTGATATTTTCTTCTTTTGATTTCTGAAAAATTTCTAGTAAAGTATCGTAGATACTATGAATTTGTTTTAAATATTGCGGTTCTTCTATGAAAGTCAATTCACTGTAAACATTAATTAATCCTCCTGAATTAATTACATAATCTGGACAATATAAAATTCCTTGCGATCGCAGCATCGTGCTATGAACTTGCTCGTCTTGGAGTTGATTGTTAGCACAACCCGCAATAATAGAAGCTCGGATTAATGGAATCGTCGAACTATTAAGAATCGCTCCCATAGCACAAGGAGCAAAAATATCAACGTCGAGCGAATATATTTTATCGGGTTCTACAATAGTTGCACCATATAACTTCTCGATTTCCTCTGCTCTTTCTCGATTTAGATCGGTGATGAAAAGTTTAACACCTTGCTGGTGCAGATATTTGCAGAGGTGTCCGCCAACATTTCCTAATCCTTGAACAGCAACTTTTAATCCGTTTAGTTCTCGGGTTTTTAACTGAAATTCTACGGCAGCTTTTATGCCTAAAAATACTCCTAAAGCTGTTGCTGGAGCCGGACCTCCAGCTCTCCCCGACAACCCAACAACATATTTAGTTTCGCGACGCATTTCTTGCACGTCTTCAGGGCAGATATTAACATCTTGACCTGTAATAAAACGTCCTTGTAAGCTATCGACAAAACGCCCGTAAGCTCTCAGCATTTTATCTGTTTTATGTTGAGGATTGGCAATAATGACTGCTTTTCCACCACCTACGGGAATGTTGGCACAAGCAGCTTTGTAAGTCATACCGCGACTTAGGCGTAAAACGTCTCTCAAGGCATCTTCCTCGCTAGCGTAAGGAAACAGGCGAGTTGCACCCATTGCTCGTCCTAAACTCGTATCGTGGAGCGCAATAATGGCTTTGAAATTTAGTTCTTTATCATGGCAAAATAAAACTTGCTCATGACCCATTTCTACTACGGACTCAAACAGATTCACACATTTATCCTCAAACTCAGGTCATTGGTAATGGGTAATGGGTGATTGGTAATTGGTCATTCATCACGCACCACTCACCACGCACCACACACTACTCACTGCTCACTACTCACTACTCACTAATCATGGGAAATGAAACTAGTTCTTTCGCTGTTGAGACAATTCCTTGAGCTTGCAGGCTCTTGTTACGTCCGCCAGAAGGTGCAAGCCGCGAGGGATCTATGAGGACATCGACAACGAAGGGTAGGGGAGAGGCGATCGCACTTTTTAGTGCTGCCTCAATCTCAGATTCTTTTTCGACGCGGATACCGTCAGCTCTCATTCCCCGCGCGATCGCGACAAAATCTACTTGAGGAATCGTTGCATCTGCACCTTGTAGTTTCAACATCTTCATGCCTTGTTCGCACATGTTATAGCGTCCGTCGTTCAGCACGATCCAGATGGCGGGAATCTGATATTTGACAGCAGTATTCAACTCGTTATTCATTAGCATCGAACCGTCTCCGGTGATCGCAACGGCTTTTCCTTTACGTCCTAGTGCTATCCCAATCACACCAGCTACCATATGTCCCATCGAACCAACTCCGGTACTGACTCGATAGCGATTCGGTTTGTCAATCTGTAGCAGGTGTGTTGCCCAAGTAAATGAGTTACCCGACTCAGATGCGATCGCCGCATCGTTATCTTCAACCATCACCTTTTGAATCGCTGCCATCAAAACTTCTGGTCTAATGAGGTTGTTAGTAGCGGGGGTAATTGCTTCTGCTTCGGGATGGGGTAATGTTCTATTGGCGCGACTTTTCAAAGTGGCAAAGCTTTGGGTCTTATCCATGTACTTCAGCAGCGATCGCAAGAATGCACCGATATCAGCTTGGACTGGAACTGTCTCAGCCGATGAATAGGCTACTCCTGGAACTGCTGGATCGATATCTACATGGATAAATCCTCTGGCTGGAACTAGCGTCGGATTCCAAAATGAAGTTGGTTCTCCCAAGCGCGTTCCCAGTACTAAAGTTCGTAATGGCGGAGATTCTTGCATGTATTTCAGGACTGAAGTATGACCTCCTAAGCCTGTGACACCGACGAACTGAGGATGGTTTTCGGGAAAGATGCCTTTACCACGAGGAGAACACATAACTGCGGCTCCGGTACGTTCGGCTAGCTGATAAATTTCCTCAGCAGCATTTCTCGCACCAAACCCAACCCAGATGGCGAAAGGTGCTTCTGCAAGCAATTGTACGCAACGGGCGATCGTTTCTTCACTAGGGGTTGTCAGAGCGTGGGCGAGGTCTAACTGAGGTAATGGTGTTGTTAGGCAACTCGTTTGTACGCCTGTAGGAATGCTTAAATGAGCTACAAAACCACCAGATTGCGACAGTCCCAGAGCTAGCTGGCGGGAAATCTGCGGTAACTGCTCGGCGCACTCAACTGTAATTGCATAGTTGAATAACGTGCCTGGGGTAAAAATTCCTGCTTGCGGTATGGTGTACGTACTGGTTTCTTGAATTGCCCAGCGTCCGCGTTGTGCGGCAGAGGTACAAGCAGAGATCAAAATTACTTTTGCACCTTCTCCCCGTCCTGCTAGTAATCCTGTAAGCGAGTTGGTTAGCCCTGGTCCGGCGGTGGTAAAGACGACAACGGGGCGATCGGTGGTAAAACATGCTTCCACCGCAGCAAAAGCCGCTCCGCCTTCATGACGGCAGTGAATTACCTGAATGTTGCTATTGGACAAAGCACCCCAAACGGTTGCCATTGCTCCCCCAGCCACGCCAAAAGCATATTTGATGCCTAAGTCCGCTAGCATTTGGGCGATCGCTTCTGCCACTGACAGCGATGCAGGTAATTGAGTACTCGTATCGTTATCTAACTGTTCGGCTGCGGTTTTGTCTGCATCGCTCTGAGTGTAGTACTTATAGGTAGAATCGAGAGGCGATGTCAGTTCCGCCTTGCGAGTGTTGGGATACAATGAGGTTTCTGAGCCGATGGGAGGAGACGAGCGAGTAGGGTTTTCGGTCATTGCTGTTTGGAAGGTAAGGATTTTCGGTACATTACAGGTGCAATTGAAGTATTAGAACATGCGAATTTGGCAAATATTTGGCAAATCTTTTAATTATTTCTAACTTTATTCGGTTTGAGGCTGCTGACTTAAATTGACTAGCGATTGGGAACTGACGGTTAGTTTTGGGTAGCTTGCTAGTCAGCTGAATGTAGCCAGTAAGAGATGCAGATGTTACACTTTTGAGCGTTACGATCTAGCCGATTGTTAGTGCTTTTATGGTTAATAGAATCAAAACTATAGATCGCTTTTGTTGGCTACTAACCCAAAAGCTTACATAACGCGGCATAGTGGTTCCAATGAGTAATTTTTTGACGGGCTTGCTCTTTTTTTCGATTGTGCATTGCTCTAGCTCACAGCAGCACGGCAACGGTGTTCGTTTCTCCAAGCTTGGGGACTCGTACCGTAGAATTGTCTAAAATAGCGGCTAAAGTGACAAACATCTTGGTAGCCAATGGTTTCAGCGATTTGACCGATTGTTTGTTCGGTTTTTTGGAGCAAACAAATTGCTTGTGCCATTCTTCGTTCTACCAACCAGCGATGGACGCTTTTACCAGTTTGCTGTCTGACTAAGTTAGTTAGATAAGCAGGAGAATAACCAACTGACTGTGCTATGTCGCATAGAGTAATTGGCTGCCAGTAATTCTCTTCAATGAAGTGAAATACAGCTGCCATGTGAGAAGAAGCTGGAAAGATAGGGTGTAAAGTTGTAGCGTTTGCAGTTTCAGCGATCGCTAATTCCGCTCTGTTTGAGCGATCGTTGGATGTGTACCATTTTTGGATTGTAGCTCGTTTTTCCAGCTGAACGTTAATTGCTCTGAGTAATTCTTTTAAAGTACAGGGTTTAGTTAGATAATCATCTGCCCCTAACTCCATACCTTTGCGAATGTCATCTCGACTCGTTCTACTAGTAACAAAAATGAATGGAATAATTGCCGTAGCTGGATTTCTGCGAAGAGCTGTTAGAACACCAAAACCATCGTGTTCTCCGATCCTAGTAATGCCACAAACTATCAGATCGGGTAACTGTTTTTGTAGTTTTTGTAGACCAATTGCACCATTTTCAGCGCCAAACGTGTCAAACCCTTTAGCTTCAAGACATTCCAGAAATAAATTGCGAGTTTGGGTGTTGTCTTCAATTACCAGAATCTTTTTCAACATATCCTCTGCCAAGAAAACTTCATTAATATGGGAAGGATTTATCTGAATGAGACAGATTTTTCAAAAGCATTTTGCAACGTTCTTGTCCTTCCATTGAAATACAAGAGTCGCTAAATCCTGTCAGTCACAATCTATCCAATTAAAGTCTCAGAGCAGGGAAGATTAGACGTGACATTACGTCCAATCTAATTCAATTTAGCCAGCTAGGGTTTGCTGTATTAAAATGTACTTCATATCATTCTGCCTTAAGCAAGGTGCTTAATCCAGAATGCTTAAGTAAATAGCATCGATAAAGCTTAACAAGTCACTAATCAAGAGCTTAACAGAGATTGCATATCCCCGTGAAAGTTAGTTTGTGTAGCTTATGTCTCACTTATGTATAACTTGTTCTTTCTTAATTTGGCAATCAAGTATCTATAAGTAAATACTATAAAAATAAAGGTTTTGACTCTAGAAAATAAGTTAGTAGCTTGTATAAACGAAAAGCTATCAGTTAGTGACTTTAGGTTAATTATACATTAAGTCATGTATTCAACAACACGCATAAATTTAATGTTAACTCCTGCTTTCGGTAGACGCGCAGATGAAGTTGTAGTGACTATTCTGTTGCTTGTTGTTATTTCCTGTGCAATCTTTTCCATAGTCTCGATTGGAACTAGGTTAGCGAAAAGCTGTTTTTGGAAACTGCAAGTCACTTTTGCTGTATTAAAACTTACCAAGAATCTTGACGACACAATCGGAGATTTAAGTCAATTTAAATCCTGGTGTCACAAGAGGAACAGAGCAATTCAGTGTAAAAATGTCTGAGTAACTGAGCAAAAATTCATGCCGTAGCAGTGTCATTTATTTGACACTGCCGATTGTTCTATCCACAACAAACGAGTTGGCGAGCTAATTTTTTCGCCTTAACAGCCTAGGCTGCAACCGCCATGTAATAGTCGCGAAAGCAGCTAGCCATAAAGCATCGGTTCGCGAACCAGATTTAGAATCTGCTCGCGCGGTTTCATATATATAGCTGTAACTACTCAAATCTAAAGTGTTAGCTGGGGTAACAATATCGTTTGGAGATACGGCAGGTAGCAGAGATAGTTGATCTCCTGTTCCTTGATTGCCTGGTGTTGATTCACCTCCATCCCAGGGCCACATGCGATCGCTCAAGTTTTCGCCATAATGACCGCCTTGAGCTGGGTAGTAATTACTACCAGCATGACCGCTTTGTTGCCATTCTGCCCAGATTCGGTCTACGTTAGCATGAACCAACCAGAATACCGGATCGTAGATCGAACTAGCAAGGGAAGCCATCGTACCTAGAGGTTCAGGACGACCTACACTAGGGTCAAATGTAGCCCCACCCACAAAAGCATGAAAATAGTTATGCATGAACACTCCAGGAGTTGATTGCTCTGAGGAGTTCAATTTGATAAATCCTTCGATCGCTTGACGAAAAGTATCGTAGTCGTTCGCGGCAAGAATTCGATCTACATCTGATTGAGGCACTGGATAATTACTGGTTGGCGGCAGCTGCATGAAACGCAATAACACCTCGCCCATTGGTTCCCCATCCGGTGTAATGTGTAATTCTGGGCGTAAAACCCAGCCGTTAGCTGCGGTAAAAGCACCGGAAACAACTGGGCCGCCTGTAAAATTGCCTGCGTCTGGAATTGCGATCGCTACTCCTTCGCCGTTGCCACCCATAAAGTCATCTGCGAAAATGGCTGCTAACGCTTGGGGGTTCGTCCAGTCCCAATAAGGTAGTGTGACTTTAGGATCTACCGATCGCAACGCTGTTTCAAAACGCCAGATAAATTCGCGATGCCAAGGTAATATTATCGAGCTTTCGTGAGCGCCATCATGTCCAGCCGCCGGACCTTTGGCATCTTTTGACATTAAGCCCATTGCTGCTACGTGTTGGGCTACAAACTCGTCGTAAATGCTAATTTGATGCTCTGGTAAAGTTGTAGTTTTTAAGGTTTTGACTGCCTTGATAAATGCTGCTTTCTCTGTAGGAGTTAGGTCAACAATATTTTTTCTGACCAACAAGTTATCGTTAGCACTCAGAGAACTTCCCCATCCGAGCAAAATCGTTGTTATTAAGCTAGGGTGTGTCATCAATTGAGCCAGATGACGGAAGCAGCGAGGTAAATTGC
>ERZ1066120.269-NODE-269-length-53199-cov-8.005400_pt1 | contig 53199 bp, 54 predicted proteins | sample MGYA00382767_ERZ1066120 | MGnify/ENA primary metagenome ERZ1066120 (study PRJEB33369, sample SAMEA5778350) | biofilm metagenome | biome: Industrial cooling water; feature: Water cooling tower basin; material: Biofilm | place: United Arab Emirates | collected...
CATTCTGCCGGAGCTCTCCGGCCCGCGCCCATGAGGCGCTTGATTTTAGGAATTTGAGTGACTCCCAAGAACGAACTTCTCTTCTGCGCGCTCGGCGGGTCGGGCGAGATCGGCATGAACGTGACGCTCTATGGCGCGCACGGCAAATGGGTGATGGTCGATTGCGGCGTGACCTTCGCCGACGCGGGCTATCCCGGCATCGATCTGATCCTGCCCGACCTGCAGTTCATCGAGGAGCGCGGCGACAGCCTGGTCGGTATCGTCATCACGCACGGGCATGAAGACCATATCGGCGCGCTGCCCTATTTGGCCGAAGACCTGGGCGTGCCGCTCTATGCGACGCCCTTCACCGCCGGGCTGGTCCGCGGAAAGCTGGAGGAGGAGGGTATCGCGTCGCGCGTGCCGCTCCACGTCGTCGGCATCGACGAGTCGGTCCAGCTCGGACCGTTCGGGTTCCGCTTCGTGCCGCTCGCGCATTCGATCCCGGAGGCGAACGCGCTGGTTATCGAGACGCCGGATGGGCGCGTGTTCCATTCGGGCGACTGGAAGCTCGACGCAGCGCCGGTGCTGGGCAGCCCCGCCACGGCCGAGACGCTGACCGCGATCGGGGACACGGGCGTGGACGTGCTCGTCTGCGACTCGACTAACGTGTTCAACGCGGAGCCCTCGGGCTCGGAGGCGGACGTCAGGAAGGGCCTAGCCGAGACGGTCGCGGCGGCGCGGGGGCGGGTGCTCGTCACCACCTTCGCGTCCAATGCCGCCCGGTTGGTGACGCTCGCCCAGGTCGCGCGCGAGACGGGGCGGCAGCTCTGCGTCACCGGGCGCTCGCTCGACCGGATCATCCGGGTGGCGAAGGCGACCGGTTACCTGGCCGACTTCCCCGAGACGGTCGACGCCGAGACGGCGATGCGTCTGCCGCGCGACCGCGTGCTGATCATCGCGACCGGCGGGCAGGGCGAGCCGCGCGCCGCGCTCGCACGCGTTGCGGAGGGTACGCACCCGATCAAGCTGGACGAGGGCGACACCGTCATCTTCTCCTCGCGCCAGATCCCCGGCAACGAGATCGCGATCGGCCGGATCCAGAACATCCTCGCCGCTAAGGGGGTGGAGATGGTGACCGAGCGTCAGGCGCACGTCCATGTCTCCGGCCATCCCGGGCGGCCGGAACTCGCGGAGATGTACCGCTGGATCCGGCCGAAGCTGCTGGTTCCGGTTCATGGCGAGATGCGCCACCTGCAGGAACATGCCCGCTTTGCGCGCGCGCAGGGCGTGCCGGACGCGCTGGTGCAGACCGATGGCGACGTCGTCCGGTTGCTGCCCGGCCCGCCCGCGAAGATCGGCCATGCGCCGGTCGGTCAGCTGGTGCTCGACGGCGACGTGATCTTGCCCGCCGACGGGGCGACGATGAACGAGCGGCGCCGGATCGCCGTCAATGGCCAGGTCTCGGTCGCGGTGGCGCTGAGCGGCGGCCGCCTGATCGGGCGGCCTGAGGTGCGTGTGCAAGGGCTGCCGGTCGAGGAGGACCGCGCCGACTTCATCGCGGACGCCTGCGACGCGGCGATCCAGGCGGTGAACGGCGGGCGCAAGCCGATGGACAAGCTGAAGGAGGAGCTCAGGCTCGCGGTGCGGCGCACCGCCACGCGCTGGACGGGCAAGAAGCCGGTCGTCGACGTGCTGGTGATCGAGGCCTGAGCGAGCATGCGCTGGACGTCGGCGCTGGCGATCTACCTCCTGTTCTGGGCCTTCAGCGTCTTCCTGGTCCTGCCCTTCGGCGTCCGGACGACGCGGGAGGCGGGCGGCGAACATGTCCCCGGCACGGCCGAGAGTGCGCCGCACGAGTTCCGTCCGGGGCGGATCGCGCTGCGGGTGACGGTGCTCGCGACCGTGCTCTTCGCGCTCTATTATCTGAACTATGTGTACGGTTGGATCACGCCCGACATGCTGATCCTGTTCAACATGCAGGGCGCGCCGCAGCCCGGTTAACGCAGGCGCTCGATCGCTTGGGCGAGCGCGACGTAGAGCTTGCCCATGTCGCTCGACAGCAGGGTGACGCCGAGCGGCGAGCCGTCGCGCTGGGCTAGCACGGCGCGCAGCATCGATTCGAAATCGTGGATGTAGCGATTGACCTGGTCGCGGAAGCTCGCGTCCTCGTCGTACAGGCGCGCGATCTCCCGCGCTTCGCCGGCATCGAGCAGCCTGACGGCACGCCGGGTGAAGACGCCGCGGTCGCCCTTCAGATAGGCCGCCCAGGCCGTGTCGGCCACTTCCGGCGCCAGGCTGCGGGTGATGTCGATGGAGGCGGAGTTGAGCGCCTCAATCAGCAGCGACATGCGGCGGGCGATCGTGTCGCGGTCCGCCTCCTCGCGTTCGTGCCGCGCGTCCTCCAGCCGGGTCTCGACCAGCGCGGTCTGCTCGGCGATCGCCTGCACCTGCGCGGCCAGCCGCTCGGTCGCCCGCGTCGAGGCGTCGACGGCCGCGCTCGCGGCATCGCCGAGCGCATGGAGCTGGCGCTGGACCGTGTCGCCGGCCGCCCGCGCGAGCGCGTCGGCGGCTGCGCCCTCCAGCTTGCCGGCGGCGTCGGGGATGACGTTGGCGAGCGTCTCGCGAGCGCGCTCGGCCGCCTGCTGCGCCGTGTCCCGCACGCGCAGCAGCGCATCGAGCAGGCGCGGCGCGGCCTCTTCGGCAAAGCGGTGCGCCTGGCCGACCGAATCGGTCACCATCGCCCCCAGCGCGTCCGCCTTGGTGCGGCCCTCGGTCAGGGTCTGAAGCAGCGTGGAGGAGAGCTGGTCCACGATCCGGCGCTGTTCGGCGATCACGCCGGCCACCGCTTCGATCGCGTCGTGCGTGCTCTCGGCGGCGGTGACCAGGCCGAGCAGCTCCGGCTTGGCCGCAACCACGACCGCCTTGCTCTGCGCGATCCGCGCGTCGAGGCGGGCGAGCGCCTCCGGTAGCGTTTCGTCGATCTCGCGCGCGGCCGAGTCGAGGGCGATGAGCAGCGACTCGGTCGTGCCGATCGTGCGCGTCGCCATCGCCTCGCCGGCGCGCAGCGCCTCGGTCATGGCGTCGGCCGAGCCGCCCAGCGCGCCGATCGACGCAGCGAGCAGCTGCGAACGCTCGACTCCCTGCTCGTGCAGGGCCACGAGGCGCCCTTCGACCCGCTCCAGCCCGCCCTCCAGCGTGCCGACCACCTCGTCTCCGGCCACGCGGCTCTGGTCGAGGCGCGCGGCGAGCCGGTCGATCGCGGTCTCGACCGCCGCGATGCGCTGCGCCAGCGCGTCCGCCGAGTCGCGCGCGGCGCTGTCGAGCGCGGCCTGATGCGCGCCGACCATCGCCAGCATGGCGTCGCCCTGCGCGGCGATGCCCTGGCGCGATTGGTCCACGGCCTGGGCAGTGCGATCGAGCAGCGCGTCGACGGCGACGGTCATCTCGGCCGTGACCTGGTCGAGCCGCTGCGCCGCCGCCTCGCTCGTGCCTTCCATACGCTGGAGATGGGCGGCAAGCTTCTGCGCCGCGCCGCCGGCGATCTGGTCCGCCTCGCGTCCACGCTCGGTCAATGCCGCCAGCTGCGCGCCGAGCGCGCCGGCATGTTCGCTTGCCATCAGACCGGCGCGGTCGATCAACTGGGCCGCAGCCTCCACGTCGCCCCGCGCGCGGGGCAGGCTGGCGAGCAGCACGCCCACGCTGTCCTGCGCCCCGGCGGCCGCTTCGGCGAGGCTGAGCGCCTGAGCGTCCGCGCGCGCGACCTCCTCGGCCAGTCCGCGCCCGATCGCGCCCAGCCGCTCGGCGGCCATGTCGCCGCGCGCGAGCAGCTCGGCCACCTGCTGGCCCAGCGCGTCCCGCTCGGCGGCGACGGCGGCGGTGAGCCGCGCAACGCTCGCCTCCAAGCTGGCGGCCTGCGCCCGCATCGCGGCGGCGGTCGCCCCGAAGCGGCGCGCTTCCGCCTGGCTGGACCGGAGCGCCAGCAGCCAGAGCACCCCGATCAGGGTCGGCACGACGGCGAGCGCGGCCCCGAGCTGCGCCAAGTCCAGGGGCGAGAGCCCGGGCAGGAGATCGCGCGCGAGCCACAACAGACCCGCGACCCAGGCGAGCGACAAGAGGATGAGGGCAGCCGCCGCGGCCCGGCGGAGCAAGGACTCTCGCCCGGGCAACGGCGGCTCCTCGTCCCAGACCTGGTCGAGTTCGAGCGGCCGGTCGAACGACTCGGGCGCGGAGGGGGCGCGATCGGCGTCCCGACGAAGTTCGACCAGCATGGACCCCCCGTTCATGAGGGCAATTTACCAGCTTTTCCGAAGGCGCATACCCCGGGGCCGGAAACAGCTTGGTAACCTTCTTCGTGCGACATGTCCGTCATGGCCTATGACCCCGGAGCGATCGATGCGACCCTGGCGGCGGCGGTTGGGGATGATCCCGGCCTGATCGCCGAGCTGCGCATCGCCATGGTGGACAGCGCGGAGCGTGCGATCGCCGCAATGGAAGCGGCGCCCGATGGCGAGGGCTGGACGGCGGCGGCCTGGCGGCTGCGCGGACTGGCCGCCAGCTTTGGCGCGGTGCGACTCATGGCGCTGGCCGGCGAAGCCGCTGGCGTCCGACACGGCGACAAGGACATGATGGCGAAGCTCAAGCGGGCGGTGGCACGTCTCTGACACGTGACGTGCGGGCGCACAGCAGCGTCGCTCGTCGGTTACGATGCTTGGGCATCGCGCCCTCCTTGCTCCTACCTGTGCGCCCGTTTCGGCTCCGTCCCGGCCGTTGTCCTGACTAGGTTTGGACCCTAACAGGCCGAGCGATGCTGGCCGGCCTGCTGTTCGCCATTCGTGAGACCGAGGACCGGCCCGACCGGCTGACGGCGACCCTTCCTTTCGGCGGGGTGACGCTGATCGAATATCAGGCTCGGCTGCTGATCGCCGCCGGAGCTTCCCAGATCGTGATCATGGTCGCCCGGCTCACGCCCGAGCTGCTCGGCGCGATCGCCCGGATCGGGCGACGCGGCGTCGCGGTCGATGCGGTGCGCCATGCGAGCGAGGCGGTCGAGAAGCTGCATCCGCTCGCGCGCGTGCTGACGCTGGCCGACGGGCTGCTGACCACAGAGCGGGTCGTGTGTGCGCTGGCCCGCGAAGGCGGCGACACGCTGCTGGTCGTACCCCAGGCGGACGCGGACGGCCGATTCGAGCGGCTCGGCGGCGCCATGGCTTGGGCAGGCGTCGCGCGACTCGACGTGAGACGGCTGGGCGAGGTCGCGCGGCTGCCGCGCGACTACGACCCCCAATCGACCCTGCTGCGCGTGGCCGAACAGGCCCGCGCCGTCCATGTCCTGTTGCCGCCCGACGCCATCCGGAACGGTCACGGCATCGAGCATGACGGCACGGCCCTCGCCGCCCGCGGTCGCGCCGCGCTGGCCGCGATCGTGTCCGACCGGCGCGGCTGGTTCGACCAATGCATCGTGGCGCCGCTGGCGCGCGTGGCGCTGCCCATCATGGTGGAGCGGCGCTGGTCGGGCATGGGCGTCGGCATCGGCGCGGTCGCGCTGGCGTTGTCGGGACTTTCAGCCATCGTCTGGGGCTGGACGATCGCTGGACTTGCGCTTGCATTCTCGGCCTGCCTGTTGCTCGCGTTGGCGGCGCCGCTCAGCGGCGTGCGCGACGAGCCTCGGACCGAACGCCTCTTGCTCGTCGGGGGGCTGGCGACACCCGGGCTTGCGGCGCTGCTGCTCGGCGCAGCAGAGAGCGGCCGGTCGGGACACCTGACGGCGCTGGTCGTCGCAGTGACGCTGGTCGTCGCGGGCGCGCTGGCCGAACGGGCGGGACCGGAGCGGGTGCGGCGGCGCTGGTGGGGCAGTGCGCCCGCCTATCTGCTCCTCCTGCTGATCGGCGCGGTTGCAGGCTGGCCGGTTGCGGCTATGGCGATGGCGGCCGGTTATGCCACGGTAACGCTGACCGCCGCGATCGAGCGATTGCGTCGCCACCCTTAGCCGCCCTTTAACGACGACAGGGTACACACGCCGCCATGCCGGCCCGTTCGGAGACCGTTCTGCCCAGCGCCGCCGAGCGCGCCGCGGCCGCGCGCCTGCGTGCGAGCGAGCGGCTGGCGGTCGCCATGGCGGATGTTTTCCTGCCCGAAGATGCCCGGCTGGACGACCGCACCCGGCTGGCGCTCGCCGACCGGCTGGGCCGGCTCATCGGCGGACTCGAAGCGGAACTGCGGCGTCAGGCAGCGCGCCTGCTCGCGGCGCGCGGCGCCGAACGGGCCGCCGAGGCGCTGCACGCGGCGCGCCCGGGATTGGCGCTCGAGCGGCTGACGCGCGCCGGCCTGCTCCGGGACGAGGCGCTGGTCGAGGAGCTGCTCGCCCAAACCCAACTCACGCTCATGGCTCAGGCCATGCCAGCGGCGGGCGGCGGCGAGGACGCGAGCCTGCTGGTCCGGCTGGCGGCGGTGCCTGACCGGGTCGTCGCGGCGGCGGCGCAGGCGCTGCTCGTCGCGGACTGCCGGGAAGACGCGACGCTGCCTGCGGAATTGCATCACCGGTTGGTGTGGCAGGTCGCCGCCGCGATCCGGCCCGATCCATCCGACGCGGAAACCGACCGCGCCATCGCTGAGGCCGCGACCCGCAGCCTGGCGGCGCATGACGAGGGCGAGCGGCCCGAAGCGGTCGCGACGCGCCTTGCCGCCGCGATCGACGCGCGACCGGACGAACTCGCGCCCCTGCTGCTCGAAGTTCTGGGGGATCGGCGACCGGGGCTGTTCACGGCGGTGCTCGCCCAAGCGGTCGGCATCGACACGGCGCAGCTGCGGACGGTGGTGCTGGAACCGGAAGGCGAACGCCTGTGGCTCGCGCTCCGCGCCGCCCAGCTCGATCGGCAGACGATCGCCAGGATCGCGCTGACGCTCGCCGAAGCCGATCCGCGGCGCGACATCGAGGGCTTCGCCGACCAGCTGGACCGCATCGCCGCAGTCGAGCCCGCCGAGGCGCGGCTGGCGCTGGCGCCCGAGACGCTCAATCCTGCGTTCCGCGCGGCGATCGTTGCGCTGGCGCGTTCGACCGCGCGATGACGGCGTTGGATCCCATGGCGCAGGGCGCTGTCGCCCATGCCACCATAGGCGCGGACGGCCGGCTGATCGCAGCCGATCCGGCGCTGGCCGAGCTGAACGCGCGCGCTGGCGGCGGCATCGGTCACCCGCTCGCGGTGCCGCAACTCGCGACGGTGGCGCGACTGGCCGGACGGCTCGGCATCGTCGTCTCGCGCGCCGTGCTGGTGGCCGACGACGATGCGGACCTGCAGCTTTGGGCGCGCGCCCAACCCGAGGGCGGCCAGGTGCATCTGTCGGTCAGCGGCTGGCGGGAGATGCCCGCGTGGCGCCCGGCCTCGCCCGCTCCAGGGCTCGCTCCCGATGCCGATTGGCGGTGGGAGACGGATGCGGCATTGCGGCTCAGCCATGTCTCGCTCGAGGCCGCCGCGGGCGCCGGGCTGGACGCCTTCGCCCTGCTCGGCCAGCCGCTGACCGCGCTGTTCATGCTGGATACCGACGAGGGCGGCGGGCTGCCGATCCTGGACGCGCTGGCGCGGCGGCGCGCCTTCGCCGACCAGCCGGCGCGGCTCCGCGCCAACGGTCGGCAGGTCATATTGTCGGCGGACCTCCGCCTCGACGCGGACGGCGACTTCGCCGGTCTGATCGGCAGCGCCCGTAGCGCCGACGCCCGACCCGAGCCGATCACGCCCGCGCTGCCGGCCAGCTTCACCGCCGGGCTCGATCGGGCGCTGCGCAAGCCGCTCGCGCGCATCGTCGCGAACGCTGACAGCATCAATGCCCAGGCCGATGGTCCGATCGCGTCCGACTATGCCGATTACGCGGCCGACATCGCCAATGCGGGCCGGCACTTGCTGGGACTGGTCGACGACCTGGTGGACCTGCAGGCGATCGAGCGGCCAGACTTCGCGCTCGCCGTCGAGCCGATCGACCTTGCCGATGTCGGGCGCCGGGCCGCGGGGCTGCTGGCGGTCAGGGCGAGCCAGGCCGGCGTCGTCATGGCGAAGCCGGGATTGGACGAGCACTGCCCGGCGCGGGGCGACTTCCGCCGGGCGCTGCAGATCGTGGTCAACCTGGCGGGCAACGCCCTGCGCTACTCGCCCAAGGGCGCATCGATCGCCGTCCAGGTGCATTGCAGCGACGGGCGGGCGCGACTGGTGGTGGTCGACCAAGGCAAGGGCATCGCGCCTGAGGATCAGGCGCGCATCTTCGACAAGTTCGAGCGCATCGATCCGAGCGAGGTCGGGGGCAACGGGCTTGGGCTCTATATCGCCCGCCGGCTGGCCCGGGCCATGGGCGGCGACCTGACGGTGGAGAGCGCGCCGGGGCAGGGCGCGCGCTTTACGCTCAGCCTACCGGCGTAGCCGCCGGCCGACCATGATGAGCAGGAGGCCGAGCACGGCCAGCACGGCGCCGCGATCCGCCCAGGGCCGCTGGTCGAGCATGAAGCTCGACCGCGGCCAATGCACATAGCCGAGCCCCTGGCCGATCCACAGCAGCCCCATCAGCGTGGCGAGCACGCCGAGGGTGAGCAGGATGGCCCGGACCGGCCGCCGCCCCATCAGCGCTCAGCGACCGGAACGTAGGGCCGCGCGGTCGGGCCGGTGTAGAGCTGGCGCGGGCGGCCGATCTTCTGGTCGGGATCGGTGATCATCTCGTTCCACTGCGCGACCCAGCCGACGGTGCGGGCGAGCGCGAACAGCGCGGTGAACATCGAGGTCGGGAAGCCGATCGCCGACAGGATCACGCCCGAGTAGAAGTCGACGTTGGGGAACAGCTTCTTTTCGGCGAAGTAATCGTCCTTCAGCGCGAGCTCCTCGAGCTGCAGCGCGACGTCGAACACGGGATCGGTGACGCCGAGCGCGCCGAGCACCTCGCGCACCGTCTGCTGCATCACCGTCGCGCGCGGGTCGTAGTTCTTGTACACGCGGTGACCGAAGCCCATCAGGCGGAACGGATCGTTCTTGTCCTTGGCGCGCGCGATGTATTCCGGGATGCGCTCGGGCCGGCCGATCTCGCGCAGCATGTTGAGCGCGGCCTCGTTCGCGCCGCCATGGGCCGGGCCCCAGAGACAGGCGATGCCGGCCGCGATGCAGGCGAAGGGGTTCGCGCCCGACGAGCCCGCCAGGCGGACGGTCGAGGTGGACGCGTTCTGCTCGTGATCGGCGTGGAGGATGAAGATGCGGTCCATCGCCCGCTCGACGATCGGGTTCACCTCATAGGGCTCGGCCGGAACGCCGAACGTCATGCGCAGGAAGTTGCCCGTGTAGGACAGGCTGTTGTCCGGATAGAGGAAGGGCTGACCGACGCTGTATTTGTACGCCATCGCGGCGATGGTCGGCATCTTAGCGATCAGTCGGTGGCTGGCGATGGTGCGCTGCACCGGATCGTGAATGTCGGTGGAGTCGTGATAGAAGGCGCTGAGCGCGCCGACGACGCCGCACATGATCGCCATCGGGTGCGCGTCACGGCGGAAGCCGCGGAAGAACTGCGCGAGCTGCTCGTGCACCATGGTGTGGCGCGTGATCGTGGTCGAGAACCGGTCGAGCTCGGCCGCGGACGGCAGCTCCCCGTTCAGGAGCAGATAGGCGACCTCCATGAACGTCGAATGTTGGGCCAGCTCCCCGATCGAATAGCCGCGGTGCAGCAGAACACCTTCGTCGCCGTCGATATAGGTGAGCTTGGACTGGCAGCTGGCGGTCGAAGTGAAGCCGGGATCGTAGGTAAACATGCCGGTGTCCGCATAGAGCTTGCGGATATCGACGACCTCCGGCCCGACCGAGCCCTGCATCACCTTGTAGTCATGGTTGGCGAAGGTCACGGACTCGGTCATTCTGCGGGTTCCTCTTGTCGGGCCTGATCGGCGATCCGCGCCAGGCTCTCTTCGCGCCCCAACAGGACGAGCACATCGAAGATGCCGGGCGAGGTGCGCCGACCGGTGAGCGCGACGCGCAGGGGCTGGGCGATCTGACCGAGCTTGAGGCCGGCCTCCTCCGCCACGGCCCTGACCGCCGTCTCGAGCGCCTCCGTATCCCAGTGTTGCACCGCGTCAAGCGCGGTGTGCGCACGGGCCAATGTGCGGCGCGCATCGCCGGCGAGCAGCTCCTGTGCGTCCGTCGCGACGGGAAGGGGACGGTCCGCGAATAGGAAGCCTGAGCTCTCCGCCAGCTCGTTGAGATTGGCCGCGCGCGCCTTCAGGTGCGGCATGGCCGCCGCCAGCTTGTCGAGCGTGACCGGATCGGTTCGTCCGAGCCGCTCGCCGACCAGCCGCGCCAGCCGGGCGTCGTCGGCGGCGCGGATGTAATGGCCGTTCAGGTTCTCGAGCTTCTTCAGGTCGAAGCGCGAAGGCGACTTGCCGACGGCGGCGAGATCGAACCATTGGACCGCCTGCTCGCGGCTGATGATCTCCGCGTCGCCATGCCCCCAGCCGAGGCGGAGGAGGTAGTTGTCGAGCGCCTCGGGCAGGATGCCGAGCTCGTCGCGATACGCCTCCACACCGACCGCGCCGTGCCGTTTCGACAGCTTGCCGCCATCGGACCCGTGGATCATCGGGACATGGGCATAGACCGGCTCCGGCCAGCCCATGGCGCGGATGATCGGCAGCTGGCGGAACGCGTTGTTGAGGTGGTCGTCGCCGCGGATCACATGGGTCACGCCCATGTCGTGATCGTCCACCACGACGGCGAGCATGTAGGTCGGGGTGCCGTCCGAGCGGAGCAGGACCAGGTCGTCGAGCTCGGCGTTCTGCACCGTGACCGCGCCCTGCACCCGGTCCTCGATCGTGGTCGCGCCGTCCCGCGGTGCCTTCAGGCGCACGACGAAGGGCTGGTCGGCGGGGCCGTCGGTCCGGTCCCGCCAGGGGGAGCGGATGCGGAGCGGCTGCTTGGCGGCCTGGGCGGCGGCGCGCTGCGCCTCGATCTCCTCGGCGGTCATGTAGCAGCGATAGGCGTGGCCGCGCGCGATCATCTCGTCCGCGACCTCGGCGTGTCGGGCGGCGCGGGCGAACTGGAAGACGGCCTCGCCGTCCCAGTCGAGACCGAGCCAGCGCATGCCATCCAGGATCGCGTCGATCGCGGGCTGGGTCGAGCGGACGCGATCCGTGTCCTCGACCCTGAGCAGGAAGCGGCCGCGATGGTGGCGAGCGAAGAGCCAGTTGAACAGCGCGGTGCGCGCTCCGCCCAGATGGAGGAAGCCGGTGGGCGAAGGCGCGAAGCGGGTCACGACCTTCATGGTCTGCGGACCCGCGTTGTTGTCGGTTGCGCTCACGCGCGCATGCTCCCAAGCTGTGATGGATGGCGAGTTCCGCCCTTCCGGCCGCTAGCATAGCGCCTGCGTGGCGACAAATGGCGGGCCGGATCGGGGCGAGGCTCGAGCGGTGGCTGGAGGCGGAGCGCGACCAGCTGCCGTTATGGCTCCCCGTCGCGCTTGGCGGCGGGATCGCGCTGTGGTTCGTGCTGCCGGGTCGGCGCGACTGGGCGACGACGTGGCTGGCGCTGTCGGCGATCGGCATGGGTGCGCTGGCGATCGGACGGGACGGACGCGCATTGCGGGTGCTGGGGGTCGGCGCCCTGGCCGCGGTCGCTGGCCTCTCGCTGATCTGGTGGCGGGCGGAGCGGGTGGCGGCGCCGGTGCTTCCCCGGCCGGTGGTGGCCGGCTTCGAGGCGGAGGTCGAGCGCGCGGAGCCGCTGGCGGCGCGCGGGCTGGTGCGGCTGGCGCTCCGGCCGACGGCCGCGACGGACGGGCGGGGGCGCCCGATCGCGCTGCCGCCGCGGGTGCGGGTCAACCTGCCGGTCGCCGATGCGCCGGCGGGGCTGGGCCGCGGCGCGCGGGTGCGGCTGCGGGCGAGGCTGATGCCGCCGCCAACGGCTGCGGTGCCGGGTGCGTACGACTATGCGCGCCAGGCCTGGTTCGACGGTATCGGCGCGACCGGCCGCGCCTTCGCCCCCGTTACGGTGCTGCGCCCGGCCCGGGAGGGAGGGGAACTCCGCGCAGCCCTGTCGCGCCACATCGCCGAGCGGCTGCCCGGCAGCGAGGGCGGGATCGCGGCGGCATTGGCGACCGGCGACGTGGGCGCGATCGACGAGGGGGACGCGGAGGCGATGCGTCGGGCGGGGCTGGCGCACCTCCTGTCCGTCAGCGGGCTTCATATCACCGCCGTGGTCGCGGCCACGATGCTCGTCGTGCTGCGGCTGCTGGCGCTGAGTCCCTGGCTGGCGCTCAGGGTGCGGCTACCACTGGTCGCGGCCGTTGCAGGTGCGGCGGCGGCGATCGGCTACACGGCGCTCACCGGCTGGCAGGTACCGACGATCCGGTCGTGCGTCGCCGCCCTTCTCGTGCTCGCGGCGCTGGCGATGGGGCGCGAGGCGGTCACGCTCCGGCTGGTCGCGGTCGGCGCGATCGTGGTGCTGCTCTTGAGGCCGGAGGCGCTGGCGGGGCCGAGTTTCCAGCTGTCCTTCGCCGCGATCACCGCTATCGTCGCCCTGCACGAACATCCCCGCCTGCGGGCCTGGTTCGGACCGCGGGAGGAGCGGGGCTGGCGGAGATGGGGCAGGGGGCTGTTTTCGCTGCTTGTGACGGGGTTGGCGGTCGAGTTGGCGCTGATGCCGATCGCGGCGTGGCATTTCCACCGGGCGGGGCTGTACGGCGCGCTCGCCAATATCGTGGCGATCCCGCTCACGACCTTTATTGTCATGCCGCTGGAGGCGCTGGCGTTGGCTCTCGACGTGGCGGGGATGGGCGCACCGGTCTGGTGGCTGGTGGGCCACGCGCTGGGCGCGCTGCTGTGGTTGGCGCGGGCGGTCGCGGCGGCGCCGGGCGCGGTCGCGGCGCTGCCTGCGATGCCGGCGGGCGCGTTCGCGCTCATGGTCGCGGGCGGGCTGTGGCTCGCGCTGTGGCGGACCCGGTGGCGGCGGCTCGGAGTGGCTCCGCTCGCCGTCGGCGCGGCTTGGGCGCTGGCGACGCCTGCGCCCGACCTGCTGGTCACCGGCGATGGGCGGCACCTTGCGATCCGGGTGAGCGACGGGCGGCTGGTGCGCTTACGTGAACGGGCAGGCGATTACACCCGCACCATGCTGGCCGAGAGCGGCGGCGTCGACGGCGAGCTGCCATCGATGGACGCGCAGAGAGGCGTGCGGTGCAGCCGCGACCTTTGCCTGGCCGAAACTGCCGCGGGCGGGCGAACGTGGCGCGTGCTGGCCACGCGCAGCGCCTATCCGGTACCCTGGCGCGAGTTGGTCGCCGCGTGCGGCACAGCGGATGTCGTGGTGAGCGAGCGTTGGTTGCCGGACGCTTGTGCGCCGCGCTGGCTCAAGCTCGATCGGGCGACGCTGGCGCGGACCGGCGGAGTGGCGGTTACCTTCCGGTCGGGTGCGGTAAGGACGGTGCGACGAGCGGGGGATGGGCACCCCTGGGTCGCGATGCCGGTGGTTGCCGGTCCTCGGCGGGAGGGGCGATCGCGGGGTGGCTATGGTCAGGCGGGCCGGCCATTCTAATGACATTCGTCATGCCGGCCTTGTGCCGGCATCCACCTCGATACGCGTCCTTACGATCGGTTTCTTGAGAGCCGGTAGCGAGCGCGACCCCCTCCTAAAGAGGCGTGGTCCGGATCGACTGTGGATGCCGGCACAAGGCCGGCATGACGAAGGCGTTGACGACGGGTGCGGGCACGTCATGGGAATAAATTTCGTGACGTCGAAGCTCGGCTGATGCCGATCCCGGCCGCGCTGGCGTGTCTCGCGGGCAGCCTCCGCCGCTCGCGCGCCCGCTGACGCGGTCAGCTATACCGGCGCAAGATCCCCGACAGCTTGCCCTGGATACGGACCTGCTGGGGCAGGTAACGCTGCGGGTCATAGGCCCGATTGGCGGGGTCGAGGCGGACCATCGCCCCTTCACGCCGGAAGTATTTCAGCGTCGCCTCGATCTCGTCGATCAGCGCGACCACGATCTCGCCATCGCGCGCGACCTCCTGGCGCTTCACCAGCGCGAAGTCGCCGTCGAGGATGCCGGCCTCCACCATGGAATCGCCCGAGACCTCGAGCGCATAATGCTCGCCTTGTCCGAGCAGCGCGGCAGGGACGGCGAGCGTGGTCGCGCCCTCGAACGCCTCGATCGGCACGCCGGCGGCGATGCGGCCATGCAGCGGGATCTCAACCACGTCGTTGGCGGGAGTCGGCAGATCCCGAAGTTGAGGAAGTGGCCGCGAAACCGACTTATTCGCGGCCTTGCCCTCGGGCCGCTCGGGCATGCGCAGCACCTCCAGCGCGCGGGCGCGGTTGGGGAGGCGACGGATGAACTGGCGCTCCTCCAGCGCGGAGATCAGGCGGTGGACGCCCGACTTGGACTTGAGGTCCAGCGCCTCCTTCATCTCCTCGAACGAGGGGGACACGCCGGTCTCGGCGAGCCGGTCGTTGATGAAGCAGACCAGTTCGTGCTGCTTGCGCGTAAGCATCGCGGTTCTCCGTCCGGGAACAGACGCGGAACCTATATGGAACGCGATTCAGGCCGTCAAGAGAGGTCTAAGATTTCCGCCGGGTCGCCCGCCTTGGCCGCCGGCGCGCCGCTCGGGCGCACGATGAGGCAGGTCGCGCCGGCGAGCGTGCGGAGCATGGAGGAGTCCTGGAGTGGGGCGGGGTACAGGCGGTCGTCCCGCTCCACGCCCCGCAGATACTCGGCGCGACCACGATTGGCCGGCAGATCCTCGCCGAGCACGCCCTGGCGGGTTCGGGGCAGCGGATCGGCGGCGCCGGCCAAGCGCGCGATCAGCGGGCGTACGAAGAGGATGGCGGTGACGAACGCCGATACCGGGTTGCCGGGAAGGCCCAGGACGGTCGCGCGGCCGAGGCGTCCGGCCAGCATCGGCTTGCCGGGCCGGAGCGCGATCCGCCAGAAGTCGATCACCCCGCCCGCGGCCTCCAGCGCTGGGCGGACGAGGTCATGGTCGCCGACCGACGCGCCGCCCGAAGTGACGAGCAGGTCTGCGTCGACCGCAGCGAACGCGTCGCGCAAGACGTCGAGGCGGTCGGGGAGGATGCCGAGGTCGACCAGCTCAATGGGCAGGTCGGCGAGCTGTGCTGCGAGCATCACCCGGTTCGCTTCGGGGAGCCGGGCGGGGTCGAGCGGCGCGCCCGGATCGACCAGCTCATCCCCGGTCGCCGCGATGGCGATGCGCACCCGGCGGTGGACGGGGAGCGCGCCATGGCCGGCGCTGGCGGCGAGCGCGATGCGGGCGGGGGTGAGCCGCTCGCCCGCGGCGATCAGCATCTCGCCTTCCTGGAAGTCAAGCCCCTGGGGGCGGACGCTGCCGCCCGGCCGGGGCGGTCCTTCACCCGAGAGGTGAAGGCGATCGCCGCTACGCTCCGCCTCCTCCTGCACCAGCACGGTATCGGCACCGGTCGGGACGGCCGCCCCGGTGAAGATGCGCGCCGCCTCGCCCCGTCCGATCGCACCGAGGAAGGGCCGCCCAGCCGCGCTTTCGCCCACTACGCGCCAGGGCCCGGGCAGGTCGGCGAAGCGGATCGCGTAGCCGTCCATCGACGACAGGGCGGCGGCGGGCTGGGTACGAAGCGCGCGCACGTCCGCGGCGGCCCAGCGCCCCGCGGCGGCGCGCAGGGGAACGACCTCCGCTTCCACCGGCTGGACGGAGGCTAGCAGGCGGGCCTGCGCCTCGGTGACGGAGAGCAGGGTCACCGCGGCTTCGTGACGGCCGGGGCCGGCCGGGTCAATCCGGCCCTATTGGTCGAATTCGCTGCGGCTGCGGTCGCTGTCGTGGAGCTGCGCCCAGAGGCCTTGCGTCCCGGCCTCCTGGGCGCGGTTCACATATTGCGACGCGACCAACCAGCCCTTGAGCGGGCGGAGCGGGAGCAGGGTGCCGAGCGCCATCACCGGCAACGAGGTGAAGAGGTGCACCCACCAGGGCGGATCGAACGCGACCTGGATCCAGAGCACGAAGAAGACGAGCGGAAGGCAAATGATGCACAGTGAGAAGAAGGCAGGGCCGTCGTCGGGTGCTGCGAAGCGGTAATCCAGGCCGCAGCGCTCGCAGCGGTTCACGATCTTCAGCCAGGACGCGAACATCCGGCCCTCGCCGCAGCGGGGGCATAGCCCCTTCCAGCCGCATTTCAGGATCCAGCGGAACTTGTCGCGCCGTTCGGCCTGAGCGGCGGCGTGTGGCTTGTCCAGGGGCATGTCGCCTTTCTCTCACCGGCTGGCCCGGAGGTGCAGAGGACAGATCGCCCCAGCCCGGTGGTCGGCAGCAGAACGAGCGGGGAGCTACGAAGCTCCGTCGGACGCGGCGCGCCAGTCGCCCGACCCTCCGCCGCTCTTGGCAAGCAGGCGCACATCGCCGATCGTCATGCCCCGGTCGAACGCCTTGGCCATGTCGTACACGGTCAGGAGCGCTGCCGAGACTGCGGTGAGCGCCTCCATCTCGACCCCGGTCTTGCCATCCGTGGCGCAGGTCGCGGTCACGACGACGCCCGCCTCGTCGAGCCTAAGGTCGATCGACACGCGGGTGAGGGGGAGAGGATGGCAGAGCGGGATCACGTCGCTGGTGCGCTTGGCCGCCATGATGCCCGCGACGCGCGCGACGGCGAGGACATCGCCCTTCTTCGCGGCCCCGTCGCGGATCGCGGCGAGCGCCTCTGTAGTCATGGTGATGCGGCCGGTCGCGGTCGCCTCGCGAACGGTGACGGGCTTGGCTGCGACGTCCACCATGTGCGCGGCGCCGGTCGGGTCGAGATGGGTGAGCACGTTCTCCCTCTGGGAGGGAGCCGCGTCAGCGGCGGAAGGGTGAGGGTGATCGGAGCCGGTCACCTCACCCATCCCTTGCTTCGCAAGCTGCCCCTCTCCCAGTGCGAGAAGGGTGCAGAAGGTCTCTCGTGGCCGCCTCCACGTCCGCCTGGCGCATCAGGCTCTCGCCAACGAGGAAGGTACGGATGCCGTGTTCGGCGGCGGCATGGAGGTCGGCGTGCGTCGCGATGCCGCTTTCGGACACGACCGTATAACCGGCGGGCACGCGCGCGGCGAGCTGCCAGGCGCGGCGAGGATCGACTTCGAAGGTTCTGAGATCGCGGTTGTTCACGCCTATCAGGGTCGAACGGAGGCGAAGTGCGCGGTCGAGTTCGGCCGCGTCGTGCACCTCGACGAGCACGTCCATGTCGAGCGCGAAAGCCGCGGCTTCGAGTTCGGCCAACTGGCCGTCCTCGAGCGCGGCGACGATCAGCAGGATCGCATCGGCGCCATGCGCGCGCGCCTCCTCGACCTGCCAAACATCGACAATGAAATCCTTGCGCAGCACCGGCAGATCGACCGCCGCCCGCGCCTCGACCATATAGTCGAGGCTGCCCTGGAAGTACGGCACGTCGGTCAACACCGAGAGGCACGCCGCGCCGCCCGCGGCATAGGCGCGGGCGTGTTCGGCCGGACGGAAATCAGCCCGAATCAGGCCCTTGGACGGCGACGCTCGCTTGATCTCGGCGATGAGGGCGAAGCCGTCCGTCGCGCGACGGCGGAGCGCTTCGTGAAAGCCGCGCGGGGGACTGGGCGGAGTCGGGAGCGTCTGGCCCCGGCGTATGGCCAGGTCGTCACGGGTCCGTTCCAGGATCTTCTGAAGGCGGTCGCTCACGCCCAGGCGATCCATCGATCCAGCAGGTCGCTGGCTGCACCCGAATCGATCGCCTCGGCCGCGCGGCTCGCGCCGGCAGGAAGGTCGGCCACGACTTCCGCGAGCAGCAGCGCGGCGGCGGCGTTCAGCAGCACGGCGTCGCGATAGCCGCCCGCCTCACCCGCCAGCAGCCGCCGCAGCGCCAGCGCGTTGGAGGCGGGGTCGCCGCCGCGGATCGCGCTCAGCGGGTGGCGGGGCAGGCCGGCGTCCTCGGGCGACAGATGGTCGGGAAGCGCGATCGCGCCCATGGACACGACCAAGCTGGGGCCAGCGGTCGAGAGCTCGTCCAGCCCCTCCTCGCCCGAAACGACCAGCGCCGCCTCCGTGCCGAGCACGCCCAGCGCCTCGGCGAAGATCGGCGCGTAGTCGGGGCGGGCGATGCCGAGCAGCTGGCGCCCGACATGCGCCGGATTGGCGAGCGGGCCCATCAGGTTGAAGATGGTGCGGCGCCCGATCCGCTGCCGGATTGGCTGGATGCGGCGCATCGCGGGGTGATGGTTGGCCGCGAACAGGAAGCAGATGCCGAGTGCGTGCAGCGTCTCTTCGGCGAGCGCGCCGGCGCGCTCCATGTCGAGGCCCAGCGCCTCCAGCGTGTCCGCCGCGCCCGCCTTGGACGAAGCCGCGCGGTTGCCGTGCTTGGCGACGGGCACGCCGCAGGCCGCGACGACCAGCGCGACGGCAGTGGAGACGTTGAGCGTATGATGGCCGTCGCCGCCGGTCCCGCACACGTCGATCGCGTTCGCGGGCGCGGTGATCGGGATCAGGCGCTCGCGCAGCGCCCGAGCGGCCTCCGCAATCTCGATCGAGGTCTCGCCGCGTTCGGACAAGGCGATCAGAAACGCCGCGATCGCCTCCTCGCTCGCGCGGCCGTCCAGGATGTGCGCGAACGCTTCGCGCGCGGACTCGTGGCTGAGCGGGCTTGAGGGGTCGGGAAGTGTGGCGAGGAGGGTCATGGGCGAGGCGTCATGCCGGCCTCGTGCCGGCATCCACGTCGGTCCTGCAGCCTAGAGCGTGAGGGTCGCTGCCCAGTGGACCCCGGCACAGGGCCGGGGTGACGAAGGGTGTTCACGCCGTCTCCTCCAGCCGCGCGCCTGCAAGCCGGAGGAAGTTGGCGAGCATGGCGTGGCCGTGTTCGGTCGCGATCGATTCCGGGTGGAACTGGACGCCGTGGATCGGCAGCGTCTCGTGCCGAAAGCCCATCACCGCGCCATCCTCCGACCGGGCGTTGACGAGGAGCGGCGGATGCACGTCGTTGACGATCAGTGAGTGGTAGCGTGTCGCGGTAAAGGGGGAGGGCAGGCCTTCGAACAGGCCGGTGCCGTCGTGCAGCACGGGCGAAGTCTTGCCGTGCATCAGGTGCCCGCGCTCCACCCGCCCGCCGAAATGTTGGCCGATCGCCTGATGGCCCAGGCACACGCCGAGCAGCGGCCGCGCCTCGGCGGCGCAGGCGGCGACTAGGTCGAGCGTGACCCCGGCGTCATCGGGGGTCTTCGGGCCGGGAGAGATCAGGAAGGCGTCGGCGCCCGACGACAGCGCCTGGCCGGCCGAGATGGCGTCGTTGCGCACGACCTCGACCCGGCTCCCCAACTCCTGAAGGTAGTGGACCAGGTTCCAGGTAAAGCTGTCGTAATTGTCGATGACGAGGATCATTGCGGCCGGGCTTTACGGCTCAAACGCTTCTTCGTCACCCCGGGCTTGTCCCGGGGTCCATCGTGCCGCACGCGAGGGCCCCTGCGAATCCGTGGATGCCGGCACAAGGCTGGCATGACGGAGGTTGCGTGGCCGGCCTTGGGTGCATAGCCGATTGCGATGCGCAAGGTCTGGCCGAGCCTCCTGGTCGCGGGTGTGCTGAGCCTGCTCTACTGGGCGGCGTTCCTGGCGGTCGCCTATTCGGTGCTGGCCGGCGACCCCCGGGACGGCGGCGGGCCGAACACGGGCGCGTGGGTGCTGGTGATCGGCGCAGGGGTGGCGCTCTATGCCTTGGCCTTGTCGATTTGGTGGGCCTGGGCGGGCCGGAAATGGCGGCCGCTCACGCCCGGCGAGCTGGCCGCGGCGCGCGAAGTGTTCGGCGAGGCGCTCGCTTGGAACCGGGTGCGCATCTACCCGCGCGGTTTCACGCCCTTCCAGCCCCGCAACGTCGCGGTGAGTCCGATGGGGGCGGTGCATTTCCGCCGGGCGGACTTCCGAGACGACTTCTCCTGCAGCTGGTCGGACATGGCGTGGCTGATCCACGAGCTGGTCCATGTCTGGCAGTATCAGACGGGCGTGCCCGTGATAGTGCGGGGCCTGGTGGAGCGGCGCTACCGCTACGGCATGCTCGATCCGGCCAAGCCGCTCGCGCGCTACGGCATCGAACAGCAGGCGGCGATCGTGGAGGACTGGTTCCGGCGCACCCGGGGCATAGGGCCGCGCTATGGCACCGGCAGCGAAGCCGAGTATCGCGCCGTCATCCCATTCCTGCCAGAGTGGAGCGAAGGCGCGCCGCTTGCGTTGCCCGCGTAAAGGAGCTTGGCCCATGCTTCGCCTGTTCGTCGCAGCCGGATTGCTCGCCGTCCCCGTCCTCGCCACCGCGCAGGAGGGTGCGCCGCCCCAACGCATCCGCAGCGTGGAGATTCGCAAGGGGGAGACCTGTCCCAAGTCCCAATCGGCGGACGAGGTCGTCGTGTGCCGCACGGTCGAGGAGCCGTATCGAATCCCGTCCGAGTTCCGCGACGAGGGCGCGGCGCAGAACCCGACCAACCAGAGCTGGGTCAATCGCGCCGCCACCGTCGACCAGGTGAGCCGCGTCGCCGGCGGCCTGCCCGACACCTGCTCGCCGGTGGGAATGGGCGGTCAGTCGGGCTGTGCGCAGGCGGCCGCGCGCGCCTACGCCGCCGACAAGCGCGCGCGGGCGCGGACCGACGGCAGCGGGTCGCAACCCAAGTAGCTACTGGCCCCAGCCCGTCTCGCCCGCACGCGCAACCGCGTCGCGTGCGGCGGCGAGCATCGCCCCGGCCTTGGCCTCGCACTCCCGCTGTTCATAGGTATGGTCGCTGTCGGCGACGATGCCAGCGCCTGCCTGGACGTGGATGACGCCGTCCTTCACCACCGCGGTCCGGAGCACGATGCACGAGTCCATCGAACCGTCGGGCGAGAAATAGCCGACGCCGCCGGCGTACGGGCCGCGCTTCTCGGGCTCCAGCTCGGCGATGATCTCGCAGGCGCGGACCTTGGGCGCACCGGACACCGTGCCGGCGGGAAAGCCGGCGAACAGCGCGTCGAGCGCGTCCCGGTCGGGCGCGAGCTCCGCGGTCACGTTGGACACAATGTGCATGACGTGGCTGTAGAGTTCGACCGTGTAGCTGTCCGTCACGCGCACGCTGCCGGGCTTCGCCGCACGGCCGGCGTCATTGCGGCCGAGGTCGAGCAGCATCAGATGCTCGGCGCGCTCTTTCGGGTCGGCGAGGAGCGACAGCCGGTTCGCGTCGTCCTCGGCCTCCGTTCGCCCGCGCGGGCGGGTGCCCGCGATCGGGCGCACGGTGATCGCCCCGTCGCGCACGCGCACCAGGATCTCCGGGCTGGAGCCGATCAGCGCGAAGCCGGGCAGGTCCAGATGGTACAGGAACGGCGAGGGGTTGATGCGGCGGAGCGAACGGTAGAGCTCGAACGGGGGCAACGGGAACGGCGCGGAAAAGCGCTGCGCCAGCACCACCTGGAAAATGTCGCCGGCGAGGATGTAGTCCTTCGCGGCGGCTACCATGGCGGCGTAGCGCTCGGGCGGGACGGCGGGAGCGTAGTCCGGCACAGGCAGATTTGCGCGGACGGGCGCGGGCAGCCTAGCGGCGGCAAGGCGGGCAGCGGTGGCGTCGAGCCGCTCTTCGGCCGCGACCACCACCGCAGCAGGCGTGCGCGACGGATCGGGCCAGGCGGGCGCGACCAAGAAGAGCGCGTCCGCGAGGCGGTCGAAGACCAGCAACACCGTCGGGCGCACGAACAGCATGTCGGGCAGGCCGAGCGGGTCGGCTTCCGGCTGGGGCAGATGCTCGACCAGGCCGACGGTTTCGTAGCCGAAATAGCCGACCAGGCAGGCGAGCGCGCGGGGCAGCCCGGCCGGCACATCGGCGCGGCATTCCGCCACCAGCCGACGCAACGCCGGCAGTGTCGGACCCTCGGGCGCGAACGCAGTGCGGTCGGTCGCCCAGGTCCGGTTGATCTCCGCCGCGTTCCCATGGGCGCGGAACACGAGATCGGGCGCCAGGCCGATCAGCGAATGCCGGCCCCGCGTCGTCGCCCCCTCGACCGATTCCAGCAGGAAATCGCCCCGGCCCGGCTCGATCAGCTTCAGCGCCGCCGCGACCGGCGTCTCGGTGTCGGCGACCTGCCGGCCCCAGAGGAGCGCGGGGCGGCCCGCCGCAAGTGCGGCGACCGCCTGTTCCCGCTCGTGCCGCACGTGGACGATCACCGACGGGACGCTATTGCGCGCCCTGCAGCTCGGTCTTGGTCCGCGCGACCGCCGGCTGCTTCACCTTGACCCCTGCCTGCGCCCGAGTCGCGAACACGAACTGCTGGAGCAGCTCGCGGCTGAGCACCTGACTGAACACATTCTGGAGCGCGGCCACGCGCCCCGGGTCGCGCGAGGCGTCTCCGGGAATGATCGTGTTGAGTTTGATCACGGCCCAGCCATTGCCGTTCGGCTCCTCGAGCAGCCGGGCGGAGCCGGGCGTCATGGCGAACATGAGCGCGAGGGGCGCCCGCGTCGGCCCCTGCGCGCGCTCGACCTCCTCGCGGCTGGCCTTGAGCGGTCGCGGCGGAGCGGCGTTGAGCCCCGTGGCGGCCCAGGCCTGGGCGAAGCTCTGTCCGCGGTTGACCGCGGCCAGAATCTGTCCGGCGACGCGCCGCGCGGCCTGGCGCGCCCGGTCGGCGGCGAAATCCTTCGCCACCTGCTCGCGCGCCTGAGCGAGCGGGCGCGGCGCGGCGGGCGACACGCGGCCGAGGGCGACCACCGCGAACGCGCCGTCCTGCCCGGCCGCGACCAGCTGCGGCTCGTCGCCTTCCTCCATCTGGAACGCGGCCTGTACGATCGGGGCGAGCGTCGGGTCGGGCGCGCCCGGCCGGTCGGGATCGGTGCCGTTGGCGAGCAACGCGCCGCTGGTCTGCGCAGCCAGCTTCTGGTCCGTCACGACCTCGTCGAAGGTGGCGCCGTCGGCGAGCCTGTCGTCGACCGACTTCTGGAGCTGGTTCAGGGCATCGGCCGTCTTCTGCCTGGTAAGCGCCGCAACGATCTCCTCGCGAGCTTGGGCGAGGGTACGCCCGGGCAGCTGCTTCACCGCATCCACCCGGGCGACGACGAAGCCCAGCCCGCCGCGCAGCGGACCTACGACCGCGCCCTGAGCGGCGCCGAATACCGCATCCGCAAGCGCGGCCGAGGTACGGCGGGTGAGCGTAGCCTTGTCGGCGCTGGCGATCGTCGTCGCCTCCAGCCCTGCGGCGCGGGCCGCCTCCGTCAGGCTCTGGCCGCCCTTGACCTTGGCCGCGAGCGCGTCCGCGCCGGCGCGGTCGAGCACGACGACCTGGGTGATCGAGCGCTGTTCGGTCGGCGCGTACTTGGTGCGGTCGCGGGCATAGGCCTGGGCGATCTCCGCGTCGGTCGGGATCGCGCGGGCGCGGACTTGATCGGGGGTGACGCGCGCATAGCGGATCACGCGGCGCTCCGGCACCATGTAGCGGGCCTGGTTGCGCTGGTAGAAGGTCTGGAGCTCGGCGTCGGTCGGAGCTGGGCCGGCCGCCACCGCCGCGCCTGGAACATAGGCGATCTCACCTTCGCGCCGTTCGAGCGACAGATCGGTGTAGGGCAGCGCGAGTTGGCGGGGCGCAGGGACGGGTCGCGCGAACTGCGCCGTCAGGAGCTGTCCCATCAGCTGCCGCTCGACCTCCTCGCGCACCCCGCGCTCGGTCAGCTTGCGTTCGGCAAGCAGCTGGCGGAAGAGGCTCGGGTCGAACTGGCCGTTTAGCCCCTGCAGTCCGGGGATCGACGCGATCTCGCCATCGATCATCCGCTTGGACACGACCATGCCCTGGTCGCGTCCGAACGCCTGGAGCGCAAGGCCGTTGATCAGCCGCTCCAGCGTGCCCTCGACGCCGCCGTTGCCGACGAACTGCGCCACGTCGAGCGTGGTCTGCTGCTGGCGCAGCACCTGCACCTCCTGGTCGATGCGCGAACGGAACTCGGGCGCCGTGATCGAGGTCGAGCCGACCTCCACGACCGTGTCGCCGCCGATCGAGCCGCCCGAGCCGAGGATCGACGTGACGTCGCCCGAGGTCATGCTGAGCGCGAGGAGGCCAAGGAAGATGATGGCCAGGACCGCGCCCACCTTGGAGTAGATCAGGCGGCGAAAATTGGAGAGCATCAGCAGCTTTCGGGAACAAAGACTGGCTCGCTTTAGGCAGGCGGGCGCGGAGCATCAACCTTGCCGCCGCCCGGCCCGCGTGGCTACGGCTCTTCCGGAAGGAGTATCGGATGCGGACCAAGCTGATCGCGGGGAACTGGAAGATGAACGGGCTGCGGGCCGACCTGGCCGAGCTGGACGGCATCGTCGCCTCCGCGGCGGGCGCAGCCTGCGATGTGGCGGTGGCGGTGCCCGCGACCTTGATCCTTGCGGCGGCCGAGCGCGCGCCGGCGCTCGCCATCGGTGCGCAGGACGTGCACACGGCCGACAAGGGCGCGCATACCGGCTGCATCTCCGCCGCGATGGTCCGCGACGCGGGCGCGCGCTTCACCATCGTCGGTCATAGCGAGCGCCGCGCCGATCAAGGTGAAAGCGACGCCGACGTGAAGGCGAAGGCGGCGGCCGCGCGCCGCCATGGCCTCAGCGTCATCCTGTGCGTCGGCGAAACGCTGGCGGAGCGGGACGCCGGCCGCGCGGAGGCGGTGGTGACGGCGCAGCTCGCCGGCTCGCTCCCGGAGGGGGCGGCGGGCGACTGGCTGTCGATCGCGTACGAGCCGGTCTGGGCGATCGGCACCGGTCGCACGCCGACGACCTCCGATGTCGGCGCGATGCACGCGGCGATCCGGGCCAAGCTCTCCGAGCTGGTCGGAGGCGAGGCGGAGCGGGTGCGCATCCTTTACGGCGGCTCGGTCACCGGCGACAACGCACGCGACTTGCTGGATGCCGGCGATGTGGACGGGGCGCTGGTCGGCGGCGCCAGCCTGACCGCGGCCAAGTTCAAGCCGATCGTCGAGGCCGCGCGATGACGCCGGAGCCGCTCCCCCGGGTGCGCCGGGTGGTGACCGCGATCGACGCCGACGGGCGCTCCTTCATCGCTGAGGACGGCCCGAGTCCGGCGGGGTTCGCGCTGCCCGGCTCGCCCTTCCGCAGCGACAATCTATGGCGAACGGGCCAGGCGCCCGCATCGGTCACGGCGCCGGACGCGATCGTCGAGCATCGCGGCGTGTTGCCGCCGCCGGGCGGGACGGTGATCCGCGCCATCGACTTCCCGCCCCAGACCGGCACGCGCGAGGAGCAGCACGCGCTGGCGCGCGAGGTGTTCGCACGGCTCTACCCGGACGCGGACCATCATGCCGACAGCGCCCGGTCGCCCGGCATGCACACCACCGACACGGTCGACTACGCGATCGTCCTGCAAGGCGAGATCTGGGCGGTGATGGACCGGGACGAGACGATGCTGCGCGCAGGCGACGTGCTGATCCAGCGCGGCACGGCGCACAGCTGGGAGAACCGCAGCGGCGCGATGGCTCGCGTCGTCTTCGTGCTGGTCAGCGGGACGCGGAACGGGGCTTAAGCGGCGAGCGGGAGGGCGGTCGGCGTCAACCCGGCGAGGAACTGTTCGGTGCAGCGCGCCCAATCGAACGGGCGCGCAGCCGCCACGCAGGTGGACCGCTCGATGCGTAGCGCGCGGGTCACGGCGCGGCCGAGGTCGGCGTCCAGCGCGCCCGCGTCGCTGTCGCCGATGACGTCGCGCGGGCCGGCGACGGGGAATGCTGCGACGGGGACGCCGCTCGCCATAGCCTCGATCATGACGAGGCCGAAGGTGTCGGTCAGGCTGGGGAAGACCAGGACGTCGGCGCTGCGGTACGCGGCCGCAAGGTCGGCTCCGTGCTGCGTTCCCAGCCAGATCGCGTCGGGATGCCGCATGGCGAGCGTGGCGCGGGCGGGACCGTCCCCCACCACCACCTTCGCGCCGGGACCGGGCAGCGCGAGGAAGGCGCCGATGTTCTTCTCCACTGCGACGCGGCCGACATAGAGCAGGACCGGCCCAGGCAGGCCGGCTATCGCCGGGTGGGGCGGGCCGTCGGGCGAGAACTGAGCGAGGTCGACTCCGCGCGACCACCGACGCGTGCGGACCAGGCCGCGGCCGTGCAGCTCGGCCTCCAGCGTGGCTGTGGCGGCGAAGACGGCCGCGGCCGGTGCATGGAAGCGGCGCACGGCAGGCCAGAACAGATCGGCGGGCATCCGCGTGCGTAGCGCCAGATATTGCGCGAAGTGGGTGTGGAACGAGGTGGTGAATGCCGCGCCCGAGCGCAGGCACCAGCGCCGCGCCGCCCAGCCGAGCGGCCCTTCGGTCGCGATGTGCACCGCGTCCGGCCGCAATCGGTCCAGCCTCTCCGCCACAGGCTGGCCTGCGCCGAGCGCGAGCCGGATCTCGGGATAGGTCGGGCAGGGCCAGGTGCGGAACTGGTCGGGCGTGATCAGCTCGACCTGCTCGCCGAGCGTTTTCAACCCCCGAAGCGTCGCGTGGAGCGTCCGGACGACGCCGTTGACCTGGGGCGCCCAGGCGTCGCTGACCAGCGCGATCCTCACGCGGCGGCGGTCTCGCGCGCGGGACGAACGACAGCCTCCCTGCGGCGCTTCTCGGCCCAATCGATCAGCTCCATTGCGCCGCCTGCGTGCTCGACCAGCGCGGTGCAGCTCTCCACCCAGTCGCCGTCATTATAGTACATGACGTCGCCGAAGCGGCGGATCTCGGCGGTGTGGATGTGGCCGCATACGACCCCGTCGACGCCGCGATCCAGCGCGGCCTGGGCGACGGCGGCCTCGTACTGACCGACGAACTGGACCGCGTTCTTCACACGACGCTTGAGGTAGGCGGAGAGCGACCAATAGGGCAGGCCGAGCAGCCGGCGGGCGCGGTTGAACACGCGGTTGCCCTTCAGCAGCAGCGTGTAGGCATGGTCGCCCAGAAAGGCGAGCCAGCGGGCGTAGAGCACCACCCCGTCGAACTCGTCGCCATGCACGACGAGCAGTTTGCGCCCGTCGGCGGCCCGGTGGATGTGCTCGCGCGCGATCTCCACTTCGCCGAGCCTGAGCCCGATCAGGTCGCGCAGGCTCTCGTCGTGGTTGCCGGGGACATAGACGACGCGCGTGCCGTGCTTGGCCATTTTCAGCACCGCCCGCACCACGTCGCTGTGCGCGGCGGGCCAGTACCAGCCCTTCTTCAAGCGCCAGCCGTCGATCATGTCGCCGACCAGGTAGAGCGTGTCGCATTCGACGCTCTTGAGGAAGTCGAGCAGGAGCTCCGCGTTGCAGCCCGGCGTGCCGAGATGGGCGTCGGAGATCCAGATGGTCCGGAACCGGTCGCGCCCGGGCGCGTCCGCCGCTTCCTCGCGATCGACCAGCCAGTCGGCGAAGTCGACCTGCGGTGCTCTTGGGCATGGTCCCTCCCTGACCCGTTTGCTCTGGCAGCAGGGTAAGGCCGCACCGCGACAGCGACGTGACGGGACCGCGACAGCTCCGTGACGGCAGGGGCGAGTGCCGGGTTGGTCGCAGCGGCGATCTGCGTTACCTCACGTCGCGATGACGCTCCGGCCGCGCACGCTGTACGAGAAGATCTGGGACGCGCACGTGGTCGAGCGGCGCGACGACGGCACGTGCCTCCTCTATATCGACCGGCATCTGGTTCATGAGGTGACGAGCCCGCAGGCGTTCGAGGGGCTGCGCGCGGCCGGGCGGCGGGTACGGCGGCCCGAGCTGACGCTGGCGGTGCCCGACCACAACCTGCCGACCACGGCGCGGGTGGACGCGGACGGCCGCGAGCTGCCGATCGCCGACCCGGAGAGCGCGACGCAGCTGGCGGCGCTCCGCCGCAACGTCGCCGAGTTCGGCGTCCCCTATATCGACGCGCTCGCGCCCGAGCAGGGCATCGTGCACGTCGTGGGGCCGGAGAGCGGCTTCACCCTGCCGGGCACCACCCTGGTCTGCGGTGACAGCCACACCTCCGCGCACGGCGCGCTGGGCGCGCTCGCCTTCGGGATCGGGACCAGCGAGGTCGAGCATGTGCTGGCGACCCAGACGCTGCTGCTGGCGCCATCGCGGACGATGGAGGTGCGGGTCGAGGGGGCGCTCGGCTTCGGCGTGACCGCGAAGGATGTGATCCTGGCGATCATCGGCCGGATCGGCGCGGCTGGCGGCACGGGATTTGTGATCGAGTATACCGGCGACACGATCCGCGGCCTGTCGGTCGAGGGCCGGCTGACGGTCGCCAACATGTCGATCGAGGCGGGCGCGCGTGCCGGCCTGATCGCGCCCGACGAGACGACGTTCGCCTACCTTCACGGCCGTCGGTTCGCGCCGGCGGGCGAGGACTGGGACCGTGCGGTCGCATGGTGGCGCTCGCTGCCGAGCGACCCCGGCGCGCGCTATGACCGGACCGTGCGGCTGGACGCGGGCGAGATCGCGCCGACGCTGACCTGGGGCACCAGCCCCGAAGATGTGACCGCGATCACCGGCGTCGTGCCGGAGCCGGAGAGCTTCGCCGACCCGCCGAAGCAGGCGGCCGCCCGCAAGAGCCTCGCCTATATGGGGCTGACGCCGGGCACGCGCCTGCAGGACGTCCCCGTCCAGCACGTCTTCATCGGCAGCTGCACGAACAGCCGGATCGAGGACCTGCGCGCCGCCGCCGCGGTCGCTGACGGCCGCCGGGTGGCGGACGGGGTGCGTGCGCTGGTGGTGCCGGGATCGGGGCTGGTGAAGCGGCAGGCGGAGGAGGAGGGCCTCGACCGCATCTTCATGGGCGCCGGGTTCGAGTGGCGGGAGCCGGGTTGCTCCATGTGCCTCGCCATGAACCCCGACAAAGTGCCGCCGGGCGAACGCTGCGCGTCGACGTCGAACCGCAACTTTGTCGGGCGGCAGGGGCCAGGCGCGCGCACGCATCTGCTCTCGCCCGCCATGGCGGCGGCGGCGGCCGTGACGGGCCGGCTGGCGGACGTGCGCGAGCTGATGGGAGGACGGGCATGAAGGCGTGGGTGGCGCTGGCGGGGCTGACGCTCGAGGCTGGCAGCGTGGAAGCGCAGCAACAGCCGGCGGTCGCGCCGGCGAAGGTGACGCTGACCCGGCTCGATTGCGGGCGCTCGGCCCAGCCGCGCGATCTGGCGGGCTTCTCGGACACCTATGCCAGTTACCGCAAGGCGCTGGTCTCCAGCTGCTATCTGATCCGCCATGGCGACGAGTATATGCTCTGGGACACGGGCTATCCGGTCGCGCAGCGCGAAGATCCCAAGGCGCAACTCCTCATGCCGCTGACGGTGCTCGACCAGTTGCGCCGCCTTGGCGTCGATCCCGCCCGTATCGGTCGGGTCGGCATCAGCCACTATCATGGCGACCATACCGGCCAGGCGCGCGACTTCCCGGATGCGACGCTGCTGATCGGGGCGGGCGACTGGACCGCGCTGACCGCGGCGGAGCGCGCGCCCGGCGTCGATCCGACCCCACTTGCGCGCTGGGTCACGGGCGGCGGCAAGGTGGAACAGGTGCGCGGCGACAAAGATGTGTGGGGCGACGGCAGCGTCACGATCCTGGACACCCCCGGCCATACGCCGGGGCATCATTCGCTGCTCGTCCGGCTGCCGGGCAGGGGGCCGGTGCTGCTGACCGGCGATCTCGCCCACTTCATCGAAAATTACGAGACGAACGGCGTTCCGCGATTCAACACCAACCGCGCGGATACGCTGGCGTCGCTCGACCGGTTCAAGGCCATCGCGCGGAACCTGAAGGCGACGGTGGTGATCCAGCACGAACCGGCCGATGTGGCCAAGCTGCCTGCCTTCCCGCAGGCGGCGGAGTAGGGGTGGGTGGATGAAGAAGGTTCTGGCGCTGCTGATCGCGGGCGCGACGGTGAGTGGCGTGGCGGCGTACATGGTCGCCGAGCCGGTGCAGGCGGAGCAGGTCGAGCGCTAAGCCCGAAACGGGCCGGCGAGGGCCGGGGCTGATGGAGGTATGATGGAGCCGGTCAGCCAGGTATCGGGCCCTGCCTATCCCTGGGGTGCGAAGAACGTCGACACGGACGTCATCATCCCCGCGCACTGGCTGAAGACGGTCACCCGCGCCGGGCTGGGCCGCGGCGCGTTCGAGACGGTCCGGAGCGAACCCGGCAACTTGTTCGACGATCCGCGCTACGCCGGCGCGCCGATCCTGATCGCGGGCGACAATTTCGGCTGCGGATCGAGCCGCGAGCACGCCGCCTGGGCGCTGGGCGACATGGGCGTGCGCGCGGTCATCGCTCCAAGCTTTTCCGACATCTTCTCCGGCAACGCGGTCAAGAACGGGATCGTACCGGTGGTCCTGCCGCAGGACGCGGTCGATCATTTGCTGGAGGTCGCGCGCGACCAGCCGGTCACGGTGGACCTGGAGACGATGACGGTCACGACGCCGTACCAGGACCGCTTTCCGTTCGAGCTCGATCCGTTCCGCCGCCGCTGCCTGATGGAGGGGCTGGACGAGATCGGCCTCACGCTGGCAAGGGATACCGAGATTTCGAATTTCGAAACTCGGGTCGCGAACACGCGCCCATGGCTTGTGCGGGAGAGGGTGGATGCGGGCGTTGCTGTCGAAGGCGGTCGGCGGACCTGACACGCTGGAGCTGACCGAGCTGCCCGACCCGACTGCCGGCCCCGGCCAGGTCGTGGTCGCGGTCAGGGCCTGCGCGATCAACTATCCCGATGTGCTGATCATCGAGGACAAATATCAGTTCAAGCCGCCGCGCCCCTTCGCGCCCGGCGGCGAGATCGCGGGCGTCGTGGAGGCGGTGGGTGAGGGCGTGACCGAGTGGCGCCCCGGCGACCGGATCATGGGCACTATCGGCCACGGCGGGCTCGCCGAGAAGATCGCGGTCGATCCATCCCGCATGTACCGCTTGCCCGAGGAGCGCAGCTTCGCGGAGGGCGCCGCGCTGATCCTGACCTATGGCACCACCATTCACGCGCTGCTCGACCGTGGGCATCTGAAGGCGGGACAGACGCTGCTCGTGCTCGGTGCGGCGGGCGGCGTGGGCCTGGCCGCCGTCGAGCTGGGCAAGGCGTTCGGCGCGCGCGTGGTCGCCGCGGTCTCGTCGGAGGAGAAGGCGCAGGCCTGTCGTGAAGCGGGCGCGGATGAGGTGCTGATCTATGGCCGTGCGCCGTTCGACAAGGAGCAGTCGAAGGCGCTCGCCGACCAGTTCAAGGCGGCGGGCGGCAAGGCCGGTTACGACGTCATCTACGACCCCGTCGGCGGCGACTATGCGGAGCCGGCGCTGCGCGCGATCGGCTGGGAGGGGCGCTATCTGGTGGTCGGCTTCCCGGCGGGCATCCCCAAGCTGCCGCTCAATCTGACGCTGCTGAAAAGCTGCGATGTTTGCGGGGTGTTCTGGGGCGCCTTTGCTGCGCGCGATCCGCAGGCGAACGCCGCGCATGTCGATCACCTGTTCCGCCTCTGGGCAGAGGGCAAGATCGCGCCCCGGGTGACGGAGACCTTCCCGTTCGACCGTGGTGGCGACGCCATCGCCAAGATGGCCGGCCGCGGCGCGATCGGGAAGCTGGTGGTCGAGGTCGCATAGCGTCCGACCGAAGACGCGAGGGGCTCCGGAGGCGAACGTTGCACCTTGCGAACGGCTTCCCTATCTGCCGGACAACACACGTTACAGGGAGACGCCGGTGACCACCTTCGACGATCGCGAGCATGCTTTCGAGGCCAAGTTCGCGCGCGACGAAGAGGTGGCGTTCCGCATGGTCGCGCGCCGCAACAAGCTGCTCGGGCAGTGGGCGGCCGCGCAGATGGGCCTGACCGCCGAGGAGACGGACGCCTATGGGAAGGCCGTCGTGCAGGCGGACTTTGAAGAGGCCGGCGACGAAGACGTGATCCGCAAAGTGCTGGGCGATCTGACCGCCGCCGGCGTCGATATCGACGAGGCGACCGTGCGCCGCGCGCTGGACGAGAAGTCCGTCGAGGCGCGGCGTCAGTTGATGGAAGGCCTCTGACATGCCGATGGCCGCGGACGAGATCGCGGCGATGATCCGCGCCGGGATTCCCGATGCGGAGGTCGAGATCACCGATCTGGCGGGCGACGGCGACCATTATGCCGCGCGGGTGACGAGCCCCGCCTTCGCCGGGCTGACCCGGATCAAGCAGCACCAAGCCGTCTACGCCGCGCTCGGCGGCCGCATGGGCGGCGTCCTGCACGCGCTTCAACTCACCACCGCCGTTCCGAAGGACTGATCCCATGTCCGATACCAACGCCCGCATCGACACCCTGGTGAAGAGCAACCCCGTCGTGCTGTTCATGAAGGGCACGCCGCTCTTCCCGCAGTGCGGATTCTCCAGCCGCGCGGTCGCCATTCTCGATCACCTCGGCACGCAATATGAGAGCGTGGACGTGCTGCAGGACCAGGAGGTCCGGCAGGGCATCAAGACCTATTCCGACTGGCCGACCATCCCGCAGCTCTATGTGAAGGGCGAGTTCGTCGGCGGCTCCGACATCATGATGGAGATGTACGAATCGGGTGAGCTCGCCGAGCTGCTGCAACCCGCCAAGGCGGGCTGAACGTCAGCTGGCTGCGCCGTTCAGCGCCGGGCGGGGGCACGCGGCCTATGGAGGTGCGATGCTGCGGCGCGAGATCACCGACTGGGCTTCGGGCGAGCGGTCCGACGGCGGCGACCGTCCTCTCCTGGTCTGCGACCTGACGCAAAGCTACGCGCCATCGGGCGGGGGCGGGATCAGCACGTATCTACGCGAGAAGCGCGATCATGTGCTCGCTCATGCGCCGCACCGGCTGCTGCAGATCGTGCCCGGTCCCGAAGACCGGGTGACCGTCAACGGCCGACACACCTTTGTCGAGGTGGGTGCCGACCTGGTGCGCGGCAGCCCCAATTACCGCTTCATTCTGCGCGTCGCGAAAGTACGCGAGTTGCTCGCCGAGTATCGGCCGGATATCGTGGAATCGCTCTGCCCTTGGGTGCTTCCCTGGGCGGCGATCGACCATCGCCGGCGCTTCCCGGGCACCGCGCTGGTCGCGGGCTATCGGACCGACTTTCCCGAGGCGCATGTACGGCGCGTGGCGTTCGACAAGTTCGGGCCATTCGGCTGGTTCTTCTACGGGCTGAGCCTCGGCTACGCCCGGATGACCTATGGTGAGTTCGACTGGGTCTATACGCTCGGCGAGGACGCGCGGGCGACGCTGGCCCGCCGGGGCGTGACGCGCACCAGCGTCCTGCCGCTGGGGGTCGACACCGATACATTTTCCCCCGCCGCGCGTGACCCCGGTTATCGCGCGAGCCTGGGCCTGCCCGATGGCGGCCCGTTGCTGATCTATGCCGGGCGGGTCGACAATGAGAAGTCGGCCGATCGGCTGGTCGCCATGTTCCGGCAGCTGCCGCCCGACCTTGGTGCCGCGATGGTGATGCTGGGCGACGGCAAATTGCGCGAGCCCTTGATGGCGGATACACGCGGATTGCCGATCGCCTGGCCCGGCTTCGAGCCGAGCCGCGCCGGTCTCGCACGCGCGCTCGCCTCGTCCGACATCTACGTGTCGGCGATGGCGAACGAGACATTCGGCATCTCCATCATCGAGGCGCAGGCCTGCGGGCTGCCGGTGGTGGGCGTCGCGCATGGCGCGATGCCGGCGCGTGTTCCGCCTGAACTCGGACTGCTCGGCCCGGTCGACGACACGGCGACGATGGCGGGTAACGTGGTTAAGCTCTGGCGGGGGGACCACGATGCGGTCGGCGGGGCGGCGCGCGCGCATGTGGAGAGACACTTCAGCTGGCGCGCGACCTTCGGCAAGCTGTTCGGAGAGATCTATCCGCAGGCGCTGGCCCATGCGCGAGGCCGGGTGCGGGTGGACCGGCGCGAGATCGCCTGAAGCGGCCGGTCCACCCACTGAAGCGCGGTATGTTGCGCATTCGGATGTCCGCAAAGGTGCAGGCCCCGTGCCATACGGGTGCGCGCAAGGTTTCCTGCGGCTTGCGAGAGTTAACGCGACAAGCAGGCCGAACCCGGCTGTAAGCCGGCCCGACACATGGCCGTGACGGTGGCGTGTTGACTACGCCTGTAATCGATGCGATTACGGTCGTAGTCAAACGGGAGCCGAGTCGTGGTCGAACGCATCAGCGATGCCGAGCATGCGGTGATGGAGGTCCTGTGGGATGAAAGTCCCCTGACCGCGCAAGACGTCGCGGAGCGGGTCGACCCGGAGCGCGGCTGGAGCGCGAACACGGTTAAGACGCTGCTCGGCCGCTTGCTCGCGAAAAACGCCATCGCGCACGAGGAGAACGGTCGCCGGTACCTGTACCGGCCGGTGGTCGAGCGCGGCGACTATGTCACGGGAGAATCGCGTCGGCTGATCGACCGGCTGTTCGGGGGCAAGCTGACGCCGCTGGTCGCCCACCTCGCCGAGCGTGATGCGCTCACCGCGGAGGACGTGGCGGAGATCGAGGCGCTGCTGAAGGACTTGAAATCGTGAGCGCCGCCGCGTTCGCCGGGTGGGTGGCCGAAGCGCTGATCGCCACCACGCTGCTGATGGTCGCCGTGCTGGTAGTGCGCGGGCCTGTCCGCCGCGCCTTTGGACCGCAGGTCGCCTACGCGCTCTGGGCGTTGCCCGCGCTCCGCTTCCTGCTGCCCTCGCTGCCGTCCGGCTGGTGGCGGGGCGCCGCCGCCACCCCGGTCACCCGGGCGGGCGAGACGATTACGGTGCTGGTCGTGGAACCCGCCAGCGCCGTCACACTGGCCGCCGCGCCCGTTCCCCTCTGGTGGCTGGGCCCTGCCCTCGCCTTGGCTTGGGGCGCGGGCGCGGCGGCGTTCTTGGGCTATCACTATCTGCGCCACAGGGTCTTTTGCCGTCGGATGCTAGAGGCCGCGGAGCCGGTGCAGCGTGAAGGCGACGTGCTGGTCGTGGCGAGTGCCGCCGCACCCGGCCCGCTCGCCTTCGGGGTATGGCGGCGCTACGTCGCGTTTCCGCGCGACTTCGCCGAGCGCTATGAGGCGGACGAGCGCGCGCTCGCGCTGGCGCACGAGCTGGGCCACCATGCGCGGCGTGACCTGCTTGCCAACTGGGCGGCGTTGATCGTGCTGGCGCTGCACTGGTTCAACCCGATCGCCTGGCGCGCCTTCCACGCCTTCCGCGCGGACCAGGAGCTGGCCAACGACGCCCGCGTCCTCGCCGGCCGCTCGGCCGTAGAGCGGCACGCTTACGCCTGCGCCATCGTGAAGGCGGCGCACGGCGGCCCGATCTCGGCGGCCTGTCACCTCCACACCATCTCGGACCTGAAAGGGAGACTTCGCATGCTGACGACCTCCGGCGCGTCGCGCCGCCGGCTCGCCGCCGGATTCTCGGCCGTGACCCTGCTCGCGGCAGGGGGCTTGGGGCTGACCGCGTCCAGCAGCCGCGCGGCCGAGGCGATCAAGGAGAGCGTCGGCGACGCGCTGCAGACTCCGCCGCCGCCCGCACCGGCAGCGCCTGCGGCCGCGGTCGCGCCCGCCGCGCCGCCCGCGCCCCCGGCTCCTGCCGAGGTGGCCAAGCCCGCGAAGAGGAAGCACGTCGTCGTGGTGACCAAAGACGGGAAGACCGAGACATTCGAAGGCGCGGACGCCGACCGCTACATCGCCGAGAAGGGCATCGCGATCCCGCCGATCCCTCCCATGCCGCCGATGCCGATGGCCCAGATTGCGATCGGGGAGCCCGGCGAGCATCGCGTGCTGATGCACGGTTTCCAGACGGAGAAGGGCAAGGACGGCAAAGTCCGGACCTTCACGGTGCACGTTCCGGAGGTGACCCGCGAGAACTGCCCCGGTGATGCTGCCGCGCCGGTCGTGGAGAACTCGCACAAGGACGGCAAGCACCGCATCGTGATCTGCACCAACCGCATCGAGCGGATGAGCCGGGAGGCGGAGCGGCTGGCGGCCCGCAGCGTGATCATCCGGCGCGACGCGATGACGAACGCCCGAACCAATCTGGCCATGGCGCGCGCGGCGATCGAGCGGGACCGCAACCTGTCCGACCAGCAGCGCAGCCAGGCCTTGGCCGGAATCGCGCAGGCGGAGGCCGGGCTGCGCAAGGACTTCGACGATTGAGAGGGGCGGGGACCTCCCCGCCTGCTGGTGGGGAGGTCTCCGGTTGCGCGGCGGCCCGAGAGCCGTCATGCCGTTCTCATGCCAGAGGCTCCTCCCGGGACACTCGTCCAGCTCGAGCCGCTGGTCGCCCGCGTCCTTGCTCCCAATCCGTCGCCGTTCACGCACACGGGCACCCAGACGCACCTGGTGGGCGCCGCCGATCTGGCCGTGATCGATCCGGGGCCCGACGAGCCGTCGCACCTCGCGGCGCTGATGGCGGCGATCGGCGGGCGGCCGGTCACGGCCATCGTCATCACCCACCATCATCGCGATCACAGCCCCGCCTCGCGCCCGCTCGCCGCCGCGACGGGCGCGCCGATCGTGGGCGCCGCGCCGACCTTCGCCGCCGATGACGGGCCACGCGCGGACGCGGGCTTCGACCGCGATTATGCGCCGGAGCGGGTGCTCGCCGATGGCGACGGCATCTCGGGCGATGGATGGTCCCTCCAGGCGATCGCAACCCCTGGCCACACATCCAACCACCTCGCCTTCGCGCTGTCGGAGACGGGCGCGCTCTTCTCCGGCGATCACGTCATGGGCTGGTCGACGACCGTGGTCTCGCCGCCGGACGGCGACATGACGGCCTATATGGCGAGCCTGGAGCGGCTGATCGCGCGCGAGGACCGGGTCTATTATCCGGGCCATGGCGACCTGGTCGACAATCCCCGCAGGCTTGTCCGGGGGCTGCTGGGACACCGCAAGCAGCGCGAGGGGCAGATCCTGCGGCTGCTGGAGGCGGGGCCCCAGGCGATCCCTGCCATGACGGAGCGGATGTATGTCGGGCTCGACCGCCGCTTGCTGCCGGCGGCCGAGCGTTCGGTGCTGGCGCACCTGTACGACCTGCGACGGCGCGGGATGGTGATGGAGGAGGAAGGGGCGTGGCGGATCGGGTAAGCCGTCGCGCGTGGGCGATCGTGGCGATCGCCATGCTGATCGCCGCTGGGTTGGCGTTCGCGGGGTGGCGCTGGTGGACGGAGCGCTACACGGTCAGCGTCGAAGAGGACGGAACGGCGGTGACGCAGGTGGTGGTCGCGACCCTGCGCGGCGCGAGCGCGCTCAAGGTCGCCACCGTCTCCGGCGTCGTCCAGAGCAGCGCCGCCGACACCCGACTGGGCGGGCTGCTCTCGTCCGATCAGGTCATCAAGGCGCCGTTCTCGGTAGATTATATGCTCGACCTTCGCGGGCTGCGGCAGAGCGACCTGCGGTGGGATGCGGTCGCGCGCCGGCTGACGATCGACGCGCCCGACGTGACCATCGCCGCCCCAAATGTCGACGAGGCACGCCGGAGCGTGGTTCGCACTCGCGGCCTGTTCGTCACCCGCGGCGCGGCCGAGGAGCTGCAGCGCCGAACGGCACTCGGTGCTGAGCGGGCCGCGCGGGCGGAGGCGAACCGGCCCGAACGCGTGCGCCAGGCTCGCGACCATGCCCGGCGCGCGCTCGAGCGGCTCCTGTCCGCGCCGCTTGCCGCCGCCGGGCTGCGCGTCGCGTCGGTGGAGGTGCGCTTCCCCGACGAGCGCAATCGCTCGCGCGAACAATGGGACATGAGTCGTCCTCCGGCTGAAGTCGTCAATCAGCTCTGACGCTTGAGCCGATCGTGCCGATACGGTACAAAGGGCATGGGGTAAGGTGGGGATAGCGCCATGGCGACGGTCGTTTCCGCGTTTCCGATTACGCGCGAGCGGGATCGCTTCTTTTCCGGCGTCGCGATCGCCATGGCCGCGACCGTGATCGTGGGGTTCTCACTCCAGTATCTGATGGGGCGTTCGAGCTTCGGGGCACGGCCCATCGTTCACCTGCATGCGGTCGCGTTCATGGGTTGGGTGGCTCTCTTCACCGTGCAGGCGCAACTCGGCGCCGGGCGCGAGACGCCGCAGCTTCATCGCCGGCTCGGCTGGCTCGGCGCAGGCTGGGCGGTGCTCCTGGTCGTGGTCGCCTTCGCCTTGATGGTGGACGTGACCCGACGCGGCACGGCGCCCTTCTTCTTCCGGCCGCAGCATTTCCTCATCGCGAACTGCCTGGGCGTACTGACCTTCGCCGGCTTCACGGCGGCGGCGATCCGGATGCGGCATCGGACCGACTGGCACCGTCGTCTGCATGTCGTCGGGACCAGCATGATCATGGGCCCGGCATTCGGGCGATTGCTGCCGTCGCCTCTCCTGCAGCCTTGGGCCTTCGAGATCGCCGCGCTCGCCGGGCTGGTCTTTCCGGCGGCGGGCATGATGCGCGACTGGCGCCGCTATGGCCGGGTGCATCCCGCCTGGCTGTGGGCGTTCGTCGCGATGCCGGCGAGCCTGGTCGCGGCCTATCTCCTGGCTTTCTCGCCGCTCGGCGACGCGCTGTACGCTGCGGTGACGAGCGGCTCCCCGGGCGCGGTTGTGCCGGGGCTGGAGTTCGCGCCACCGCCGCCCGGCCCTTGATCGGTCGGCCATAGCGGGCCATCTCGCGGGGTATGGAACAACCCCGCAACCTGACCGGCCTTGACCTGCGCGCCGAGATCGATCGCCTGCGCCGCGAGCGCAACGCGGTGATCCTGGCGCATTACTATCAGAAGCCGGAGCTGCAGGACCTGGCCGACTTCGTCGGTGACAGCCTGGACCTGTCACGCAAGGCGGCGGAGACCGACGCGGACGTGATCGCGTTCTGCGGCGTCCGTTTCATGGCGGAGACGGCCAAGATCCTTTCGCCGCACAAGACGGTGGTGCTGCCCGACATGGATGCGGGCTGCAGCCTGGAGGACAGCTGCCCGCCCGAGCAGTTCGCGGCGTTCCGCGCCCAGCACCCGGACGCGATCGCGCTCACCTACATCAATTGCTCGGCGGAGGTGAAAGGGCTGTCGGACGTGATCGTCACCAGCTCGTCCGCCGAGAAGATCCTGGCGCAGATCCCTGTCTCTCAGCCGATCATCTTCGGCCCGGACCGCAACCTGGGCGGCTATCTGGCGCGCAAGACCGGGCGCGACCTGATCCTGTGGCCGGGGGTCTGCATCGTCCACGAGGCGTTCAGCGAGACCGAGCTGTTGAAGCTGAAAGCGCAGCACCCGGACGCGCCCATCGCGGCGCACCCCGAATGCCCGGCGGTGATCCTGGACCACGCCGATTATGTGGGCTCGACCCGCGGCATCCTGGAATATGCGACCGCCATGCCCGGCGACATGTTGATCGTCGCGACCGAGCCGCACATCATCCACCAGATGGAAAAGGCGATGCCGGGCAAGCGGTTCATCGGGGCGCCGGGGGCGGACGGGAACTGCAACTGCAACATCTGCCCGTATATGGCGCTGAACACGATGGAGAAGCTCTACGTCGCGCTGCGCGACCTGGAGCCCCGGATCGAGATCGAGGAAGGCCTGCGGCTGCGCGCCAAGAAGAGCCTGGACGCGATGCTCGCGATGGCCAGTGCGACCGTTGGGCAGGGCGATCTCGGCCCGGCGAGGGTAACCGGCGACTGAGCCGCTCGCGTCCGGCGTGCAGACGGACTTGGCGGCGCCCAAGTTTTTCTCCTGACCACAGAAGAGCGCCTGCACGCTAGCGGGCGCGGGAGACTGCCGCCGTGCGTCTCCCAATGTTGACAGGGGTAATCACATGAAGAAGACCGTCCTCCTCTCCCTCGCCGCGGCTGCGCTCGGCGTCTCCGCCTGCTCGCCGTCGAGCAACGAGCCCGTCGCGAACGAGACCGCGCTGAACCTGGAGGAGAGCATCGATACGAACCTCTCTACCGGAGAGACGACCGACCTTAACACGAGCACCACGACGCTGAACGAGGGCGCGGCGAATGCGTCGGACGATGCGGTCGGCAACCTCATCGAGAGCAACGGCGCGGAGCCTGTCGGCAACGCACAGTAGGGCTCCTTCACCCAAAGCCGGCGAGGGCAAGCGGAGCTTGCTTCAATGCAAGCAGCGCTGCTCTCGATCGGCGGAGGGTCGCGGGCTCGTGTGACTAAACGCTAGGGCAGCTCCAAGCGGACCTTCAGGCCCGGTCCATGCCGGGGCTCTTTTCGTCGGGAGGGAGCGCGCGATCTGCTTCAGCTCGGCGTCGGCGTCGGCTTCTTCTCGTAGTAAAGAGGCCCCAACGCATCGATGATCGCCATCGCGTTCAGCCCGCGATCCCCCGCTGCGTCAGCGTCCATCGGCCTGATCGTCAGCTCCGACTTGTAACCGGTCGGCACGCTGCTGATCTCGCGTCCATATTGGGTCATCGTCATGCGGCGGGAGTAGTCCTTCCGTCCGATCACCACGAAAGCCGGCTTGCCTGCCGCGTGCGCGACCTCGGCCGCGCGGAGCAGCGTCATCTCCTGGATCAGTGTCATGGACGGCGAGTTGCCGATGAACTCGACCCTGATTGTCCCGTCCGGGTTGGCCGTCGAGCGGAAGCCGTCCAGCCGATCGATCCCGCCGAGCAGGCTCGTTCCCATGGACAGCGCTCCGCCGATCAGCGCGCCCAGAACGTTTGGGCGCGAACGCTCATAGTCGACCACCGCGCGCGGCGTTTCCGGCGCGATCAGCGCGGCCGACACAGCCGCGGTCAGCGCCTTCCTCCGTTCCAGGTCCGACGCAGCGGCGAAGGCCCCGACATCCGGAACCAAGTTCGCCTCCTTGGCAGGCATGGCCAGCTTCAGCGCCTTCAGCAGGTCCACCGTAGCAGCGTCCTTGGGCATCGGCGCAGCGATCAGTGCAGCGATAGCGTCGGACGGGCGGCCCTCCGCGACAGCGACGCGCGCCTCGATCTGGCGCGCCCTGGCGTCCACATACTTGTCGAGGCCGGTGGCAAGATCCGCGGTCAGGAGCGGGAGCGCTCCCGTGGCCGCCTCGGGTCGCAACGCCGCGACGCGGCTGCGAACTTCGGCAAGGTCCCGCTTCGCACCCGCGGGATCGCCCGTGGTCGCGCGCGCATAGGCGACATGAAGCGAGGTCATCGTCGCCGCCAGCAGCTTGGTCGCGCCCTCGTCGCGGGTCGCGAGCGCGAGCGGAGCCACCCGCTCGGTCGGCCATTCCGGCTCGGCTCCGGATCGCAACGCGAGCACGCCCGCGAAATTGCCAGCCTGCGCTTCTTCGATCAGCGCCGTCGCCGCAAAGCTGGGGGCGAGCCGGCTCAGCGCCGTCCATGGCGACGCCGAACCAGCGCCGGTGGGTCGCGCGGCCTGCAGCACGGCCGCGCCCACCTCTTGCACCTGAAGCGCATAGGGGCGTTCGTTCATCGCGGTCCGGGCCAGCGGCACCGCAGCGGCCAGATCGCCTGAATGCGCTTTGGCGATCGCGCGGAGCAGCATGAAGGACACGCCCATACTCCGGCGGAAGAACGGGTCTGTCGCCAGGCCGGACGTGGCTGCCTCCGCCGCGTCCAGATCCTCGTTGGCTTTCGCGATCTCGCCCGCCCGCAGGTGCGCCGCGGCGCGCGCGCGCAGCAGGTGCGCGCGACGAAGCGCCTGGGTCGGCAGCAGGCGCGGGCTGCCCAAGGCGCGCGTGCAGGCCCCGACCACATCGCCGCCGAACAGCGACAGCCCGAACGTGCCGGAGGTGCCGGCGGGCCCGCGCATCCCGTCGTCCTGCTTGCCGGGATGGACACGTCCGTCACACGCGACGAAATCCTGCTTGGTCTGTGCGGCGACCGGCGCTGCCGCCGGCGCGCCCAACGCAATCATCAGGCCCTTACTCCGTCGTGTCACGCGCAACCCCCTGTTTTCCCGTCGCCGAGAGCTAGAGAGCAGTCGTCAACGCACAGCTAACGGTCGGACTCAGGCTGCATCTTTGTTGCCGAGCGCCGCCCGGTCTTGCAGGAGCGTTTTCGTGATTCCCGGCTTCGATCTCGACCGCTTCGTGACGGCGACCCTCGCCGAGGATCTGGGCGAGGCAGGCGACATCACCTCGGCGGCGGTCATCCCTGCCGAGGCGCGGTTCACGGGCGTCATGGACAGCCGCGAGGCGATCATCGTCGCGGGCCTGCCGATCGCCGAGGCGTTCTTCCGCCGGCTCGACCCCGAGGTGCGGATCGAACGGCTGGTGGAAGAGGGTGCGCGGGTGTCGGCAGGGGCCGACCTGCTGCGGGTCGAGGGCAACGCGCGCGCGCTGCTGACGGCCGAACGGTCGGCGCTCAACACCGTCCAGCATCTGTCCGGGATCGCCACGCTGACCCGCGCCTATGCCGACAAGCTGCTCGGCACCGGCGCGACCCTGCTCGACACGCGCAAGACGCTGCCGGGCCTGCGGGTGCTGGAGAAATACGCGACCCGCCAGGGCGGCGCGCAGAATCATCGCATGGGGCTCTGGGACGCCGCCATGATCAAGGACAACCATGTCGCGGTCGCAGGCGGCGTGGCGGAAGCGGTTCGCCGCGCGGTGGCGGCGGGGATCGAACGCATCATCGTCGAGGTCGACCGCATCGATCAGATCGAGCCCGCGCTGGCGGGCGGGGCCACCCACCTGCTGCTCGACAACATGGACGCGGCGACGCTACGCGGCGCGGTAACGCTGGTCGGCGGTCGGGTGCCCACCGAGGCATCGGGCGGCGTCCGGCTGGAGACGATCCGCGCGATCGGGCAGACGGGCGTGACCTTTATCAGCGTCGGTCGGCTCACCCAGTCGGCGCCCGCCGCCGACATCGGGCTGGATTTCACCCTAGGGCCGCAGGAGGGCAGCGCTTGACGAGACCACGATCGATCCGATGGTTCGAGCTTCTGTTCCTGGCCTCGCTCCTGCTCACGCTCGTTGCCACGGCGCTGATCTGGCCGGCGCTGCTGGACCAGGCGGCGGCGCAAGCGGGCGCGGCGAACCTGGGGGACGGGACGCTGGCCGTCATCGCCGGCCTGGGGATCGCCATCGTCGTCGCGATAATGCTCTTGCTCTGGTACTTCGTAGCGCGCCGCGGGTCGCCGGTGGCGAAGTGGGTGCTGGTGTTCTTCACCGGCTACAATCTCTACTCGCTCGTCGGTTCGGTGCAGGCGGGCGCGCCGTTCGCCACGGTTCCCGGCCTGGTCTCGGGCGCCGCGTTGCTGCTTCAGGTGATCGCGGTCGCGCTGCTGTTCGTCCCGGACGCACGTGCCTGGTTCGCGTCGGAGCCCGAGGCGCTGCCATGAAGGCGCTGCTCGTCTTGGCGATGCTGTTCGCGCCGTCGCTGGCCTCGGCGCAGGCGCTTCGCTGTGCGCTGCCTGGGCGGATCGAGCGGCCCCGGATCGACGGACCCAGCGCCGACCAGCCCCGGCGCGTGCTGCCGATCGGCGGCTATACGCTGGCGTTGACCTGGTCGCCTCAACATTGCCGAACCCGCGGTCGCGTCGCGGGCGCGCGCTTCCAGTGCGGTGGAGGCAACCGGTTCGGCTTCACCCTGCACGGGCTCTGGCCTGACGGCCCGGGACGGGTCTGGCCGCAGTATTGCGCGGCGACAGGCCTGCTGTCGCCGCGCGTGATCCGGGCCAACCTGTGCGCGACGCCCTCGGCGCAGCTGCTCCAGCACGAATGGGCCAAGCACGGCACCTGCATGCCGGGCTACACCCCGGAGCGATACTTCGCACAAGCGACGGCGGTCTACGAGCGGCTCCGCTACCCGGACATGGACGCCTTATCGCGCGCGCCGCTCACGGTCGCAGGGCTGGCGCGGGCAATGGCCGAAGCCAATCCCGGCCTGCCAGCGCAAGCGATACGGGTCACGACAACGCGCCAAGGATGGCTCGACGAGCTCTGGCTTTGTCTCGATACCCGGTTCCTCTACACGCGCTGCCCGGCGAACAGCGGCGGCTCGCGTCCAGCGGCATCCGTCCGGATCTGGCGCGGACGGACCTAAGGCTGATCGACCAGGGCCGTCGCCGGGTGATGCCTGTCGAGATGACGCTTGATGATGCGCAGATTACGCGTGTTCGACCTGAAGAAATAGTCCGGGATCGCGCCGACGAAAGGGATCAGGCCGAGCAGCCAGTCCACGCCGACATTGCCGAACATGCGCGCGATCTGAATCTTGGACATGCCGAGGTTGCGCGCCTCCCATGCCATCCAGCCGCCCAGGCCGGCAGCGACCGTCTGACCGGCGACCGGGATCAGGTCCAGGATGACGTCCAGACCGATCTGGCGATTGGTGCCGGGGATCGTCACCAACCGCTCGAGCAGCTGCTCCATCGCCTCGATGCGGCGGCGCACGGACGCGGGATCGCGCCCGAGCGGCAGCGAGTCGAACAGGGCGGGATCGATGCGGGCTGGCTTGGCCATGACCCTCAATTGGTGGCCGCGACCAGTCGGTTCAATGGATGCCACGCCCGGACATTGGCCTGCCATCCGGTCACGCGCGGCGCGACCACCGACCAGCGGAACGGTCGCGCCAGCGGGATGAAGGCGACATCGGCCGTCAGCGCCGCGTCTGCTTGCGCGATCCGCTCCGCCCGTTCGGCCGTGGTCGGAGCGTCGCGCGCGGCGAGGATGGCGGACAGCGCCGCGCCCCCGCAAGGCTGGCACATCTGGGCGAGATACCAGCGCGCGCTATCATAAGGCGCGACCAGATCGAGCAGACGCAGCTCCGCCGGGGCGGTCGCCCCGACCCGCTCTGGCGTGATGCCGATGGACAGCAGGCCGGCGGCGAGCCGACCCCAGAGCATCGTCGCGCCCGGTCCCTCGGGCAGGGCGATGCGGAGCGTAACCGGCTTACTCCAGGCCGCGACGATGGCGCGTGCCTCTGCGCGGCGTTGCGCCATCAGGAGCGCGGTCCAGCTCGGAGCCTGCGGCAGGGATGCGGAGTCGAGGCGGTCGGGCAACAGGCGCTCCTCCGCCGACCAACCGGGCGCGGCCGCGACGATGGCGGCGCGATCGATCGCCTGCGCGACGGCCGCGCGCCGCTCGGGGGCGGCGAGGAAGCCGTCCCTGCGCACGATCCGGAGGCCGAACAGGCCAGCCGCCGGATCGACGCGCACCGTGGCCGTCGGCGGTGCGGCCGCCGCGACCAGAGGCCAGTCGGCAAAGGTGCCGCCCGTCACTACGTCCGCCTGGCCTGCTATGAACCGGGCCAGTCCGAGGCTGGCTCGTGCTCCCGACAGACGCACCTGGCGGGCGGGCTCCGAGGGTCCGGAGAGGTCCGGGTCCGGGCGGGGTCGTAGGACCACCGCCTGATCCTGCGACGTGGCGACCATAGGGCCGGTCCCGCCAGGGCCGCCCGGCCGCAGCAGCGCGAGTTCCGGCTGTGCGAAGAGCTTGAGCAGATCGGGTCGCGGGCGACTCAGCCGGACCTCGACCACCTCCGGCGTCATCGCCACGATCTCGTCGACCGCGGTCAGAAAAGGGCTCAGCGGGCTACGCGTCGTCAGGCGACGCAGGCGGGTCGCGACCTGGGCGGTGGTGACCGGCCGGCCGTCAGGCCAGCGAGCCTGTTGCAGCCGGAAGATGTAGCTCTGGCCGCCGTCGGTGACGATCCACCTTTCCGCCAGCCCAGGCTCGACCTGGCCAGTGGCGTCGAAGCGGACCAGCCCCTGCGCGACAGCGTCGACCAGGAGCCGCGAGGGGGTGGGGAGGGGGCGGCGGACCGGGTCGGTCAGGGTCGGCCGCGGCCCGATTGCGACCACCCGGATCGGTCCGGTCTCGGTGGCTCGGTCACAGCCCGCGAGGGCCAGTGCGGTCAGGGTGGTGCGGACGGCGGGACTCGAACCCGCACTCCAGGGGAAGCCGATTTTAAGTCGGCAGCGTCTACCGATTTCGCCACGTCCGCGCGCTGGACAGAAATAGGGGAAGCCAAGCTTCGTCGCTATCTGGCCGAGCCGGCCGGCAGGCGGCGGCCCGTCCGACGTCACGCGATCTAGTCGCGTCACCGCCCGGTGCGCTAGCTTGAACATCGCTGCACGGGTAATCGAAAGGCCCGCTGCGGAAAAGCCGCGTCGTCTCTCCTCCGCCATGCCGAAGCCGGCCGGACTTACCGGTGTCGCGCACAGTTAGGCCATGCGCGAGCCGGCCGCGTCACACGTTGAGGCGGGCGCGCATTTCCTTGCCGGGCTTGAAATAGGGCACGCGCTTGGCATCGACAGGCACCACGTCGCCCGTCCGCGGATTCCGGCCGGTGCGGGCGTCGCGCGCGCGGGTCGAGAAAGCGCCAAAGCCGCGCAGCTCCACCCGGCCGTTGTCGGCCAGACGCTGCACGATCGCGTCGAAGAAGGTCGACACGATCGTCTCGACCTCACGCGGGCTGAGGTCCTTGTTCTGCTCGGCCAGCCGCTGCACCAATTCCGATCGGATCATGTCGCCCCCGCCCAGAGTCCAGCGTCATAGCGCCAGACGATAAGTCCGCATAGGACCATTCTGCGGCCGGAGGGCCCGACGGGCGCTCCGGCCGACAGATGGGTTACTTGCCCGACCGCGCCTTCAGCGCCTCGCCCAGGATGTCGCCCAGCGACGCGCCCGAGTCGGACGAGCCATACTGGGCCACCGCCTGCTTCTCCTCGGCGATCTGCATCGCCTTGATCGAGAAGGTCGGCTTCTTGGACCGGTCGAAGCCGGTCACCATGGCGTCGAACTTCTGGCCGACCTGGTAGCGCTCCGGGCGCTGCTCGTCGCGGTCGCGGCCGAGATCGGTGCGCTTGATGAAGCCGGTGGCGCCGTCTTCGCCGACCTGCACCTCCAGGCCCGCGTCACGCACCTCCAGCACGGTCACGGTCACGACCTGGTTCTTGCGCAGATCGCCAGTGGCCGCCGCGCCGCCGACCGACGGACCGCCGCGCTCCAGCTGCTTCATGCCGAGCGAGATGCGCTCCTTCTCGGGGTCCACGTCGAGCACGACCGCCTGCACGGTCTCACCCTTGCGGTGCAGCGCCAGCGCGTCCTCGCCGTTCACGCCCCAAGCGATGTCGGACATGTGGACCATGCCGTCGACATCGTTGTCGAGGCCGATGAACAGGCCGAATTCGGTCGCGTTCTTGACCTCGCCCTCCACGGTCGAACCGACCGGGTGCTCGGCCGCGAACTTCTCCCACGGATTGGCCTGAGCCTGCTTGAGGCCGAGGCTGATGCGGCGCTTGTCCTCGTCGACCTCCAGCACCATCACGTCGACCTCCTGCGAGGTGGAGACGATCTTGCCGGGGTGGACGTTCTTCTTGGTCCAGCTCATCTCGGAGACGTGGACCAGGCCCTCGATGCCCGGCTCGAGCTCCACGAACGCGCCGTACTCGGTGATGTTGGTCACGCGGCCCGACAGCTTGGCGCCGACCGGGTACTTGGCGCCCGCGCCGTCCCAGGGATCGCTCTCCAGCTGCTTCATGCCGAGGCTGATGCGCTGGGTGTCCTTGTTGATGCGGATGATCTGGACGCGAACGCTGGCGCCGATCTCCAGCACCTCGGACGGATGCTGAACGCGCTTGTAGCTGATGTCCGTCACGTGGAGCAGGCCGTCGATGCCGCCCAGGTCCACGAACGCGCCGTAGTCGGTGATGTTCTTGACCACGCCGTCGATGATCTGGCCCTCGTGCAGCGACTGGATCAGGCCCGAGCGCTGCTCGGCGCGGGTTTCTTCCAGCACCGCACGGCGCGATACGACGATGTTGCCGCGCTTCCGGTCCATCTTCAGGATCTGGAACGGCTGCGGGATGTCCATCAGCGGGGTCACGTCGCGCACGGGCCGGATGTCGACCTGGCTGCCCGGCAGGAAGGCGACCGCGCCCGACAGGTCGACGGTGAAGCCGCCCTTCACGCGGCCGAAGATCACGCCCTCGACGCGGGCCTGCTTGGCGAACTCGGTCTCCAGCTTGTCCCAGGCGGCCTCGCGGCGCGCTCGGTCGCGCGACAGCATCGCTTCGCCGTGCATGTTCTCGACGCGGTCGACATAGACCTCGACCTCGTCGCCGACCTTCAGCTCCGCCTTCTGACCCGGCGCGGCGAATTCGCGCAGCGGCACGCGGCCTTCGGACTTAAGGCCGACGTCGATCACGGCCATGTCGTTCTCGATCGCCGTCACGGTGCCGTGCACCACACGGCCCTCGAAGCTGTCGGCGCCGCCGAACATGTCGTCGAGCATCGCCGCGAAATCGTCGCGGGTGGGAAGGGCTTGGGTCGCCATAAAGCGGATCAGTTCCTCAAACGTCGTTGTTTCCGGCCGGCCGGTTGTCTCCGGCGGTCTTCAAGCCGAACCGCCGCGCCCGCCCCATGCGATGCGCAGCATCCGGCCGAACCGATGAGCGGAGGAGACGCGATCAATGCGAAAAGGGCGCGTGAGAACCAAGCTCTCCGCGCCTTCCCCCGCGAGCACCAGCCCGCCGAACCCGCGCCTCTTAGCCGAGACACGCCCGGATCACAAGGTGCGGAGCCGGCGCGCTCGCGTCAGCGCCGCGCGCCGACGATCGTCCCGGCCAATTGGTCGCCGCTGCGCAGCAGGGTAAAGCCGATGCCGAGCTCGCCGCCTTGTGGTCCGTAAAGCTCGCCCGTCAAGCGACCCGTACCCCCGTCGGAGCTTGTGACGCTGCCCGCGATGCGATTGCTCGTGTCGGAGATCTGCCCGGCGATTGTGAGGGTCACGGTTGTCGCTGGAAGACTGGTGACCGTGGAGGCGAGGGTGATCGTGCCGCGTACGTCGCGCGTGGCGTAGTCGACCGACAGATCCACGTTCTGGGCGACGAAGCCGTTCAGGCTGTTGGGGGCGTAGGACACGGCTGCCGCCAGCACCCGATACGGGGCCGTGCCGCTCCGCGGCACGTCGGCCGCGACCGTAGACGCGCCTCCCACGAGGCGCCGCTCGATGATGTTGGTTTGGCCGGACGGCTCGCGCGTCGCGACGGTCTGAACCGCCACGACGGTGTAGCGCAGCGGCGCGGGCAGGCTGCCGAGGCTGGGACCGGGCTGCCCGATGCTGAGGAACCCGGACGGCGCCTCGTAGGTCAGCCGGTCGGCTTGGCGCAGGGTGATCTGGGATCCGGGATAGGATTGCGGCGCGGCATTGAAAAGACCGATGCTCGCCTGTTGCGACGCGCCTTCATACCGCAAGGTCCCGACGGCCGTCGCTTCGATGAGGCTCGCGGCGATCGGGTTGTAGAGCAGCCGGCCGCCCGAGTCGGTTGCCACGGTGATGATCTGCGCGCCGATCAGCGGGATCAGGCGGTCCCGCGTGAAATCGAATGCAATGTCGTAGGCGAAGGTCGGCGTGGCCGATGGGGTGGGAGAAGGCGATGTCGAGGGCGTCGGCGACGGCGTGCCGGTCGGGCCGGGCACCACGCCAACGGATCCGCCATCCGAACCGCCGCCCCCGCCGCCACAGGATGCGAGCAAGAAGACCGCCAGAAGAGTAGCGTGACGGGGGCTCTTCATCATACTCTACTCCTACGCGCCCCCGCGGCGCCTATACTCGACGGCCCTGTCCCGTGCCAGAGCCGAGGCGGCACATGGCCATCCCGAAGTTGGACGGCCAGAAAACGTCCGGTAGGCCACAACCAGCGCAAGCGGGAAGCCGGATCCGACCAGCGCCCATCGCGGCCCGGCTCAGGCCTCGTTACGCGAAACGGGCACGTCGGACCGGTCGGACGTCCGGACCGGACCGCCGATGACAGGGACGCCCCTGGGCCAGCGCGATGCAATGAGGCGAGTTTTGGCCAGCCGCATGACCGACACCGCGTCGCCCTGGTTGCCGCCGAGGACATGATAGCTGGTCGTATCCTCGCCGACATAGAAGCCCACATGACCGCCACCCTGGCGCTCGAACACGAGCACCGCGCCGGGCGCGAGCCGATCGGGCCGAAGGTTCGCGCCCCATGCGGCCCAGCTCCTCGCGCGCACCGCGAGCATCGGCGACGCGATGCCGGCCTCGTCCAGGCAATGAGCGACGAACACGCCGCACCAGGGCACGTCGTCGGCGTTGTAGAGGATCCCGAGCACGCGCGTGCCGAGCCGCCTGGCCCAGCCCAGGATGGTCGGGTTGTTCGCCGGACCCGGCGCTTCGCGCGTGCCGATCTTGCGACGTGCGACGACCAGCCAGGCCGGTTCTTGCGGCCTGACGGATCGAGTCGCGGTCGTGCCTGCCTTCGCCATCAATCTCACCCTCTACCCGCCCGGCAATAGACGCTTCGGGCGCGGAGAGGTTCGTCCCTCAACCCGCGTCGGCGTACGCCTTGACCAGATCAAAGAGCATGTCGCGACCGGCATAGACGGCGCGGACCGCCATGCGCTCGTCAAGCCCATGCGCGCCGTTGCCGTCGGGATCGCCCCACAGGCCGGGCACGCCGTAGGTGGGGATGTTCACGAGCGCGAGATAGGTGGCATCGGTCGCGCCGGTCGACATGGACGGGAGCAGCGGCACGCCCGGGAAGTGACGGGCCACCAGCGCCTCCGCGGGCTTCAGGATCGCCGGGTTGAGCGGCGGCGAAACGGCGACGGGGCGGATGCGACCGACCAGGTCGACCGCGACCTTCGGGTCCGCGATCGCGCCGCGTAGCGCAGCGGCCGTGGTCTCCGCGTCCTCGCCGGGCACGATGCGGCAGTTGACTGTCGCCTTGGCGCGCTGAGGCAGGGCGTTGGTGGCGTGACCGCCGTCCAGCATCGTCGCAACGCAGGTGGTGCGCAGCATCGAGTTGAGGCCGCGGTCGCGGGCCAGCACCGCCTCCGCTGCCCCGTCCGATGGGTCCCGCGCGAGGCGGGCCATCGCCTCGCCCAGCGCGTCCTTCCGGGCCGCGCCCGCCCGCTCCAGGAACGCACGCGTCGTGGCGTTCAGGCGGACGGGGAACTTGTAGGCGCGCACCCGCGCCAGCGCGTCGGCCAGTTGGTAGATCGCGTTGTCGTCGATGGGCGTGGAGCTGTGCCCGCCGGGATTGGTGACGGTCAGCTCGAAGTTGCGGTTCGCCTTTTCGCCGACCTGCATCGTCTGCACGACGACGCGGCCCTGACCGTCGGTGCGCCCGCCGCCGCCCTCGTTCAGCGCGAACTCGGCTTCGATCAGCTCGGGGCGGTTGCGGGCGAGCCACTCCGCCCCATTCATGCGCGCGCCCGACTCCTCCCCGCAGGTCAGCGCCATCTTGATCGTGCGCTTGGGCTTGTAGCCCTGGCGCTGGAAGCGGGCGAGCGTATCGACCCAGACCGCCACCATCGCCTTCATGTCCGCGGTGCCCCGGCCGAAGAAATACCCACGCTCCTCGACGAACTTGAACGGATCGCGCTGCCAGTCTTCGCGCCGGGCGTTGACCACGTCGATATGGCCGAGGAGCAGCATCGGCTTGGCGGTGCGCGACGTGCCCGGCATCACCGCGACGATGCCGCCGTCGAGCGGGAACTTGGGGTCGGTGAACTGGGTCAGCTGCCGGTCGGGGAAGCCGGCCGCCTTCAGGTGCGCCGCAACCTTCCTCGCGGCCGCGGTGCAGCTGCCGGTCGCGACCGACGTGTCGATCTCGACCAGCTCGCGGTAGAGGTCGCGGAAGGCGAGTTGGTCCGGGCGGGGTGCCGGCACCGCTTGCGCCGTCGCCATGGCCGCAGCGGACAGAACCCAGATCATCGCCTTCTCCCGATCGTTCGTTCGGCTGGAGTGCGGCCGGGTGTCGCCCCTGTCAATTCGAGCCTGGAGCCGCGTTCGCCGCCAGCCGCCGCTCGACGAGCTGGATCGCGCGCTGGACGGCCGCCTCGATCGATAGGAAGCTGGTGTCGAGCGGCATGGCGTCCGGCGCCATCGTCAGCGGGGCGACGTCGCGACCGGCATCGCGCGCATCGCGGGCGCGAAGATCGGCAAGCACCTTGTCGTAGCTGAGCGTCGAGCCGTGCGCCTGCAGCTCGGTGTGGCGGCGGCGGGCGCGGATCTGAGGCGTCGCTTTCACGAAGAGCTTCGCGTCCGCGTCCGGCGCGATCACGGTGCCGATGTCGCGGCCGTCCAGCACAGCGCCGCCGGGCTGCTGCGCGAAGCGCTTCTGCCGCTGGAGCAGCGCCGCGCGGACCAGCGGGTGGGCGGAAACGATCGAGGCGAGCTCGCCGATCTCGCCGGTGCGCAGGACGGGGTCGGCGAGCGTCAGGTCGTCGAAGTCGCACGCGGCGACCGCGTCCGCTTCGCGGGTCGGATCGAGGTCGAGCCGGCGCACGGTGGCCGCCACGGCGCGGTAGAGCAGTCCCGTGTCGAGGTGCGGCAGGCGGTAGTGGCGGGCCAGCGCCTTGGCGATCGTGCCTTTGCCCGACGCGGCGGTCCCATCGACGGCGATGATCATGCGTTCAGCCATTGGACCGGGGCCGATAGCCGCGCCACCGTATCCAAGAATTGCGGGTAGGAGGTGGCGATCGGGCGCGCGTCGTCGATCGCAATCGCCCGGCGCGCATGGAGTCCCGCGATGGTCATGCTCATCGCGATGCGATGGTCGAGGCGGGTCTCGACCCGGCCCCCGCCGGGCAGCGGTTCGCCGCCCGTGCCCTGAATGGTAAGCCCGTCCTCGTGCTCGGTCGCGGTCACGCCCGCCGACGCGAGCGCGGCCACCATGGTGGCGATCCGGTCAGACTCCTTGACCCGGAGCTCGTGCGCGCCGCGCGCCACGGTCGTTCCTTGCGCGAAGGCCGCGGCGACGAACAGCGCAGGATATTCATCGATCATGCTGGGCGCGAGCTCGGTCGGCACCTCGATCCCGGTCAAGGCCGAGTGGCGGACGCGGAGGTCGGCCACGGGCTCGCCGCCGACCTCGCGCCCGTTCTCGAGCGAGACGTCGCCGCCCATCAGGCGCAGCGCCTCATACAGGCCCGCGCGGGTCGGGTTCACCAGCACGTTCCCGATGAGTAGGTCCGACCCGGGCACGACCAGCGCGGCCACGGCCCAGAACGCCGCGGAGGAGGGGTCGCCGGGCACCAGGATGTGCTGCGGCCGGAGCTCGGCCTCGCCGGTCAGGGTGATCTGCCGCCCCTCGGGGGTAGGCTCCACGGTCAGCTCCGCTCCGAAGCCGCGCAGCATCCGCTCGCTATGATCCCGCGTCGCGACCGGCTCGACGACGACTGTCCGGCCGGGCGTGTTGAGGCCGGCGAGCAGCACCGCCGATTTGACCTGCGCCGAGGCGACCGGGAGCGTGTAGCGGATCGGCACGGCGGGGGTGAGGCCGCGCACCATCAGGGGCAGGGTGCCGCCCGGGGTAGCCGTGATGTCCGCGCCCATGCGCGCGAGCGGCTCGATCACGCGCGCCATCGGCCGCCGGGACAAGCTGGCGTCGCCGGTGAAGGTGGCGGTGATCGGATGCGTCGCGGCCAAGCCCATGAGGAGACGGGTGGACGTGCCAC
>ERZ1066120.276-NODE-276-length-51765-cov-42.966892_pt1 | contig 51765 bp, 53 predicted proteins | sample MGYA00382767_ERZ1066120 | MGnify/ENA primary metagenome ERZ1066120 (study PRJEB33369, sample SAMEA5778350) | biofilm metagenome | biome: Industrial cooling water; feature: Water cooling tower basin; material: Biofilm | place: United Arab Emirates | collected...
AAAAAGAGTCAATTTTAAGCCCCCTTAAGAAGGGGGGAAAAAAGAGTCAATTTTAAGCCCCCCTTATTAAGGGGGGTTGGGGGGATTCTATATTTTACATTTCTAAAAAAATTGGCGAAAATATTATTTAAATACAAAAAGTCTACAAAGAAAGGAGTTTAAATGTACGATTCTAATGTAGTACTGCCGATTTTTTTAGAACCCGCATACCGTTTATTTAAGCTAATTAGTTACGGTAAATATACACAAACTTTTTTCGCCGTTAACGAAGAAGAATATCCTTTTATACCTTGCGTCATTCAAAAAATATTATCACCACAACCAAGAAACTTTGAACATAAGTTACAAATATTACAACACTTAAGCAAGTCTTCTCAAATTCCTAAGTTAATAGATTACCACTGCGGCAACGATTGTATCTATTTAATATTTGAATATATTGAAGGTATAAATTTAAATACATTACTCGCAGAACAAGGGGCTTTAAGCGAAAATAAAATTTGGCAAATACTGACAGATATTTTAACCACTTTAAAATTAGTACATAGTTATAAATTAATTCATTGTGACATTAAGCCAGAAAATATTATATGTAGGAATGGCAGCCAAGATTTTGTTTTAGTTGATTTTGCTGCTTCTCAAGTAGCTGCTGCTTATTATCAAGCTAATAACATTATTACAGGTAGTCCAGAATATACGGCGCCAGAGGTTGCTTTATCTAAACCAATATTTAGCAGTGACCTTTACAGTTTGGGTGTTACTTGTATTTATTTACTAACCCAAGTAAGACCTTTTGATTTATATGATACCGCAAATAATCAATGGGCATGGCGCCATTATTTACAAACACCTATTAGTGCGAGGTTGGGTAATATTCTTGATAAGCTTATCAACCAAGATATAAATCAGCGTTTTATGTCAGTTGATGAAGTATTAATGATGATGGGTATTTCAGCATATACTACGCATGAACAAAGTTGGCAGGCGCCTGCAGAGCATAAAACTATACATTCGACTTCAGAAGTAAACGCAGTTGCAGTTTGTTTGGATAAGAATATTATTGCGAGTACCCATAGTAACAAAGATGTATGTATATGGGATTGTAAAACACAACTGAAAACACAACTGAAAACACAACAATTATTACATACACTTCACGGTCATAATAAACCAGTTACATCAGTAGCATTTAGTCCTGATGCTCAAATATTGGCAACAGGTAGCGATGATAAAACCATCAAATTATGGAATCAAGATTATAAAGAAATTTATACCTTGGTAGGACATCAACATGTCGTTAAGTCAGTGGCATTTCATCCAAATGGAGAGATATTGGCTAGTGGAAGCTGGGATAAAACGATTAGATTTTGGGATGTGATTACAGGTAAAGAATTTGGTGTACTAACTGGACATAAGCTTCAAGTCAGTGCAGTCACATTTAGTGCAGATGGTAATTTAGCTAGTGCAAGCTTTGATAAAACAGTTCGCTTGTGGAAAAATGGCGCCGATTCTTTATTACTATATTCACTATCTAATATATTATCGAGTCATACATGGGCGGTTACTGCCGTAGCATTTAGTCCAGATGGGAAAATTTTAGCTACAGGTAGCGATGATAACACCATCAAACTATGGAATGTAGATACTGGTGAAGAATTCGCTACACTTACAGGACATTCTTGGTCAATTACAGCACTAGTATTTAGTTCTGATGGAAAAATATTAATAAGCGCTAGTAAAGATAAAACAGTTAAGCTGTGGCAAGTTAGCAACACTGAAGAAGTAATCACCCTTTCAGGTCATACAGATTCTGTTACAAGCGTTGCCATTGCTAACTTTGAGACACAAACTATCGTTAGTGGTAGTAAGGATAAAACAATTAAAATTTGGGAATTAGATATTTCCCATTAGATGTAGAGACGCGATGATGTAAAGACGCGATAAATCGCGTCTCTACAAACGTTTCAGGAAACGGCCTTATATCAAGCGCTACCAGTGAAGGTGACTTCAGGAAATTTCAACTGAGCTTCACCCATAGGTCGATTTTTGCCTTCTTCTTGCCAGTAGTTAATTACTTCTGTAGCTTTGTTGAGTAACTCGACTCTATCTACATCTGTAATCCAGTGTTTAGACTCTAGTTCTTTTTTTAGTTCTTCCCAGGCATCATTTCTGGGCCAAAAGAAGTACTTTGTCAAGGGACTCGTGCCTTTGCCCACAATTTGGTCAACTGCTAGGGCTACATTCTCATCTAACCAGAGAATCTTTAAGAGAAATTTGGACAATCACACCTCCGGGACGCATCCGGGCGAACTTTACAATCAATCAGACAGACGATTGCCTATTTTAACTTAATAATTCACCACTTGAGCAAATCATTATAAAGAATTAGACTCGCACAGCTAAAAAATTAAGATAAAGTAGTTCAGGAACTTTTGAACGCGACTCACATTCCATGACTGAACAATCCCCAGTAAACGCTATTATTGTTTTTGATATCGATGGCGTTATCCGCGATGTTGGTGGTTCCTACCGTCGTGCCTTAGCTGATACTGTCGAGCATTTTACAGATTTTGCGTATCGTCCAACACCAGTAGATATTGATAAACTTAAATCGGAAGGCATTTGGAATAATGATTGGGAAGCTTCACAGGAGTTAGTATTTCGACACTTTGAAGCTCAAGGAAAACACCGTCATCAAGTCCAATTAGACTATCAAACAGTAGTAGCATTTTTTCAGTCGCGTTACAGAGGTACAGACCCTGACAACTGGAATGGCTATATTTGTGATGAGCCATTGTTACTGCATCCCACATATTTAGAACATTTAACGTCATCTGGTATTTTATGGGGATTTTTTAGCGGCGCGACTCGTGGTTCGGCAAATTATGTGTTAGAAAAACGGCTTGGTTTAAAAGCACCTGTACTATTAGCAATGGAAGACGCACCAGGTAAACCAGACCCTAAAGGATTATTTGATACAGTTAGGCGCTTAGAAGCCGAACAAAGCAATACGAGTAACACCGTTATATATGTAGGTGACACAGTAGCTGATATGTATACCGTTATTAAAGCAAGAGAACTTGAACCACAGCGCAAGTTTATTGGTGTTGGTGTACTACCACCTCATGTCCAAAAAACACCCTCACGACGCGAAGCTTATGCAGAATTATTAATAAATGCAGGCGCCGAAGTTGTTTTTTGCAACGTCCAAGATTTAACCCCAGCCCGCACAGCAGCTTTACTTTCCAAAACCAAATTGTAGAACCAAATTGTAGAACCAAATTGTAGAACCAGATTGTGGAACCAGATTGTGGAACCAGATTGTGGAACCAGATTGTGGAACAGGCATCCCTGCCTGTCCCAAACAAAAAGATTCCAAAGAATTTAATAATATTAAATATTTAAACTATCGAAAGAAAGATTATTTTCTCTACGGAAGTAAGAACTTGATTTAAAACCCATAATTTTACAAGACTCAGCGCACTGACGGCAAATATTTGCACAGTGTTGAAGTTTCGCGTCATTACCCGCAGCTTCACAAGCAATAGCAGTACTAATGCATATCTCAGCACATAGTTGGCAAGTGCGACCCATAAATTCTGAACCGTCTACAATTAAGTTGACGCACATCATGCACATCTCAGCGCAGTCACGCATCATACACATCAAGCTCATATTCATCGACTGACTGTCAATCGATTTGCAATAGTTGAGAGTTTCAATACAAGTGTCTTGGCATTCGACACATAGTTGTTTACAAGCTTCGATTTCGGAAATTACTTTTTCTGTAATCATCATGGCTTTATTTCCTGCACAAAAACAAACTGTTAGTGTTCGTGGCTCATAAGTAGTACGTTAAAACGTTGTATCTGAGAAATCAATAGGTCTTAAGGTTGCCAAATTTATAAATTTATAAACCCTACTTGATAAGTGGGGATTTGGCAAATCTATAAAAATTGTAAAGAAGTTGTATATATCGTATATTCTAAGGAGACAGCCCTTGTAAATAAACGATTATTGATTGTTGCTGTGATTATAAAATTATTAAATTTACCTCATTCGATAATGTAAATGGGTATTTAAACTTATCGACATATTTCTTAACATTAAGAAGCTACGGTTGCTAACTTTAGATTATTGTCATGGAATCTTGATATTCGCTTAAAGATGTTGATTATGCATAATAAGAAGACTTTTAACAAAACAATTAGAATAATTTTGACTTTGGCGTTGATAGGTATAATTTTTTTCCCCTTTGCTTTTGTTCAAGCTGGGGAGCGGGGAGTACTAATGTATTTTGGGCGAGTTGAAGATAAGATTCTTTCTGAAGGTATTCATTTTATTATTCCTCTGGTTAATACTGTTAAAAATTTGAGCGTCCGAGTTGAAAAGCAAGAAATATCCGCTGAAGCATCTTCAAAGGATTTGCAGGAAGTATATACTGATGTAGCTTTGAATTGGCACATAGTACCAGAAGAGGTGAATATCATCTATCAACAGATAGGTGATGAAGTTCAAATTATTGATAAAATTATTAATCCTGCGGTTGAAGAGGTGTTAAAGGCTGTAATGGCACAGTATACTGCGGAGGAAATAATTACTAAGCGTAGTGAGGTGAAAGCTGGTGTTGATGAGTTGTTAACTACACGACTAACTAGTTATCACATTAATGTTGATGATATTTCGCTTGTGCATGTTCATTTTTCTGATAGGTTTATGGATGCTGTTGAAGCGAAACAAGTTGCTGAACAAGATGCAAAGCGCGCAGACTATGTTGCACTTAAGGCTATTAAGGAAGCTGAAGCTAAGGTAAATTTGGCTAGGGGTGAAGCGGAAGCACAAAGGTTGATAAAAGAGAATTTAACGCCTGATATTATTCGGAAGCAAACTGTTGATAAGTGGGATGGTCAGTTGCCGAAGATTGTTAATGGTGGTGATTTGAAGTTTGATGTTGGTCAGTTTATGAAATAAGAGGGGGAGCAGGCAGGGATGCCTGCTCCACAAGACAGTTTCACAAGATTTAGGGGGCTATTATTAGGCTATATGTTAAGGCGCCTAAAACGAGTAAGGATATGAAGAAGTAAGTAAAGTCTCGTAGTTTTAGGAAGGTGAATAAAGAAATTACTACTCGGATAACCGGTATGGATACTAGTATTAGTAAGCCAAGCTGAATTACGGCATCGCTGTAACCATCTAATACTGCTTTTATTATACCTACTGGAGAACATAATCTTTCTGGCTCTCCGTAAAAGAAGCGGTATGTAATAGTTTCAGAGCCGTAGTTTACCAAATAAATTATACCGCCAAATAATACTACTGCACTGGCTAGTAGAACACCATATTTTAGTAAGTTACTCAGCAAAGCTTCTAATTTTTGCTCGCTTTCTGGTTTCTCAATTTTAATGGTTTGCTGTTTTTGTAATGCAGCAATGTCACTGTCTTGTTCTTCTGGTTGTAGCTGTAGTGTACCTATTTCTTCTGATGTTGACGAAAACCAGCTAGTATTTAAATCTAAGTTATCCATTTTTTACACCCCAACCAGACTGTTGTATACCATTTTTAAAGCCATTGCTACTAATACAAAGCTAAAGACTATTCTTAAAACTTGAGTCTTTGCACCTACTAACACTCTGGCGCCTAAAAAAGCACCAGGTAAAACACCCAGCATTACTGGCATTGATAATCCTGGGTCAATATATCCGCGCGCCAGGTAAACTCCCGCAGATGCTGCTGCGGTTACACTTATCATAAAATTACTTGTGGTTGTTGATACTTTGAATGGGATACGCATTACTTGGTCCATTGCCAATACTTTGAACGCACCCGAACCAATGCCAAGTAAACCAGAAATTATACCTGCAACAAACATAACGCTAAAGCCACCCGTAACGGAGTTGACTTGATAAGACATTAGTCCATCCGGTGTTGGGTAAGTTCCGTTAAGTTGTAAATATTCTGCGACTGGGTTAGATAAGTCGTTTTCTGGATTTTCGAGTTTGGGTTGCTGTGAAAGATAAGCAGAGTAAAGTAAAATAATTGCCAATACAATAGTTAATGCTTTTACGGAGACAAAAGTAGCTATTAAAGCTCCCAGTATGGCGCCAAACGTTGTAGCTACTTCCAGAAACATTCCTAATCTTAAATTAGTGTAGCCTTTTTTGATGTATGTAGATGCGGCGCCTAATGATGTTGCAATGACTGACACCAGTGAGGCACCTACAGCATAGCGAATATCAACTCCAAATACTGATGTTAGTAACGGAACAATTACAACTCCACCACCTAGTCCTGTTAAGGCGCCTATCAAACCAGCAGTAAATGAACCAACCCAAACCAACAAAGAAAATTCCAGAATATTCAAGTTTTACTCCTTGATAATTAAATTTTATCTAAATATCAAATCTTGGAAGTTTTACTAATATCAGTGTCGAAAAGTTAAATTTTATAATATACAAAAAAACCCGGTTTCTATGCAGTTTCTAATATATTTATTTGCTAATTTAGCACTTTTGCTATTGAGCAAAACGTTTGATATTAACATATTTTACATCAACCGCTTCAAAATTTGTGGAAAAATGACAGAAACCAAATTACGTTCGTAAGTATGGCTTCTGTCACAGCCATGATGATAATCCTTCAGTTAGACCTAGAAACGCTCGTTTATAGCTCCAACGAAGGAAACTTATAAAACAGGTGCATTAATCGTCAATTGGTGCATTTGGAACTTGTGTACTAATATCGGAGACAGATAAGTTAGGAATTGACCAACTGTTCTCAACTGCTTGATCCCCTGCTTTAAATACTTTTGCTGGGCTAACATTTAATTCGTATGCTCCAGTTTGAGGATTCGTGGATATAACTAACTGTGTTCCCGGTGTAATTTTGAGCGCTTGTGCTTCTGTTAGCTTTTCAATTCCCAAACTTGTTGCATTCGCTAGTTTGGCACCGCTTGGTAGGTAAACGCCATCACAACTCCAATCATCATCTGTATATTTGCCGTTTCCTAAATAAAAGAGAGTAGGTGCTTTTTTACCTTTGTGAGCATATATTGCTAGGGTGTTGCCTGTTTCGTTACGACATTGAGCAGGATGTGATGCTGTTTCGAGAATGTATTTTTGTAATTGTAGTTGACCTATTTTTTGCTCAATTTCTGTAGGTGTGTATTCTGAATTTTCTTGAGGCGCCGTTTTAGCTTGTAGTAACTGATTCAGAGATTCTGTCACCTCAGTATATTCAGGAGTTTGAGTTAATTTAGCTTTGCTAGCCCAAGATGGTTGAGCAAATATCAAATTTATCAAAATGAGCAAGACGACTAAAACACTTTTTAATTTCATATCAATTTTCCTCTATCTCTGGTGTTGCTGTTTTTTTGACTATTCCCACTAGACAAATACTACTTGCCAACAGAGCTAGTGGTGATAAAGCGTGACTTTCTAAAATAATATATACACCGAGTCCAACTAATACAAACGGCACAAGATGACTACCGTAATTAGTGAGAGTATTCGCAATTAGTTCTTGTTTGGTCATTAGGTAGCTGGCATAGCACCAAACTCCTACTAATGTAAAGAATACACCTACAATTATTGGTAGCGCGCCGAATTCGGTGTTTGCAAACAACGGAACATAAATACTTATGTTATCACTGCCATTGGCAACAGTAATTGCTGCAACGCTATAAACTTGGGGAGAAAGAACACTACTGAAAAAAGATGATTGAGATTCTTCTGAATTGTTATTTTCTTCCTCAAAATCATCATTTTGTTTATTCATCCATTGATTTAAACCAATTGCGATTGGCGCCAGTCCTAATAGTCCAATCCAACGGTCAGGTAAAATTAATCCACCAAAAAAACCAGGAATACTCACAATAACTAAGAGCGTGAATCCTAGATATTGACCGATAACAATGTGCCGACGATGAAAAGTAGAATTTACCTGTGAAAAAAACAATGTTAAAATCACTAAATCATCGAGATTGGTTGCGGTAAATGCTGTGAATCCTGTTACAAATGATGCAATTAATTCTTCCATTGTATTTTTAACTGTAGGTTAGGGAGCCACTGCGTTGCCGGGGTTCCCCCGGTTGTAGCAAGTGGTGTTGGAGGAACGGAACCCAACATCAAAAACATGGACAATTTGTTGGGTTCCGTTCCTCCACCCAACCTACAAACTGCGGTACAATCTGGTTTAAAGAATTAATACGGTAAGCCAATCGACAAGCGTGAGATTTATCTTGTGTATCGAGTGACTTGCGTATAGGCTCGACTTTTTGACCTATGGTTTAAATTTATCTCTCAAGAGTTTTAGGAGCAAATACTCTTTTTTTTTAAATCAATAAGCAGAAGTTATTGAATGAAGTTATTAAATAGTGGGAATGCGTAAATGGCAGGAATGACATTAGACCAGTTGCGAATTTTCTTAGCAGTCGCGGAACATTTGCATTTTACTCGCGCAGCAGAAGCGCTTTATGTTACACAACCTGCGGTGAGTGCAGCAATTCAAAGTTTAGAAGAGGCGTATGCTGTCAAACTGTTTCATCGAATTGGGCGCCATATAGAAATTACTGAAGCTGGAGAACTGCTACAGGTAGAAGCGCGCAAAATTTTAGACCAAGTAAATTTGACTGAGCGCGGTTTACGCGAATTGAACGGGTTACAGCGAGGCGAACTTAAACTGGGAGCAAGTCTAACGATAGGTAATTACTGGCTACCTGAGAAAATTAGTTTGTTCCAAAGTATATATCCGGGCATCTCCATTCGATGCATTTTGAATAATGCAGATACAATCATTGCTGGAACTGTTCAGGGGGAGTTTGACTTGGGTTTAGTCGAAGCAGAAGTGCAACCACAACACAAAAGTGCTTTGGAAGAAGAGACTATTGGAACTGACAAGCTACTTATTGTTGTCGGTAGATTACATCCTTGGTTTGAGCATCCAGAAGTAAGTCTTCGAGAAATCACCCATACAGGTTGGATAATGCGCGAACCTGGCTCTGGTACTCAGCAATGGTTTGAATATGCACTCGTCAACTGGGGTATTGATTTTTCACAACTGAATATAATATCCGTTCTCAATAGTGGCGAAATGGTGAAAGCAGTCGTCGAAAGCGGTGTAGGCGCCGGAGCTATTTCTGAGCTAATGGTGAAAAAAGAACTCAAGTTAGATACACTCCGTGCGGTTAGTATAATTGATAATCGCGATGGTCAATCTAAAGGCGCCGAAATTGTTCGACCTTTCCTTATGCTCAAGCATCGGCAGCGCTTTCAAAGCAAAATTTGTAAAGCATTTGAGAAAATTCTCGCTTAACTACCAATTTCTATGTCTAAATGGTCATGTTTGTATAAAAGTTTACTAATAAAAATTGATGAATTTAATTATATTTGTACTCTGGTTATGCTTGTATAGCTTAGTATAATTCAACAAAATGTATTCAAATATACTAGTGGCTCATGTCATAAGTTTTGGAGAGTTGTATGGTGGGCAGTGCCCACCCTACGACAGGCACCAACATAGCAAAACTTATGACACAGACTACTAGTGCAGCGTAGCTAAAATAACTATCCAGTTATAAAAAGTTAAAATGCTTGTCGAATCAGGTTTCTTTGCTTCTGCCTTCTGGCACTAGGGAAAAATAAGTTTTATTTAATACACCATTTTGCCTATCGGTTTTGTGTATTTACGAATAGATTTTTTTTGCAACTTGTATTAAACTACGGTAAGACAATCGGAAATAAGTACCATATGAAAAATACTCAAGGCGCCAACAGCGATTTAAGCCTAGACAAAGACATAGCACAAACAGCCGTACTAGAAGCTGAAGATAACAGTACTAGCATTACCGCCATTTTGAAAAAGATTAGAGGCGGTTTTTTTCTGGTCATAGGGTATTTGCTTTCACCGTTGTCGTGGTGGAATGATTTATTTTTCAATATGCCTGTTGCTTACGGTTTTGGGTATTTGTGTAGTTTATTCGATGCTAGGTTGCTAATACCTTGTTCGATAGTAGGATATTGGATTTCCAATGTTTTGGGGATTGTGTTGATGCAAGCAGGGGTTATGGACGTGTTTCAGAACCAACCAACTGAGCGTAATTTCAGAAAAGAGTTATTAACGGGTTTAGCTTCGTCAACTGTTTACACACTAATCATTGGCGCGCTATTTTATTTCAAGATTCTTGACGTACCAAATTTATTTCCGTAGTCCCGAATTAAAAAAAATGGATTTAGTATTATTACCCTTTCTTAGCTTTATTATCGGCATTACTGTAGGACTAACGGGAATTGGTGGAGCCTCACTTATTACTCCGATGCTGATTTTTGTTTTTCAAGTTCCACCTGCTGTTGCCATAAGTTCTGATGTTGTCGCTGCAACTCTGATGAAGGTTGTTGGAGGTTTTAAACATTGGCAGCAACAAACTCTCGATTGTCAGATTGTCAAGTGGTTGGCATTAGGAAGCGTTCCAGGCTCACTTTTTGGTGTCGGTATTTTATACTACCTAGAGCGAACCGGAATGAATTTAGATTCAATTATGCTTCGTATGATTGGATTTATGATTCTGGTTGTAACGGTGTTAGGATTCGGGCAATTATTACTGAAGCTATTTATACCTGAGTGGCAGGCGCCATCCTTACCTTATTTCGACTTGAACACTGTAAAAGGCAAAATTCAGGCTTTAGTCTTAGGAGCAGTCTTAGGGTGTATGGTGGGAATGACTAGCGTGTCATCTGGTTCACTGTTTGTGATGGCACTAATTGGCTTCTTTCGTCTAAACCCTCAAAAGTTAGTTGGTACCGATTTAGCACAGGCAGCTATTTTACTATCTTTTACCTCTTTTGGACATATTCTTTTAGGAACAGTTGATTGGAATATTGTTTTACCAATTTGGTTAGGTACTGTTCCAGGGGTAATTATAGGCGCCAAGCTTTGTCAGCTTATACCTCAACGAGTCTTGAAATCTGTAATATACGTAATTTTAGGCATGGTTAGCTGGAAACTCGTTTACTAAATTATTTAAACAAACCCAACAATATCTATAGGTATACCGTAATATGATAGATATCAGGTAAGTAAGTCTACTATTTAATAACGGTATGCGAATTGCTAACAACGTCACAGAATTAATTGGGAAAACACCTTTAGTGCGATTAAATCGCATTCCACAAGCAGAAGGGTGCCTTGCTGATATAGTAGTTAAGCTCGAAGGAATGAATCCAGCAGCTTCGGTAAAAGACCGTATTGGTGTAAGTATGGTTGAACAAGCTGAAAAGCTCTTACAAATTCAACCAGGAAAAACAATTTTAGTCGAACCGACTTCAGGTAATACGGGTATTGCTCTAGCGATGGTAGCTGCTGCTAAAGGATATAAGTTAATTTTGACAATGCCTGAAACAATGAGTTTAGAAAGACGGGCAATGCTTAAAGCATATGGCGCCCAGTTGGAACTAACTCCAGGAAGTGAGGGAATGAAGGGTGCTATTCGTAGAGCAGAGGAAATAGTTCGTATTGTACCAAATACCTTTATGCTGCAACAGTTTGCAAACCCTGCCAACCCAAAAGTTCATCGTGAAACTACTGCCGAAGAACTTTGGGAAGATACAGATGGCAAGATAGATATTTTAATTGCTGGAGTTGGCACAGGTGGAACAATTACAGGTGTAGCAGAAATAATCAAAGCTAAAAAACCTGATTTTCAAGTAATTGCCGTTGAACCAGATAGTAGTCCTGTTTTATCTGGTGGTAAACCAGGAGCGCATAAAATTCAAGGAATAGGTGCCGGATTTATTCCTCCAGTGTTACGTTTAGAATTAATTGACGAAGTTATTCAAGTTAAAGACGAAGACGCGATTAACTTGAGTCGTCGTTTAGCTTCAGAAGAAGGTTTGTTATCGGGTATTTCCGCAGGCGCCGCACTATATGCAGCTATTCAAGTTGGTAAACGTAAAGAAAACGCAGGACGTTTGATTGTACTAGTACAACCTAGCTTTGGTGAGCGTTATCTTAGTACTGTGTTGTTTAAAGATTTACCAGATGTAGAATTTGTCTCGCTTAACAAGGCGAAAGTTGGTGTTTAATTGTAGCGTAGGCACCTTGCCTGTGCTGTCACAATTATAATTCGGTGCGTGACGCCACAAGTCTTATATCTACGTTGAAATTTCTTCATAGCGTCACGCACCTGAAGGGTAATTCTTTTCATTGTTTAAATCTTATGTTCGTTGAGATTCACTTATAGCCACAACACTTGACTTCTCTGTTTGGGATAACCAAAAAGATGCTAAAAACCGAATGGTTTTAATTTAGTTGCTTTTATTTATAAAATCAAACACTTTTTATAATTAAGTTAATAAATTTAGTTGATATTTATGTAAACAGCACAATTTTGGAACAAGCATCCCTGCCTGTTCCACAAGATGATAAAATAATTGTGGATTGATTTAATTTGGGGATACTGTGCTGATAACTTTACAGTATTGGGCACACTTGCGGCAAGCGATTATACAATCCATTATTTTTTTATCATCGCTCCAATTTTCACAAGCTGCTATACACTTTTCACATGTTTGGTAGCACAGCATACAAGTACGTTGAACAAATTCTGAACTACCCCTCATCATAGTCGCGCACATCATGCACATTTCGGCACAATCGCGCATTGTACTCATCACACTCACATCTATATACTTACCACCTTTAGACATGCAATAAGCCATGCTTTCGATACAAGCTTTTTGACATTCTGTAATGGCATCTAAGCAAGTTTTGATTTCGGCGGTCATTGATTCGGTTTTTAGCATCATCATGGGTAAATGCTTCCTGATTAGAAAATGCTAGGAAGTGACTCTTTTCATTTTTATGATTTGTCAGCTATTCAGGTCAAGGGCTTAATTTTGCTGTTACTGTAAATCCTAGTTGCCTCATGCGGTGACTGGGGATTTTTTTGTTACAACATAATATAACGAGCTTTTTATTTGTAACATATGTATTGACTGTAACTACAATAAACGCAAGTAAACAGATTTGTTTTATCTAAGTCAAAAAAATAGCAGCTTACTTAACTTAGTCTAACCGCCTTAAGTCAAGCTACTCATTACAATGTTATGGTTACATAACATAGTTAAGGAAAGTTAAAATAATATATTATATTATCAATTTTTCTTAAGTTTATTATCAATAATATTTATATTTGTGTATCTAAATATTTTTTGTAGAGACGTTACATGTAACGTCTCTACGGGGATGTTATCTAATTATTCAACGACAAAAGTGTTCAGATTTTCGACGGGAAGAGTAAAGAAGTAATAAATAACTCCTAATCCTAAAAGCAAAATAGTCATGCTAGAAAGAATTACCCACCTGTCACCAGGTTCATAAGTATCTGCGTCTATGTCTTTACGGATTGCGAGATAATGCTGAGTTGATAGTAACACAGTTAGCAAACCAACTACTGAGAATGCTAAACCTAATTTCCAACCGTTACCAGGTGGTTGAGGTGTGAGGGGAGGATGTAAAAGACGTAAACGCACAATTACAACACCAAATCCAATTAGTGATATGGCACTTCGCATCCACGCTAGGTAAGTGCGTTCATTTGCTAGGTGTTCTCGCACTTTCTCAGAACTATTTTTTTTGATCTTATCTGGGCTGGTCTGATCTGGAATAGTATCAAGCTTCATATTTATTTTATAAGTTGCAAACGATGCATGAGAAGACTTAGACCTGCAATTCACAGGACTGACGCTATATATAGCCTTACTCCGTTTGGTCGCCCTGTTTTTATATTCTCTCAGCCATTGCTACTAAAAGTTGATTAACTTTTGGGAGAATGAAAAAATATTCCGATTGAGGTACTTCTTGGGAGCAGGCGCCGCTAAAAAGCCTACAGTACAGGCATTGTCATGAAAACTACATTAATTTGATACATGTCATGTAGATTACCTATTGCATTTTTGTTATCTTATGTGTAATCTATGACCATAGACAAATATTACAAATACTCTATCAAAAAAGGGTAGATTAAAGGAGTAAGTTAAATGAATTTGTGGCGCCGCCAGCAAAATATTTTACAAAACGTATCAAAATCCTTAGCATCGGGGTTTAGATTCAGCAGCCTGAAAGGGTTCCTATCTTTATTCTTGGTAGGGGCATTTTTGAGTTTGGCTGTTGCTGCATGTTCAGGTGGTGGTAATGGTGGTGAAGCATCGGCACCTTCTCCAGGTGGAGCAAGTCCGGTTGCAGCTGGTAACAAAGACGCGGAGATAACTTTGGTTTCTTTCGCTGTTACTAAAGCTGCTCACGAAGCTATTATCCCTAAATTCATAGAAAAATGGAAGCAAGAAAAAAATCAGACAGTCACCTTTAAGACAAGCTACGGTGGTAGTGGTTCACAAACGCGCGCTGTAATAGATGGACTAGAAGCGGACATAGTCCACCTTGCGTTAGCAGGAGACACACAAAAAATTGAAAAAGCTGGGTTAATACAACCAGGATGGGAGAAAGAAGTTCCTAATAATGGTATTGTTTCTAAATCTGTAGGAGCGATTGCTACTCGTGCAGGTAATCCCAAAGGTATTAAAACGTGGGCTGATTTAGGTAAAGATGGAGTCAGGGTAATTACAGCAGACCCTAAAACATCAGGAGTCGCGCGTTGGAATTTCCTAGCATTATGGAATTCTGTAATTAAAGCAGGTGGAGACGAGCAGAAAGCCACTGACTTCGTTACACGAGTTTACACGAAAAACGTCCAATTGCTAGCTAAAGACGCTCGTGAAGCAACTGATGCGTTTTTCAAACAAGGACAAGGAGATGCTTTAATTAACTACGAAAACGAATTAATTCTGGCTCAGCAGAAAGGAGAAAAAGTAGAAGCGATTATTCCTGATGTAAACATTTCTATCGACAACCCTATCGCAGTAGTAGACAAAAATGTTGATAAACATGGTAATCGTGAAGTCGCAGAAGCATTTACCCAATTTTTGTTTACACCCGAAGCGCAGCAAGAATTTGCCAAAATAGGTTTCCGTCCAACCAATGAAACAGTAGCGCAAACCAAAGAAGTCAAAGATAAATATCCCACCGTCACAAGCTTGGGTACAGTTCAAGACTTTGGTGGATGGAGCCAAGTTCAGACAAAATTCTTTGAAGACGGCGCCATCTTCGATAAAATTCAAGCAAAAAGGTAAATAAAAAGTTAGGAGTGCGCTCGTAATAAGTTTTAACTCAGCCCTTAGCACTCCGCTCCTCAGCACTCAGCACTTTTTACTTAAAATTCTATGGCAGTTTCCTCTCCTCCTTCTTATCAGCGAGCAAATCCAAAAAAAGCACCAAACGGTAAAGGATTTATATCGCAGTTATCCAGAATACCTATAACGTGGGTAGTAACAGCAATATATCTAACTATAATGCTGTTCATTCCCATAATTGCCATGTTCTTAAAGGCAGTTACAGTACCTCCTGAACAGTTCTGGAAAATTGCTACAAGTCCAATTGCATTATCAGCTTATGATGTAACTTTTACGACATCTTTTGTAACTGCGATCATAAATGGAGTATTTGGAACTTTAATTGCTTGGGTATTAGTTCGCTATGAATTTCCATTCAAAAGAATAATTGATGCTTCAGTAGATATACCGTTTGCTTTACCTACTGCTGTAGCAGGTTTAACTTTAGCTACAGTTTATAGTGATACTGGGTGGATTGGTTCGCTTTTTGCACCATTGGGAATCAAAATATCTTTTACTCGTATAGGGGTAGGGGTAGCAATGACGCTGATATCTTTACCGTTTGTAGTACGGACGGTGCAACCAGTACTGCAAGAAATGGAAAGCGAAGTTGAGCAAGCAGCTTGGTCATTAGGCGCCAGTGAGTTTGAAACTTTTTGGCGAGTTATTTTACCTCCTTTGTTTCCGGCAATTTTAACTGGAGTCGCTTTAGGTTTTGCGCGGGCAGTAGGAGAGTTTGGTTCAACGGTAATTATCGCTTCTAATACACCTTTTAAAGATTTGATTGCACCAGTACTAATTTTCCAACGCTTGGAACAGTACGACTATGCAGGTGCAACGGTTATTGGTGTAGTTTTGCTAGCTATTTCGCTAGTACTACTTGTGGCAATTAATCTTTTACAAGCTTGGGGAAGACGCTATGACAGGAAGTAGGAATCAATCGAAAAAAGGTGGCTTGGCGCCTAAAATATTGATAGGGATAGCTATATTATATTTGGCATTAGTTCTATATATTCCAGCAGCTAACGTTTTTGTCCATGCTTTTGATAAAGGTATTGGCCCATTTCTATCTAACCTTACTAAACCAGACTTTCTTCATGCTGCCTGGTTAACTTTATTGCTTGCACTAGTTTCTGTACCAGTAAATACTGTGTTTGGATTATGTGCAGCTTGGGCACTAACTCGTAATAATAACTTTCCTGGACGTGCATTTATTTTAAGTATTATTGACTTACCATTTTCGATTTCGCCAGTTGTTGCAGGATTAATGATTGTACTGCTTTATGGGCGTAATGGTTGGTTAGGTGGATGGCTGAACGAGCATGATATTAAAATTGTGTTTGCGTTTCCAGCGATGGTGTTAGCAACAGCATTTGTAAGTATGCCATTTGTCGCACGCGAAGTTATACCAGTATTAGAAGAATTAGGACACGACCAAGAAGAAGCTGCAAGTACACTAGGCGCCAAAGATTGGCAAATATTTTGGCGTGTTACATTACCTAATGTACGTTGGGGTTTGTTATATGGGTTACTACTAACCAATGCAAGGGCAATGGGAGAATTTGGTGCAGTCTCGGTAGTGTCAGGAAACATCGCAGGTAAAACTCAAAGTTTACCGTTATTTGTTGAAGACGCTTACAAACAGTATCAAACCGAAGCAGCTTATTCAGCAGCAGTCATTTTAGGGTTATTAGCGTTAGTGACTTTAGTACTGAAGGATATTCTCGAAAAAAGAACTACTATTAAAGAAGTCGAGTAGGAGTAATCAAAATGGCAATTGATTCTAATAATACTCTCAGTGTTCAGGCGCCGAAACGAATTCGTATTAGAATTCCCAGAGACTATCATCAAGAACCTGTAATTTCTAAATTAGTCTCCGACAATGGTTTAGTTGTTAATATCAGAGCAGCTATTCTCGGAGGAAATGCCGTTGGTGATGGTTGGTTCGATTTAGAATTGCAAGGAACCAATGAGCAAATAGATAACGGTCTTTCTTACCTTCGCAGTTTAAATTTAGAAATTTGGGACGATAATCAATTAGCTGATTGGTAAAAATCTACATTGTCATTCTGAGCGCAGTAGGGTGGGCAATGCCCACCTTACCATTATTATCTACTGTGTCTTCTTGGTGGTTCATTATGGAAGCACCAATTCAAACCCAAATAATATTACCAGCAAAGTACCATAAACAACATGTAATATCTAGATTAACATCACGTTATGGTTTAACAGTTAATATTACTGCTGCGTCTTTAAGAAGTGGCACCTATAGCGATGGTTGGTTTAATATTGGCATGAATATATATATAATAGTAAATCTACTCAATCAACAAAAATAGCAAATCATAATACAATTAGATTAAAATTAAAGTTAGGTATTCTAAAAACATACCAGCTAAAAAGATATCAGTATAAGCCAATTATATCAGAGTTAGTTTCTAATTTTTGCTTGACAGTTAATATTGTGAGCGCGCTTTTAGCTGATGATATTTATAATGATGGGTTGTTTTAATTGGAAATATGGGCAGAGTTACAGCAAGTTTATTCGAGTTTAAAGTATTTAGAGCAATTAGGTTTATATGAGCTTGTTGATGCAAGTCCTGAGTCGGATAGTGAAGATTTGATTAATTGATTATATTTCATAGTGCCACATATCTTGTACTTGTACTATTGTGAGATGTAAGGGTAAACGCTGAATGCAATTTTGCTCTTCTAATTGTGTCATAACGCGCGTTACGGTGACACGAGTTGTGCCAAGAATTTCTGCTATATCTTGATGTGTCAAACGTAAATCAATTAATCTTCCTGTTTCTACTTCACGACCAAATTTTTGAGACAACCATATTAGTAATTTTATTACCATCATCTCTACCGTCTTGTAGCTGCGAATTATCATTAGCTCTTTAGCTTGTTGAAGATTTTCGTATAATACATCCACAAATGGTTGCCAGTTTTCTATGGGAATAGCTACTGCTTCAACTTTTGTTATGCATTCAATTTGATATGGTTCATTCGCAGAAAATGCATGACCAACTGTATCTCCTTTACCCCAAATACCTAAAGTCACAATTGTACCATCTTCCAACCATGTCACAGTTCGTACAACACCGCTTTCTAATTTCCATAAAAAATCTGCTTCTTGCGGTAAAAAAGTTCGTTTCTCGAATTGTCGTGGGCGTAGTGACACCGGGTTCTGCTTTGTTAAAGATTTCATATTCAGGATGCCGTTAAACGATTATCATCAATTTTACCTCAAAATACTGTAAATCTATCAATTTACAGATGATTTATTTTTAAGTGAGATGTAACACATTTTTTTAAGGATAATGGGTGTAAGAGACTTAATCTTTATCGGATAACCGTATTATATTAATATGGAACACCTAACAGACAGACTTTTGTGGAATTATCTTCTAGAGTTGAGTACGCATTACTAGCATTAATAGAGCTAGCAGACTGCTATAGTATCGAAAAATCTTTAAAAATTAGTGAAATAGCTGCTCGTCACTCTTTACCAGAGCGATATTTAGAGCAAATTCTTTCAACTTTGCGTCGTGAGGGGATTGTCAAAAGCGTGCGTGGCGCCAAAGGGGGTTATATATTAGTCAAAGAACCCAGACAGATATATGTACAAGAAGTAATCGCAGTTATAGACGGTGAAAGAAAACCAACTGAAGGAGAATCTGCGAATTTAGCTCCAGAAAAAATGGTAATCAATGAAATATGGTTACAAGCAGACGAAACGATAAAAGCTTTTTTCCAGCAATACACAATACAAGATTTATGTCAACAGCGAGATACCTTACGACAAGAAAATACAATGTATTATATCTAGTGCTGAGTGCTGAGTTAGGGGTTATGAGTTGCTAGCCATAGTCGTAGAACTTCTGCAACTGTCCAAGCTTGGGCAATACATCCACGAGGAGTAAAAGGCGCCTCACCGTCAAAGATTTCGCTTAAACTACCAATACCATGATTACAAACATGATTTGCCATAGGTTCTAGAAATTCGCGAGCAGCTGCACGGTTTCCATACACGCGCAAGTGTGCTGATATAAATGTACCTAGCAACCATCCCCAGGTTGTACCTTGGTGATATGCATTATCTCGTTGATACTGATTACCTCCATAATTACCATGATAATGAGTATCATCGGGATTTAAGGAACGTAAACCGTAAGAAGTTAGTAATTGGCGCCCACAAATATCTACAATAGAACGTTGTTGGGGTTGTGATAGTAAAGGTTCAGGTAAGGAAACAGCGAAAAGTTGGTTTGGACGTAGTGTTATATCATCACCGTTGGGTGTGTCCAAAACATCATAACAATAGTTTTTTTCAGAATTCCAAAAGCGTGCAAATCGTAATTGAGTACGGTCTGCCATTGCAGTATATTCTTGGTGTGGCTTATTTATACGACGTGCAAACAAAGCCATTGTTCGTAAAGCATTGTACCACAGTGCGTTTATTTCAATTGGCTTACCAATACGTGGTGTAATTACCTCGTTATTAACTTTCGCATCCATCCATGTTAACTGTGTCCCTTCTTCACCTGCATACAATAACCCATCCGCAGCATCAAGATGAATATTATATCGAGTTCCGCGACAATGCCAGTCGATAATATCTGCAAGGGCGCCAAAAAGTTCTTCTATTAAACCGTCATCTTCGGTATCTTTATGATACGCGCGCAATGCGTCAAAATACCATAACGTCGCATCAACAGTATTATATTCAGGTACTTCACCCGCATCAGGAAAGCGGTTAGGTAACATTCCTTTATCTATATATTTAGCAAAAGTACGTAAAATTAAACGGGCAATTTCTGGTTTTCCTGTAGCGAGCGTGAGTCCTGGTAGACTTATCATGGTATCGCGTCCCCAATCGCCAAACCAAGGATAACCCGCAATTATACTTTTACCATACGGTTCATCAGGCGCCGGACGTTCGACTAGAAATTGATCTGCTGCAAGTACTAATTGTTTTATCCAAGCTGGAGAGTCTTTAAATAAAGCAGAGTTATGATTTTTCCATAGTCCTAGTAATTTATTCTCGTTTTGGCGCCGTAACTTTAAAGCAGCTTCACCATTGTATTGCTTTAAATCTTCTGTACTAGCAACAAATGTGATTGATTCGCCTTTTTCTAGAGTAACTTGAAACGTTGCCGCATGAAGATGGTCTTCAAAATCATTCAATCCTCGATAACGTTCCACAGAATAATCAAAACCATAATACCAATTATGAACTGGTGATACATTACCACGGTCGGTTAACAAATAAAGCGGCGCCGCATCAGGATATGCTAGTACACGCACTCCCCCTGATATTTCCTCAACTGTCATTTGCCAACCATTACCTTGCGTATCACTATGATAATCGCGATAATTAACCATCGCTTTGAAAGTTAATTTCAATGGTTGAGTCGCGCGACGTAAATGGTATTGAATATATGTAGTGTTTTCTCCTTGCTGCATCCAAATACGCTTTTCTAACAGCGCATCAGCACAAGCATACTGCCACGTTGGAATAGTACCTTCAAGACTAAAACGCTCAATATGACGAAAACCCTGTGGACTTACAATACCCGAAACCCAACGGTTTGCGTGTAACGGGTAAGTATGGTCATCATATACAGCAGTCTCATCAAGCTTCGTAAGCAACAAAGTTCGACCGAGTGGAGGTTTGAGTGCTGCAACTAGTAACCCGTGATAACGACGAGTTAACAAACCTGCTACCGTTCCCGAAGCATAACCACCAATACCATTAGTAACTAGCCATTCCCTTGTTTCTGCAGTTTCAAGATTACCACAGATTTCTCGCCCGAAATTAACACACATCTTTATTTGAGCAATGGAACACTTATATATAATTTACCCTAACAACATAAAACAACGGCGCCAAACCCCCGTAATATGTAACTTCAGTTACATTCATAAATAAATATTTACGGATTAAAGTTCTTCTGTGAACCACGGTTCACATTTTAATTGAACCAAAAACCCGACTCGTTAGATAAGTCGGGTTTGTTTGTTAATTAGGCTTTTGTAGCTGGTTCAAACTTTAATGAGACACCATTCATACAATAGCGTTGACCAGTAGGTTTGGGACCATCACCAAACACATGTCCTAAATGTCCACCGCAACGACTGCAATGTACTTCAACGCGCGTCATAAATAACGACTTATCGACAGTAGTCGCAATAGCACCTTCTATTGGCTTAAAGAAACTAGGCCATCCGGTACCGCTGTTAAACTTTGTATCAGACGTGAACAAAGCCTGCCCACATCCGGCACAATAGTAAGTACCTTCCCCGTACTCTTTGTCAAGTGGACTAGTTCCAGCCCTTTCAGTACCGTGTTTTCTCAACACACGGTACTGTTCTGGTGTCAATATACTTTGCCATTCCCCATCTGTCTTTACAATTTCGTATTGTTCTTGATTCTTAGAAGCTGTCATACGTTCCCTCTCCAATGCTACCAGTGCGTGTGTCCAAGCGGCGCCTGAGTTCCGCAACAAGCGAGTATGTACCATATCTTTATATATCTTAACAATACTTGTAGAATAGGTTATGAAGATAGCCGTTATTAATATATACAGATAACCGATAGCTATATTAAACAAAGCTATGATAATTAAGTAGAAGTTTGAGGAAGTACCGCTATGCTTAATAAGCAAGAGATTACCGTCCAAGTCCCGTCAGATGCAGCGTCGATCTATCTTAATGCAACCCCAGAAGAGCGTCAGCAAATTGACACCAAGATTGCGATTATATTAAAATCATCAACCAGGACAAGAGAGGAAGCTGTTGCAAAAATCCAGCAAACTATGGACGAAATTAGCGCTGAGGCCGAACGACGAGGTTTAACACCAGAAATTTTAGAGTCTCTATTGAAAGATGAATAGTATCCGTAAGTTTGTACTAGACACGAATGTTTTGGTTAGCGCTATGCTGTCTGCCAAAAGCAAACCTCGTCAAGTATTTGACGAAGCGCAAAAAATAGGCGTTATTTTGATGTCTAATGATACTTTTATAGAGGCAGAGGAGGTTTTACTGCGACCAAAATTTGATAAGTATATTACGCTACCTCAGCGGCAAATATTTATAGAGGAATTGATACAAATTGCATTATCTTTATTGAAGTCAATGAACAAATTAATGAATGTCGAGACCCGAAAGACAATAAATATTTAGAATTGGCTGTAGCTGGTGAAGTAGAGTGTATTATTACTGGTGATGAAGATTTATTAGTGTTAAACCCGTTCCGAGGAATTAAAATTTTAACTGTCCAAGAGTTTTTAGAATTACTATTGAAGCATGAATAGTGGTTTATAGCCTCTAATATTATATGCTAAAGTTTCTTCTCCAATGCTACCAGTTCAATATCCCAGCGGCGCCTAAGTTCCGCAACAAGCGAGTATGTACCATATCTTTATATATCTTAACAATACTTGTAGAATAGGTTATGAAGATAGCCGTTCTTAATATATACAGATAACCGATAGTGATATTAAGCAGAGTTATGATAATTGAATAAAAGCATAAGAAAATGGCATCATGATAAACAAACAACAGATTATGGTTCAGATTCCATCAGATGCTGCCGAAGCTCAAACCAAACAAGTAACCTTTGAAGAATTTGCTGCTTGGCACCCAGAAAACGGACGTTATGAACTACATGATGGAGTAATTGTTGAAAAGGCACAACCGTTAGGTGGACATGAACTGGTTACAGGATTTTTAGCTCGTAAAGTAACTGTCGCGTTCGACTTTCTTAATCTTCCATATTTTATACCTAGAAAAGTATTGGTAAAACCAACTGAAAATCAATCAGGTTATGAGCCAGATGTATTAGTAATAAACGAAAAAAATCTGGTAAATGAACCACTATGGCGAAAAACATCAACTGTAATATATGGTGCATCAATTCCATTAATTGTAGAAGTTGTATCAACTAACTGGGATGATGATTACTACATGAAGCAGGGAAAATATGAAGCGATGGGAATTCCTGAATATTGGATTGCTGACTATCTGGGATTAGGCGCCAAAAAGTTTACAGGAAATCCCAAACAACCCACGTTCTCAGTGTATCAATTAATAGACGAAGAATATCAAGTTAGGCGGTTTCAAGGCAATGACCGCATAATTTCCCCATCTTTTCCTGACCTTAATATTACCGCACAGCAAGTTTTTGATGCTGCCAATGCTGATTAATATGAACGTAAGGAACTTCTCTACATAAATAATTCCGCAGATACGTGAAAAAATTCTCCTAATGCTTTTGCTTGCTTTTTGGTAATTGCTTGTTTATCGTTAATTAACTCTGATACATCATCTAATGAACCATTATGTGATATACAACGTCTACAACGCCTACTACACAACACTTTCATCCAGAAATATTTTTCCACAAAGTAAACAACACAAACTATTTTTTCTGTTTAAGCGTCTCGATGGGGTACTCAGCTAGCATCTGCTTAAACGGTACTGGTCTACCTTGGATTGTATAGACAATTAGTTGACCATCATCACCTTTGGTACTTGCTATTACCAACCCTTGTTTTCTAGCTAAATTAAACCACTCATTAAAAATATCTCGTTCTCCTTTTAATAAAGAAAGATTTTTTTCGTCAGGCATCCAGCCATCTTGTATTGCCTTGTTTAGCCAACCTCCTGGATTTTTAATTTGTTGACCATGCTCAATTGTTTCTTCAAGAGACTTTATGGCAGCCAAAACAATTTCTGAAGATTTAGATTGAATTGTTTTAGTTAGAGTTGTATTTAAAGTAATCCCTAGTTCAGCTAACTTAGATTTAATCTGTTCATTAATCGTTGGCGCCTGAGAACCTGTTTTTTTATCAAACGGTGTAACTTTAGTATCTGTTATGGTTAACGCTTTGATTTGGCATCGACAATCTTCTAACTCTTGGTTAATTAATTCTAAGCTTTTTTTCAGGCGAATATTATCTGATTCAACTGAAGCTAATTCGTAGTTCCTGCCTTGCACAACTTCAATATGCCGTCTTAATCCTTCAATCTCAGCTCTAAGTTTTTTGTTCTCTTCTTTTATACTATAAATCAGTACTCCTTTTGATTTATCAGAAGCTGGTTGGTATCGTTTTTCTTGGGTTGGTATTACAACTGTTTGTTTTTGCTGTTCTCTAAGATATTTAATTCTATCTTTTAATTCTTCGTACTTGTACAAGTAGCTAACTGAGACACCAGCCTGTTGTGCAATACTTCTGAAAGTAATTTCTTCACCACGTGAACTTAATTTAGCTATTGCTTTTTCTGTTTTTTCAATAGCTTCCTTTTTTTTCAACTCAGCGGCAGCCACTAATAATTCCGGATTTCCTCCTTGATTACCTTTAGCCATTAGTTTCATCTCCTAATTTTGGATAACTCTCGTGACCGTAAACTACATCTTTTTGTGAGAGACCACGGATTATATTGTTTAGGTTTTCAACAATGGGAAGATTATTTTCTACTTGTCGTTCCCACTGTTTGTCTCTAGCATTTTCAATTAGCTTGACAGTTGACTCTAAATGTTTTTTGTGAGTTTCTAAATGTTCTCTTGTTGTACGAAAGTGTTGACAAGCTAAACATGGACTTCCTTGGACTGGACAATTTTGGGTAATAGGTAAAGCACAAAAACCGTCTGCCAAAGTTTGAGCTTTCATGTTTTTCTTAATCCATTGCATCTCAGTTGTATCTAAATCTGGATTTTCAGATATAATTATTTCACCTTTAATATTGACTACTCTACCATCCCAAAATTTATTCATCTCATGCTTCATTGTTTCGTCATGAATATGGGCATAGCACATTGTCATTTCTGGTGACTCGTGACCAAGACGCTTCTGCACTATATGTTGAGGAACTCCAGCATTAATTAACTCAGTTCCATGTGTATGTCGAAAACTGTGACATTCCAAATATCTAAATTAAACATTTCTGACACAGAAAGACCATCGAATGAGATATAACTGTTTGATATTCTTTTGGGATTTTTATTAAAATTTGTTTGGCAGCTTTTACACTTGTACATCTGCTCTCCTGTATCTCGACTCTTTCCTGCTTTTTTAAGATGACTGCTTCCACATTTGGGGCACTTTAACTCTTGCTCGTTATTGTAATTTTTATTGTTCTTGTTTTGTTGCAACATCTATTTATCCTTGGATACTAAATATTTTTCGTAAGCTTCTCTCATGTCATCATCATTAAGATGAACATAAGTATTAATTGTTGTTTGGATACTACTATGACCTAAACGTTTCTGTACATAAGCCATATCTATTCCTGATTTGATTAACTCAGATGCATGAGTATGACGAAAAAGGTGAGCATTTATTTTTATTCCTGTTTGTTTTTTTAGTTTTTTAAATAAACCAGTTACAGTCGAATATTGCATTGGGCTTCCGGCTTCACTTTTCCAAATATTGACAAATACATAATCTGAGTCAACATCAGGATATTCGTTAATTATGTAGCTGCTATAAAGCTTCATTAAAGAGCCAGGTACTTGTAAAATTCTTTCATTTCTTGACTTACCTCTGGCATTGTTAAAGTTATTATTTCTCGTGACAATACGAATTTCATTTTTACCCGCGACTGAATTAATATCTTCGTGTCGTAGTCCTAACGCTTCTCCTATTCTCATGCCTGTTTCATAAAGAAGCATAACTAAAAACTTATCTCTTTGAGAGTGACAACAATCGACAAGTTGTTTAATCTGTTCTAAATTTAAAATTCCTGGGAAAACTTTTGGCTCTTTTAGTTTCAGCAGTTTTGTTCTAACTGCTTTGTTTTTAGACATTTCATACAGCAAAGGTTTGTACTTGCGATTTGCAGGATTAATGTACCGATAAGCATCTACTGAATTTACTGTCCCATTACGTTTATGAAACTCGTAAAAATTGTACACAGCTGATAGGATTGTGTTGATAGTCCTTTCTGTCCTTTTCGCTTCTTGCTGCTGTATAGAAATAATTCTAGGATTAGGACTACGTAGCCAAAGTATAAAATTGGCTAGATACGATTGATTGATTTCCCTCCAATCAAACTTAGAATCTTGTATAAATTCCCATAACAGCTTGAGATGGTAAGCGTAGTTTGAGACTGTATTTGGCGATTTTTCAATGCTTTCTAGGTGGCGCAAATAGTTATTAACTGGGTTGATAGGTAAATAGTTATCATCTATCAAAATCCAGGTATTCTTCCCGTTGCTAGGGAGTTTTATTCTTTGTACTTTCATGAGCTTTGTAGGCTCTGTAGACTTATACTACATAACATACTACACAAGGATACAAATCCTGTCAATAGTTTTTGTTGTTGTTGTTATATAATAAGATTTGTCTATCTCACATAATGTGTACTAATTGCGGTCATACCGACCATGCTGACACGAAAGCGAGCAGAACAATTGCTTTAAAATCGGGATTGGTTTTCCCCAAAAAAGTAAAAAAGCGCAAACTGGCGAACCCGCAGGGTGTCGGTCTCCGTCCCGCCAAAGTTTGTAAGAAAACCCTACCTGCGGACTGCGGGAAAGTCACGCCTGTGAAGAGAACAACCGATGGAGTTGTGTCCAGGAACCATGCCTTTGGGGTGAGTGGAATGCAATTGAGTCTTTTTGACACAACTGTGTATCACTCGCCCGACAATCGGATAACTAAGAAATACGGCAGAACTTCTTAGTGAATCCCCTCGGCTTTAGCCAGGGGAGAGTCAAATACTGGTAATGTGAACCAAAAAGTGGCGCCTGCATTTGGAGTACTATTAACACCTATTTCACCACCATGTGCTTCAATAATTTGTTTACACAAGTATAATCCTAGTCCTAATGAAAGTGAGTTACGCACGTTGGTACCGCGAAAATATAGGTCAAATAGATGTTCGCTTTGCTGTTGCGTTAACCCAACTCCGTTATCGGAAACTGTGCAAAATATTTTATTATTGTTGTCTTTAATAGTGGCGTTGAGTATTATATTCAAACCGGGAGGGTTATGTTTGACGGCGTTGGCGATTATATTAGAGAAGACTCGCCATAGTTGTGTTGCATCTGAGTTAACTTGGGGTAAGTCAGATTGAATTAAGTTGATAAGCGTTGCTTCATTTTCTGTAAGCATTGGTTGTAAGTCGGCAACTGCATCTTCTACGACTTTGTTTAAATGTATAGGTTGTAATTGTATTGCTATACCTTGGACTTCACTTATATGTGCTTCCATTAATGAGTTGATTAAGTTCAACTGACGTTCATTACTTTGCTGCATTCTTTCAATTATTGCACGAGGAACTGTAACCGACGATGATTCTTGTTTATCCCCTAGTAAATTTCTCAGTACCATCAAAGTTCCTAATACTGGGTTGCGTAAGTCGTGGGAAACTGCGTGAATGAATACTCGTAGTGCTTCTTCTGTGCGTTTTCTCTCACTAATATCTAATATTACTCCTACTATACCACCCAAGGCGCCATCTGCTTTATCATATGTTGCTTTGTAAAATATTACACTGTGCTTTTTGTTATCAGCATAGATTATCGAACTTTCATAAGTTTGGACTCCACGCTTGGATAGTAGCTTAATATCTGCTTGATAATATTCTTCTGCGAGTTCTTTGGGTGCAATTTCATACACTTTTTTACCAATAATGCTTGCTCGACTTAAACCTATTGATGTTTCAAAAGATTTGTTGCATCCTACATATAGTCCGATTGCATTTTGATAATATACAGGCGCCGGAATTGTGTCGATAAGAACTTGTAAAAAGTCAAATTGTTCTTGGAGTGCTTCTTCTGCGCGTTTGCGTTTGGTTATATCTTCTATAATTCCTTCGTAATATAGTATATTACCTAGGGAGTCGCGAACGGCATATGCTTTTTCGGAAATCCAAACAATGTTATTTGAAGAATTATGATGTCGGTAAATTTGAGATTCAAACTCAGAGACGTTACCATGCTTCTCTACTAAATGAATAAATTCTGTACGTCGATTTGGGTTTACGTAAAGCTGTTTACCAATATCGGTATAATAATCAATAACTTGTTCGGGGGTTGAAAAGCCTAAAATTTGGGCAAGTGCAGGGTTGACGGTGATGTAGCGTCCATCAACTGTACTTTGGAAAATACCCTCGACTGCGTTCTCAAAGATACTGCGGTATTTATTTTCGGCTATTTTTAGTTTATTATTGGTTTTCTCAAGCTGTTTACGTGCGTTAAATTCACGCGATTGTAGTCTGTCGTATAAATAAACGCTAAAGTTACATATAGCACAGAACCAAAATATATATAAAAGTAGCGTCACACTATATATAGACTCTTGACCTAGTGCTGGTTTTGGAAGTTTGAAACCGAGACTCAAATTTACACCGAAGTAATAAATTAATAATACGACTTGGGAAACAAGATGCAGTCTCCAGCGTACTGGCATAAATGCTGCTTGACCCAGAAACAGCAGTGACCAAGTGACAATATCAGGTATTGCAAACCCTTTGAGAGTACTAAATATTTGTTGCCCAAGACTTATTGACCAAGATGATGCCAGAAATAATGCTCCTGGATGACGGCGCCCAAATGAGGTTCGATGTACTAGTAATGATATACTGATACTTGATAACATGGCGCCGTCTACAAGCAATGCATGACGCATTAATTGTTGTGGAAGATTAGCAAGTTCTTTTAAAGGAAAAAAGAAGTTGTAAATGTCACGAATCACAAAACTTAGAACACAAAAAAGTGCTAACCATAACCATAACTGTAGACGCTGCCACAAAAAGTGACGGCGCCAAGTTTCATATTTAACAGTTAAAATATCGGTTTTGGGTAGAATGTATGTAGAAACAGCTTGTCTCCATCTCCGTTGTACGGTTCTAAGTACGTCAACCATTATGTTCAATAGGTAATGTGAACCAATAAGTTAATCCTTGCTTGCGATTAGAATTTACACCAATATCACCACCGTGTGCTTTAATAATTTGCCGACACATATATAGTTTCAAACACAGACTCGTTGATAAACGGTTTTGGGGGTCACGCACGTGTAAATCAAAAAAGCTATCGCATTCCGATTTATTCATCCCCACCCCCGAGTCTTGAATTATGCATCGAATTTTATCTCCATCCATCTTAGCTTTTATACTAAAATTTAGTCCGGGTGGATTATTTTGGCAGCTATAAGTTAATAAAGATACAAATACTTTACGTAATAATTCTTGGTCAGCTTTAACAAAAATAGCATTTTTACGGTCTAAGTTTTTTAAGTGTGTACTTAATTGTGCTTGATAACGAGTCAGTAATGACGTAGAGTCTTGAAGTATTGCTTCAATCAATGTAGTAAAATTTACTATCTCTTGATGCATTATCATATCTTTTGCATCACTAGAATTGATTTCCAATAAAGAATTAATCATTCCTAGCTGTCGTTCATTACCTTGAATCATGCGTTCAATTATAGAATTAGGAATTTCTCTATCTGAAGAAAGCAAGTTATTAAGTACCATTAAGTTGCCCATTACAGAAGTACGTAAATCATGAGACACTGTATCTAATACAACATCTTTGATACGACTTAGCTCTTGAATTTCCTGTACTTTTTGCTGTAATTGAACAGTTCTCTCCTCAACTTGCCCTTCTAGGTTATAGTTAAGCTGTGCAAGTTCTTGATAAAGTTTGGCTTGTTGGATAGCAATTGCTAACTGTTCAGATATTTGCTGAAGTAAATCGATTTCTACTGGTTGCCAATAACGAGGACTGGAACATTGATTTGCAATTAATACCCCAAATAATTCATCTCCCAGAATAACTGGCACAGCCAAAGTTGCCTGGGTATGAAATGCCTGATATAATGCTTTCAAACTCGCAGATGCTTCGATTTTTGTAATATCTTCGACAACGCGAACGTTATTTATTAATAATGAAGTTTTTAACTCGTTAAATAAACACTCATCAGAATTATCGTCTTTCCAATCTAATACCGCTGGATAACACGGATTTACTGACTCAGCTAAAACTTTACACTGTGCGTTATTTTCATTTTTATTTCCATTTTTATTTTCATGCAACGCAATAAACACTCGGTCAGCTTGAAGAAATTTTCGCACCTCGGTGACAGTCGTTTGTAAAATTTCATCAAGATGAAGGGACTTGCGAATTCTTCCCAAGGTTTCTGCTAGCAGGCGATTACGCGATACACTCATATGTAAGTGCGTTTCTGCTTGCTTACGTTCGGTTATATCCCTAACAATTGCTAAAATTTCTTCGTGTCCACTAACTACTAAGCGTGCTTCATAATCGCGTAAACCTATCGGTGTAAGCAATTTGTACTCACAAGTTTGTACGCTTCTTGATGCTAAAGCTTTATGAATTGCAGCATAACTACTGTTAGCAACATCCTGTGGTAATAAATCCCATAGGTTTTTACCAATAATTTGCTCACGGGGAATGGTAATGTTTGCCCCTTCTCCTTTAAAGTCTATATACTCACCATTGGCATTTATTCTAAAAATCAAATCAGGAATAGCATTTAAAATCGCTTTATATCGTCCTTCACTGACGCGCAAATTTTCCTCCGCTAATTTGCGAGTTGTAATATCCATAACCAAACCTTCCCAATAAATATCCCCGTTTGCTTGTTTGCTTGGGTGAGAAGTGACTTGTATCCACTTATTAAAGTTGCTTGCGGTAACAATTCGACCTTCCCAATGCAAAGGAGACAGAGTATTGCTTGATACTAAAAATGATTTTGTAAAAGTCTGAACATCCTCTGGATGAATGAGATTAAGCAAAACCAAAAAGTTTGCTTGCACAGTTTCTGGTTTTAATTCAAATAGTTCTTGACAACCCGAACTGATATAGTTTACTACGTTCGAGTTATCAGGACGTTGAATACATGTGAAAATTACCCCAGGCAAACTAGCTGTAATTTTCTCTAGTAACGATAATCCATTAATGCGAGCGTACATTTGCACTTTTGCAGTTTCATTCACTCTGTGAACCATTACTATATAAAGAGCTTAGAGACTAAGAACTAGGGAAACGAATCGAAAGGCGCCTGAGTACAGGTTTATTATAAAAGAACCCTATTATGAATATCCCTTATTTAGCTGCTCATAACACAAATCATTAATCTCTTTTCACATTTACTCATCCCTAGTGTTCTTAGCTCTCACCCCTATTACTTAGATTAAATTCTAACCAGGGCAAATGTATTCACCCAAATGGATGAACCATTAGTAGGAATCAAGAGAAATTGTTAAATACTTGGAAACACACTACTTAATTGGACTTTGGACAAATTACCAAAACCTGGGAGCAAGACTGTTTCAGTCGAGTAATTAGGGGCTTCCAAGTAATAAAATATTCACTCATTTCTTATGGGGTGGGCATCCTTGCCCGCCCTTGTAATGGAACGGGCAAGGATGCCCATTCCACAATATGGAGAATTAATTTTTATACATCTGTATACAGTATTTATTTGAATTACTGGGGCTGTTTTACTGGTATTTTCTGCGCGAATGTTTGGTGGAAGAGCGGAACTCAACCTACGATTCGATTTCTGCTAGCTCCATCCAGCGTTCTGTGGCTTTGTCAATTGCGCGTTTGATTTCTTCTACTTGGTCGTATAATTTTTGTACTTGGGTGTAGTTTCCTGATGGTACGTTACCCATTGCTTTTTCGGTTTCGGCTTTTTCGGCTTCCAATTTTGCTATTTTTCCTTCGAGTTCGTCAAATTCTCGTTTTTCCCATGTTGATAGTCTACGCTTTTTAGATGTTTCTGCTGGCGCCGATGTTTTTACTTCTTTTGTTTCTACTGAGGTGCTTTTAGGTTTTTCTTTGACTTGCGATGTTTGTTGTGCTTCCTCTTGTGCTTTATAGTCGAGGTATACAGAGTAGTTACCTGGGTATTGACGAATATTTCCACCTTCTTCTAGGGCAAAAATTGTATCGACGGTGCGGTCTAGAAAATAACGGTCGTGAGATACTACTATTACACTTCCTGTAAAGTCTTCTAAGTATTCTTCTAATATTGCTAGTGTTTGTACGTCTAAGTCGTTTGTCGGTTCGTCTAGTATTAATACGTTTGGTGCGCTAATTAATATACGCAGCAAAAATAGGCGCCGTTTTTCTCCTCCTGATAGTTTGCTTATTGGTGCATATTGTTGATTGCCTGGGAATAAGAATCGTTCTAACATCTGGGAAGCACTTATTTGAGTTCCATCAGATATTTTGATGAACTCTCCTTCTTCTTTGATGTAGTCAATTACACGCTGCGAATCGTTGAGTGCTGCTAGTAAGTCATCGGAATGTTGGTCGAAATATCCTATATGTATTGTGGCGCCAATATCTACCTTACCTGAATCAGGTTGTACCTTACCTGTAATAATATTCATTAAAGTGGATTTGCCGGCGCCGTTTCCACCAATTATACCAATACGGTCTTCAGGACTAAATTCGTAGGTAAAGTCTTTGATTAGTGTTCGCTCGTTATATGCTTTAGAAACATGCTCTAACTCAATAACTTTTTTACCGATGCGTCTACTAACGGTAGAAATTTCGACTTTGCCAAGTCCTTGTTTAAATTCGGTTTCGCGCATTGCTTCGATACGTTGAATACGCGCTTTTTGTTTCGTACTGCGTGCTTTCGGTCCACGCTTTAACCATTCTAACTCGCGTCGTAATACACCTTGGAATTTACGTTGTGTACTTGCAGAAGAGTCTTCAGCAGCAGCTTTTTTTTCTAGGTAATACGAATAATTACCTGAATAAGTATAAATATCACCTCGGTCTATTTCAATAATTCGATTTGTAACTTTATCTAGAAAATATCTATCGTGAGTAATTAATAACAAGGCACCACGATATCTATTTAAATAACTTTGTAACCATTCTACCGAAAGTGCATCTAAATGGTTAGTCGGCTCGTCCATCAATAGTAAATCGGGTTCGGCAAGTAAAGCTGTTGCTAATGCTATCCGCTTACGATAACCTCCAGACAATGTACCTACTTTTACATTAAAGTCAGTGATACCTAACTTGGTGAGAATAATTTTAGCATTTGTCTCTAATTCCCAAGCGCCTGTTGTGTCCATTCGCTGCATAACGCTCGATAAACGTGACATCAACTGACTATCTTCTGGATAATGCGCTAACTTTTCTGAGATTTCTTCATACTCGCGTACTAAGGTCATTTGCTCACCACTGTCAGCAAAAACCTGCTCAATAACAGTACGACTTTCATCAACGTCGGGTTGCTGCGGTAAATATATTACTTTGGCGCCGGAGTTAGTTATGATTTGTCCAGCATCGATTGACTCGATACCAGCTATCATTTTTAATAACGTTGATTTTCCCGAACCATTTGTACCAATTAAACCAACTTTATCGTTCGCATCAACGCTAAAACTAGCTTCTTTTAAGATTTCTTTAATGCCAAAATCTTTTTTGACTGATTGTAATGTAACGAGACTCATAACTGATAAATATTGGGCAATTGGCAAATTTTTTATCTCTCTTGTGGAATGGGCATCCCTGCCCATTCCATGCTAGAGGCGGGCAAGGATGCCCGCTCCACAAGGTTAATCAAAAAGGTTAATCAAAAAGGTCTAGGGGTAAGTGACCATACATTTCATTAATTCCACTTTGGGTGTAGGACTGGCACGATACTAAAACGCCGCGATGGTGTCCTGAATATGAATCAAGGTAGCACAAACCATTTTTGCCGTTTAATTTGATGTAAACAGGTCCCTCAATAATAGGCAAATTGCTAGGTGGTTCATAGCCGAATGCCAAGGAGTAACCTTTCATCGCTGCCAAACCTTCTTCGGCTGTATCGGCACAAATACCTAAGATTTGATAATCTGAAAGTCTAGCAAAAGCTAGTATCGCTTTACGGATTAAAGCTTTTTCAGAACTCTTAACTATCGGAGCAATATCGACGCAATTGAATTTGTTTAGAATTTTTTTTGCGTCTTGAAGTGTGAGATTGGTTTGGTTTTGACTTGTCATATACCTGCTGGTTGCTAGTTGTGTGCTGTGTTGGTGAAATAGCGCGTTGTCTTCGTGTTTTATTTCAACTTCAAGGTGATTGGATGTTACCTACGTTAAATAGAAATGGCACACTGCTAGTCTTATCGTTCCCCATAACAAGAACTTTTGGCATTTGGGCGCCACCAGTCTTCCATGCTTCAATTGCCTCCTTTTGTAACACTAACTGTCCTCCTTGAGCTTTTAATGTTTCAGCTAAAAGTCTTTGAGCTTCGGCTTTACCTTTGGCACGATTAATTTCTGCTTGAGCTTCTTGTTCTGCTTCTCTAGCTATATAGACCGCTCGTTGTGCGCGCTGTTCGGCAATTTGCTTCTCTTCTACGGCTCTTGCGAATTCAGGAGAGAATGTTAAGTCTACGACGCTGGTGTCTAAGACAATTATTCCATATTTATCTAATCGTTGGCTTAATGCTAAATCAAAGTCATCTTTAAGTTCAGTTCGCCGGGTAATAGCTTCTTCGACTGTTCTGCGTGCTGCTGCTATTTTAAATGATTCCTGAGTCTGTGGTGCAATAATCTTTGCTACTATGTTTTCTAGAGTACCCTGAGTTCTACGTATTTGTACTACTTCTGAGGAATCTATTTGAAAATTAATCGCAAATCTCGCAGACAGCGTTTGCAAATCCTTTGTTGAACTTTCGGCAGGCACTTCAAATTTTTGTACCGTCAAATCATATACATCTACCACTGAAATAAAAGGTGGTTTAACGTGAATTCCCTCTAGTAATGCTCCATCTGTTGCTTTACCTAATATACTAATCACCCCTGCTTGTCCAGGATTTATTATGATAAAGGAATTTAAGCTCAACAGTACAAATATACCTAGTACTATACCTAGTGCAGCGCTTTGCCAACTGGTAGATTGCGTATTTTTCAATTCTCCTCCTAATTAAATACTTCTGCTATTCTTTTTTTTATACTGGCACGCCTTTGAGAGGTTGCGCTCTATTTCAGCAAACGTAGTAAAATATAGCTCACGATTGAAAAACCGAATATATTTCGACAGTCCTCAATTCTAGCGTTTTTCCTTTTATTGTAGCCACGCCCCAATATTTAAAAGTCCAAGTTGTCAAACCTCTAGTAAATCACGAAGTACCTGAAATGTTTACATCCATTACTCAACCTTCATCCCCAGAAAACGAATGGCGCCATCGGTTAGACAAATTCGTCAAAGACCATAAAATAGAGCTAGCGGCTTTATCATGGGGGCTATGGTTAGAAAATGGTAACAGTCAAGGAACCATAGGTATAGATTTACAGCCAACACCGCACTTTGTATATTGTCCACCTACAGCAGTGGAAAATTTAAACGACAGAGTAGAAAATCGGCTTCAAGAAATTTTAGGACTTATCAAACACCATAAACCAGAAGTGGAAGTTTTAATGATAGGCATTGGTAAAGACCAAGTTAAACTTATTTATTTTGAACCAGAAACGGCGCCACCTCAAAGTTTTGAGCAAATAGGTAAAGATGTTGATACACTCATAGAAGAGTTAGAAACAAAACTTGGCGCCTGTTTGTAGTAAAAACGTTACATGTGTAAAGACGTTACATGTGTAAAGACGTTACATGTAACGTCTCTACCTTCCACGTAACCAATCCTTAATTTCCTGCGCTATCCATAAACATTCTTGGGCACTTAGTCCAATACCGAATGAGAATCGTTTATTTACGGTTTGAATAGTAATCATTTCCTTTTCTTGATGACTTTCAAGCTGAAGGTTATCTTCTTTGCCTAAACGGATAATACTTTGAAATACGTCTCTAATATCTCTAATTTTGCCACTTTTTATACTGCGGCGAAACGTAAATATCCATAGTTCTATCCGAAAATCATCTTCATTAAAACATATTCTGTGATTACCAAAGTCTGAAATTATACACTGATCTATAGCTGCTAGCCAAATTAAAAGTAGGGGAACAGTTATTCCAAGTGTGGGTAAAATGCCTGTTACTAGTCCTATTCCTGACAGGGAAAAAAAGGCTAGCCCAAATCCTGATATAATTAAGTACTTAACTATTAAAGCAATAACTCTAATGTTATCTATTTCTTTTCTAGGAAGAACTATGTTTAATTTATTAAAAGTTTTTTTGATTTTGACTAAACTATAATTAGGTTTGCGAAGTGGTTGAAAAATATTGCTTGCAGCTTTGTTACTCAAACTATTAGATTCAAGTGCTTTTAATGCTTCAGTGGCATTACTTAAGCGTCTTTCTACTGATGGTTCTAATACTTTTTCTATCCAAGCTAAAAAATTATCATTTATATTAACTTTATCGTGAAATTGTATTTTTAAATCACGAACAGGCAAATCAGCAGGAGGAATACCTGTTAATAAGTGAATAATAGTCGCACCTAGTCCATATAAGTCAGAAGCAGGTACAGCTTTACCACCAAACTGTTCCATTGGTGCATAACCATATGTTCCTACAACAGTGAAAGTGACACCTTCTTTTGCTGCTTTATCTTGAACGGCGCCAAAATCAACTAAATAAATCTCTTTATCTTCTCCTAAAATTAAATTACTCGGTTTAATATCTCGATGTAAAACAGCCGGATTTAAATTATGTAAATATATCAAGATATTTAAGACTTCAGTAGTTATTTTATAAACTTCTTTCTCGGTAAATCTTTTACCTTGCACTAACAAGTCTTTCAAAGAATTACCAGGAATATACTCTTCCACTAGTCCAAACCACAGCACCCGGTCATCAATTGAAAAATAATCTATATACTTGGGAATTTTTGCATGTTCAAGATGCTTAAGAATCTGAGCTTCACGTTCAAATAATTTCAAATCATCCCATTGTACTGTACCACCAAAAGCAAGCAATTTCACGACTACACGTGAATCTTTGCCATCCGAGGCACTCAAATCTGTTGCCAACCAAGTTTGACGCGCTGCATTATTACCGAGTCTTAGCTCAAGTTTATAACGATTTTGGATTATTTGTTCAGCTTGGAGCATTTTTTTAGAAAATAGTCGTAATTATGAATATAGCAAGCCACCAAATTACTAAACTTATAGGTACGCCAACGAAAAGTCCTGCAATTGCCCAGCCGCGTTGATGACGTTTAAAATGGTCAATACTGCGCCAACGTTTACTTTTCCATGCCCATTCATTACCTTTGGCGCCAAGAACAACAGTCATAATAATTCCGACTGATGGCACAAAATATAATAAACCGACCCAGACTTGATTCGTCCATAACCATAAATAAGGCATAAAAAAGGCGCCCCAATTCCATCCTAAAATTTCTTCAGGAACAGCCGCCGTACTATTAATTCCACATCCAGAGTTATTAATATCTGGTACTTGTTGTATATGTTTTGGTTTTACTACTTTTAACTTTTCACCAGATTTTAAAGCGTTATAAGCAAGTGCAGCAGTTGCAAAACGGTCTTCTGGTGCAGGTTCAGTTAACTTTTGTAACCATTCGTTAAATTCAGGAGTTACATTAACCAAATGACTAAATTCAATTCGCAGCGAACGTTGGGGTAACTCCGCAGGTGACATACCAGTCAACAAATGAATTAAGGTTGCACCCAATGCATATAAATCTGATGCAGGTACAGCTTTACCACCAAATTGTTCCATTGGTGCATAACCGTATGTTCCGACAACAGTAAAAGTAACACCTGATGAAGCGGCTTTATCTTGAACGGCGCCGAAATCAACTAAATATACACGATTGTCTTCACCCAATATCAAATTACTTGGTTTAACATCGCGATGCAACACCAAGGGATTTAACTCGTGTAGATAAATTAAAATATTTAAAACATCTACAGCTATCTTACGTACTTGCTTCTCACTAAACCGATGACAAGTAGCAAGTTTTTCTTTCAGAGACTCCCCAGGTATATACTGTTCAATCAAACCAAACCATAAGCTGCGGTCGTCAACACAGAAATAGTCTATATATTGAGGAATTCTAGGATGCTTTAGTTGCTTAAGTATTTGCGCTTCGCGTTCAAACAACTTTAAATCATCCCATTGTATGGCGCCTCCAAACGCTAATAATTTGACTACAACTCGTGAGTCATCATCATCAGCAGCTTGTAAATCTTTGGCCAACCAAGTTTGACGGATACCGTTATTACCCAGTAAGCGTTGTAACTGGTAACGGTCTTGTAATACTTGTTCTGCTTGCAGCATCATTATAAAGCGAGCAACTGCGGGTGGAGCGTATCTCACATCTTGCAGCATTCGCTGCGGAGCTTCAATAAACCGGGCTTCTGTACCAAAAATCAACGTTTTATAGCAAAGTCTTTGTCAAGAAGCATGGTTTCTGGGCAGGCGTGCAAGATGTGAGGTATCAGTACTACTATGTTAACTACAATATTAAAAAACGTCAGAAACTAACATTAAATTATTCCGATTCCCAGCGTCTCATATTTCACTCGTTAATTATTTCAGTTTTTTCTTAACTTTACTTAATACTTGCTGTATTTTTAGCTGAGTTAAACGAAAATTACTAAAATCTGGAATATTACTAGAGTATTGCTGTTTATGGTCAAAGAATTCGTTTAGTTCAGTGAGAATTACTTGCAGGCGCCTGGTAATATTATCTAATCGGTATTCAGCCAAGAAATTTTGAGATAAATTAAAGGGTTCGGAAGTCGCGGCAACCTTTAATATACGTTCCATGTCATACTCTTTAGAATATCCGGCAATTTTATAGCAATTAAATCCTGGGTCTAAGAAATCAGAGAGTCCATTATTTAGACTAGAAAAAACATGACATCCACAAGCCATTGCTTCGAGTGGTTGTAAGCCAAAACCTTCGGTAACACCTTGTAATGTCCAATATTCTGCCGAGTCGTATAAATATACTTTTGCTCGATTAAACAAACTTGTCAAATCCTTCACAAAAGATTCAACGATATAGACATTACATTTTTCTTGTAAAGCTGGGATTAAATCTTTTATTAAGTAACTTGAAGATTTACGTGCTTGTACTAGTACATCAATATCGCGCGTTATATCTAAATTTGTAAATTCGTCGCTAATTTGATTTGGCAAGTAGTAAATTAGAGAGTTAGGCGCCAACTGTCCCCAATATCCCATTGTATTGCGGCTAACTGTGATAATTGGAATACTGGCCGGAAGCTTAAATCCGTAACCCGCACTATGAGCATGATATATAACGTTATGAGACTTTAGAGAAGGCGCCAGCTTAGGAACATCAAATCCCCAACTAACAACAAAAATAACATCCTCAAGACTAGATGCTTTAAGAATATCATCCAAAAAAAGCTTATCAGGTTCGCGTTGACGGTAAGTAACAACCTCCGCATCACAAATCTTTTGAGCAATACTAAGCGTCTTCAGTTCCGCAAACAAACCACCACAAGTAAATTTAGCATCCGTACCAGGCAACAAAAAATAAAGTTTTCGCATATTTTGTATGGGCGGGTTTACTTACGGATTTTAACCAACCAACGCATCCAAAACCATCCAGCAAAGCTACCAAAAAAATAAGAAATAAAATCAGACCAAACAAAAGTATTACCCAAAACAAGCCTCCCCACCAACGTTGCGCGTGCAGCTTCAAGAAAAGGATGTTTCACTAGCTGTAAAAACTCTATTCCACAAGTAGCAACACAAACTCCAACCGCAGTCCATAACGGAGAAGCTTTCGGATAAACAAAACCAACTAATAAAATCCAAAATATTTCATAAGCAACGCTCCCCAAAAAATTCTTAAGCCACTCTAGTCCAAATCCTTGTGCAAAGCGTACAAAATAACCCAGTGGCACAATAAATATAATGCTAATAAGTAGTGCTACACGATACCTAAAAAAATTTCTTTCTAACTTTGCCATTGAACTTTCACGAAATGCGCTTCACGTCCCCACATATCCCTAGTTTTGGTAATACTCTCGATACTGAGATTAAAAGGTACAGACGTTGTTAAGTAACGTTGTGCTAAGGCGCCAACATAAGGCGCCAACTCACCAGCAAGAGTGGTAGCTATTCCCAACCCAAACAACTGTTCAATTAATCCGCGCGGCATAATTAAATGCATTCCTACTGCACATCCTGCAGTCAGTAACATTGATGTCGATACATTGGTACCACACCGAGGATGAACAGCTAAATTCCACTCACCGTCTTTTAAACGTTGAAGACCGTTGGTAACAGCACGACGTAAATCACTGATATTAACATCTCCGTAAAGAAAAAAGCCTTGTTCGGTAGATAATCCTCCTAGTGATTCGTTATCTACCTGAAAATTACGAGGTAGCAGCGAAATAAACCGGGAAGAACGGGGTTGACTCAAAAGCCACACAGTAGCGTGTTCAAGTGCATGAACCTGACGTAGCATCAAAATTTCTTTTAAGCCAGGTACAAAATGCAGTAGTGCAAGTAACTCCTTATCTTGGTTCGGCTGAGGAGTAATAAAATCTAACAAATCAAGATTTACAAAATCAAGGGGATTGGAGTTACCCTGTGCAGGAACAGAGGTATTCATTGAAACACTGCCCTCTTAGAATTAATGGAGTATTGGAGATATTTTTAATTTAACTCTTGTATCAATCAAATAACTACAAATTTTTATTAAAACAAAGAAACCGGGTTTCTAAGCAAAATTTTCGTTTTTATTGCAAGTTATAAACAGAAACCCGGTTTCTAGGCAAAATTTGCGTTTTTATTACAAGTTATAAACAGAAACCCGGTTTCTAAGATTTGGCTAAAGATTTAGGAAAAAATTAGACCGAAGCTTTTAGACTCCGGTCTGTATAGAGAGTGCGCTTACGCGCGTATGTTAACAGGTTTGAAGTTGTCTTTGTTGTTTACGGAGATAGCGTGATAATGCAACACCTGTTCGCCAAAAGCTACGTATAACCAAGAAGAGAGAAATTGAAGTTGCTTTCTGACTGGTTGACACACAAGCTGCGACGTGAGGAGAACGGACAGCAACCAGCCATAATTGCTGAGTCGTGTTTAAAAGTTGAAAGAAGCGAATATGTATTCAATCAGGTTGGTTTGGGTTTGGCAGAGTACAACAGTTAACATCATTTAGGCAAACTTTGCCCCAGCGCATTGCCCAACGCACAAGCGCGACACGGTTATCGGTTTGCGTTTTGGTAAGAATATTGCTGATGTGGTTATCAACTGTGCGCTTGCTAATTTCAAGCTTGGCTGCAATATCTTGGTTAGTTAAGCCAGCGGCTACTAAGTCGATAATTTGCAGTTCTCTGTCTGAAAGACTTACAGGGGTCTGTGACTCGCCACTAGCCATGTTTTCTCGAATCCTCCTAGTATATGTACTCAATCGCTCTTTCTCATTCTAGAAGATTCTTTGCCTGGTCGGTGTTTCAACTGTTAGCGGTAATACGATAATGAATAATTCTTTAATTGAGCAGTTAGCCGTGGCACATTTTTGTGTCACTTAGTTTTTTATTATACGCTATATATGAAGAAAATACCAGCGCATTCAAAGGTGAAATGTTGTTTTTGAAGCATACAGGTTAAATCAGTAATAAAAGTTCTTGTAGATTTGTGTGAACAACTGCCGATGGTGGGTCAAAATTATTGTAGATTTTTAGTAGTAAATTTTCTAGATGGAATTGTCCTTCTAAAGAAACGGACAGGAGCGCATGAGTAATCCCCGTGTATTGTGTCTCGGCGAAGTTTTATTTGACCTCTTAGCTGACCAACTAGGACGTGACCTCTCTTCAGTTGAGTCATGGACTCCCTATCCAGGGGGGGCGCCAGCTAATGTTGCTTGTGCGCTAGTCAAGTTGGGAATACCTGCGGGTTTCGTTGGTTGTGTGGGTGAAGATGAACCTGGTAATGAATTAGTAAAGCTTTTAAATGATGTTGGGGTTGATACAACTGGTTTACAACGGTCATCGTCGGCGCCAACGCGGCAAGTATATGTAACAAGAAGTTTAAGCGGCGACCGGACTTTTGCGGGGTTCGGTAATTACGATACTAGCGAGTTTGCTGATACACGTCTCAACGCAAAAGAATTACCACCATCATTATTTGAAGCAGCAGATATTTTAGTTTTAGGCACTTTAGAGCTTGCTTATCCAGAAAGCGCCAAAGCTGTACATCACGCTTTAGACTTGGCGGAAAAATACGACATGAAAATTATTCTTGACGTGAACTGGCGCCCAGTATTTTGGCATAATCCAGAAGAAGCACCGGATATAATTCGTAAAATCTTTAAAAAAGTAGATTTTGTTAAGCTTGCCAAAGAAGAAGCTGAATGGTTATTTGATACCAGCGATGCAGGTGCTATTAATTACCGTTTAGACACAGTTGAAGGTGTGTTAGTAACAGACGGTGACAACGGTTGTGCTTATTGTTTAGATGAAAACGAGGGTAAGTTACCTGCTTTTCCTGTATCTGTAGTCGATACAACAGGCGCCGGAGATAGTTTTCTCGCTGGCTTTATTCATCAACTATTAACTCACGGTATTCCAAGTCTTAAAGATAAAGAAACCGCGCGCAACATTATACGATATGCAAGTGCAGTTGGTGCATTAACGACTCTAAAACCAGGCGCCATCGCTTCCCAACCTACTCTCGCCGAAGTTGAAGCATTTTTATCATCGTAGGAACCCAACATTAAAGGGACGGGCAAGGATGCCCATCCCACAAGAGTATTGTTGTATTAAATATTACGCTTGATTATTCGCCAACATACAGGATATGCAATAGTCATAATGTTATAATTCTTCAATTTCTGCAACCCTCACGTTTATTAACTACGGTGCCAGCTAATTGCAGAATTTGTATATGATAAAGGATGGCGCCAAAGATAAAAACCTTTGCATAGGAGAGAAAAACATGACTAATGTTAACGTTGCCAAAGGTAGCTGTTTGTGTGGGGCGGTAAGCATATCCGCTACAAGTATGAGTAATTTTGTAGGAGCTTGCCATTGCAACATGTGTAGAAAGTGGGGTGGAGGAGCTTTCTTAGCTGCTGAGTGTGGCGCCGATGTTAGTTTTGAGGGTGAAGATAGTATTGGTGTTTATCAATCTTCCGAATGGGCAGAACGTGGATTCTGTCAGAAGTGCGGCACCCATCTATTTTATAAGTTAAAACAAAACAACCAATACTATATGCCAGTTGGACTCTTCGATAACCACGAAGGTCTTATTTTCGACCATCAGGTTTTCATTGATGAAAAGCCGGAATATTATTCATTTGCGAATGAAACCAAGAATTTGACAGGGGCAGATTTATTTGCACAGTTTGCACCGATATCAGAGAGCTCATAATTTTAGCATTATTTTTTGGTGACAAATCTGTAGTCTAAATTAATTGCTCGCGGGGCCAAACACACCAAGGCAGCTAATTTTCAATCACATGTAGTTGTAAGTGACCGTTTGGTAACGGGGTAAAATCCAGCATCAGCAACAGGTGTGGGAGAAAAAATGGTGAAGTTGATGCAAAAAACATCTCCAGGTAGTTAGTTCCAACCAATCTTAAAACAGGCGCCTATAAGTAAGTCCAAGTGTTTGGGAAGAACTCTGATTAATTATAGGCGCCTGTATTCACAACAAACATGTTTAACGGCGCCTTCAAAAATACCAAACATCAGTACTATAATATCAATTCAAATAAGGGTCGTTGAGCGGTATGGGGAGACGCAATCCATTTTTGACAAGCCACTCATCAATAATTTGATAAATATAGTTAATATCTTCTTGGGTATAGCCGTTAGCTAACATCCAACTTTCAAACGGCTTGGCATCGGAGGCAATTTGTTCTAACATTTTCTCAAAATCTGATTCATTAGTGCTGCAAGTTGCTAAAAAATCAGCTTTGTCCCAAGGAATGATATGGTCAGCCATCAATCTCAATAAAGGACGCTGGTTTTCCTGTATTAATTGACCCAAAAATTCACGAATCTCCTGTCGGTGGTTTTCATCAAAACGGCTATATTTCATCTCACGGTCGAGTTGAAGCTTAACACGACTAACACCACCCACAGCTAACCAACTTTTGACATCATCGACGGCGCTTGAGCATCGACCATATCTATCTGTTTGTAATAAACGAATTGCTCCCTCAAAGCTTCTACGAAGGGAAGAGCGCCAATCACCGCGCTCTACTAAATATTCGATTAGTGACATTGTTTAGTACTCGATTACTATGGGTGTTTTGCTTTCTACCATTTTATGCCCTCAACTGCACCCTAACTGATCAGTGGCGCCTAAAAAATTTAAGCGAACATTAGTACTCAATAATCGTGATACTGTGCCTGGATGGATTCCCAACAAGTGCGTTCGTATGCCAGCAAATGCTAAACCGTCGCACCTGAATTAACCAGATTTTTGGTTTCTTATAGTTACTCTTTATATGTGCTACACTAAAGAGTTTAGTGCTTGATTTTACATAGCTTTTTGTACAATATGTTACTGATAAATAACATTATTTTTCCGTGTCTCAGTATTAATTGTCCTGTTAAGTAAATTTTATTGATGTAGAAATGACCAAGAAGCTCTATGTCACATTTATTTTAGTAAACCTGGAATTTACCATTAATGTGTCATAGAGCTTCTATGTAAATCAGGTGTACTGCCGCTTCACAAACTTTATTAAAAAGGAAGATTACTTTGAATAATCCCCTGATTGAAATTCCTGCATCAGCGCCAACTGTTGCGGAACATCAGTTTGAGTGTGGCTGCCCTCATCCTACCTTGATCGGTTCTATTATTTTGGGATTGTCTTCCCGTGTTTTAACTGCACTTTTGGTTCATGCATTTACGGGTTGCTGCTCGCGACTGCCAAAACCAAAAAAATAAGCTGAAAAACGGTGCTAACAATAACCTCTAAAGCCGGAAGTTCCCGGCTTTTTTTATTTTCACCATTCCTACTTCATTAATACTTAGTTTGATTTACTGCATCCGCTTGCTTTGCAATCAACTCACATTTAACCGCCCTTTTATGAAGATTGTGTAAAGTTAATACTTTTTGCCAGAAATACCTTGACAGTACTGTGTCAATTTGCCATCAACCCAGCGATTGAACTGATTACTGTAAAAGCATATCTAATGGCGCCTGATTGTTTACTGAGATATTGCGCCAATAATTAAATCTTCTGTAATAATCCAATCCAAATAGCCTGGTCAGTTGCATAAACCTCTACTAAAGTTTTACCTTTGCGGCTCGAATTGTAACTGCCTTCCCAATTACTTATTAGCAGTTTTTGTTTTTTTAATCATCTCTTGGATTGTTTCGGTTTCGCCAATTTCATAAAGACTAATCAAATTATTCTCAATAGTAAAGATTTGCTGAATTGTTGCATCTGCGAGCAAATTGCCCTGTAAATCTCTGACGATTTGATGAACGGTAACAATATTTCGATTGTTTTCATCCGTCTCGAATTTTAAGGTTTCAAGCTGCACTTGAATAACCTTATACTGATTAGTCCAGTATTCGCGCACCGCGTCGCGTCCATAAACGAAACCGCCTTCCACCCCGTTTGCCCATTTCACGTCAGGGTGCATCACCGAGATGATTGTTTCAATCTCGCCTTTGTTGAAGGCTTCGTATAAATATTGCAGAAACTGCTGATTCTCCCTCATAGTCAATACTCCAGGTAATTTTTGTTGTAACCAGTAATACCAGTTGGTTTGGTAGTTCATGGTTGTTCGACTCATAGAGATAATTAAGCAAATGCTTAACTAAAATTATACTTAAGCATTTGCTTAATTGTCAAGCCAAGTGCCTTTCCAACGTTGGGTCATAGGGTTGCCACCGGATAAAATTATCATCCGTGTATTAAATGTGCCGAGTGAACAGACGTTTGCAAGTTCGTTCTTTGAAGAACGGTTAGAGTGTCATCTTGAAACAGATGAAGGAAATCGTACAACGAACCGCGATTGTGCGTATGTTTAGGAGTTCTAGATTTTCCTAGATTTTTTTGAGCGGTACAACTTATGTATCTAGGGTAATCGACAGGCGCTCGCTATGATGGGCGCCGCTCTCTGATGGCGCGGGTTTCCTCAAGCACGGAGGTGGCTTCCCAACCTACGGTAGTGTTAGGTGTGCGCGTATTTGCTGGACGATGATTTCGGGGGAAGATGAAATGTCTACTTTGATGCTGTTTGATGGTTCTTCGAGGGTATTAAACTGACTTTGGAGCAGTGTTTCGGGCATAAAATGATTTTGGCGCCGTTTTAGTCGAGCTTCGATTGTTTCAAATGAACCAAATAGATAAACTATTTTAATTTCATCGTTACCGTTAAGATATTGACGATAACTAGCTTTTAGTGCGGAGCAAGCTAGTACAGCAGAACGATGTTCTAATAACCATTTGTGAATTAAAGCTTGTAATATTTCTAACCAAGGTATTCTATCTGCATCTGTGAGGGGAATACCTTGTTGCATTTTACTGACATTAAATTGAGGATGATAATCATCGGCATCGTGAAATTCGTAGCCCAACGAGTCTGCTAGCATTTTGCCAATCGTTGATTTACCTGAACCTGATACACCCATGACGATAATTATCATTATTTTGATGTTATATAACTAACTTGCCGCTTAATAAGGCGCCTATCTTTATGATTATGCCACCAAGTGTTTCACCCGAACTTCAAGCAAAATTCTAGAATTAGAGATGTTTCGAGAAAGCCACTGCGACCCAAGAAGGCAAAGTAATGTATACTTTTATATCTTTGATGCGGTAGGCAAGATTGATTGAATCTGGAGAACAAGCCTTGTCTGAAGAAATAAAAAGCGTTCAACCCCCATTAAAGTTTATAGCCCCAAATTTTAACCGATTTTTCCTCCAGATAGTCCAATGGTTGTTACCTGTACTATTGCGCTTTCGTCTTCGACGTTGGTTACCTGCGAGAATTATTCGAGTTGAAACAGAGAACGCTTTAGAGTTAGCTAAACTATATGAACAATTCCAAGCAGGTAAGGTTCGCTTCTTAATGGCATTCCGTCATCCCGAAGTTGATGACCCCCTATCAATGCTTTATTTAATCTCGCGTGCTATTCCCAAAAGTGCCCGTGAGCATGGTATTAAATTAAAAGACCCCGTTCATTCCCATTTTATTTACGAACGAGGTATGACTATATGGGCAGGTGATTGGTTAGGAAAATTTTTCTCATTCTTAGGTGGATTTCCTATTCGTCGAGGTAAAAGAGTTGACAGAACTGGTTTACAAACAGCGCGCGAGTTATTTGTCAATAGTAATATACCTATCGCTATAGCACCAGAAGGCGCCACTAATGGACACAGTGGTAAAGTAAGTCCATTAGAACCAGGTGTTGCCCAGTTAGCATTTTGGTGTATAGAAGATTTACAAAAAGCCAATCGTTCGGAAGAAGTATTTATAGTCCCGATAACCATTCAATACAGTTACCCTAACCCACCTTGGAAAAAACTTGATTGGTTATTGAGTAAATTAGAAGCGATGAGTGGACTTGAGACAATATCAATAGAACCTGCATCTAAACGGGAAGAAATTAATTACCAGCGTATACTGCGTCTTGCAGAACGTATACTTTCAGAAATGGAAGATTTTTATCAACGTTTTTATCATCAAACCCTTGTACCAATTGACTTAGACTTATCATCTGATACTACCGAACTTATCATTGCTCGTCTTCACCGTTTACAGGATATAGCCTTGCGTGTAAGCGAGCAACACTTTGGTTTACCAGCACAAGGAAACTTTATTGACCGTTGTCGCCGTTTAGAAGAAGCAGGATGGAGTTATATTTATCGTGAAGATTTGCCTTCTTTAGATACATTAACACCACTAACGCGCGGACTTGCCGACTGGGCAGCAACAGAAGCAGCAAAAAGAATGCAGCATATGCGTTTAGTAGAAAGTTTTGTTGCTGTTACTGCCACTTATATTAAAGATAAACCAACATTCGAGCGCTTCGCCGAAACAACACTACTAATATATGACATGATGTCCCGTCTTCAAGATGATACATTTCCTGGGCGCCCTAACTTAGGTTGGCGCCAGTCAAAAGTCACAGTCGGCAAACCAATATCAGTAACTCAATATTGGCAAAGCTACAAACAAAACCGTCAGTCAGCAAGAAAAACTGTCACCGAACTAACCCAAGACCTACACAAAGCTTTACAAAGCATGATTGGCAACGGATGATAAACGGATGTAACGGATGGTTAATTCATCTATCCGTTACATCCGTTACATCCGTTGCCTAACCTTTACTTAACCGGACATGATCCATAATTTGCTGCTTACGAGAAGCTGAGTCAAGCTTGGGGTTGATAAAATCACCCTTACTGCGGCTTAAGTGTTCCATTATTTTCTTTTGACGGTCAGACTGCATAACTTTGACTTTTGTTAACTAATGTGAAGTAATATATCTATATTAGTAGAAATTACGCAGTAGTAACCATTACTCGTTCTTGACGCGCGCGTTTTCCTGTTATAACCATTTTGACTCCCTTTGCAGGCGCCAGAGTTACACCACGACGACGGGGAATTTCTGGTTTTGAGTCAATTAGTGATAATTGGTAATTAGACAAAATTGTAGCGATAACCAATTTCATCTCGAATATAGCTAAAGCTTCACCCAGACAGCGACGTACACCACCACCAAAAGGCATGAATTCATAGGGGGAAAACTGACGTTCTAGAAAACGCTCTGGTTTAAATTGTTTTGACTGGGGGTATAATTCTTCACGATGATGTACGAGATATATGCAGCCCATTATAATAGTTTGAGGTTCTATTTGATACCCTAAAATTTCTACTTGTTCTTGAGCAACACGCGGAAATGTCAGCATTGCAACTGGATTAATTCGCAATGTTTCGTTACAGAATGCTGTCAAGTAAGGTAATTTAGAAAGACTTACTGGGTCATTATTTTCACCTAATTTATTTATTTCACTAAGGATTTTTTCGTTAGTTTCAGGTATATGTTGACTCCAGTATAAACCCCATGCCATTGCGGTTGCTGTTGTCTCATGCCCAGCAAATAACAGCGTCATTAACTCGTCGCGTAACTCTTTATCAGTTAAACCTTGTCCCTGTTCATCGCGCGCGGACATTAATAATGATAAAATATCAATCCGGTTTGGGTCTGGGTTTTCTCGGCGTTCGGCAATCTCAGCATATATTAATTGGTCAACTGAGGAGCGCTGACGTAAAAAACTACCCCAAGGACTTGCGGCGCCTAAATCTTTTTGTAGAAAAGGGAAAAATAGGAAGCTTGAGGAAAAAGGGGATTTAAAAATTTCTGACATTTTTCCCATTAAATCTTTGAGTTGCTGGCAGCGTGTACCGTCATACAAGCCAAAAACTGACTGAAGAATAACTTGCATTGATATTTTTTGCATTGCCGAGCGTGCCAAAAAATGCTGGTTCAATGCAATTGAGTCCATCACTTTTTTGGTAAGATTAACGATTAAATCACCATATGCTTTCATTCGCTCACCATGAAATGATGGCATTACTAACTGGCGCCGTTTGCGATGATTTTCACCATCAAGCATAATCACTGAATAATCGCCAATTAGAGGTTTTAATATGCCGTTATATTCTCCTGGGGCACTGAATTTCTTTCGGTCATTAGTTAGAATTTCTTGGATAGCTTGAGGGTGGTTAACGAATACAAGTTTATTCTCAGAGTTAAAAATATTAGCGCTAAAAATATCTGGATATTTAAGAACCGCATTTTTCATGTATCCTACAGGATTGGCGACCCATTGCAATTTTTGAAGAAATGCAGGTGATTTTATGGGGTTAAGTGGTTTCATTTTTTTATTCATCATAAGATTGTTGGGTTACGCAAAGCCTAAGCTTACAGCCAACCTACATTCTATCTATTGTGCGGTACTGGATGGCTTCTGCTACGTGGTGCGGTTTTAATTGTTCGTCTCCTGCTAGGTCTGCTATGGTACGTGCGACTTTGAGAATGCGGTCACTGGCTCTTGCTGATAAACCTAGCTTTTGAATGGCGCCTTCTAATAGTCTTCGACTTGAGTCATCGAGTTTACACCATATTTGTAAATGACGACTTTGCATTTGTGCGTTACAACGTAGGTTTTGTTCGTTTTTGAATCTTTGGGTTGCGATGTCCCGTGCTTTTATTACTCTTTTACGTATTTCTAAAGATGATTCACCTGTGGGTTGTTGGGTTATTTCTTCTGGTTGTAATCGGTTAACTGCCACTTGTAAGTCAATTCTATCCATGAGTGGTCCCGAAAGCTTTGCCCAATAATCTTCACGTTTTCGGGGTGTACAACTGCACTGCTGAATCATGTCACCGTAAAATCCACACGCACAAGGATTCGTACTGGCAACTAATGTAAACTGCGCTGGAAAATTTACCGACTGCTTTGCTCTAGATATTGCGACATATCCATCTTCTAAAGGTTGTCTTAAAAATTCCAATACGTCGCGTTTAAATTCCGTGAGTTCGTCGAGAAATAAGACACCCGTATGCGCTAAAGATATTTCTCCAGGACGTGGATAGTTGCCACCCCCTACTAAAGATGGCCCTGAAGCAGAGTGATGTGGACTTCGGAAAGGACGTTCTCTAACTAATGTCCCTTTATTTTTTAACAAACCTGCAACCGAATGAATACGTGTTACTTCTAGTGCTTCCGCAAAACCTAGTGGTGGTAAAATACCAGGCAAACGACGCGCTAACATAGTTTTTCCACTTCCAGGTGGGCCAACAAATATGAGATTATGTCCCCCTGCTGCGGCAATTTCTAACGCGCGTCGTGCATGAGCTTGTCCTTTTATATCTTTCAAATCAACTAAGTCAACACTATTAGCTGGGAGTACTTCATTATTATGTCTAGCTTGTACAGGTTTGTAACGAGATGGATTATTTAAAAAATCTGTAACTTCCAGTAAATTATGGAAACCATAAACTTCTAACCCATCAACTGCTGCTGCTTCCTGAGCATTATCTGCTGGTACGACTAACCCAGTAATACCCATACTACGCGCGGATGCTGCTATTGGTAATACTCCTGCAACCGGACGCAAACTACCATCAAGACTGACTTCACCCAAGAATAAATAATCACCTAATAAATCGGCGCCGACTTGTTCGGATGCAGCTAAAATGCCCACGCTAATAGGTAAATCAAAACTAGGCCCCTCCTTACGTAAATCAGCAGGAGATAAATTAATTACAATTTTTTTAGTGGGAAATCCAAACCCGGCGTTTTTTAATGTTGCTCTGACTCTTTCTTTTCCCTCTAATACCGCAGCATCTGGTAATCCTAAAATCATTATTCCAGGTAATCCCCCTGAAACATCTACTTCTACACCCACTTTTACAGCATCAATTCCAACTACAGAAGCACTCCAAACCCTTGCTAGCATTTATATTTATGACCTTTTGTTATAGCAATATTCCTTTGTCTTATCATTGGAAATTGGCGAATGACAAATGGTTTACCAAATCATTAAATTACACATGACCAACCAAGACACGATTTTTGGCAAGATTATTCGACGCGAAATACCTGCGGATATTGTTTATGAGGATGATTTAGCGCTTGCTTTTAGAGATGTTA
>ERZ1066120.278-NODE-278-length-51658-cov-14.845571_pt1 | contig 51658 bp, 38 predicted proteins | sample MGYA00382767_ERZ1066120 | MGnify/ENA primary metagenome ERZ1066120 (study PRJEB33369, sample SAMEA5778350) | biofilm metagenome | biome: Industrial cooling water; feature: Water cooling tower basin; material: Biofilm | place: United Arab Emirates | collected...
AATCCATCAGGGTTTCAATAAAAGTACCTTGCAGGTCTATTCCTGAATTCATGTTTGCACTTGGTAAGAAGTAAGCAGTGAGCGGTGAGTAGTGAAGCAGCGGGCGTGGAGGTTTCCTCCACGACATTAGCTGCGTAGTAGTGAGTCGTGAGTAGTGCCAACACTGCGCTCATTTCTCACTCTTTACTCCTCTTCATGAAGATTTTTTTAACATTACACTGCCTAGTATATCGTTCGCTGGCTCACAGCAAAGCAGAGTACTTGCGAATTTGTACTTATACCTGTATTCGAGATTTGTTTATGTTTAGGTAGTTGGTTGTTGCGAGGAAAGGGGCACGAGGCTTGAGGCAAGAGATGACTGATAACCGATCGCCAGTCACCGGTCACTGTCTCAAATGAACTGGAGTATAGGGAACATCGTGATGACCGTTATAAACTTGGGTAGGACGGTAGATGCGGTTTTGGACGAGCTGTTCCTTCCAGTGGGCTAGCCAACCTGCTACGCGGGCGATCGCAAATACGGGTGTGAACAGATCGGTAGGAATTCCCATCTTTCTGTACACCAAGCCAGAGTAAAAGTCGACGTTAGGATAGATGCCTTTCCCGCCCAGTTTTTCCGCTACGGCATGTTCCAACTCTACGGCGATGTCATAGTATTTGTCATAGCCGAATTTTTCAAATAATTGCTCTGCCAACTTTTGGAGAATGGTTGCTCGCGGATCTTTCACTTTGTAGACGCGATGACCGAAGCCCATAATTTTAGCTTTACGTTGCAAGCAATCTTCTAAAAAAGGACGGACGTTTTCTACCGAGCCAATTGCTTCTAACATCGCAATCACTTCCTCGTTCGCTCCTCCATGTAGCGGTCCGCCTAGAGTTCCGACGGCTGAAGCAACTACGGCGTAAGGATCGGTTAGCGTTGAAGCCGTTACCCGTGCTGAGAACGTGGAAGCATTCATTGTATGCTCGGCATGGAGGATCAAACAAACATCAAAGATCCGTGCAGCTAACGGATCTGGTTCCCGTTCGTTGAGCATGTAGAGAAAGTTTGCCGAGTAATCCAAGCCATCGTGGGGGCGCACTGGATCGTTACCATTTCGCATTAACTGAAATGCTGCGATCATAGTCGGTACGGTTGCTAGCAGCCGCACGACGGCATCTCTAATGTATACGGGGTTTTCTAAGTCGCGTTTAGAATAGAACAAGCCTAATGCCGCTGCTGAGGCTTGTAGCGCATCCATCGGATGACCGCTTTCAGGAAAGCTTTTCATCATATCCCGAATGCGATACTTAATCCGCCGATGATGTCTCACCTCATGCTCGAATTCCTCTAGCTCTTGTTTGGTTGGCAGTTTACCCCAAATTAAGAGGTAGGCAGTTTCCAAAAAGTTACTTTTTTCAGCTAACTCTTCGATGCGGATACCGCGATACTCCAGTATCCCTTGTTGTCCGTTGACAAAGCTGATACCGGATTGGGCGGCGGGAATGCCTTCTAGACCTGGTCTAAATTCGCAAACGGACATAGCTACACTGGCTGCATAGAAAAGACAATACTCAAGCTAACTTACCAAAAACTTGCCTTGTGTAGTTAGTTTTACCAGAATTATATGCTAGTCAAAGCAGAAATTTAGGTGGAGCTAGCCAAAATAGTTGACTTCGACCCACGGGATAGCTGTCTTGTGGTAAGTTAACACCAATGATACCTGCTTTTTTCAGAACTAAGGCAGCAGAATAGGAGTCTAAAGAATTTTCAGCAAATTCTGACTCTTGTTTGAGTTTTCCCCAAATCAACATTTCTGCCCATTGTCCCAAATCTGGTTCGTGACCGACTAAAGCTAGCTGAGTATCAGTGGCCAGCATTTGCTTTTGTTCTAGCCAGCTCAGCCACAGGTGAAAATCTCCTTCGGGAGATAGATGGTTATTTTCTTCAACTTGAGAACTCAATCCGCAAGTTTGCAAAATTTCTGCCGTTTGCCTGGCTCTGGCAAGGGGACTGGTCAGAATTAGCTCAAATCGCAAGCCGAGTTCGTAGAGGCGTTTTGCTACTTGTTTGGTTTTATCCCGTCCTTTAGCTGTTAATTCCCGTTTTTCGTCCTCCAGCTCGGGACTCCTTTCCTCAGCAATACCGTGACGGATTAAATAAAGTTCCATAATGTTTGTCATTTGTCATTTGTCATTGGCAAGATGCGCTCTTGCAAACGGTTTCCTACTTACGACTTACGACTTACGACTTCACTATTCGGTCTGAATCGGACTATCCTGTGGGTTGACCAGTCGTTGGAGCTTCTGTTTGATTTGAGCGTCGAAGACTTCCCATTTCATTTTGGCGTAAGCGGAAATTTCGTTACTGCCTGACAAGAAGCCCATCGGAATTTCAAAGCCGCCTGCGCCGCTACGTCCGCCGCCGAAGAAACGGCCTTGATTATCTTGTCCGAAAGCTTCTTTGAGAAATTCGTCGGGGTCGAGAGTGAGTTTGGTGGTACGTAGCGACCCGATAACGACTTCTAGTTCTTCGTCTTCGTCATGAACGATACCGTAGACGACAGCCGTATGGACGTTTTCTTCTGTGACTAAAAAGTCAGCTGCTTGGGGGATGGCATCGCGGTCGTCGTAACGCAAGTATCCTACGCCCGCAATGGAAAAGTTATTTTGAACTATACGATTTTTCAGCGATCGCTCGATTACATCCATCACCCGTTTGGAGCGATTGGTCTGCAATACGGCTTTGAGCAGTTGGTAATCGTAAAATCGACTCAAAAAGCCTGCTGCCTGAAAGTCCTCTTCTTGAGCTTGCATCAAACTGCTCGTGTCGGAACGCAAGCCGTGCATCAAAGCAGTGGCGCATTTGACGTGTTGCCCGACGCTACTATCGAGTACCAGTAACCCTGTTTGCAAGTACTGGGTCAAAATTGTAGCTGTGGCGCGGACGTTGGGACGAATATCGGCAAATTCTGGTTTGAGTTCTCCTTGCAGGCTGTGATGGTCGATGACGGCTATAAGCGGCAAACCAGCTTCCAAAACTAGCGAGAGCAGTTGACTTGTCGTCCCCTGGTTGTCAATTAGCACGTAACCTTTATAACCAGATAAATCTTTGCTTTTCGCTGTTTGAACTGGGAGGCGCTGCGCTGGTAGTCCTGTTAGTTTCACTAAAGCAATATTTTCTTGATGGCTCAAGGTTCCAGCATAGACAATATCGCACTGCAAGTCGTATTGCTGGGCGATGAGTTGATACGCCCATGCTGACGAAAGGGCATCGGGGTCGGGGAAGTCTTGCAATAAGACTAAATGTCGTTCGTGCTGATGTCGCTCTAAAACTTGCCGCAATGCTTCCACTTTTGTCGTGGAGGAACCATTGTTATTGCGTCCAACTGGCTGAGTCCCAGAATCGCCGGTCAAGGGAGCGAGAGATGGTTCTTGGGTTGCAACCGCAGATCCCATATCTATCTCAACTTCTTCAACGGAAGACTCGCTATTTTGAGTGGAAGGCAGACTACTAGGCTGCTTGAACGAGTTCAAGGGCATAAATACTATCGTATGCGTGTGAAGCGAAAATTGTGGTCAAAAATGTTACTATTACTCAATAAACTGTTTTAGCCTTATCGCACGGTTGCTGCAATTCTTTACTGCAATTATTTTAGGCATTAACAGTCAAGCTACTCAATCTGGCGCTGGGATGAAATACAGTTTCTATTTCTCATCATAGCTTTAGAGTAGCTATTCAGCCAGACTTCGATTAAAGACCGATGACATACTTTTGCCACTCATCATGCAGCCCGCTCTTGAGATGCTTGGTGACTTCAAAGTAGAGGCTACTGTATGGTTTGCGTGGAGGATGGCGCAGATGCATGTGTGCCTCTGTTGGAGTGCGGCTACCTTTCTTGACGTTGCAGCGGACGCACGCCGTAACGATGTTCTCCCAAGTATCCATCCCACCACGCGATCGCGGGAGGACGTGATCTAACGTTAAATCCTCCCCGATGTAGCCGCAGTACTGACAACTATGACTGTCTCGATGGAGGATATTACGTCTGGTAAGCGGAATTTCTTTGTAAGGGACGCGGACGTAGTGACGCAGGCGGATGACAGTCGGCAGGGGAAACTCGGCGTAAATGACTTTGCCGTTGTGTTCGACTTGCTCCGCTTTGCCTTTAATTAGCAATACAATTGCCCGTCGCCAGCTCGTGATGTTAATCGGCTCGTAAGAGGCGTTCAGGACTAAGACCTTAGCCATTGAGTATCGCAGCAGCCAACTTTTTTACAAGATATTAACATAATTACTCAATTTTGCGTCATTTGTCATTAATAAGTGGTGAGTGGTGAGTGGTGCGTGGCGTGTGGTAAGAAAAAAGGAACAAAATTGTACCATCTTGTGCTGAAGCAAATATTTGCCTATATTAGACCTGCTTTGAAAATCGGGAGTTGGGAGTTGGGAGTCGGGGAGGAAAGCAGAGGAAGCTTCAGGAGCAGAGGAGAATTTAATGCTCGCGCACCACGTTCTACTGATAACTAAATAGAGGAGTGGGTATGTTAAGTCAGGAGCAGAGCGAGAAGACAATTATTAATAGTGATGTCGTGGGTGGGTTGCGTCAGAGAGCTTGGGTGGAAATCGATTTAGGCGCTTTAGCCCATAACGTACGGCAACTCAAAGGCTTGCTAGCGGCTAAAACAGCGTTAATGGCGGTTGTGAAGGCAGATGCTTACGGTCATGGAGCGGTGATGGTAGCACGTACAGCTTTGACTGCTGGAGCAAATTGGCTGGGAGTGGCAACCATACCAGAAGGAATTGAACTACGCCAAGCAGGAATTGACGCACCGATTTTGATTTTAGGTGCAACGCATACGCCGGAACAACTAAAGGCGATCGCTCACTGGCAACTTCAACCGACACTGTGCGACCCCAAACAAGCTTTGGTCTTCTCTGAAACTTTGGCTGCTACTACAGGTGGTAATTTACCAGTCCATGTCAAACTCGATACGGGAATGTCTCGCCTTGGTCCCCTCTGGGGACAAGCAGCGGAGTTCGTACAACTAGTACATTCTTTACCTCATTTACAAATTGCTAGCATTTACTCTCACTTAGCAATGGCAGAAAGCTCAGATCGCACGACAATGCAACAGCAACAGCGGCGATTTGAAACAGCGATCGCGCAAGTTCAAGCAGCTGGTATTTCTCCTCCGTTGCTGCATTTAGCTAACTCCGCTGCTACTTTGACTAGCGCCGATCTGCATTACGATTTGGTGCGTGTGGGATTAGCAATGTATGGACTCTACCCAGCAGCTCATCTCAGCAGTTCTGTCCAGCTCAAACCCGTGCTGCAAGTCAAAGCGCGAATTACCCAGGTAAAAACTATCCCCCCCAATACAGGCGTGAGCTACGGACATCATTTTGTCAGCGATCGCGAACTACGCTTAGCTGTGGTGGGAATTGGTTACGCTGATGGCGTACCGCGCAATCTCTCTAACCGCATGGAAGCGATCGTTTGCGGTCGGCGCATTCCCCAAATTGGCGCTATTACTATGGATCAATTAATGCTAGATGTGACGGCAATTCCAGATGTAGCAGTCGGAGAAGTCGTAACTCTCCTTGGGCGAGAAGGCAAAGAACAAATAACTGCCGATGATTGGGCGACAGTTTTAAAAACAATTTCTTGGGAAATTCTCTGCGGCTTCAAACACCGTCTGCCTCGCGTTGCTGTTGGAGGAGTGAGGAGTGAGGAGTGAGGGGACAAGGAAGACAAGGGAGGAGAGGGGGAAGATTGGTAGAGCGCTCTCGAAAATTCTTCGAGTGTCTTCCCACACTCCCCACACTTCCCACACTCCTCGCCCCTCGTTACGCGCTAACAGCTTTTTTCTTCGTGGGTACAACGGTTGACGTTTCTGTCATCAGTTTGGTGTAGAGATCGCCTAGTTGCTTGGCAACTCCTTCCCAACTGAACATATCTTCTACTCGTTGTCTTGCTGCTTTGCCGAGGCGATTTCTGAAGGCAGTATCGCTCAAAATTCGGTCAATCGCAGCAGCGAAAGCTGCATCATCTTTAGGTGGAGCGAGTAAGCCTGTCTCTTCTGGGACGACGGTAAATTGTAGTCCACCGACATCGCTAGCAACCACTGGTGTACCGCTTGCCATCGCTTCAATTGCAACTAGACCAAATGGTTCGTAGTGACTGGGAACGACGCAAACATCAGCAGCTGCATAGTACACGGGTAGATCGACATCGCCTAGTCGTCCGGGGAAGGAGGTAAAATCGCTCATTCCTAATTCTCGGACAATCGCTTCGATGCGATCGCGCTCGATGCCATCGCTTTGTCCTGGACGGCTGCCACCGCCGATAATCAGCTTGATGTCTTCTTTGCCACGCACTTGCAGCTGGGCAACTGCCCGTACTAGAGTTTCAATTCCCTTGCGCTCGTCAAATCGTCCGACATAAAAGACAACTTTGCTTTCTCGGTCAATTCCTAGCTGTTGTCTGGCAATTTTACTGTCAATCGAGCCAAAGCGATGAATGTCTGTACCGCAAGGAACGATGTCAATATTACCTTTGGTAGATACATGCGATCGCATGTGTTCCTTTTCTTGCGGGCTAGTGGCAACAATCCGCTCGGCTGTCTCGAGTACCCTTTTTTCTACTTCCAGTCGCTTCGAGGCAATCAGCGGTACGGTTGCGATCGACTTATATTTAATTGCTCCTAAAGAGTGATAGGTGTGGACTTGCTTGATAGATTGGGCTTTCTTCAACTCCATACCCACCCAACTAGAAATCCAGTAGTTAGTATGCACCAGAGGATATCGATAGCCAGTTTGCTGCTGGTACTGGAGGAATGCTTCGACAAACTCCGAGGCATAACCAAAAATATTGTCCCTCGGAACAAATTCCTCAGGACCAGCTGTTAAACGAATTGTCCGACAATTCTCGCTATGTTCGACTATTTTTGCTTGTTCGGCGCTTGCTTTCCGGGTAAACATATCAACCTGCCATCCTAGTTTACCCAGTGCTTCACCTACTTGGCGGACATACACGTTTTGCCCTCCAGCTTCTTCTTTGCCAATCTCAATCGCAGGGTCGCCGTGGACTGAGATTAAGGCAATTCGCTTTTGATTCTTATTGTTCATAGCTTTGTGGCTATTGAATTTGCAAGGTGAGAGGGGTGAATTTGAGGAGACTTTACAAAGGCTTCTGTATTTACCCCTGATTCTATTAAGTTTAATTTACAGATTACCACAACCGATCGCATCCTCTAGGTGGATGAATTGCGATGTATACAAATCTTCCCTAGGGATTATCCGCTCCAAAAGATAGATTTTTACTGTTACTTTTTGTTGACGATAGTTGCGTATGCCAAAGGAAGATTGAGCAAGATTTCAATCGCTTGAAGTTCTCTAAATTCTCTTCTCACCTGAAGTACGGTTTCAATCGGACAATATTGGCAAAAGCTAACCGCTCGCAAAGTTTATCTGTATGGCTGAGTATAAAAACCCCTAAGTGTGTAAGAAAAACTTACTACCAGTTTGTATAATTTTTAGCTAAATTTATAAGTTTATTTTCTGTATGATATTTAAAAATTTAATCTAATACCTGCATTAAACGAAAATATCTGAAATTTTCTCCTATGTCTGTGGAAGCGATCGCACAACACAGTTTACCCAGAGTACGAGATAAAATTTAGCCGATCTCAAACTGCGTAACGTTACTAGACGTCCACAATAGAGGTAATAGGGGGAGATAGGAGTGCAGATGATAAACAGATGGCAACCATTTGCTAATCGCCAACTGCTAATTGCATACAATCCTTGACTCCCAACACCTAGCCCTCTGTTGAATGCCTATCCATTGGTAGTTTGAGCTGCCAACATCTGCTTCAGCTTTTCTAGTTCAGAAGCCCAACGAGGATCGGGACGAATTCCCTCAGCATCAGACGAGCCTGTAGAAGTTCCAGCAGAACCGCCGCGACGAGATTTTTTCCCGCTCCGCTTATTGCTACTGTTTTTTTCTACATTGTTGCTCGCAGGAGCCTCTCCAGTATTAGCGCTGGCAACAGGTTCCCGCTCTTCTTCTTCCTGACCTTTGTTACGAGGCAGTGCCTTCTCGATTTTTAGCGGTGTTTCTTTAAATAGATAGCCGTTATATTTCCCAATGATTTCGTCTGCTTGCTCGTCGTTATTGACGGTAACAAAACCAAAACCACGGCACTTTCCGGTCTTGCGGTCTTTGATGACTTTTGTAGTCACGTTGCTACCCGCATCAGCAAAAACTGCTTGCAACTCTTGCCGATCGACTTCATCTTTTGGCAGATTACCAATGTATAAACGGACTGGCATGAAATGTACCTCTCAACTTGGATGCAATTAAGGTTGTTAACAAAATTTCTGACAGGAGGAGGGTGAGGTGAATAGTGGCAAGAATCGCCGCAAACCGTCGTCAACTAACTTTTGCCTTAAACTGTCAACTTCTAAAATCCAATTCATTGTATTGGCAAAGACTGATAATTTTATCATGCTACGGTACGATCTAAGGGCTTGACTGCGTAGTTTAAGCGGTTAAATCGTAACGGCGTTTGACTCCTGATGATGCTTCCGCTCGCCTGGAAAGTTGACACCATCTTCTAAAATATCACGGTTGACACTAGAGATATTGTTTTCAAAATAGATTTGCACTTATCGTCAGTTTTTTAACTCGGTATCCGGCTGTTGGGGGCAGAAGTGCGAAACCTTCCTCAATTACTGCTGAAATAAAAACCAGCCTGCGGCTGGTCTAGCTGTTGCTGTGTTGGAAGGAGAAAACCTGACCCAAACTAACTGAAGCATTACGCCTAAGGTCGCTTTAACTTTCAGCTATGTCTGAGATTTTGTTGCTTATGTAAATAAATGTAACACAAAAATCTGGATTTTGCAATTTATCTTTACATTATTGGTCATCGGTCATTGGTCAAGAGTCATTTGTGAGTAGCTAGCCACGACTCCCTGCTGCTGATAACTGATAATTGAATAACTAATAACTACCTCCGTTGACAATGACGTACACGCCCCAAATAGTAGCAGCGATCGCACTGGCGATCGACCAACCCTGATGGCTGCTGGTACTGGTTTTACCGGCTTGAGTTCGCAGTGTCTCAATATCGATCCAAGACGCAGCCCCACGGCGGAACCAGCCAGTTAAGATAACATGCCTTCCAATTAAATCGGTAGGGTCGGTAGAAGGTCTGAGCAAAAGACAGCCGAGGGGTCCCAGCCAAGAAGCATGATGTAGCTTGACTAAGCCAGTTGGTAAGTGCAGCAGTAAATCTTGTCCGAACCAGTTACCAATACCACGCCTCCCTAACAACTTACCTTGGAGGCGGAGAGGCTGGGGAACAACTGGTAATCGATAGGGGTTAGACAACAGCTCGGCAAGACTGGGACGATCTAGTAAGCTGGTAGACTTTGTGTCTGGAAATAGAGCATTCAGCCGCAGAAAAATACCGAGGCTAAAGCCAATCGCCAAGCTACCGCGTACGATCCACCAATCGCCCCACATCCAAGCTAAGTACGGATTGCTCAACCAGTAGCCACCGATCCATCCGAGCAACCACATGACAGCGCTAAACGCAACACCGAGAAGAATTCCTAAGTAAGGAGCAACTTGTAATAGCAGTGAGTGATGCGTGGTGAAAGGGTGTGGGGTGTGGGGTGTAGGGTGTGGGAAGTGTGGGGAGTGTGGGAGGACACTCGAAGAATTTTCTCCCCATTCTTCCTCTGCTCCTCTGCACCTGAAGCTCCTCTGCTCTGTTCCCCGACTCCCTATCAAATTTAATTCGGTATCCAGCCGCCAGTTGCAAGCAATTCGATTTAGGCGTTGGAGGCGATCGCCAATTGAGGGATGAGTCTGGTTAATACTAAGCCAGTAGTGCAGAGGATTCGTGCAATCCCAGGCTAAAGCTGCCTCTAATTCAGGTAATGAATGTAGATTGCTCAGAGCGATCGCTTGTTTATAACTAATTATTGTTAGTAAGTCCCAACTTTCCAGCAGCCAACTGGTATATCCTTGCTGTTGAATATCTCGAGATACACCGCAAGCAATTTTGAGTATGGCGCGACTGAGGGCGTTAGGATTGCCAGTCAATTCTGCGGCAAGGCGATCGCTGTAGTATATGCGTAACTGAGATAGCCAAAACGCAGGTAACCGCAGCAGCAACCACAGTCCATAAGCAAAGTTAGCGGCGATCGCGATAAAGGCTTGCAGAGTTTTGTTCGATATTTTGTTACCCCACTGCGATAACTGACAATAAGTTATGTAGGGTAATTGGGTAATTAATATAAATAGAGAGAAAACAACAAAATCCCAATGCGCCATCTGCCCCAATTGTGTTGCATAAATAACGGCAATTTCATCATCTGTCAGTTGCTCAAGCAGACCTTGACTCACAACTATTCTTGCCGTGCGACGCAGGTTACCGTAAGTGAAAACAAGAGGCACGGCTGTAGGTAGCACGTGCAACTGAGGTAAATGCCAGTGGTGCTGGCGACAAAAGCGCTGTAGCAGCCTGCTAGCTTCTGGGCTGGAAATCGCTAGAGTTTCCAGAGACAGGGATTGAAGCCCATGCCAGAATCTCAGTAACCCATCTAACAACCAAGGGGATAGAGCTAACAACAGCACCAACACGAGTACGATCTTGGCAGTATGGTCGTGATAAAACGGCTGAAACGGTTCCAAATAGGGTAGTTTTACCAATAAATCGTTAGTCAATCCCATTGCCAACTCAATGAGTTGTTGGATCGACCAAAATAGAGCGATCGCGCTGCTGCATTGAAGCAACCAAAATGGAATTAAATTAACAGATGGTAATGGTTGCCACCGCTGCGCTCGTTGTGCTTGCTTGAATTGGAGGGGAGTTGGGAGTGGGAAATAGGGAGTCGGAAAAGAGAGTGGTGCGCGAGTATTTAATTCTCTTCTGCTCCTAGTCTCCTCTACTCCTAGTCTCCTCTGCTGGAAAACTTCTTCAGTTTCCGATTGCTCACTTAGCTGCCTCAGCTTTCTAATTTCAGGATTGCTACTTTGAGTTAAAAGTTGACAAAGGGAGAGTAAGTATTCAACATCGCTACCAGGACTAGCTAGCTGAGTCTGTTGCTCGGTGATGGATATATTTTCTGACTGACAGAGAATTTCCAAATGAGCGATCGCCCCTTGATAGTCTTGTTGTTGCAGTGCTGTTTTTATTGCCTCCAGCAACATTTCAGGATTGTCAGTCATAGCCATAAACCATAAAATTCTCTGCTCTCACCAAGCGCTATCACCCGATTGCCATCGATTCTGGCACAACCAGCAAGATATTAGTAGAAAGCGAGTAGTGAGTAGCGAATAAAAAGGGTGTGGGAAGTGTAGGGAGTGTGGGGAGTGTGGAGTATAGTAAGTCATTAATTGAATTGCGAATGCGCGATTTGCGACGTGCGACTTGTCTTGCTCCCTCAGCCTCCTCAGCTCAAGAGCAGTTCTCTTCTCCCCGATTCCCGACTCCCGACTCCCAACTCCCTGCTAAAAGCATTTGCAAAATCTCTTTAGCGACGCGATCGCCAACGCCTGCTTCTCCTAGAAGCGATCGCATTTGCTGATAGTCTGTTAAAACTTGCTGGCGGCGGGTTGGGTTGAGGAGTAATTCTAAAGCTTGTTGGGTAATATTTTCTGGCGTGGCTCGATCTTGAAGTAACTCTGGGACGATCGCGCGATCGACAACTAAGTTTGGTGGCGAAATTAAGGGTAAGTTAATTTTGAGGAGATTGCGGGCGATCCAAGCTGTAAATCGACTGACGCGATAAATTACGACTTGCGGTACGTCTAACAAAGCAATTTCTAGATTTACCGTGCCAGATTTGGTAATTGCTAAATCAGCTGCCGCGATCGCCTCTAGAGTTTGACCAGAGAGGATAGTTGCTTGCAAGCCGTAATCTTGCACTGCTTGGGCGATCGGTTGGCGATAGATTTCTAGAGATAGTGGAATCCAAAAATGTACTTTTGGTAGTTTTGCCTGAATTGCTTTTGCTGCTTCAAACATCACTGGCAGCAGATATTTTAATTCTTGGCGACGGGAGGCAGGAATTAAGGCTATGCTCAAAGCTTGTGGTGCAATACCTAGAGCGACCCTTGCTGCTTGGCGGCTAGGGGCTGCTTGCACGCGATCGATGAGAGGATGCCCTACCCAGGTGACTGACACGCCTAAACGCTCGAAATAACTGGCTTCTGCGGAAAATATTGCCAACAATCGATCTGTCATCTTGACCAAGCGATCGATTTCTCCCCGATTTGACCACCAAACCCACATTTGAGGAGCAATAAAATACACGATTGGAACTTGGGGAAAGGTTCGCCGAATGTAGCTACCTAAAGCAAGATTGGGTCCGGCATAGTCTATCAGTACGACAATATCGGGGGGATGTTGTTGGAGATACTGTTTAGTTTGGCTTTGGATTTTCAGGGTAGGTATGACAAATGGGATCGCTTCCCACACAGTACCAACAGAACCAATGCTGGCAGTATTAGCCAATAGAGTAGCGCCTGCTGCTGCCATACGCTCGCCTCCCAAAGCCACAATTTCTAGCTGCCAATCGCAATTGCGGCTTTGACGGTGTAACGCTTCTACAAGTAAGGCTCCTTGCAGATCGCCAGAAACTTCGCCCGTACTGATGAAAATTCTCTGGTGTTTTGTCATCGATCGTTAGTCATTAGTCATTGGTCATTGGTCGTCGATCGCGAAGAAGTATTGGTTAATGTTTTGACTTTTGACTTTTAACTTTTGACTTTCCAAAGATTATTCTTCATCATCTTGGGTCAATTGTCGCCCAGGAATGGAACCGCGCCTGGGTTTGATTTGGGACAGCCGCAGAAACTGTAACAGATGTTGTACGTGTTCGTTATCTGCGATTAGCTCTACTTGCTCCAAAGCTTGAGTAAGAGTGAGATCGGAGCGATAGAGAATGCGAAAAGCTTTTTTGAGAGAGCGATAGACTTGCCCTTGTTCCGCTTGGGCAATACCTGCACGTCTAAGTCCCACAATGTTGAGCGATCGCACTCTTGCTGGATTGCCTTCTACCAGCATATATGGTGGCACATCCCTAGCGATACGACTCATGCCGCCCACCATCGCTAGTCTACCGATATGCACGAATTGGTGTACGCCCAATACTCCGCTGATTGTGGCGCGTGATTCGATGTGGATGTGACCGGCTAGAGCCACTCCATTTGCGATCGTCACAGAGTCTTCAATGATACAGTTATGACCTACATGAGCGTAAGCCATTAGTAAGTTATTGTTACCAACGATTGTGGCTTCCCCCGTGCGAGTGGCGCGATTGATGGTGACGTACTCGCGGATACGATTACCGTCGCCAATTTTTACCATTGAGGAGCCGCCATCATATTTGAGGTCTTGTGGTTCTAACCCAATTGCCGCTCCAGGAAAAATTTGATTTCTCGCCCCGATGTCTGTCGGTCCCTCCAACACGACATGAGCGCCAATAGTTGTTTCGGGACCAACTTTGACTTCCCGACCAATAACCGCATAGGGACCTACCTCTACCGTCGGGTGTAGTTCTGCCCCTGGATGGATTGCAGCAGTATGATGAATGAGTGTTTTCAAGGGTGCATCTCCAAAGAAGGGGCTAGGGGCTAGGGACTGGTTCGAGTGCGTGCGTTTGACCTCTTGCCTCTCGCCTCTTGCCTCTCGCCTAATTACTCTACGAGGGAAAAGAGCAATTCGCCTTCTGCTGCTAGTTGTCCGTCAACTTCAGCCCGGGCTTGCATTCTACCAAAACGACGGCGCTTTACCCACAACAATTCCACTGTCATCACCAACCGATCCCCTGGAGTTACTTGTCGCCGAAACCTAACTTTATCCATGCCAGCAAACACAAACAAGTTGCCGTCCATTTCTTGCATTTGAGTTAACACGACTCCACCGACTTGTGCCATGGCTTCTACAATCAAAACTCCAGGCATCAATGGTCTTTGAGGGAAATGTCCCTGAAAATGAGGTTCGTTAAAAGTCACATTTTTGATCCCAACAGCTCTCTTCCCTGGGACATACTCAATAATTCTATCTACCAGGGCAAAAGGATAGCGGTGAGGCAAAAGTGCGTGGATTTGCTCGACTGTGAGGGTTGTTTTCTCTGAGGTAGGAGTAACTTTTGCTTGACGATCGAGATGCTGGAGATTAGCATCATCGCTAGCAGGAGAATCTGGAGAATTGACTCGGATCAGGGTTGACATGGCTGAATTTCTCAAAGATCGGGGCTGTGAAGGGAAGGGATTGGGGAGTCGGGAGTCGGGAGTCGGGAAATGGGCGGAGGTAGATGTACCTGGCGCATCGGAAATCGGGCGGTGCGAGAATGCGATTCCCAAGCAAGCGGATGCTCATTTTTCCCCCGCATTAAAGCTGCGTGCATTAAGCCGCGTGTCGCGTAGTCGGGGAAGAGAGTGGTGCGTGGTGCGTGATGAGTGGAAAGATAATGTTCCCTCTGCACCTGAAGCCCCTCTGCCTCCTTGTCTTCCTTGTCTCCTGTCTCCTGCCTCCTGTCTCCTGTCTCCTTCATAATTTCATTTTTTGCTCCAGCAGTTGGGCAAGTTGAACGTGTAGTTTGTGGCTTGCTTTATAGGCAAGGAAATGAGCCTTGGGGAATGTTCCCAGCAAGGACAAATCCCCCACTAAATCTAAAATTTTATGACGTGCTGGTTCATTTGCAAATCTCAATGGTGGATTCAGCCATGCTTGGGGAGTACAAACAATAGCATTTTCAAGACTTCCACCTTGAATTAACCCCTGCGATCGCAAGAATTCGATCTGGGTTGCCAAACCGAAGGTGCGGGCGGGGGCAATTTCTGTGGCAAATGTAGATGTATTATACGTCCAACTATGCCACTGATTGCCGATCGCCGCCGTCTCGAAGTCAATTCCGTAGGTAAAGCGGGTTTCTGGTGCGGGCAAAGCTACGACGAAGGTATCGCCTTCGCGCACCCAAACTGGTTCTAATAGTTGGGGGACAATGGTAGGTGCTGGCTGAGAAGATAGACCAACTTCGGCGATCGCATCTATCCAGATCCGAGCAGAACCGTCTAATAACGGAACTTCTGCGCCGTCAATTTCAATTCTGGCATTATCGACTCCACTTCCTGCTAGGGCTGCTAGCAAGTGTTCTACAGTGCGAACGGATGCTGCTCCGGTTTTGAGTTGTGTCGAAAGTACGGTTTGGCTAACCGCCCCGACGCAGGCAGGAATTCTCGGCTGACTGGGTAAATCGACCCGCACGAAGTAGCGCCCTTCCCCCACTGCGGCAGGTAAAAGGCGGACTTGGCTAGTCTCCCCACCATGCAATCCTACTCCTGATAGGCTTATCGGATCTGCGAGAGTGTGCTGTTGTGAGTGGTGCGTGATGAGTGGTGCGTGGTGCGTGGCAATATTTCCGACTCCCACTCTCCCACTCCCGACTCTTGATTCTTGTTTCCTATCCATAACCCCTAGAATTTCTCCCCAATGCCGAACTGAATGCGGCTATCGCCGTCGCTGTTCAAGCCGTAGTCTAGGCGCAACGGTCCCAAAGGAGAATTGACTCGCACGCCCACACCGTAGCCTACTCCCGTACCTGGTTTATCTAGTAGAATTGCTGGTTCTCCAGGTACGTTGCTTGCCGTACCTAAATCGGAGCCGAAATCGACGAATAAAGCACCACCGACAACCGAGAAAATTGGGAAGCGATACTCGGCAGTCGCGGTGACAAAACTGCGACCGCTGCCTAATTCTCCTTCTCCGTAGCCCCGTACCGAGTTACTACCACCCAGGGAGAAGGCTTCGTAGGGAGGTAGATCGCCAATGACTGTTCCGGCTTGAATATTGAAAGCTAAAGTTTCTGGTCCTTCATTGAAGCTAGTAAAGTTGACTGGAATGTATTGGCTGTAGCTACCCCGCAATCGATTCAGGAGAATGCTGCCGCTACCGATGGGAATAGATTGCTCTACGCCCAAACGCAGAAAAGAACCGTCTGTTGGTGTTGTGATATTGTTTCGGCGATCGCGCACTGCTCCCAACTGTACGGTCAGCAAGTCGTCTGAACCGTCGTCAGAAAAGCTCAAGGGAATATCTTCTCTACCATTAAATCTGCCTTCTGGCGTGACTTCGCCATCATCATCGCGGATGGAAACGCGCTGATATTGCAAACCTGCCGATGCCGTCCATTCCGAGCGCGTTAGGGGATTGCGGGACAAAGGACGGGTAAACGTGACACCACCACCTTGTCGCCGTACGCGGGGACGCACGCCATCATCGAGATCGCCGACTTCAATATTCTCGTCATCTCCATCAAAAATGAGCGAAATCGATCGCCGTTGGAATAAGTTAACTGTATAGGAAGTTCGGTAGGGATCGCCAGCAATCCAAGGGTCTGTGAAGCGGACATCAAACAATACCTCTTGTCGTTCCGTACCAACCTGCAACTCTGCTCCCAGCTTTTGGTTATTACCCCCCAAATTGTTTTGTTGAAAGCTGACTGCTCCGAATAAGCCACTGGCAGAACTGATACCGCCGCTCAATCCCAAACTACCGCTGCGGCGCTCGTCCACGTTCAGCACAACGACGACTTTACGGGGATCTTGACCGGGGTTGAGGGCAACATTTACATCTTCAAATATCCCTAGCCCGTAAACTCGTTGTAAGTCGTTTTGAACCACGTTGCGATTGAATACGCTATTAGGTTTAAGGGCGAGTTCTCTTGTAATAATAAAATCTCGCGTGCGACCCCGAATTGGCTTGCCTTCATCGTCGGTCGCTTCCCCTTCCCGTACGAAACGGACTTGGATATCTTCAACGACTCCTTCCGATACTTGAAGCGTGACTGTGCCATCGGGTGCAACTTGGGGTGCGGCAATTACTTGTGCCAAGACATAACCATTTTTCTGATACCACTGGTTGAGCTGCTTAATTCCTTCCTGCAAGCTGCGGAAGTTGAGAATGTTGCCGTACTGCGGCTTGAAAGTCTCCTCAACTAATTTGGGCGGCAAGACAGACGGAACATTCGTACCAGGGTTAGCTTCAATTTGGACTCGTTGGAGAGTGGGGTTAGGTTGCACGATATAGGCAACCCGCACCCCTAAGGGTGTATCTTCCGGTACAGCGCGGACGTTAGCGAAAAAGCCTGTTGCAAAAATGGCGTTGATGTCTTCTTGCAATTGCGATCGCGTTGTCGTTCGCCCTGGAGCGGTACGAATTGCTTGGTAAACTTCGTTTTGCAATTCTTCAGTCAACGTGCCAGTTTCGCTGCTGACAGCTACTTCTGCCACTAGAACTCTGGGTTCTGCGGCTTCGGGAGCTGCTTCAGGTTGAGTTTCTGGTGTGGGTTGGGTTTCTCCTGGTGTTCCTGGCTGAGTTGGCGCTGGTGGTAGCGCGTCTGTTGGCGGTTGAGTTTGGTCTGGTGCTGGGGTTGATGGGGGAATAGGTGGATTTGGTTGATTAGGAACGCTTCCTGGTGCGGGTGCGCCGTTGGGAGTCACGGGAATTTGAATGCGATTGGGTGTTTCTTGCTGCGGTAGAGATTCCGTACCTGGAGCAGGTTGTACTGGCACAGTTGGCGGCGTGGCTGGTGCTGGCGTTGGCGCAGTAGGACGATCGGAATCTGGCGCGGGTTTGCGATCGCCGTTAATCGGGATTTCAACTCCTCTGGGGGTATCGTCCGGTGCGTCGAGTTGGGCGATCGATCGCGTTTTGAGCGCCGCTGCACCTTGCTTGACGAGCGGGGGGTTGCTGCTAACGGTTGGCGTTCTCTCCTGACGTTGCCGCAGGCTAGTCCGATCGAACGTATCGTCGATGGCGGTGTTGCGGTTCGTGCTTTGTTTTGCAGCCTTTGCCACTAATGTATGTTTTGGTGCTACAGCCCTTTCTCCCTTCAAGCTGGCGATTAATACTTGACGGGAAGAATTGCGGGAGTCGGGAAGCGGGAGCCGAGAGTCGGTCAATTTTAGATTTTGGATTTTGGATTTTGGATTGCTCCTAGTCTGCTCTGCTCCTAGTCTGCTCTGCTCCTCTGGCACGCTTTGGTTAGCAGGAGCCGCATATGTTGCTGGCATTTGCATCAGCATGACTTGCCGAAAGCTCGCGATCGCCGCGATCGCCACCCATACAGGAGATAAACGCATTTTGTTCCACCTATTTAGCACGTCCACACACCATCACAATTCGTTATTTATCATTCGTTATTTGTCATTTGTGAGTCATGAGTGGCGAGTAGCGATCGGTGACCAGTGACTCCTGACCAGCGACCAGCGATCGGTAGAGAGTGGTGCGTGGTGAGCGATTTAATTCTCCTCTGCACCTGAAGCTCCCTCAACTCCCTCCGCTCTCTTTTCCCACTCCCTATTTCCCACTCCCTATTTCCCCATCAGCTTGAGCTAACACGCGGCGAAGAACCTCTTGGTAAGCAGCTTCGACGTTGCCTAGATCGCGACGGAAACGGTCTTTATCCATCACCCGCCGCTCGGAATCTGTTTCAGTTACGTCCCAAAGACGACAAGTATCGGGGCTAATTTCATCGCCTAGCCGTAACTGTCCCTGAGCATCGTAACCAAACTCAAGTTTGAAGTCTACTAGGGTCATGCCACAACGCTGGAAAAATTCACTCAAATAGCGATTAATTTGCTGCGCCATTTGTTGTAGCTGGTTGACTTGTTCTGGAGTTGCTAGCTCTAACAGAAAGAGGCGATCGCTAGTCAATAAGGGATCTCCTAAAGCATCATTTTTGTAGTAAAACTCTACCAATGGCTGTTTCAAAACCGTTCCTAGAGGTAATCCTGTTTGTTGACAGAGACTACCTGCTGCAATGTTCCTGACTACCACCTCTAAAGGTAAGATTTGCAATCGTCTGACACGCATTTGATTGGCGCTGATGCTCTCAAGCCAGTGTGTCGGAATGCCCTGCTGTTCTAAATACTGAAACAGCACTGTGGAGATGGTGCAGTTAATCTCTCCTTTGCCGACAATACTGCCTCGCTTTTGAGCATTAAAGGCAGTAGCATCATCTTTAAAATGTGCCAGTAATATTTCTGGCTCTGTTGTCGTGTAAACAATTTTTGCTTTGCCTTCGTAGAGCAGCGATCGTGCAACCATTTCCGGATTACTCTTGATTAGCGTTATAGCTTGCCAGGTACAGCTTAATCATTTTAGCCACTATTGGACACTTAAATGAGGGTATGAGTGGTGAGTTGGTAATTGGTAATTGGTAAGAGAGTGGTGTGTGGTGCCGGATCGGAGGCAAGAGGTATTATGCGCGAGTAGACTGAATTGGTCGCTGGTCACCGATTGCTGGTCACTAATAACTGCTTTCTCAGCTTCTAATAGCATTTGCAGTAACTTAAAGCTGCCTTAGCTGGAGCTTAAGCAGTCAATATTAAACTTTTAGATCGTTATTTAGAGTGTAATTGTCTCACTTTTTGGAATAGCTTACACTTGGCTAAAACTTTAATTGGCTCAAAATCTAAGAGTTTCGCTCGTTTTTGTAAATACCCATGTTGCCAACTCGCCTATATCGGTTTTTTGCTGCTCAATATTTCAATCACGTGCTGTCAAAACAATCCTACAGGAGATCTCCCCAACCCTCCTTATCAAGGGCGGCAAGGTGGAATCTCGCCTGGAAACTACTTCTATCTACAACACTTACTTTTCCCGTGCTGCTTTTTGCGACTTTAGCTCAAGCACAAGATAAGCAAAATGATTCCTCTATGCCAGCACCGTCTTTAAGTCATTGCCCGCAAGCTTCACCCTACGGTAGTGAATTAACTAGCTTGGCAACTCAGTTGCTTCAGACAACGAATTGGACAGAGGATAAAACCAAACTCTTTGAGTTCCTCAGCTTGAAACTGGGACCCCAATTAGCTGCTTATTTTAATTCCAGCCCTTACCCCAACATCAACGAGAGGGCGAAATTGGCAAGGGTTCCCATTTTGATGTATCACGACATCTTACCGAGAAAACAAGTCTTTTTTGATGTCACGCCTCAAGAGTTCGAGCAGCATCTTCAATTTATTCGCCAGCAAGGTTTTACCCCCATCAGTTACGACCAACTCGTAATTCATTTGCGGACGGGTTTACCCTTGCCAGAAAAGCCGATTATGTTAACGTTTGATGACGGCTATGGCGGACACTACGAATACGTCTATCCTCTACTCAAAAAATACGGCTATCCAGCCGTATTTTCTATTTATACTTCTGGGGTAGGCAACAACGTCGGTAGAAGCCATGTCAGCTGGGAAGAACTAAAGGAAATGGCAGCCGATCCGTTAGTTACTATTGCGGCTCACAGCGTCACCCATCCTGAAGATTTGCGCCGCCTGTCTGACGACAAACTCCAGATGGAGGTGACTGAATCTAGGCAGATCTTAGAGAAAAAGCTAGGCATACCGATCCGTTACTTTACTTATCCGGCGGGGAAATATAACCAAGAAGTTGCCACAGTAGTGAAAAAAGCTGGTTATCTGTCAGCACTGACGATGAATGACAACGACGAACGCTTTGCTGGAGACTCGGAAAGTTTACTTGCTATTGGTCGCTTCGGACAATCTAACTTAGCACGGGCGATCGCCAACCCAGAGGCTAGTATTCTCTCTCAAACTGCGGGTGGTATGAAAATTCCAAATTGGGGAGAAGGATTTGATTTTTCTGCCAAAATTACCTTCAACAAAACCACTATCGATCGCACCTACTTGTTATTAATTTCTGGTGGTAGACCAATGACGATCCATGCCAAAAGCCGCTATCAAGTCCCGGAGATTTTAGCTGATACTGCCGCAGTTGCGGGCGTGGATGGGGGCTTTTTCTCGCTCAAAGTCCTCGATTCCAACATCATGATCGGTCCCGTGCTCAGTCAAAAAGCGAGTAATTTTGTTCCTGGTAATGCGAGTGAAAATCTCAGACTCGCGGGTAGACCTCTAGTATTAATTGGTACACAAGCAGTTAAATATATTCCCTTCGATCCTTTCTCGCACAACACGCTAGAAGGAATACAGGCGGAAATGCCAGACGTAACAGATGCTTTTGTCGCTGCTGCTTGGCTAGTCAAAGACGGAAAACCGCGATCGCGAGAGTCTTTTGGTAATTTGTTCGGTTTTGATGCGGCGCGTCGTCGAGCTTTCTGGGGGATTAACCAGTCAGGACAGCCCACAATTGGCGTGGCTCCCAGAAATGTCGATGCTGTAAGGCTCGGTGCAGTACTAGCTAAAGCTGGGTTGCGAGATGCCGTGATGCTCGACTCCGGCGATAGTTCCTCTCTTGCCTATAAGGGGGAATTATTAGTGCCTTATACTCCTCGACCCGTGCCTCACGTCGTCGCCCTATTACCACCAGACGGAGACGAGAAGGCCAGCTGTTTGGTCGTAAAACGCTGAAAAGACACCTGTAGAGACGTTACGTGTAACGCCTCTACGGATGATACCTAGACTACGCCCCAACCTGGCGGCGGGAGAGCAACTTGATCTTCTGGTTTGGATTGAGAAACCCGTTGCATACTGGCAGATAGCCAGATAAACAGCTCTTTGAAGTTTAACCCTTGTAACTTTAAGGGGCTGCGGACGACAATTTGACTCAAGCGCGTCATGTTGGCTGATTCTACGCCCACGGCAAAGAAAGCGACTCGCTTACCTGCCTCATCGTCGCGGATGCGCTGGGTGGCTTGGTCGATGATACTGTCCGGTTCTCCTTGCGGTTCGCCATCCGTGATCAAAAAGACCCAAGGACGATAGTAATTTACGCCATTACTACGATACTGACCTTTACGGGCTTCGATCATGTCTAGCCCTTGGAGAATTGCCCCGCCCATGTGAGTTAATCCTTGAGCTGATAGGCTGGGTGGTTCAAATATGTCAGCAGTTACAAAATCCTGCGCTACTTTCACGTCACTACCAAACGTAACGATCGCCACTTCAACCCGCTTGCGCGCCAAATTATCTTGGTTGAGTTCCTCTTTGAAAGTGCGTAAACCTTCGTTGAGAGCGTCAATGGCTACTCCTTGCATGGAGCCAGAAGTATCTAACAGCAGGACGCACGGACAGCGAGGTTCTGGGTTTTCGGCAAATTCAACCGCATCTTCAAGTTTCAAAGCTTCAGCCATAGTTGAGCGAGAGAATAAACAACATTAAGATTTAAGACCTTAGTTTATTAAACGACGCGATCGCGATATATTCCACCCATTGTCAGTTATCCGTTGTCAGGGAGTGGTGCGTGGTGCGTGGTGCGTGGTGCGTGAAATGCTTACGATTTATGACTTACGACTTTCTCTGTTGTCTCCCTTATTCTCGCTAGTCCCCAGTTTCTCATTCAGTAGTCATAGCAGCGATCGCAGCTTGTTGGCTAGCTTGTTGGTAAAGGTTTGTCAAGTATTTTTGTACTATTCCAGATGCAGTTGCATCACCGCGATCCCCTTCATCAGTCTCTAATTCTGCCACGGGAATTTCTCCTAGGACATCTAAAACTGTTTCGCCGCTGAGTGATGGTGCGATGACTACTAACGAGGGGTCGAGCGGTTCGTTGTATTGCCAAAATGAGGGAGTAGTGGTGCGTGGGGAAGTTTTGACTTTTGACCCTTCGCTTTGCTCGAGGGCAAGCTTTTGACTTTTGACTTCTCCCTTGTCTCCCTTGTCTTCTTTACTACGCAATTCTCTTAAGGAAGTGAGAACCTCGTCCTTAGTGCGTCCCCGCAGTTGAAACAGGACAAAGGGATCTTCGCTAAAGCGATCGCCTAGTTGATAATAGACTGCGGCGACGTGTTTGCAAGGGTTGGCTTTGTCGGGACAAGAACAGCGACTCTTGACTTCCGATAGGGTAAAAGGAAACAACGACAGTCCGTTTGCAGTAAAAACTTCTTCAATATTTTGCGGCATTTCTCCCGCGAGTAACTTAGCTGCATATATTGCTTTTTGAGACATGGTTTCTACGACATATCTCCACTGTTCGTCATCAAATTTTTCTAAAGATAGAGAAACTTTATATGGTTCTGGATCTGTACCTTGTACTCGTGCTAATACTTGAGAACCTTCAAATTTGATACTTAAAATGTTTCCCTGTCGTGCATAGTTACGACCGCGTTCTAATCGCTTTTTGAACCGATAGGAATCTAATAAATCCAGCCAGCGTTGCGACCACCATTCTCGACTAGCTTGAAAGCTTTGGTTTGTTATCATTCTGTTTACTCCTAGCTTTCTTTATCCTCAGTACTTTTTGATGTATCTTACCTTGTTACTCTTCGTTTTCTTCAATTATGGCATTGCGTTCTAATACGAGTAATTGTCGCAATTGGTCTGTATCTAGTTCAGTCAACCAATTTTCACCTGCACCAACAACTTGTTCGGCTAAGGCTTTTTTGCTTTCAATCATGTCGTTTATTTTCTCTTCTAATGTTCCCGTACAGACGAATTTATGTACTTGAACGTTACGGGTTTGCCCAATCCGAAATACCCGATCTGTGGCTTGATTTTCTACGGCTGGATTCCACCATCTATCGAAGTGGAATACGTGATTCGCTCGCGTTAAATTCAATCCCGTACCCCCAGCTTTGAGGGATAAAATCATCACAGGAGGTCCCTGTGGATCGTGTTGGAAGCGATCGATCATTTCCTCTCTTTGTTTTTTGGAAGTGCTACCGTAGAGGAAAAAGATTTCTCGACCTAATTTTTGCTCTAAATGTGGTTTTAATAACTTACCCCATTCAGCGAATTGAGTAAAAATTAAAGCGCGATCGCCTTCTGAAATTGCTTCTTCTAACATCTCCTGCAGACGGATTAATTTACCCGATCGCTGCGGTTCTTTGAGCGTTGTTTCTTTTAAGAATTGTCCTGGATGATTGCACAGTTGTTTTAATTTGACTAACAAGGCTAAAATCATTCCTCGTCGTTGAATTCCATCCGCAGCATCAATTTCAGCCAAAGATGTTTCAACTAAGTGTTCGTACAGTTTTGCCTGCTCGGGAGATAAGCCGCAAAACTCAGTCATTTCCTGCTTTTCTGGTAAGTCTTGAATAATAGTGCGATCGCTCTTTAATCGCCGCAAAATAAAAGGTTGCACTAGCGATCGCAATGTTTTTAACGACGCGGCATCGCCATACCTTTCAATCGGAATTGCAAATCGTCGTTGGAAAAATTGCTTTTGTCCCAAATAACCAGGATTGAGAAAATCTAAAATCGACCACAATTCTTGCAATCTATTTTCTACTGGCGTACCCGTTAAAGCAAAGCGAAATTGAGCTTCTAACTGACGCACTGCTTGAGATTGTTTTGCTTCAGGATTTTTAATATTTTGCGCTTCATCTAAAACAATCCCTTGCCAAGAAACACTTTGATGAGTTTTTAAATCGCGGTGGATCAAAGCATAACTGGTAATAACTAAATCTTTACCTGCAACAACTTGCTCGAATGTCTTGCCTTTTGGTCTTTTATCGCCGTGATACATCAATACTTTTAACTGCGGGGCAAATTTTCTTACCTCTCTTTCCCAGTTACCTAATACAGAAGTAGGACAAACTAGCAAAGTTGGTTTTTCTAATGCTTTTTGTTGCTTGAGATTGAGTAGAAAAGCGATGAACTGAATCGTTTTTCCCAGCCCCATATCGTCTGCCAGACACGCACCCAAGCCCCAGCGTTCGAGAAAACTCAACCACCCCGCACCCCGTGCTTGATAAGGGCGCAATTCGCCGCGAAAGCCCTCTGGCGTGGCTAAAGGTGCGATCGCTTGGTTATCGGTTAGCGCCGTCATCAATTCTTCCAGCGCCCCCGATGCTTCAAAACTGACTACAGGGAGTTTTTCAATCGTCTGCGTGTCTCCCGTACTCAAGCGTAAAGCATCTTCTAAACTTAAATTCAAATTGTCTTTGCGCGCCGTAAAGAAAGCTTGGGCTGTTTTGATATCCTGGGGACGCAATTCCACCCACTCGCCGTTAATTTCCACCAAGGGACTATTTAACTTCACCAAGCGATCGAATTCTGCTTTCGATAAAGTTTGCCCGCCGATCGCCAATTCCCATTTAAAGTTCAATAAACTTTGCAATCCCAAGCGATCGCTTTTCTTCGGAGTCGTGGCGCTAATTTTTAATCCCAAACGATTTGCCCAACCCTCGCGCTCTAAACTGGAGGGTAAAATGACACCCAACCCGCTATCCTCAAATCGCCATACTACCGATTTAATAAATTCATATGCTTGTAAAGGATTAATCTTACAAGATTGAGGAAATGGCTGTTCTAAACTTGGTGCGATGAGAGGATAAAGTCTCGAAGCTAATCCCAATCCCCTCAGTAAAGTTTCTTGCGGTTGCGAGATCGTGCGCTCGCGATATTCTAAATTTGTCACTGGATGCTGCCAAATTGTCGCTGCATCAACGATAAATTCGGGTGTGTCTACTGCTTGCAAATAGTAACTCAAAGTCCAATTATTCTTATTTTCAGTTGGAGGAGATAACTGGAAGCAAGTACGAAATAGACTCCGCCCTTCTAATTGATATTGAATTGGCGCAGTCCAAGCCTTCACGATCGCTTCTAAGCGTTCTAATTGTGCTGGCTCTGCCTTTATTGTTGCGTCAGCAGCCAAACCCTGCAACCATTCTTTAAGAGGTGAAGGTACGGTTGGTAAAAAATTACTATGGGCGATCGCTCTGACTTGTGCGTCAATCGTACTGTTGAGAAATTCTAGAATTAATTCTTGCGGTGGGGGGGGAAAGTTAATGAATTGGTAATTGGTAATTGGTAATTGGTAATTGGTAGTTGCTTCCTTATTTTCTTGTCCTTCGACTTCCGACTCCCGACTACGCGGTGCGAACAGCGAGGAAACCTCGCCCTCCACCCGCTTCCCGACTCCCGACTCCCGATAAAATTGACAAACTGCAGGCATTGTTTTGGCAAATTTTGCCAACCGTGAGGAGTCGGTGGCGCTGTCGAGGAGCGATCGCCAATGAGCGATAATATTACCATTGCTTTGTTGACTCAAAACAGGGATAAACTTACCTCGACTGAGTAAATCTAAACTCCATCGCGCTACTTGCAACCAAAAGCGTAAATCGCCTCCCATCCATGAACTTTCTGGGCGATCGATTGCTAAAGGCAGTGATGTTAAAAATGCGATCGCTTCTTGCGGTTTTAGGCAAAAACCTTCGACTTGCCACGAATATAAAAATTGAGATTTTGTGGTTTCTATATCGTTATCTTCTTCAGTTATGGAAGCGGAGTATAGCGGACGAACAAATATTTTTTTCTGTTGTTGTACTTCTATGCTTGGCAGAGCAATAGTTTGGGGGACAACTGGTAAATTTACCGACAATGCTTTAGGATCGTTTTTCTGCGATCGCCCAGTTTTTTGCTCGGGCAACGATAAAGATTTAGGTATAGAAATATCTGCAGCACGCCACCATTCTAATAATTCATTAGCCGTCATTGCTAGAGGATGAACGGGAAGATCTGTAGCTGAGTTAATCTCAATAGGTGCTGCTAAAGAACGCCAGAATTCACCCCAAACAAATAGATAGCTTTGCTGTTCTTTTTCAATCCAATTACCGTGTAAAATTGCCATATGTTCGACGAGTAAATATGCACCAAGCTGATGGATTATATCTTAAACTAAATAATTTTTTCTAGAAAAATGTAATTATTTTTGCGATTGCGCGATTGCAGAAAACTGATGAGGTATTATCATAGCTTAATGGAGCGATCGTACTCATGGACTTACCCGTTTGGAGAACATTAAGTAGCGGTATAGCAGTAGAGCTTGACTGGATGCAGCCTCAAGAACGAGAGCAAGTACGGGCATTGTTCAACACCATAGTTACTGAAGGGAATACTTATCCACAAACTCAACCTCTAACTGTAGAGGAGTTTAACGCTTACTGGCTGAGCCGGGATGCATTTGTTGTCAGAACAGTAGAAGTCGCTGCAAATGAGAAAACAGCTAGTAACGCCGTCTTAGGAGCTTTCTTCATCAAGCCTAATTTCCCTGGACGTTGTAGCCATATTTGCAACGCTGGATTTATTGTACACCCTACAATGCGCGGTAGGGGCATGGGTAGGTTAATGGGAGAGGCAATGTTGCAGCTAGCCTCGTACTTAGGCTATTCAGCAGCGATGTTTAATTTGGTTTTCGAGACAAACATTGCTTCGATTCGGTTATGGGAGTCTTTAGGCTTTGAAACTATCGGACGCATCCCCAAAGCAGCAAAACTAGCTGATGGTAATGTAGTTGATGCACTGATGATGTACAAGGAACTGGTAATTGATATTGATAGTTGAGTCGTGCGTAGCAAGAAAGAAAAGCTAATCGCTCAGAGTACTGATATAAATAATTGTTTATTATTCTTCAATACGGAGTAGTTTGCGGTAAAAAGGCTTAGAAAAATCGGTGCTGCGGCTGCGCTGAAAATTGAGAATAACATCGATTAAATGATCGATATATTCCGAGCTTTGCATCAGCAGCTCGTAACTCAACTCGGCATTACCATCAAATTGTAGCCGACAGCGGATCAGATCTGCTGGTAATGTAGAAATATTCCAAGAAGCGATAAAAGAGATGTCATCTGCGCCTTCAATTCGGCGCTGTCCTTCCATAACTCCTTTTTTAAATAAACTGATGGCAAGGGGTAAAATATTACGTTTATTGCCTTGAAAGTAGGGCAGGTAAACTCTTAATTCTTGCTGATTGGCGGGTTGAAGTTGTTGAATGGACATAGATGTTAGGGGATAAAACTTACTGGTAATAGGTCGTCGATCGGTAGTTGTTGGTAACTGATAACTAATAACTAATAACTATTCACTGCTTATCTTTCAGTATTCCCAGAATTGACCCTATGACAACACATGCCCGTTGGAATAAAAAAGGGTGGGCAATGCCCACCCTACAATTTTCATGTCTTGAGCAGCTATGCTATGGCAGCTGTTCTGACATCGTTATTTGCTAACAACTCTTGCAGTTCGTCAGCGTCTACGGTTTCTTTCTCTACTAGCATTTGAGCTAGCCGATCTAGAATGGCACGGTTGTCAGTTAGTACTGATTTTGCTCGCTGATAGGCGGTATCGACTAGCTGACGCACTTCCTCATCAATTACGGCAGCTGTCTCTTCTGAGAAATCGCGTTCGGCAACGATATCGCGTCCGAGGAACATGTTACCTTGCTGGCGACCGAGCGCAACGGGACCGAGGCGATCGCTCATGCCAAAACGAGTAATCATTTGTCTGGCGACTCTGGCGACTTGCTGCAAGTCATTGGACGCACCAGTGGTTACTTCCTCTTCGCCAAAGATAATTTCTTCAGCGATCCGACCGCCTAAAGCTACAGCCATTTGATTTTCTAGATAAGAACGGCTGTAGAGTCCGGTGTCCATCCGATCTTCGCTAGGCGTGAACCAAGTCAAGCCACCAGCACGACCGCGAGGAATGATGCTAATTTTCTGTACGGGGTCGTAGTCTGGCATCAACGCACCCACGAGGGCGTGACCGGCTTCGTGATAGGCTACGAGTTGCTTGCGCTTCTCGCTCATTACGCGGTCTTTCTTCTCTGGACCTGCCAAAACGCGATCGATCGCGTCGTTGACTTCATCCATTGAAATTTCGCTCAGGTTACGCCGTGCGGCGAGAATTGCGGCTTCATTCAACAGGTTAGATAGGTCTGCACCTGTAAAACCTGGAGTACGACGGGCAATTCTGTCTAGATCTACGTCTTTTGCCAAAGTTTTGCCACGGGCGTGAACTTTGAGAATTTCCAAACGTCCGGCGTAGTCTGGTCGATCCACCACAACTTGGCGATCGAAACGACCAGGACGCAGCAACGCCGCATCAAGTACGTCTGGACGGTTAGTAGCAGCAATAATGATGATTCCAGTATTACCCTCAAAACCATCCATTTCGGTGAGCAACTGGTTCAGGGTTTGCTCCCGTTCGTCATTACCACCACCTAAACCAGCACCCCGTTGCCGTCCAACAGCATCAATTTCATCGATAAATACGATACAAGGTGCGTTTGCTTTAGCTTGCTCGAATAGGTCGCGGACGCGAGATGCACCCACACCAACGAACATTTCGACGAATTCCGAACCGGAAATTGAGAAGAAGGGAACCCCAGCCTCACCCGCTACAGCCCGAGCCAGTAGTGTTTTACCCGTTCCTGGAGGTCCAACCAGCAAGACGCCTTTAGGAATTTTCGCCCCGACTGCGGTGAAGCGATCTGCATTTTTCAGGAAGTCTACAACTTCGTTCAATTCCAATTTGGCTTGGTCAATTCCAGCCACATCGCCAAATGTTACCTGTGTCTGTGGCTCCATTTGCACCCTGGCTTTAGACTTGCCAAAGTTCATTGCTTGGCTACCAGGACCGTTTTGAGCGCGTCGTAGTAAAAAGAATAAGCCAACTAAAAGCAAGACGGGGACAAATAAGCTGCTTAGGGCTTTGAACCAAAAACCTTCATCGGTTTGAGGTAGAACCGCAATATCAACTCCTCTCTCCGTCAAGATAGAAATTAATTCGGGGTCATCAGGTAAATTGACGATGACTTGGCTGCCGTCTTGAGGCTTGACAAGTGCCCTAGTGCGATCGGCACTCAGTCTCACCTGAGCAACTCTACCTTTTTCAACTGCTTGTATAAAATCGCTGTATCGCCATGTCTCTCGACTCTGAGGCTGTTTGTCAAAGAACGCCGTTCCCAGCGCAATGACCACAATTGCCAGCAATGCGTACAGCCCTGCGTTTCTCCACCGTTTATTCACCGAGGTTTAGCCTCCTAAAGCTTACGGGCAAGGGCGTTTTTTTCTTATGTTAATTAATTTTAATCTACATTAGAAACTTGCCGCTTGTCAGGTATCAGTTATCAGTTGACAGTTATCAGCTATCAGTGAAGAAAGGAGCCAGGAGTCAGGAGTCAGGAGTCAGGAGCAGTTTTTCTCCCTCAGCTGGGCGACTCTCTCTTTTCCCCACACCCTACACCCCACACCCCACACCCTTTCTTCACGTACCACGCACCACTATTCTTAGGGGTGATTTGTTGCGGCGGCTGATGTTGAATTATGGTGGATTGGGGTTACACGATCGCACTTCGATCGACGATGTTGGTGAACGATGAAAAAAATTGGTTTTCAGCCTGCCCTATCACCTACGAGCTTAGTCATGCTGTCGATCGCCTCGACTCAGTTAGGTTCGGCGATCGCGAAAACATTATTTAATACGCTCAGTCCTGCTGCTGTGGTGCTGTTACGGGTGGGTTTTGCAGCGGTGGTGTTGCTGGTGCTGTGGCGATCGCAAATTAAGGGCATTCAGCGCAAAAACTATGGGGCACTGATTCTATTTGGTTTGTCTCTGGGTTTGATGAATCTCTCATTTTATTTGGCGATCGAGCGGATTCCAATTGGAATTGCGGTGGCGCTGGAATTTATCGGACCTTTGGGAGTGGCGATTGCCAATTCTCGGCACTTACTCGATCTGTTGTGGGTGGTGCTGGCTGGATGCGGTATCGTGTTGCTGGCTCCAATTGGCGGTTTGACTGTCAATCTCACCGGAATTATTTTGGCGCTGACGGCGGGGGGGTTTTGGGCGGCTTATATTCTCCTTTCTGCTAAAGTAGGGCAGGCTGTGCCTGGAGGTGTAGGGTTAGCCTTGGCGATGGTAGTTGCAGCGATCGTGATGCTGCCAATTGGAACGATCGCCGGTGGTTCGGCGCTGTTGAATCCACAAATGTTATTAATCGGGCTTGGGGTAGCGATTCTTTCTTCGGCTATTCCGTACTCGTTTGAGTTAGAAGCTTTGCGTTGGATGCCTGTAAGAGTGTTTGGCGTATTATTGAGTTTGGAACCCGTGGCGGCGGCTGTAATTGGTTTTATTGTTTTGCGAGAAACTTTGGAGTTGCGGGCAATAATGGCGATCGCTTTGGTGACGATTGCAGCTGGTGGGGCTTCTTTATATAGCAATCGTGGATAATGTCACGCAAAGACGCTAAGGCGCTAAGGGCTACAAGAGGTTTTTGAAAAGATTTCAGAGTTATTGAAATAGTCCCTTGAGTTGCTCAAAGGCAGGATGGTAAGGATCGTATCGCAGAGTCAGTTTTCCTTCTTTCCCTCGCTCCTCAAGCACGCTGTGAATGGGAACGATTTCAACGATACTGTTGCTGTAGGCGATCGCTTCCATGTTTTCAACTACGTCTGGCGTCCAAGGTTTTTCAATTACTGATTGATTCTGACTTTTGAGCCAGTTGATGAGTTGCGATCGCATTACTCCTGGTAAAATTTCTGCTGCTAGAGGCGGCGTCCACCAGTTACCGTCTTGCCATCCCCACAGATTACCCGTACTGGTTTCTAACCAGTTACCTGTTGTGTCTACGAGAATTGCTTCGCTGGTTGCCATTTGTTGGGCTGTTGTTCTGGCTAGCCAAGCACCTAAATAGTTACCTGTTTTGTGGGCGGGTAGAAAACGCTGAAATTCCTCCCCAGATACTAAGCTGACTGCTATCCCGTGCTGCTGTTTTTCTGTCAAATCTGCTGGTAGATTTCTCCCTGTAATCCATTCTCTACCATCAGCAAAGATTGTGACTCTCAGTAGGGGAAAATCTTGCAGTAAGATTTCTGTCCCTTGTCTGACTCTTTGCCAAGCTGGTTCTTGCCAGCCGAAAGCATGGATGGTGGATAAGAGACGATCGCAATGTCTTTTCCAGTTAGTTAAGGGGTAATCGAGGGAGCGATCGTAAATTCGTAGCGTGGTAAATACTGTGGCTCCGTACAATAGCCCCGGATCGTCAATTGCTAACTCTATGGTATTTGTTTGGATTAAGTCACCGTTATACCAAAAAATTGCCTTTACCTCAGTTTACTGTTGGTCGCTAAGTTTGAATTTCTTTGTCATACCAATTCTGTTTGTTATTGCACAGATTTAGCTTCCCCCTTAATAAGGGGAGCTAGGGGAGATCGTCTTTGGCGTAGTCAAAAAGAACTGGTATAAGTTAATTCATATTTTCTTACAGATGAGATGAAAAGCAAACATTTTTTGATATCGATTAGATTGTTAAGTTTTAGGCTATTTTTACAGTCAAAGTCTTGCATTTTTACACCTTAATTCAATATCATTTCACAAATTCAATTGATAAAACTATGGATAGAGATAGACAAGAAGCATACTGGCGGGCGAATACAGCTTTAATTCGGAATTTATTAATTGTCTGGGGGCTAGTATCGCTGGTGTTTAGCATTCTGTTAGCACAGCCGTTGAATGCGATCCGACTTGGGAGCGTACCTCTGGGCTTTTGGATGGCACAACAAGGTTCGATCTTGACTTTTGTAGTCTTGATTTTTGTCTATGCTTTTCAGATGGACAAGCTCGATCGCAAATACGGTATGAGGAAGTGAGGTGTAGATCGTGTCAGCAGAACTTTGGACGATTCTTTTAGTTGCCCTCTCTTTCCTACTGTATCTTTACATCGGTTGGCGATCGCGTGTGAAAGATAGTTCTGGCTTTTACGTCGCTGGACAAGGCGTTCCCCAAATTGCCAATGGAGCTGCAACGGCGGCGGATTGGATGTCGGCGGCTTCTTTTATCTCGATGGCAGGGTTAATTTCTACTCTAGGCTACGATGGCTCGATTTATTTAATGGGTTGGACTGGCGGTTACGTACTGCTGGCGTTGTTACTTGCCCCCTATTTACGCAAGTTTGGTAAGTATACCGTGCCAGATTTTGTCGGCGATCGCTATTATTCTAATGCTGCCAGATTAGTTGCGGTTGTCGCTGCCTTATTTGTCTCGCTCACTTATGTAGCCGGACAAATGAGGGGTGTAGGAATTGTCTTCAGTCGCTTTCTTCAAGTCGATATCAGTACGGGCGTGATTATCGGCATGGTGGTGGTGGCGTTCTTCTCAGTTCTGGGCGGAATGAAAGGCATCACCTGGACGCAGGTAGCCCAGTATGGTGTTTTAATTGTGGCTTATCTGATTCCAGCAGCGGCGATCGCCTATATTCTCACTGGCAATCCCGTGCCGCAACTTGCGTTTACTTTTAGCGATATTGTCGGCAAACTGAATCAAATTCAGTTGGATTTGGGCTTTAAGGAGTATTCGCAACCATTTGCTAACAGATCCATGCTGGATGTGCTGTTTACCACCCTTGCTTTGATGGTGGGAACGGCAGGATTGCCCCACGTTATTGTCAGATTCTACACGGTTCCCAACGTCAGAGCGGCACGTTATTCGGCAGGTTGGGCGTTGTTATTTATCGCCCTACTCTATACCAGCGCCCCAGCATTAGCAACTTTCGCCCGCTACAACTTAATTAGCACTCTGCACAACCAACCAATTACCGAAGTGCGACAGTTAGACTGGGCAAACAAATGGGAAAAAACTAAGTTATTGACTTTTGATGACAAGAATAATGACGGACGAATTGAGTTAACGCCCGATAAAAATACGAGCGAAATTACGATTGACCCGGATATTATTGTCTTGTCTACGCCAGAAGTAGCTAGATTAGCCCCTTGGGTGATCGGACTTGTGGCTGCGGGAGGGTTAGCCGCAGCCTTATCTACAGCTAGTGGTTTGCTGCTGGTGATTTCCAGTTCTGTCGCCCACGATATTTACTACCGCATTATTAACCCCAACGCCTCGGAAACCCAAAGGGTGTTTGTCGGTCGGATTATGGTCGGGTTAGCTGTGGTGCTGGCGGGTTATTTTGGGATCAATCCGCCTGGATTTGTGGCGCAAGTGGTGGCTTTTGCCTTTGGTTTAGCCGCTGCTAGCTTTTTCCCTGCAATTGTTCTGGGAATTTTCGACAAACGAACGAATCGAGAAGGTGCGATCGCGGGTATTATAATCGGTCTATTGTTCACCCTGTTCTACATCGTCGGGGTGAAATTTTATGGGATGCAGCCTTGGTTATTTGGCATTTCGCCTGAAGGTATCGGCACTGTCGGGATGGTTATTAACTTTATCGTCACGCTTGTGGTGTCGCGTCTGACTCCACCACCACCAATTGCCGTACAAGAAATGGTAGAAGATTTGCGCTCTCCTGCGGGTGCAGAATTACCAACTGAAGCTGTGCATTAATTTTTCTATTGTAGGGGCGCGCATCTGTGCGCCTTTATCATGTTTTTATCCTAGCGTGAGGTAATCTATTCGTTCAAAATCACTGCCCTCTAAATTCTCCAATTCAGGACCCAGCAGCCGCAAGTAACCTTGCTGATTTTCAACTCGACGTATAGCTGGAATATAAATATCTTGCTCGACCATAAAATCGTAGATAAATAAGTATACGCTTCCCATATCTTCACGTCGCAGCTGACGATTTTGAGATTGGAAGTAAAAAGAAATATCTTCTTCAAAGTCTAACGTTTCTATAAAATTGCCTTTTTCATATAATTCATACCCAATATATCCACCCGTATCGCTCACTCTATAGTAAACAGTCCGAGTTTGCAGCAAGTCAGAAAGAGTTTGAGCATCCTTTTTTTGAAGTGGAGTACGGTACGGTACAAAACCAAATTCATAGATCGATGTCCAAGCTTGTTCTCTAAATTGAAATATAATAAAGCCTTGACCTGTAGTTACTATTTCGCGATCGTATACATCTTGCTCCCATCTATTCGTCTGCCTTACTCGAACAAAGGCTGATGCTACAGATTCTATTGGGGATTTAACGAAAACAAAAGTTTGATTTAAATCAATAGATTCAATCCCTCTTTTCTGTTCTAGAGTCATATGTTTGTCTAATTAAAGTAACGAGGTGAAAGTATTAATTTGAATGAATTTAACTAAAGGCATAGAGTAATGATAACACTAAGCCCTATGCCTTTATTGAGGTATAACTAGATAATCTCTAATCTAGTAATTAATCTGGATCTGAATTTGGTGGATTCAAGAAAAGTCTTCCAGGCATTCCAGGACCTATAAATTCTGGAAAAGTAAGGCGGATAAGATATACTTCAGGGTTTCTCAGCGAAGCTTGACCAAGCTGGAGGTTATTGAAACTACCTGGAATTTCACAGCCTATGGAGTGCCAGACACCTACACCTTTGAAGAAAGCTTCTCTTGTTGTCGCAGTACTAATTTGTCTAACATCAGCGGTAGTGAGAAAAATAATTGCTGGTATTCTTCCTGCTACTCCTGCATCACTTCTATTAAGAGCATCGAGGAAACCAAGAATTTGATAGTCGTCGTAACTGGGTGGCAGCAAACCTCCACTTAATGCTTTAACCTCATAGAAAACACTATCTTCATATCTTTCCTCTGGAAAAAGTGGAGGATAAAATAAAAGCGGAAGTACCCCATCCGGTACTACATTCTTTAATTTACCACCCGTCTTATTTTCTCTTTCTGGTGATGCAAATTTGCGCTTGTTTTCTGGAATTGGAGTGCCTGGTCTGATAGTAGTTAGTGCAAAGTTTTGAAAAGCTAATGGAGCCTCTCCCACTGATATACCTTGATTAGCAGCAATTTCATCTAGTCTAGCTTTTGTTAATGCTGTCTGAGAGGCATCAGCACAGAATTGAGCTTGTGCTTTGAAAGTTATGCCATTAATTGCAGTTGCGATACCGATAAATATAGCGAATTTTTGTAAGTAACTCATAGTTGAAGCTCATAGGCTGTTTAGAAGCTATTTCGTAAATAAAATAACGCTATTTTTATAAAAAAACCAGCGAAATTTCACTGAAATTTCGCTGGTTTTTTCTGTTTACAAGCAAATGTTGAAGTAGATTTACTACAAAAGGTAGATAAATTACTGTGCTTATATATAACTAGTAAATTTTACTAGTTTTGCAACTTACGAAAACAACTAAACAATTAAAATAATATAGATGATGCTAAAAATAAGACATTTAATTTCTGCTTTTTCTTTTATTGCCATCTCAACTCTGTCTCTTTTTCAGAATACAGCAATAGCTCAGGATTATCCTGGTTGCTATATAATTAATTCATCGGGAAAAGTAGTTAACCTTGACCCATTATGTAAGAAGCGTAACGAAGAGCAGAGATTAAGGATTGCCATGAAAGCTAACGAACTTTATCAACAAGGGCGCGATCGAGGTAGAAACGGACAATACAAAGAAGCATTTGACGATTTTACTCAAGCCATTAATCTCAATCCTGACTTTGCAGAAGCTTATATTTACCGTAGTCATGCTAGAACTTTAACAGGAGATAAACAGGGGGCAGTGACAGATTTCCAAAAAGCTATAGATATCTACAAAGCTAGAGGAAGAACGGACATAGCTGATATGCTTCTAACACCATTACAGGCGCTAAAAAATGAAATTGAATGGGGTGAGTAAGCTTAAATAAGTTACTTTTTACACTTGAAGAAATTTGTCTATAAGATAATAGGCGTGAGAGTTTAAAAAATCTCATGAAAGCCAACGAACTTTATCAACAAGGTTTTGACAGAGGTAGAAAAGGATTTTATCAAGAAGCATTTGAAGATTTTACTCAAGCCATTAAACTTAATCCAGATTATGCAGAAGCTTATATAGCACGCGCTCATGCTAGAACTGGAATAGAAGATAAACAGGGAGCAGTGGCAGATTTTCAAAAAGCTATAGATATCTACAAAGCTAGAGGAAGAACGGACATAGCCGATCTGCTTCTAACGCCATTACAGGCGCTAAAAAATGAAATTGAATGGGGTGACGAATAATCGCTAAAATTAGCCTAGCTAGAGGTACTGAGAACTGTTTCTGCCATCATATGCAACATTAATCCATATTCCAATCCTTCTACAACTGCCTGATAGGAAGCTTCTAAAATATTGGGAGAAACGCCAACGGTCGTCCAACGCTGATGACCGTTTTTTGATTCTACTAAGACGCGGGTTTTTGCTGCCGTACCGCTGTGTCCGTCTAAAATTCTGACTTTGTAATCGCTCAATTCAAACTGAGCAATTTGAGGATAAAAATTAACTAAAGCTTTTCTCAATGCCCTGTCTAATGCTGCTACAGGACCATTTCCCTCAGCGGCTTCGAGAATATCTTGACCGCTAACAGTTAGTTTAACAGTGGCGAGGGCATTAGTATTCGTTCGCCCTTCAACTAAATCGCAGTGAACTTGAAAACCTTTAATTTCAAAAAAATGCTGTCGCTTACCTAAAGCCTCGCGCATCAGGAGATCGAAACTAGCTTCTGCGGCTTCAAATTGATAGCCTTCACTTTCTAATTCTTTCAGTCTTTGCAGAATTTGTCGAGCTGTCGGATTTTGTTTGTCTAATTCAATTCCAAATGTACGGGCTTTAGCGACAACATTACTAATTCCCGCTTGATCTGAAATTACAATTCGGCGGCGGTTGCCAATTTGTTCTGGTTGGATGTGTTCGTAGGTGAGAGGATTGCGTTCTACAGCCGAGACATGGATACCACCCTTATGGGCAAAAGCAGAACGCCCTACAAAAGGTGCGTGTTCGTCAGGTGCAAGGTTGACAACTTCGCTGACAAAGCGGCTAGCTTCGGTAAGTTGAGGCAATTGTGCGTCAGCAAGGCATTGATAGCCCAGTTTGAGTTGTAAGTTAGGTATTAACGAGCAGAGATTGGCATTACCGCAGCGTTCTCCATAGCCGTTGATCGTACCTTGTACCATTCTCGCCCCTTCCATTACCGCTGCGATCGCATTAGCAACAGCTGTATCGGAATCGTTGTGGGTGTGAATACCTAAAAGGGGTGTGGGGTGTGGGGTGTGGGGTGTGGGGACTTTTTGAATAAATGAAACTACGTCGCGGACAATGGCGCTAACTTCATGCGGGAGAGTCCCGCCGTTAGTGTCGCACAGGACGAGCCATTCTGCCCCAGATGCGATCGCGGCTTCTAAAGTTTTCAAGGCATAATCTCGATTGTGTTTGTAGCCATCAAACCAGTGTTCGGCATCGTAAATGACTCGTCGCCCTTGACTGCGAAGGTAGGCAACTGTATCGCGAATCATCTCTAAATTTTCTTCCAGACTGCATTTTAGCCCTTCTGTAACGTGGAGATCCCAAGACTTGCCAAAGATCGTCACCCAATGAGTACCAGCAGCAAGAATCGCTTGTAATAGCGAATCTTCAGCCGCACTGACATGAGGGCGGCGGGTAGAACAAAAAGCAACGACTTCAGCTTGTTTGAGAGGTTCTTCTTGAAGCTGCCAGAAAAATTGTACGTCTTTAGGGTTTGCCCCAGGCCATCCGCCCTCAATAAATGGAACACCCAATTGGTCTAATTGGCGGGCAATGCGTAATTTATCTTCTAAGGATACAGATAATCCTTCACGCTGCGTACCGTCCCGTAAAGTGGTGTCGTAGATCCAGATTTGGTTTGAGCAAATCTGATTTTGGTTGGAGGCAAGGGGTAATGCTTCGGTCATAGGGGAAGAACAAACACGAGAGAGCTTGAACTCTAGAAAGCGATATTCTGATTTTAGATAGAACTCGATGACAAAGTAGCTAGCTAACTATGGCAAAGGTAGTCGCTCAAGGTAAAACAATTGAATGCAATAAAGGTGCTAACTTACGACAAGTCTTGCTTAAGCATGACATTGACTTGTACAACGGCGGAGCTAAAGTCATTAATTGTCACGGTATTGGCAGTTGCGGTACTTGTGCGGTGTTAGTCGAAGGCGAAGTTTCCGAACCAAATTGGCAGGACAAAACCCGTCGCTCCCTTCCTCCCCATTCTCCCACGTGCAACCTCAGGTTAGCTTGTCAAACGAAAGTTTTAGGTGATGTAAAGGTAACAAAATTTGCCGGCTTTTGGGGACAAGGTATGGAAGTCGTGTGGACTCCGGAATTCGGAACTCGAAAGTCGGAATTATAGAAAGTACAAGCAGAACTTTGTTTTTCCGGTCGATGTGTCGTGCAGCGAACTACTATGACAATAGGGCTAACATTCACAGCTGCTGAATTTTCCTCTGATTCAAGTGCTAGGATGAGCGAATATAGCTAGGGGTGTTTGGGGAACCAGGCTGAGATAGTCCCTTAGAACCTGAGACTGGGTAATACCAGCGGAGGGAAGCTGTTTATGGAAAGAACTCAATATGCATACAGAATGGCTCGCCAAGCATCGCGGGTAAGAACGATCGCTCATTCTTAAGCAAAGTCGCGCATTCGTAAATAACAAATGACACATGACAAATGACAAATGACATTTTAATTATTGGTGGCGGGGTCGTTGGTTTAGCGATCGCTGTTGAGTTAAAGTTACGTGGTGCATCTGTCACTTTACTTTGCCGCGATTTTCATGCGGCGGCAAGTCATGCAGCGGCGGGAATGCTAGCGCCTCAAGCCGAACAAATTCCTCCAGGGGCAATGTTAGACTTGTGCTTGCGATCGCGATCGCTCTATCCCGAATGGACGCGCAAGCTAGAAGAAATTAGCGGTAAGCCAACGGGATATTGGGCTTGCGGTATTCTTGCACCTGTTTATGAAGAGGCGAGAGGCGATAGGCAAGAGGTAAGAGGCAAAGAAGCAGACGAGAAGTTACCAACTACCAACTACCAATTACCAGCTTACTATCTCGATAAAGAAGCAATTCACCTCTACCAACCAGGACTAAGTGAAGAAGTTGAGGGCGGTTGGTGGTATCCCGAAGATGCACAAGTCGATAATCGTGCTTTGACCTTAGCTTTATGGTCGGCAGCAGAATCTTTAGGAGTAGATTTGCACGATGGGATTGCCGTTGAAGGTATCTTACAGCATCAGGGGCGGGTCATTGGCGTACAAACTTCGAGTGGCAACTTCCCAGCCGATCGCTATATTCTGGCGTCTGGCGCTTGGTCGCCGGAATTGTTACCCTTACCCGTGCGTCCGAAAAAAGGACAAATGTTATCGGTACAATTACCAGACAGCGATCGCGGTGATGCAATCCAACGAGTTTTATATGGTCCAGATGTTTACATCGTACCGCGCCGCGAACGCCGCATTGTTATTGGTGCTACCAGCGAAGATGTAGGGTTTACCCCTTACAACACTCCGGCTGGAATCCAAACATTACTGCAACGAGCTATTCGCATCTATCCCCAATTGCAAGACTATCCGATTCGCGAATTTTGGTGGGGTTTTCGTCCTGCAACTCCTGATGAACTACCCATTTTAGGAAATAGCCCTTGCTCGAATCTTACCCTAGCTACCGGTCACTACCGCAACGGCATTCTCCTCGCCCCCATCACTGCTCAACTAATTGCTGACTTGGTTTGGGAACAAAAATCGGAGCCTTTGCTAGAGAGTTTTAGTTATTTACGATTTTTGGGAGTCGGGAGTCGGGAGTTGGGAAGCAGCGGGCGCGGAGGTGTCCTCCGCGACATTAGCTGCGTAGTCGGGAAACAGAGCAGGGGGGACTCGGGGTCTCCACGACCGGAGGGAGTAATAACAGTCAACAATCAACAGTCAACCAACAATTACCAATTACCAATTACCAACCCTTTACAAATGCAAACCTTAGATCTTCCTCAAACCCAATCTCTCGATCGCCCTTTGGTTATTGCCGATCGCACTTTTTCTTCCCGCTTAATGACTGGTACTGGTAAGTATCGCAACGTAGAAGAAATGCAACAAAGCGTGGTTGCTAGCGGTTGTCAAATTGTGACCGTTGCTGTGCGGCGAGTGCAAACTAAAGCACCCGGACATGAAAATTTAGCCGAGGCGTTGGATTGGACAAAGCTGTGGATGTTACCCAATACTGCTGGTTGTCAGACGGCGGAAGAAGCAATTCGCGTTGCTCGTTTGGGGCGCGAGATGGCGAAGGTTTTAGGACAAGAAGATAACAATTTTGTCAAGTTAGAAGTGATTCCCGATCCAAAATATCTGTTACCCGATCCGATCGGGACTTTACAAGCAGCCGAACAATTGGTGAAGGAAGGTTTCGCTGTATTACCTTACATCAATGCCGATCCAATACTGGCGAAACGGTTGGAGGAGGCTGGCTGCGTGACTGTGATGCCTTTGGCTTCTCCGATTGGTTCAGGACAAGGATTGAAAACAACGGCAAATATTCAAATCATCATTGAAAATGCTGGCGTACCAGTGGTGGTTGATGCGGGAATTGGCACGCCTAGCGAAGCCGCGCAAGCGATGGAGTTGGGAGCAGATGCTTTACTGATTAACACGGCGATCGCCCAAGCCAAGAATCCTGCTGCGATGGCACGCGGCATGAAACTAGCAACCGAAGCCGGACGACTTGCCTACCTCGCCGGACGCATACCGATTAAAGATTACGCGATCGCGAGTTCTCCCCTTAGCGGGACTGTAACCAGCTAAAGACAGAAAGGAGAAACTAAAAGTCGCAAGTTCAAAAATCACTACTCACTCTCCTCTATGTAAATTTTCTTAACTAAAGTAGGAGAGTATTTCTACCATTTTTTGTTAAAGTTAAGCAAAGCAAAAGTAGAAAGGACTTGATTCATGCCCTATACCACCGAAGAAGGCGGTCGTTTAAATAACTTTGCTGCAGAGCCGAAGGTTTACATGGCAGAACCACCGAGCAACGCTCAGAAGCGTAACTATATCATTGGTGGTGTTGCTGGTGCTGTTTTGGTTGCAGCGCTAGTATTTGTTGCTGTAGCTGTCTCTAGCGCCAGTTAATGCTGAGAGTTTTTTGACAATTCAACCGCTGATTTTCGCCAAATGCCCTACCTAGCGATTGCACCTACCATGTGAGGTGAGAAAGCTAAGAAACAAGGAAGTGTTTGGGCGAAATTTTTGTTTTAGAGTTACTTAAAATACTGAGGCGCGATCGCTGCTCTTTTACCACTAATTAGCAAACAAACGCTAGCAATGTGAATCTGAGGATGGGAACTTTTTGTCGTACCAAGCGATTCACTATCCTTGTCGAGAGTAAGAAATTTAACTAAATTTCTGCTCTCGACATTATCATTATGTAACTCTGCTGCAAATATCAGTATCTATCTGCGGCATGATTAAGTCGCCAGCAGTCCTGTTACCAAGTCCAATCTTTTTTGCGACAATACAATTCTCCCCCTGTGTTCGTACTCCAAGGATAGAAAATGTCGGACAACCTCAGAAGTCAAGTTGTTACCCAAGGCGTGCAGCGATCGCCTAACCGTGCTATGTTACGGGCTGTCGGTTTTGGCGATGCAGATTTTACTAAACCCATCGTCGGTATTTCCAACAGTTACAGTACCATCACTCCCTGCAATATGGGAATTAACGATCTTGCCAAACGTGCCGAAGCAGGAGTGCGTAACTCTGGGGGAATGCCGCAAATGTTCGGTACGATTACCATCAGCGATGGCATTTCAATGGGAACGGAAGGGATGAAATATTCCCTCGTATCGCGGGAAGTGATTGCTGATTCAATCGAAACCGTCTGTAACGGACAGAGTATGGATGGAGTCTTGGCGATCGGCGGTTGTGATAAGAATATGCCAGGGGCAATGATCGCTATGGCGCGGATGAATATCCCGGCAATATTTGTCTATGGTGGCACGATTAAGCCAGGACACTACAACGGCAAAGATTTAACAGTCGTCAGTGTCTTTGAAGCTGTAGGACAATATAGCGCTGGCAAAATTGACGAAACAGAATTAATCGAAGTCGAACGCCGCGCTTGTCCTGGGGCTGGTTCCTGCGGTGGAATGTACACGGCAAACACGATGTCTTCTGCTTTTGAAGCGATGGGAATGAGCTTGCCCTATTCTTCCACTATGGCAGCCGAGGATACAGAAAAAGCCGAAAGTACAGAAAAATCAGCTTTTGTTTTAGTTGAAGCGATTCGCCAGCAACTTCTACCGCGTCAAATTTTAACTCGTCAGGCATTTGAAAATGCGATCGCGGTCATTATGGCTGTGGGTGGTTCTACTAATTCTGTTCTACACCTACTAGCGATCGCCCGTGCAATAGGAGTGGAACTAACTCTGGATGACTTTGAAACCATCCGCGCCCGCATTCCGGTAATTTGCGACCTCAAACCGAGTGGCAAATATGTTGCAACAGACTTGCACAAAGTTGGCGGAATACCCCAAGTGATGAAAATGTTGCTCGTACACGGTTTATTACATGGCGATGCGCTGACGATTACCGGACAAACCATTGCTGAAGTTTTAGCCGATATCCCCGATACTCCATCTGCTAACCAAGATGTAATTCGTCCTTGGGAAAATCCCCTTTATGCCGAAGGACATTTAGCTATCCTAAAAGGAAATCTAGCTACAGAAGGTTCGGTGGCGAAAATTACGGGGGTGAAGACGCCAAAAATTTCGGGTCCAGCAAGGGTATTTGAATCAGAGGAAGCCTGTCTAGCGGCAATTTTGGCAAATCAAATCCAAGCCGGAGATATCATCGTCATTCGCTACGAAGGACCCAAAGGAGGACCTGGGATGCGAGAAATGCTAGCTCCGACTTCAGCCATTATCGGCGCTGGCTTGGGAGACTCGGTAGGCTTGATCACTGACGGGCGCTTTTCCGGCGGGACATACGGTATGGTCGTCGGTCACGTCGCCCCAGAAGCGGCTGTAGGAGGCGCGATCGCCTTGGTACGAGAAGGGGATACGATTACAATCGACGCTCGTGCCCGTGCCTTACACCTACACGTATCGGATGAAGAATTAGCTCAACGTCGCGCTAATTGGCAACCCCGCCCGCCACGATATACTACAGGCGTGTTAGCAAAATATGCCAAGTTAGTATCTTCCAGCAGTCTCGGTGCTGTGACGGATATGGGTCTGGGTGGAGATTGAATTGGATTCGCAGCTCTATAGCACTTTGCTAAGAGAGCTGCTGCGTTTTGTAGAGCAGGTGGCAGCAGTTCTCATCAGATTGGTTTCTCGGCTCGCTGCAACTTGCCAATACCGTTGCAGAAATGCTGACAGCCGCTTGGAGGAGAACGTATTTCATGGTCTTACCGATATACCGTCGTAAGGACCTACATCGGGAATGTTAATCGAAACACTCTTTGTCCCAGCTGGCGGTGCAGGAAACTTAAACCACGCCACCTTAGACTTTTCGACGCTGGAAAAATTTCCCAAATCCACGATTGTTTTGTCCCTCTTTCCCAACGGCGATGCCAAGTATTGACCTGATTCATCTTTAAGCACGCCATAGCGTTTTGCTGTCGCATCATCAATATAGCTAACTTGCTGAATCGACATCTCGACATTGCGGGTGTATGCGCTGGTGGGGTTGCGATAGAGCAGTTCGACAGTGAGAATTTTTCCAGTGATGCCAGCACGCACGAGGTCAACTTCTAACCCCCCTGGTCCCGATCTCGTCTGGATCGGTTTAGGCTTCGAGTCCTTACTAAGGGTTATTAACAATGATTTAGCTGAGGCTGAAGTTATACTGGCAAGTCGGACACCTGTAGAATTTTCTGGCTCTTGAGAAGCCAAAACACTCGGCTGAGTTCCTCGTGCGTTTAAAGTATCTATTTGACACCCACAAATACTAGTAGAGAATAATAGGCAAAAGACTGAAATAACTTTGCATGTTTTCATAGTAATATTTCCGTTGCCTTAGATATCAATACAACCTACACTGATTCAAGCCATCCAACCGCCGTGTTTAGCGGCGACCAGAAAATTATAAATGAAGCGAGAAAACTTTTACACGTCCGCTATCTACGTACAAATCCTATTCGAGTAACACTAGAAACATCGACAAGCTTCGATTGCCACTATCAAGCAATAAGTTCCATGCAGAAATCCGTTCTTGTCAACTGGACGTCAATTCAACAGCGCCTCACCCCGTATTTATTTTTACTGCCAGCGCTGCTCGTTCTGGGGTTAACAGTCTTTTATCCTGCCCTGCAAGCATTTTACTTGAGCTTTACTCGTTACGAATACGATTTAACCCAAGCACCTGAATGGGTTGGCTTCGCTAACTTTCAACGTTTATGGGAGGATAAAGTCTTTTGGCAAACTTTGGGAAATACAATATTGTACTTAGCGATCGCCGTGCCAATTTTGGTGGCTGTTCCTCTTATCTTGGCAATTTTAGTCAATCAGAAACTACATGGAATGCACTGGTTTCGCGCCGCTTACTACACGCCAGTGATAATTTCTATGGTTGTAGCAGGGATTGCTTGGCGGTGGTTGTATGCTCAGAATGGATTGCTAAATCAATTACTAAAACAAACTGGGATTTTAACTAGCGGTATACCCTGGTTGACTAGTCCCAAATTTGCCCTTTTTAGCGTTATCGCGGTGACGGTGTGGAAAGGATTGGGATACTACATGGTCATTTACTTAGCTGGGCTACAGTCGATTCCAGGAGAATTATACGAAGCCGCTGCGATCGACGGTTCCGATGGCGTGGGAAAACACTGGGATGTCACAGTGCCATTAATGCGACCTTACCTAATGCTGGTAGGTGTGATTTCTGCCATTTCCGCCACTAAGGTATTTGAAGAAATCTACATCATGACCAAAGGCGGACCTCGCAACAGTTCTAAAACTATTGTTTATTACCTCTACGAGCAAGCTTTTGGCAGTAGTTTAGATATTAGCTATGCCTGCACGATTGGCTTAGTAATGTTTTTAATCATCTTGGTTCTATCGATCTTGAATTTGAAGCTTTCACCCAAGAATTAGTAAACCAAGGCTGATAGTAACGCTTCGGGTTACTATCAGCCTTATTTTTAAAACTGCACTTCATACTCAACCACAGCCTGCGTATTGTCGGCAAAGTCTGTTGCAGCGCGGACGCGGGTGTTGCCACTCAAGCGGTAGCTCAAACCGAATTGTGCTGGTTGTTGTGCGGTTAAGAATGCTAAGACAGAAACGTAGGCATTGCGCGAAATGTCAATACCAGCTTCAGCCGCTAAACCAAGAGTAGAAGAACGCGATCGCTCCTCATTAGAAATAGAAGTGGGAAACAAACGCAGTTCCGATAAACCAATGGTATTACCAATATCGGTAAACGTACTCTGATACGTACTCAACAAAGCCGTACCCGCAATATTAGCTAGTCCTGCTGCAGTATCAGCCTGTCCTAAAGTTTGCACGAAACCACCACCAATCAAAGCTACAATTTCTGACTGATTGCGGTTAGGAGTACTAGTCAATTCCAAATTATCAAACAATTGGCTAGCAGGTCCTTCAACAGCCGCCTGCACGCGAACGGTTTGTACGGAACCGATATCGCTAGATAAAGTATTGTCAGCAATCTCGCTGCTAATTGCCGAATTAGGAATCCGCGCTCGCCTCACTTCTGGCACTGATGCAATCAATCGGACATCAAGTATGGGGTCTAGTCCTTGTTTCGGCGTAAAGGTAGCTGTATGGTCGTAACCCCGATCCAACTGAAACTGAGTTGTAAATAAATTTACGCTACCGCGTTCTAAGTTGATAGTTCCACTAGGACGCAAATCGCCCAGCATACCATTCACAACTAGAGTTCCAGCCGCTTGAAAATCGAGAATCGGTGGTAGCGTCACGGAAACGCGATCGCCCAACGTCAGTCGCAAATCGCTCAGCTCTACTGGTGCTTCACTAGCTTCCTGGGCTCCTTGGGCTCCCTGGGCTCCCTGGGCTTTCTTCTGTCCCCCTTGTCCTCCCTGCATTCCAGGTGTAGCAGGAGCATTGGCGGTGGGCAGAAAAACTTGACCGTTCGCCAGCAAAACATCGCCACCAATTACAGGATTGAGTGCGGAACCAGTTACAGTGACTTTACCGTTAACGCCACCTTGATACAGATTAGGTAAATTCAGCTCCAAGCGATCTAAAGAAACAATCAGAGGATTGGCAGCATCTGGATCGCTAGCAGACAGGTTCTCAAAAATGGGAATTACGCCTTGGGCAACCACCTGACCCCTGGAAAAATCGCCTTGAATTCCCTGAACGAGAATGCGATCTGCATTAAACAGCGCCGTACCATTGACATTCGTTAATGGATCTGCTAAAGCCGCAGCAGTAATAGTGGCATTCTTAACTTGGGCAATTCCTTTCGCTTCTGGCTGCTTGAGAGTACCACGTACCTGCAATTGAACTTCTCCTTCACCGCCTTTCCATGCTACTTGGTCAGTTAAAACATTGAGCAAGGCTAGACCTTGATTTTGAACGCTAACATCTAAACGAATTTGGTCGCTATCTGGCTCCACAGAGGCAAAAGGTAATTGTAAGGGAATACTACCAGTCGCTATCAGTGGCTCAGGTCCAGCAATCAGAATGTTGCTACCGAAACCGAGGCGGGCATTAGCATAACTGAAACTTGCTGAAGCGGACTCTACTGGGTTTTCATTGATCGTGCCTTGGCTGAGTTGAAATTCTCCTACTGCTTGGGGGTTCTCGATACTACCTGCGATGGTTGCCGTACCGTTTACATTACCTGTCACGGCAACTGGCAGTTCGACAAAATCATTGAGTAAACTGAGCGGAAAACCCCTGACTCGTAACTGACCGGATTGCTGTTCGCTGCTAAAACGACCGGTCAAGGCTACAACAGTATTTGCGTCCAATCTAACTCGCACGGGAAGCAGGGTCAGCACTCCTTCACTGAAGCTACCAGCAGCAACGAGACGGTCTGCGGTATATTTACCCCACTGCCAATTATTTCCTCTCAACTTGAAGTCAGCAGCAATGCCCTGTTGGGGAGAACCACTAGCAGTAATTTCGCCGCCAAAAGTCCCTTGAAGTTCGGCTAAAGCCGGAACTGGAAAAGCATCTTCACGTTGCTGGCGTTGCTGTTGGAGTAAGACTAAAACTTCCGAATAACGACGTAATTGAGTCAATAGAGATCTATTTGGGGCGCCGACTTGTAAAATTCCCAGATCTGCGGCTGTAGCGTAATCGGGAGGCTGAAAACCGCGCTGTAGGTCTTCAAAGTCATAAATTTGCAAGGCACTCAGGATATCTTGAATGTTGCCTTGGGCGATTTTAGCCGTGCCTTGAAATTGGGGACCTTTAGCAGTTTGGTTGAAGCTACCTGTTAATGCGTAGCGACTTTGACCTTTGACAAATTCACCGTTGGTCAGCGTCCCGCCACCGTTTCCATAACGAAATTGTGCTGCTAAGCGATCGCCTTGTAACCTACCTATACCAGGTTGAGCTACAGCCACATCTCCTTGGGCAGCTAGAGTGTCGGGATTGACTGTCAAATCTGCTGATAAAATCCCGCTGACCGGACCCGTTAGATAAGGGTTAGCCGGTGCAGACAAATTCAGCACCCGTAAAGGAAAATTCTCGACATTGACCGATAAATTCTCGCCCTGAGTTCTACCAGTAGCGATCGCCTCATCCAATCTCACCGTAAAATTATTGGGGCGATAGTTGGGGTCAAGACTAACAGCAATGCGATCGTTTTGATTTCCCGCTAAATCTAAATTCAATCCCCTGCTTGGCTGCAACCGTAAATCTCCAGCCAATAGCGGGTCGAAAGCTACGTTGTTGACGGCAAAGTTTTGCAGCCGCACGTTACCCACTACATTTGGTACTGGTAAGTTGCCTGTAATTTGCCCGTTAAAACTAACTCTACCTGCGACGCTACTATTCGGTGGCAATTGTACGGGAGCGTTTTTGAGATCGTAGTCCCGCACTTTGACGTTAAAATTTAACCCAGTTATCGAGGCAACATTTTGCGGATCGACATTAACTCTGCCGTTTGCTTGAATATTTCTAGACGCGATCTGTGGAATATTTAAAGTCTTGCCATTCCAATTTAAGGAAGCAGTCAGGGGTTGACCGATTAACTCTTCCGACAAGCGGACTTTTCCTGCTGCTGTAATTCCTGCCGGACTAAACTCACTTACCGTCCCCGCTAAGTTAGCATCACCCGTCAATAAACCTCGCAGCTGCGGATTAAATCGATTTAACTGGATGCCATTGGTGTTAACTGCTGCTTGCCAGCGACCGTTATTGAGTTGAATATTCTGAGCGTTAATCGTACCACCGGCAACATTTAACCTCCCCGTACCGCTGCCCCGTAAAGTTTCTGGGGTAAAAGCAGTCGTACTACCCGATAGATTCAGCCTTCCGGTCAAATTTCCGGCAAACTGAGGTGGTACGGGGGCGAGACGCTGTAGTTGTAATCCTGTTGCTTGCAGTTGAGTTTGCCAGCGTCCGGCGGCTACCCGGATACTGGGAACGTTAATCGTACCCCCACCAATACCCATTAACTGACCCGCACCTGTAGCAGTGAGTTGTTGCGGTTTAGCTGGGTCGAGCGTACCTGCCAGATTAAACGTACCATTCACCGGATTTTGCAAGCTGGGCGGGACTTGGGTTAACTGTCCCAATCTCACGCCAGACGCTTTAATTGCGGCTTTCCAGCGCTGGTTGACCAACTCCCCAGCTGCCGAGACATCGCCCCCAGCCACGCGAAAAATTGTATCGCGGAGGAAGAGGTTGTTGGCATTATAAATAATCAGCTGTCCTTTACCTGGATATGTCGCTTGGGGTGCTTGCCAATTGACGACTGTACGGGGTTTTTCTGGCGTCCCTGTAACTTGGGCTTGGGCGGTGACGATGCCAATTTTTGCAGCTTGGTTAGTGACGCCATAGGCTTTGGCGATCGCATCTCCTGGGATATTATTAGCAATAAAGTTAAAATTTAACCCTGCTGTCTGTTCTGGTTGGAGGGCTAATTTCAGCGTCCCGTTACCCGTCACCTTACCCCCAGCAGCAGGGGTAGCTACTATATTGGGAAAATTCAACGTCCCTGCTGCTACATCAAGAGTAAAATTCGTGCTAGTCCGACTGAGATTTAACCGATCTAACCGAACTGGTTTGATGTTAACTACATCTCCGGTGAGGATGGGTGTTTCTAACCCTCCCGTGAGTTTGACTTGCGATCGAAAAACACCGTCAACGGGTACGGGCACTTGTAATTTTAGGCTGGAAATGGCTGCGGCTGCGCTGACGGCATCGACATAAGCCGAGAGATTAAAGCCTTTTTCTATGTCAAGGGAACCCTTAGCCACAGCCGGAATTTTGCCATAGCTACTGGCAACGTTATCCAGGTAAATTTCCGTACCTTTAAACTGCAACCTTCCCTGCGAATTATTGAAGGCTTGTGGTAATTCGTTAACTTGAGCCGTAACCTTGTTGAGGTCGGCAGTACCGTACAAGCCCAAAAGTTTTTCAGGAGTGAGTTCGGCTTTAAAATCGCTATTAACTCTTCCACCTTGAATGACTAACGGTAATTCAATTAACCGCGTCAGATCGGAAGCTAAAAACTCTTGCGTATTAATATTTATACTGGCTCGTCCCGAATCGGCACGAAAATCTCCATTTAGTTTTAGCTCTCCCCCTGTCTGTGGTTTTCCAGCTAAATTAAAATCAATCAGATTGTAGTTCTCGCGAAAAGTCGCTTCTCCATTAACTTGGTTGAGGGTAACAGTATTGCGCGGTGTAGAACGAGTCAGTTGTTGAACGTTAGATACTAATACCGCTTGGGCATTTCGCCAACCTAGACGATTGAGGGCAATTTGAATTGGACCTCCCTCACCACCCGTAGCAATGTCGGTATTTACCCAGCGTCCTTGGGTATCTTGTTGTACGTATGCTTTTGGGTTAACAAGGGTGACATCTAAGGGCAAAGTGCGAGTCAAAAGCACTGATAAGGGGTTGAAATTCACCTCTACTGCTTCAATTGATGCCGTATCTGGATCGGTAGGAGTAGCTGGTACAGAAGTAGCACCCAAGCGTAACCCAGTTAAACCGAACCGTTCGACACGCCCGACTTTAATCGGTCGTTTTAGGGTTTGGGAGAGATTTTTTTCTACCAGTGGCGATAGCTGCTCGTAAATAAATCGATTTATCCACCACGCACCCGCTGCCACCCCTACCAGTATTGGTACGCCAATAGCAATAGTAGTTCGACTAAATAAGATATTCTTGAGACGGTTGGGTCGGGGAGATTTTTGAGAATCTTCAGTTTCCGGCTCAGTGAAATTAGACATAACCCCTCATGGCTGATCTGAACGGCTGGAGCTAGTGGCAAAAACCCACACCTAGGAGCAGCGCCAACTTTAAGGATAATTCAAGAATTCAAATGTGAAATTATCGTTACGAGATTGTTAACATCTATTTGCACAAAATAACCAAAAATATTACCCGTTCATCAACAAAACTGTGTCTACAAAAAGGTATAAAAAAAAGGGCTACGGGTTAGAAGTTAGGATCTAGGGAAAGAAAAGGGAGACAAGTGATACAAGTTATACAAGGAAGAGAGCGAGATTTCACTACACCCCACACCCCGTTAACTGATAACTGATAACTGATTAAGATTATGGTTAACAAGAAAGAAAAGGATAATTATCAGTGAATTGGAACGGAGGGAGTTATGATCGCACCCATGCGCGTATTCGTATTACTATTCAATGCCCGTACGGAAAACGAGGGCATTCATACTATTCAAACAGGCGATCGCAATAAGGTGCTGATGTTTGAGTCAGAAGATGATGCGGCACGTTTTGCCTTGATGTTAGAAGCACAAGATTTTCCCGCCCCCACGGTGGAAGCAATGGATGCAGAGGAAATTAAGGATTTTTGCGACAGTGCTGGCTATGACTGGGAAGTGGTTCCAGAAGGCGCGCTCGCACTTCCACCAGAAATTAACATAGAGCAAACTGACTGGCAAGCAGATGAAGAGGGGGCAAAGCCAACAGCCGAAAAGTCTGACTCGGAAATCTCCGATAGCGAGTTAGACAGCATCCGGCGGAGACTAGAAGGGTTATTATAAGGGGCTAGAGGCAGGGGAAGAATTGGCAATTCACAATTCACAATTCACAATTAACTCTCCACTCCTCACTCCCTACTCCCCACTCCCTACT
>ERZ1066120.281-NODE-281-length-51311-cov-46.118620_pt1 | contig 51311 bp, 47 predicted proteins | sample MGYA00382767_ERZ1066120 | MGnify/ENA primary metagenome ERZ1066120 (study PRJEB33369, sample SAMEA5778350) | biofilm metagenome | biome: Industrial cooling water; feature: Water cooling tower basin; material: Biofilm | place: United Arab Emirates | collected...
TTACATCAAGTAAACGTTCTGTATTGTCACCAACAACAGTTTGATAGTAATGAGGAATACCTAATTTTGCTAATTCCTGGGCAAGGTATTGAGAATTACTATTAAGAATATCACCTAGCAATAGCTCAGTACCAACACAAATAATTTCTGCGCTCATTAGATTAAGTTAGGGGGGTCAGAATTAAGAATTCAGGAGGTAGGAGGTAGGAGGTAGGAGGTAGGAGGTAGGAGGTAGGAGGTAGGAGGTAGGAGGTAGGAGTTAGGAGTTAGGAGGTAGGAGTAGAGACCGAATTAATCCCTTTGGGAAATCCTCCGGATAAAGCGTCTGTACGAATTAGGAGTTAGAAGTTATAAATTTGCATTCATCATAATATTACCAGTTTAAAAATCTTCCTATAATTATTGGCTCCTACGTCCTACCTCCTACGTCCTACCTCCTACCTCCTACGTCCTACCTCCTGAATTCTGAATTCTGAATTCTGAATTCTGAATCCTGAATTCTGAATCCTACCTGCTAACTCCTAACTTTTGATCTTCTCCAGACTTTCCAAGAAGTATAACTGAGTAAAGATGTCGCAGCACAGGCAAAAATGGCGCCACTAGGAATTCCAACAATTGCCATCGCCAAACTACCCATCCACAATGTTAAGGAGTAAATAAATAAAACTGCCCAGCGATGAGATAATCCAGCATTGAGCAAGCGGTGATGTAAATGACGTTTATCGGCACTGAAAGGTGATTTACCTTGACGTAAACGCAAAAGAATTACAGCCGACATATCAAAAATGGGTACTGCTAAAATTACATATGGCAGTAATACCGCAGTCACAGCAGGAATTTTTACTAGACCAATAATACTAACGGCAGCAAGGGTAAAGCCCATAAAATATGAGCCACCGTCACCCATAAAAATTTGAGCCGGGTTAAAATTATATCGTAAAAATCCTAATGAAGCTCCTGCAAGTGCGGCAGCAATTAATGCAGCAGCAGGTTGCTTCATATATAACGAAACGACAAGTAGTACAACAGCAGCAATTCCCGATACACCTGCTGCTAATCCATCTAATCCGTCAATCCAGTTAATCGCGTTTACCATTCCAGCCAGCCAAATCACCGTGATTGGTAAACTTAACCACCCAAGATGAACAATACCAAACATTGGAATCGTAACAAAATCTATACTTACACCAGCTTTCCAAACACAGGAAGCTACAATTATTTGTAATAGTAAACGTATAAATGGTGACAAGTTTAATAAGTCATCTGCAAACCCAATTGAGAAAAAGCCGATTCCTCCTAAAATTACACCAATAACTTGCCATTCTTTGTCTGGAGGCAAATTTCCAAATCCACCTAACCACCACACAAGAATTAATGAAAGCATGGCGCCAGCGAAAATGCTCACACCTCCAAGACGAACCATTGGACGTTGATGGACTTTTCTTTCTCCAGGCTTATCAAGTTTTCCGCTTTTGATACCAATATTTCTAACATCTGGTGTAGTCCAGAGAACGACTACTGCGGCAACAAGAAAAGCAATCAGATGATATATCTGGGCAAGCATTAGTATATTTAACTAGTAATGTATACAACAGTTTTCAATTGAATTTTATTTCAGATACACTCTCAACTTTATATATATACTAAGCTTTAAATGCCAATCAGTATAGTGTTTTTAATCTACGTAATCTTAATTTAAATATAATATTGGGGTTAATATTTAGAACGGGCATCCTTGCCCGTTCCACAAGTGTTTTTTATACCAAAGCTGGTACAGGTGTTTGGATATGAGGATATAGTGGGAAGCGCTCGCATAAAGTTGCTACTCGGCGCCGACAATCATCAGCTACACTATTAGACTCAGGGTTAGTCAAGCAGTCAGCAATAATATTGGCTATTTCAATAAATTCTGCTGCTCCCATTCCCCGTGTCGTCATTGCTGGTGAACCTAGTCGTAAACCACTAGTTACAAATGGTGACTCTGGGTCAAATGGCACTGTATTTTTGTTAGCAGTAATATTTACTTTACTAACAAGTTGATCTGCCTGTTTTCCTGTCATTCCAACGCTACGCAAATCTACTAACATTAAGTGATTATCTGTGCCATTGGAGACAATTTTTAAACCACGCTGTTGCAATTGGTTAGCCATTGCACGGGCGTTTTCGATAACTTGGGCAGAATAAGCTTTAAATTCAGGTTTGAGTGCTTCGCCAAAGGCAACAGCTTTACCCGCAATTACATGTTCTAATGGACCGCCTTGGGTACCTGGAAAAACTGATTTGTCGAGTTTTTTACCTAGTTCTGCGTCACGGGTCATAATTAAACCACCACGAGGCCCGCGTAAGGTTTTGTGAGTTGTTGTTGTGACAACATCACAATAAGGGATAGGGTTAGGGTGGTGTCCAGTTGCTACTAATCCAGCGATATGAGCAATATCTGCTAGCAAGTAGGCGCCAACTTCATCCGCAATGCTACGGAATTTTTCAAAGTCAATAATTCGTGGATATGCTGAATAACCGCAAATGATGAGCTTAGGACGCTCCCTTAGCGCCTGCTCACGGATAGCGTCGTAGTTCAACTGTTCGGTTTGTTGGTCTACACCATAATGGGAAACTTCAAACCATTTACCTGAGACGTTTACTGGTGAACCATGAGTTAGGTGTCCACCATGTGACAAATCCATCCCCATGATTTTGTCACCAGGAGATAGTAGAGTTAGAAAAACAGCAAAGTTAGCTTGGGCGCCTGAGTGAGGTTGAACGTTAGCATGTGCGGCGCCGAATAATTCTTTAACGCGGTCAATAGCTAACTGTTCAATTTTATCCACATATTCACAGCCACCGTAGTAGCGTTTGCCGGGTAAACCTTCAGCGTATTTGTTCGTTAGTACCGAACCTTGAGCAGCAAGTACCGCAGCAGAAGTAAAGTTCTCACTCGCGATTAACTCTAAGTGGTCACGTTGACGTTGCAGTTCGTCACCTATTAACTCCGCAACCGCTGGGTCAGAAGTTGCCAAAAAATCAGAATTTGTCTTAGTCATAGTCTTTAAGTTGAGCATGTAGCTATTTTAATCCGACTCCCTACTATAAATCGTAGGGATTCGAGCCTTCTACAATTGCGTTAACCATGATAACCTTCTTTTGCGACTCTAGGTGTGAAATCAAGTTGTAAAGTATTGATGTGTTTAATTAATTTCTGTATTAGTTATGACAAAAACGCTGGATTTCCAATATATCTAACTTAAAATATTATTAAGAATAATTTTTATTATTAAAGCATTACAAATAATAACCTATGTGTTATAAAGAATACTACTAATTCTAACTGGGTAAGAATTAGGAATGTTTTTTAAAAAATTTATCATCACAAAGAAATAAAGAAACCGGGTTTCTACCCAAAATCTTTATTTTTATTACAAGGTATCGGTAAAGAAACCCGGTTTCTAAGATATTTCAAAATAGGGGAATGGCATGTTAGCAGCGATTTTAACAGAAAACCAAATTTTGGCGCCGTCTAAAGTTTGTCAGTCATGTATGCTGGCAGATGCAAGTGGTCAACCGCGTTGGCGCGAAGGACAACTGTACTGTGGTCGGGCTATTGATAAAATTACAGCAGAGCAGCCCGAACAGTATCAGTGTGCGATGGGGTTTCGCGTTGTTAAAGTTGATTAAAGTATTCTTGATTACTCTGTTAGTGTTCGTTTAGAAACTGTTTTTGGTTTTCGAGTCACTTCATTTTCACTAACGGTATAAAATATAGGCTCGTATCTTGGCTGAATCACAACTGGTTGGACTATTGGTTGAACGCTGTTATCAATAACTGCTTGAACAGCTGGGCTTGTGGCTGGCTCTGTAATTGCGTAAAATAAGTTCTCGTATTGATTCAAGGCGTTATCAAACGAGTAGTTTTCTACTGCGTACTTTCGACTGTTGTAGCCAAGTGAGTTAACAAGTTCTGGCGCCGAATATAATTGCAAAATAGAGTTGGCTAATGCGTCGGGGTCTTCTGGAGGAACGACAATACCACCACCACTACTAGATATTGCCTTTGCCGCTGTGCCTGTATCGGGTACTGATGCTATAATGGCACGTCCACTTGCTAGCGCTACCTGAATTTTAGACGGCATATTGAACGAAATAACATTTTTCTTTTGTACCACCAAGCTTACATCTGCGGCAGCTAACATTGTTGGTAACTTTTCACGTTTTTGAAATGGTAACAATATCACATTGTCGGCGCCGTACTTGTCGCATTCAAGTTGCAAACGCTGTAAACCTTTAGCTTCTCCAACAATTACTACAACAATATCACGGATGTGGCGCACCTGACTTGCGGCTTTGACGACAGTCTCTAAACCTTGAGTTAAAGCAATATTTCCTGAGTACATCACCACAAACTTTCCGTTAAGGTTGTGGGTATGACGAAATTCATTATCTTCTTTAGACAAGGAACGAATAAAATTTACATCTACCCAATTGGGTATTTTGACCATTTTGTTGGCTGCAACGCCTTTTTGTAACAAATTATCAACGAATCCATCAGCAATGACGCTGATTTTGGTTGCAGTGCGGTAAGCAAATTTTTCCAGCGTCTGAAAAACTTTGATTAAATATTTGTTTTTGAGTAAACCAACGTGAATTGCAGCGTCTGGAAGAATATCTTGAAGGTTTAAAACTACTGGGCAACGGTTCCACCATCCTAATAAAGCAGCAGGGACACAGCAGGGGAGCGATGGTGAGGTAGTTAGTATAACCGAAGGGCGCCAGCCAGATAATGCTGGGACAAAACTGGTTAGTGCAAAACTAGCGTCGAGCAAAATACGGTCGAGTAAGTTTGGCTGAGGACGTATCCAAACGAAACTACGTTGAATCTTAACGCCGTTCTTCTCTTCTGTAACAAAAAATTTACCACGATACTCTTTATAAATTTGACGCTGAGGGTAATTAGGCATTGCTGTAACTACACGCACCTCGTGTCCACGCTTTACTAAACCCTCTGCTAGTTCTGTCATCAAGGGAGCAATACCAATGGGTTCGGGGTGATAGTTGTAAGAGTAAATTAAAATTCTCATAAATATAGTAAGTTTGAACAGCCCTGGTCGGTGATTTAAAGGCAAGTTTTATTTTGTTATCGCTTACCTAAAAAACGCTGGTTACTATTAATTTTCTCTTCAGAGTTTATTAATGTCCGTTTTTTTTCGTTGAAGATTGAGTAAACTTGAAGTCAACTCTTTACATAGTGCGTAATACTTTTTTTACTTGCGCTCATTTATTTTATGTTTACTTAGAATAATTTATCTCCGTGAATACCCTCGCTTTTAGAGGCGAAAATATTTATATAACTAACCTATACAAACATAATATTCAGTATTTACGCTTGTAATCGTTATTATTTAGTGTTTAAATTAGTAATTGCAAATTGCAAATCGAATCTAAATTATTGGTATTAACCGAGACAGCTTTAACAAATTCCCCCAATAACAAGCTAAAATGACTTTAAGGTTTCTACGTGAAAAAAAACCTGGTTTCTTGAAGAAACCAGGTTTTTGAGTGATGATTAGTTGTATTTTAGACGGCGCCGCTGTTTTTCTTGAACAAAATTGTGATGGTTCTGAAAATCAGCTTGAGGTCGTATAGCAAAGTCCAATTCTTCTGGTATTGCAAATCAAGACGAATTACATCCTCGAAACTGCGTATACTAGAGCGACCGTTTACTTGCCACTCTCCAGTCATCCCTGGTTTCACGTCTAAACGTTGCCATTCGGGCACTTCGTAACGCGCAACTTCATCGGGTGTAGGAGGTCTAGTACCAACCAAACTCATTTCGCCTTTGAGTACATTTAAAAATTGTGGCAGTTCGTCAAGCGAAGTGCGTCGTAAAAAACGTCCAACTCTTGTGACTCGCGGGTCGTTATCAATTTTAAAAAATGCACCTTGGACTTGGTTTTGCTTTAGTAGTTCAGCCTTTTTGGCTTCTGCATCAACGCACATCGAACGAAATTTCCACATTCGGAAATGTTTACCCATCCAACCACAGCGCGTTTGAGCAAAGAAAATTGGACCTGGGTCATCGATTTGGATAGCAATTATAATTGGAATTGCCAAGATAGCGGTAATTACCAAACCTACAACAGCTCCAACGATATCGATAAAGCGCTTCATCCAAGATTTGACGCTTAGATGAGTTGTGGGTAAGTTTTCTTCTAACTGATCTACTCGCGATACAGGTTCGGACTTTGATTCAATTGGGAAAACTTGATCTAATCCGGTCAAATTTAATACTGCCATCACCTGTGGTGTGACATTCCGCAACGTCATCGAAATTCCTTGTTGTTGAGCAATTTTGAAATTACTCACCAAAGCACCTAACCCACTACTATCCATAAAAATAGTATTGTCAAAAGCAATAATAATTTGTTTCAATACGTTATCTTTTTGGGTTAGGTCTTGGCAGGTTTGCTTGAAAGCTATAGCTTCAAGTACGCTCAACCTTGTAGGAACCTGAACTATTGCCGTATCCGCTTGGTATTTAACGGAAAAATCTGCCTCTGTGGGTTGGCTAGTCATGAAACTTTGTACTGAAACTTGCTGTAATTATTAATTTTCCTAAACATGATTATGTTGTAATAAATACTTTACCGTTCTTAGTGTACTTAATATATAACTACTACGATGGCATCATAATCATTCGTTCACATGCTCTTGTCTCTAACTATAGTTTTTTTACTATGGCGCCTCCTGTACTTAATATTGGTTCATGTAGTTTTGCTCAAAGTTAAAACATATTCGGTACTACAATGTCAATTTTATTACAGTCTTATCTTAGCTGTGTTTTTAGTCACGTTCTTTGATATATCGATAGTATGACCGCAAAAACAACTGTCACAACTGCTACAACTAATGCACGCTTAGTTGAGGTGTTTTCAGCCATCCAAGGGGAAGGACTAAACGTTGGAACTCGTCAGATTTTTATCCGGTTCGCACTTTGTGACCTGCGCTGTCACTTTTGCGACAGTTCCAATACATGGAATGCACCAACAACATGTAGAATTGAACGCTACCCTGGTTTACGCGATTTTGAAGTATATTCAAACCCTGTAACATTATCTATGTTAGTCGAATGGGTTGAGCGACAAAATATACCTCAGCTACACGATAGCATTAGCTTGACAGGTGGCGAACCACTTCTTCATGCCTCTTTCCTTGTTGAATTTTTACCGCAAGTCCGTAGTGCCACTAAATTACCCATATATTTAGAGACTGGTGGACATCGAAGCGAACAACTCGCAATGGTGTTACCGTATCTTGACTCAGTGGGTATGGATTTTAAACTTGAAAGCGTCAGTGGTGAAAAGCGTTTAGTAGAACACGCGCGCTTTTTACAAATATGTCACGATTCACAAGTAGAAGTTTTTGTCAAGATTATTGTTTCAAGTTCGACAGATGTAGAGGAGTTAAAGCAAGCAGCGCAAATAGTCGCGGACATAAATCCATTAATTCCAATATTTTTGCAGCCTGTAACACCTTTAATATCGCCAACACATGCCGAAAAAGAAATAATGGCGCCTTCCCCCGACCAAGTTTTGGTATGGCAAGCCATGATGAAGCGAATAGTTAAGCATGTGCGAGTAGTTCCTCAAACCCATAAGATGTTAAACCAGTTGTAAAGCTAGATTTACTCGATATCGAGCGAATTTTCCATATTGTAGAGACTTTCTCGCTAAGTCTCTACAGCTTTACAGTATTTTCAAAACAACAGCACAAAACTTTTGTAGACGTGATATTTGTAGACGTGATGAATCACGTCTCTACTGATTAATCACGTCTTTACATATCATCATCGGCGCTTCTGGGAGATTTGCCACGAACTTTGTTGGCACTGCGTTTTAGTGCTGAGAGACGCGCTTCATATTTAGAGCGTTCACGCTTACTGTTGGTGGTATCAATCAAAGTTTTTAGGGCACTACCAAGACTTTTATAAGCGTTGGGAAGAGTGTAACCGAAACGCTGTGCAAGTCCAATTGCCTTTTCATCTGCTTCAATTAGTTCGCGTGCGATTTTTTCGCCACTATTTTTTTGATACAGGCGCCATCCAGAAACACCGCATAATGCTAAAGCGAGGATTAATAATAATCCATCTTGTACCCAAAGTTCACCAACGGCGCCACCTAAACCAATAGCAAGTGCCGCCATTTCCCATCCATCTTTGGGAATAGTATCATTTTGAACGCGAGCGACTTCATGCCAGAATAACAAGTTGCGCTGGTCGATAGCGAGAGAGTCCCATTTCACCAAATCGATTTGAATTTCAACTTGGTCTTTACCAATTTCTTCGCATCTAACAAGGGGTGGATTGACTTCTGTCGTTCCTTCTACCGTAACCCAGCTTTGTAATTCAGGTGGCAATAAACCTTTTAATCGACGTAATTCGCTCATTTCTGCCTTCGCAGAAGAGGTTGCATAGGATGTCATATATCCAGCCCCAGAATAAATCAGTACAATAGAGTATCACTTTGGAGTATAGCTATTTTAAAACGATTTATGTAGAGACGTTACATATGTAAAGACGCGACATGTAAAGACGCGACATGTCGCGTCTCTACACACATGATTGGGTAGTATCGCTATACCCCATAGTTCATCAAAAAATTAAAATATATATAGATATATTATAAAATAACCATTTTTAACTGTGACAATATCTGGTAAAGTATTGCCGCTCGTAAAAGACCCCGAACGGTTAGAAAATCGCCTCAAAGAAATTCCCCCACAACCTGGGGTATATTTCATGCGTGATGCTAGTGACCGCATTATGTACATTGGTAAGTCTCGAAAGCTGCGGTCTAGAGTTCGTTCTTATTTTCGTGACTCGCAACGTTTGACTGAGCGCATTGCGACAATGGTTAAGCAAGTGACTGATATTGAGTTTATTGTCACCGATACAGAAACCGAAGCACTCGCGCTTGAAGCAAACTTAATTAAGCAGCATTTGCCTTATTTTAATGTTCTGCTCAAAGACGATAAAAAGTATCCATACGTATGTATTACTTGGTCAGAAGATTATCCGCGTATTTTTATCACACGCAAACGACAGCTTGGTAAAGGGAAAGATAAATTTTATGGCCCTTATACAGATTCGCGGTTGTTAAGAGAGATATTACGCATTTGTAAGCGTATTTTTCCGTTACGTCAACGTCCGCAACCTTTATTTAAAGACCGTCCTTGTTTGAATTACGATTTAGGTCGTTGTCCTGGGGTATGTCAAAAACTTGAGACTCCCGAAGAATATCGTAAGACAGTGCAAAAAGTCGCGATGGTGTTTCAAGGACGTGGGCAAGAGTTGGTAGATATATTAACTGAGGCGATGTGTAAGCAAGCAGAAGCGTTAAACTTTGAATCTGCTGCACGTTATCGTGACCAAATCAATGGGTTAAAGTCGTTAACAGCAGACCAAAAGGTATCGCTTCCCGATGATACTGTTTCGCGTGATGCCATTGCTTTGGCAAAAAATGATAATCATGCTTGTATTCAATTATTCCAGATTCGTGCAGGTCAGCTTGTTGGGCGCCTAGCATTTGTTGCGGATGGAAGTGCAGAACCAGGAGCTATAATACAGCGGGTGTTAGAAGAACATTATCAAACTGCTGATGATGTCGAAATTCCTGCCGAAATCTTGGTACAGCACGAGTTACCCGATAGTGATATATTGGCTGCGCCTTTAAGTCAACGTAAAGGTCGTAAAGTTACTATTGTGGCGCCACAACGTCAACTCAAAGCAGAATTACTCGATATGGTAGAGCGTAATGCTCAGTACGAGTTAGAACGAATGCAGAAGTTGGGTGACCGTAATTCGGAGGCAATGCAAGATTTAGCGGCAATAATAGACTTACCCGACTTACCCCACCGCATCGAAGGTTACGATATTTCCCATATTCAGGGTTCTAATGCAGTTGCTTCGCAGGTTGTATTTATCGATGGTTTACCTGCAAAACAGCATTACCGTCATTACAAAATTAAAAATCCTACAGTTACAGCAGGTCACTCAGATGACTTTGCCTCACTTGCGGAGGTTATACAACGAAGATTTCGTAAATTTATCGAAGACCCACAGTTACAGCGTTTAGGAAATCCTGATTTTCCTGACTTAGTAATGATAGATGGTGGTAAAGGACAACTTTCTGCCGTTGTCGCTGTTTTAGAAGAAATGAATTTAATGGAAGATGTGCGTGTTGTCAGTTTGGCGAAAAAGCGTGAAGAAATCTTTTTACCTGGCGCCAGTTTACCAGTGGAAACCGACGCAGAACAACCAGGAGTGCAACTTTTACGACGCTTACGCGATGAAGCACACCGTTTTGCCGTTACCTTTCACCGTCAACAACGAAGTGATAAACTGAAGCGGTCACGTTTAGACGAAATACCAGGTTTAGGAAGTCACCGTCAAAAACAACTGTTGGCTCACTTCCGCTCGGTAGATTATATTCGTTTAGCAACACCAGCACAACTCGGTGAAGTTCCAGGTATTGGCCCGCGTTTAGCTCAAGAAATTTACGATTACTTCCACCCGTCAAACTGATGGATAGTATTTAAAAATGCAGCTTCTACAAAAGAAATGATGGGTAATTGACAGGAGCGAAAATTCCACTCTCGATTACCCATTACCGATTACCCATTACCCATTACCAACCACTACCTTAGCAAATCTCTCAAAGACTGTTAATGTCTAACATTGGAATTTTTGATTAAATTTTCTTACAAAATAATATTTTTACTCATAATTAACAAAATATTAATTAATTATTAAGTTTTGTATAGTCGCATCGATAAAATATACCTATGTAAAGCTTGCTTTTTTAAGTTTATTAAAAATTTCTGTACTGATTTTTACAATATTTTAGCTTTTTAACGCATAATGATTCTTTCTTGTAAAGTATTGAAGCTTTCAGTACGTATTTCAAGTCAGAATCTCTTTTTTTGTGAAAATAGTCCCAATATCTCGCATGTCAGCTGTGCAAACTGGATAAATAGTAAACTTTGATACCAAATATGAGTTGTTTTTTTAACTAAACTCATATAAAGTGTAGTGTTTTACAGATAGAGGTGCGATTGAAAATAGGTTGTTCTCAAGGGTTACGCATTAGGGATCATTGTAAACGCTTTGAGGTAACAAGTAAAAATAATTAGCTAATATGTCTGAAGTTATATAGGCAATTGTAATTTTATTGAGCATAATAGAAAAACATATCTATAAGTTTTACAGAAGGCAGGTATCAGGAAAACAGTTGGCGCCGATTGTGTATTTATGTAAAGCGACTTGCGTTGATTGACTTGTTTCAATGCAATAGCTGAAGAAACTAATTTGAAAGCTAGGTAAGTTAGGGTAAATTTCTGACTTATTTATTGAGAAGTAATCCTATTAACTTAGTTAATTTTATGAATACGACTTAGATAATAAAACTCGATAAATAGAATCTAATTACGCGCTTACTTTACGTAATTGCTTGCCTGAAAACTACCGAATTTGTAAAACTGTAAGAAACTAAAACGATTATTAAAAGGGGCAATAACAGTGCAAATTATACAAAAAATACGCTGTCCTAACTGCGGTAGTGAAGGTGAAAGACATTATATTTCAGAAAGTCAAATACAAAGGACGCAGTGTCCAGCTTGTGATTATTTAATGATTATGTGTACTCGTACAGGCAGAGTCATAGAAGCTTACGCTCCAGGAATTCCATCATGTAAGTAAAAGAAACCGGGTTTCTCTCAAAAAACCCGGTTTCTAGGATTCTATATATATCCCCAAAGAAAGAGTGACTTTCCTTCAAAGGCAAGATGTAACAGAAGCAGGTATTCAATCATTATTACCTTTGTAAGACTTGTGCTGGAGCGTAAGTGCAGCGCATAAAGCTTTTTAGGGTAGTGGAATGTTGTGATGAGCAAAATAATTACACAAAATAAAAAAGCCTCGTTACCGATAGCGGTTTTTCTTTCAGCTTTATTAGCAGCACCCGTGTTACACGGTTGTGGTGGTGGAACACGAACCGAAGCTCCTCCTCTAAATGATGCAGCAGGTAGACAGGTAAATTATCCAACCAATGCGAACCAACAAGCTCAAAAGAAACCAGGACTTTCAAACCGCAATAAAGTATTAATTACCTTAGCAGGCGCCGCAGCACTTTACTATCTCTACAACCAGCGCAAAAATGCTAAAGGTGACGGGGCACAGGGAAAATATTATCTTTCTAAAAATGGAAGAGTTTATTATCGTGATGCTCAAGGTCGTCCAGTATGGGTAACACCACCATCTGAAGGTATTCAAGTACCAGCTTCTGAAGCAGAAAGATACCGTGATTTTCAAGGATACAACGGACGCTCTACAGGACGTGATTTGAGAGAACTGGCGCCACAAGGGTCTACGTTTTAACTAAAGTTTTTAAGGCTAATTTAATAAGGAGAGAAATTATGGTAGGCGATTTTTTCCGCAAAGCGAAAGATTTTTTAGCAAGCGGTGTTGAAAGCGACCGCGATGAAGAACGTGATTACCGTGAAAACGTTCGTCCAGCTAGTGAAGACCCATACGGAGACCCTGCCGACCAACAATATTATGGCGAGCGCGCGGGTTACGAACAATATGGAGACGTTCGTCCAGCTAGTGAAGACCCGTATGGAGACCCTGCCGACCAATATGGCAGTGCTGGTTATGGTCAATATGCTGATATTCGTCCAGCTAGTGAAGACCCGTATGGAGACCCTGCCGACCAATATGGCAGTGCTGGTTACGGTCAATATGGAGATGTTCGTCCAGCGAGTGAAGACCCGTATGGCGACCCTGCCGATGAAGAAGGCTATCGATAAAGTTACCCTCTAGTAGTATTTTGAAGGGTTGTAGCACAGGCATCCTTGCCTGTGTAGTTATGTATTTTTGTCTTCGCATCTAGTAGCAATATATCCGGGTAATTCGTAGTAATTCCTGATTTTTATGCTAAAATATAAAAATAAGATATTACAAATTAACTATTGAGCTAGAAGTTATGTGAGTAGTTACGTTGAATCTCTTCTAACGAAAACTAAAACTTAGGAAGTTAGTTTATATTAGTTAATTTTAAAAACTAACTCGGTACTAGTTACTGAGGAAAGCCTAGACCAGTAATGGATTAGGTATGTACCAATACTAGAAAAGGTATTCAACGTACCCTTATTGCTGCATTGGGCTTGGGTAGACTGCCTGTAATATTCCTACTACACTACGTTCCATGTGGTTGGGTCTACGACCCGCTTGCTACAGGTAACGACTACAGAGGAGTAGAAAAAGTGAACGGCGAAAAACGAGTTTTTCTTACGATTTACTACGTTTCGTTGGCTACTCATCATAGAGTACATATAAAGTATAAGAGTAAGATAATATCAACTCACCAAAACTTTTGACATATACCACTAGTAGGAATTTTGGTACCTCTAATTTTCCTAGAGGATATGTTTTTGAGTATTTAATTTACCCTCTAGGAATTTTTATGGAGGGCGGGCAGGGATGCCCGCTCCACAAGACAAGACAAGACAAGACAAGACAAAATGTGTGTATCTATTAAAGGTTGTTTAATACTTGTTTTAGTTTGTCAATATTATGACGCACTGAGGTAGCGGAAATACGCAAGGTGTCTAACTCAGAGTCAGTTAAGTTCAATTCAATAACTTTCTCAATTCCCCCGCAACCTAAACGACAAGGTACACCAATAAATAAATCATTCAGACCGTATTCCCCTTGTAGCAGTGCTGATACGGGTAACATGCGTGAGTGGTTACGCAGTATAGTTTCTATCATCATACAAGTAGCCGAGGCAGGTGCATAAAAGGCGCCACCAGTTTGAATAGAATCAACTATTTCTGTACCACCTTTACGGGTACGGTTTACTAAACGCTCAATAGTTTCTGCGTTCATTAATTCTGTAATTGGAATACCGTTAACTGTAGAGTAACGGGGCAAAGGTAGCATCTCTTCACCATGACTTCCCAAAACCATCGCGCTAACATCTTGAGGTGAAACACCTAATTCCATTGCAATATAAGTTTCAAAGCGGGCAGAGTCTAATACACCAGCCATACCCATAATTCTATCTCTTGACAAACCAGTAGCAAGCCTTGCTAAATATGTCATCACGTCTAAAGGATTTGTGACAACAATAAAAATAGCTTGTGGAGAGTGAGTAATTGCGTTTGTGGCAGCTTCTCTCACTATTTCGGCATTTTTTTGCAGCAAGTCATCGCGACTCATACCAGTTTTGCGCGGAAAACCTGCTGCGATAACTACTATTTCTGAACCATATATATCAGCATAATCGTTGGTGCCAATAATCCTGCGGGTGTGGTTTTCTAAAGCGCGTGCTTCCATTAAATCTAGCGCTATTGCATACGGCATTTTCGGAATAATGTCAAGCAATACCACATCCGCGAGGTTTTTCTCAACGATTCTTTGAGCAAGCGTACTACCTACCCGACCAGCGCCAATAATACTAACGCGCGGTGAATGACACAGAATCGGCGAAGAAGAGTCAGAGAGCATAATCGAGATTCCGATTCTTTACCTTTCCTTATCCTATATCTTTACGGGTATTAGTGTTCAAAAATTGTACGTTGCATTAATTGGCGCCGACTAAGACTTTTTGCTCACTAGGTCGTGTTATTAATACACCGCGCATTCCAACAGCTTTGGCGCCATAATAGTCATCGTTTTTGCTATCACCAACATGCCAAGCTTCTTCTGCTGGACAGTTGTGCTTGGCTAAAGCGACACCAAATATTTTGGCTTCAGGTTTTGCGGCGCCAACTTGAGTGGAAATGGTTATAGAATCAAAATAATCTTGTAGTTCTAAAGCTCGTAGTACCGAGAAAATACGGGAGTCGAAATTAGATATTATACCTAGCTCTATTCCTTTGCTGCGCCAATTTTTTAAAGCTGGAATAACATCAGGGTAAACAAACCAAGGTTGAGCAGTACCAAAATGGATATATAATTCGCCAAAGAATGTATCAAAGTCTGTAAATTTGTGTAAGGCGCCTGCTTTGTTAAACGTTTCGCGCACAACCGCAAACCACCATTTATACTCAAGGTCGGGCACATCGTGAACTTCCGCATCTGGGAATGTCGGAGATGGTGCAGCTTTAAAGCTTTGGGAAAACGCTTGGTTTAAAGCGGACGATGATATGTGAACCCCAAACTCACTAGCTATTTGGCTATATACTTCACCAACGCTGCCTTTGACAGAGAATAAGGTACCAACAGCATCGAGAAATAAAACTCTCGGTTTCGGCATATAAAGTTTTTTCTTATGGTCAGAGTAAATACTGATTATTATATTCTGCCTTTCCCAAGAAATAAACGCTCTCCATAAGTATTTACACGCGAATCGAAAATAAAACCCAATATTATAAAGGAAATGTAAAAAATAATTGCTTATCTGAACCCATTTTCTCGCAAAAAGGTATCAAGCCAATCTTTATCAGTATTTGATAATGCGGGAACGGGTTCCTTAGTATAATCAATTACTAAGTCATAGCTTACACGGTCATATAAATCGTGCAATATATTTTGTAAATCAAATATCGGTTCAGAATCTCTCTCACGTAAAGGCAATGAAAAAGATGGAATTGGGTTTTGAAGATTAAAAGCATATAAATCTGCCTTTGGACGCAAGTCACTGCGACTTACTAATATACGATAACTACTTTGAATATCATTTTGAAGAATTACCATTGGTTTGCCATTACGCAATAAATCAATTTCAACTAAGTTACTTAGACTACCTAGCACTCGTAAGCGTTTTTTGTTATAAGTTTGGCGCCCATCCCCAGCACGTTTATTTTTAGGAGATAATACTTCAATTACTGTTACTACTTGCTTTGTTGCAACATCCCGCACTTCTAAGTAAGTTTCTCGCACTGTTTCAGGCATTGGAATAGTTACAGTCACTGCTTGAGTAGGAGGAGAAGCAACAGCAACATTACTTGTTTCCTGAATATTTGTAGGTTGGTGACTTTGCACTGCTACATCTGGCACACCAACTAAAAGAGAATCTCCATCAGTTGTTTGATATACTCGCTGTTCGATAGCAACTCGATACTTGGGTCGTAATATCGGATTAAGTGTTTGAGAGATTAATGAAATTAAAAGATTATGAAATTCTGACCAAAAGGCAGGATTTTCTAAATAAGGATTCATCCCAGGAAAAGGTGATGACATAGCAAGTCCTAAAAATGTACTTAAAACTTATATTTGAATGGAATTCTATTTTGACTGTGATGTGTAGTAATGTATTTTTTTACCACAGAGACGCAGAGACCACAGAGGGAAGAGAAATGAACCACAAAGACACAAAGGGCACAAAGGAAGAATTATTAAGATATGAATCTACCAACATTAATGACGTAGACCACTAGTATTATATTAATTAATTCTAGGGAGCAGGCGCCTCTCGTACAGGTCGAATTAATTCTGTTTTTACTCTGTGCCCTCTGTGTCTCTGTGGTAAAAATATACCATTAAAATTAATCACATCAAGTATTAGCCCCCAAGATTTGGGGGTTGGGGCAATTAACTTGAAAGTACTTCAATAATAGGACGAGCGAGCCAGTTGAAACCAACTTTTAACTGGTGGTCTAATGTAGGCATACGATATAAATAAGCTGCACGACGGGCAATATTAGCAAGTGGTCCAGAGAGTTTAATACCTAATCCTGTGAGGGTGGCATTATCAACACCCAAGGTCATCATTTCGCCTAATGGTTGGTAACGGAAAGGTAACAATGGACGGTTTGTTAAACTTGCCCAAATATTCCACGCAGTATAGTCAGCTTGTTGGAAAGCAGATTGAGCGGTGCTTGGAACTCTTTGTCCTTGAGCATCGTGACATTCAGCTAAATCGCCTAAAGCAAAAATATCAGGATAGTCAGGCGCCTGTAAAGTTGGTTCAACGATAATTTGACCACGTTGATTTTGCTTTAACGGAAGACCACGAACTACAGGCGCCACTCTTGTACCTACAGTCCAAATTACCAAATCAACGGGGATAGTATCAAGTTGATTTTTATATTCAAGGGTAATGCTATCTTGGCTAATGGACTCTACCTTGGTATCGAGGTCGAGAAATACTCCATGTTTTTCTAAAGCTTTTTGCGCTGCTTCACGGTTAAATTCGGGGGAAGTGCGTAAAATTTGGTCGGCAACTTCTACTAAACGAAATCTTCCACGGTCGCCTAGTCTATCAGATAATTTACACGCTAACTCCACACCGCTATAACCGGCGCCGACAATAGCGATACGAATTTTATCTTGATCAGATTCTTCTAAAATGCGTAAACGTTCTTCTAAACGATAAGCGTCTGTAATTGTACGGAATGGGTAAGCATAAGATGTTGCTCCTGGCACCATATCAAGGGGAGTTTCACCACCTAATGCCAAAACTAAACGGTCACATTTAATTTCGGGACCATCGTGTAAGTGAATACTCTTCGAGTCAACATCAATTCCAGATACAGCAGCTTGGCAAAAACGCACACCTGTATTTTGCAGTAGTTCAGCAAAAGGAGGAGCAATTTCCCAAGTTTGTAACTCTCCGGTTAAAAGTTCGTACAGTAACGGAGAGAATAAAAAGCGGTCGCTTTGGTCAACAAGGATAATTTCTGGCTTTTGGCTATTATCCCAAGGTAACTGACTGAGGCGTAAAGCGGTATAAAGACCGCCAAAACCTCCACCTAGTATACAAATTCGTGCTTCTGGTTCAGACATTTGTCAAATGTGGTGTTAAGGGCGCGTGCGGGTACTACTATTAAGTGTACTTATTTATTCTTGTCAATAGCCATTAACCAGCAATCTCGATACTCACCTTCATGCAATTCGTGTTTGGGTAGCAGTTTTACTTTTACAAACCCACATTTTTCGTAGCAGTGAATAGCGCGCGTGTTCCAAGTTTCTGGGTCTACGACAACTCTTTGCACGTTGAGTTCATTAAATAAATAGTCAACAAGCTTTGATATAACTCTACTACCAATGCCTTGATTCCAATACTCAGTTTCGCCAATAAACAAATCTATCGCGTACACCCCACTTGTATCTTCCAAGTTGTAAGTTTCCCTATCTGCTTGTGTTAATTCATCTAAAGCACAATATTGTAAGTAACCAATAGGCTGATTTTGGTAGTAGATAAAGCAAGCGACTTCAGCATCTTCACCGCAAACAGTTGGTTGATAGGTCTCAATAACTCGTTCAACTGGAAAAGGATTATCCCGACCTTCAAAAAATTCCAAAACCTTCTCGTCAGTTAACCACTTTGCCATCAACTCATAGTCATGCATATTATCTTGCATGAGACGAATCGAAATTTCGTCAGTTTTTAGCAGCATATAATAATCACATCACGCTAAAAAACTATTTTAACGAAAAAAATATTTTGTTTTTCTACTCTTCATTCTTAAACTAAGCAATTACCTCAATTTTACTGACAATATTAGTATTAAAATTATCTAAATCTTCGGCAGGTATCCAATACTCTTGGTGTTGCGAACCACCTACAGTTTTACTTTTGTTAATAGGTGGCGCCATCTGAGTGATTTTTTATTTAAATTAGAGCAGCGATAATATTTATACTCATCGCCAAAATAGAAGTATTGAAGAAAAAAGATATTATCCCATGTAATAGTGCAAGGCGCCGCATCAAGCGCGATGTTGTTTGAACATCAGAAACTTGACTTGTCATACCAATAACGAACGAAAAGTATAAAAAGTCCCAATAATCTGGGTCAGTTTCATTAGGGAAATCTAAACACGGAGATTGCTTGCTTGTTATATTCGTGTCGTGATAATACCTATATGCATATTCTAAGGCAAACACAGTATGCACCAGTAACCAAGAACCAACAATTGTCAAAATAATATATTTGTATTGTATTTTTTCTAGAAAATTATTGGCTTGGTAGATTTTCCTAGAGGATATATTTACATCTAATTTATCCTCGCTTGAATTGGGCGCCGTTTGGAATTTTCGAGCGAGAAGTATCAAATTAAACCATAACCTGCAATAATCTCATCTAAACTGACGTGGAAGGAAGGCTTTAAGCAGTTGCAATTTGGGTTAAATGCTTTAAGGTACGAAGTACATCATATAATTCATTTCCAGGATTACGCACTTCAAATATTTTAGAGGTTCCATATTGAATAACTTCACCCTTAACTAATTTGATAAAAATGAAACTTCCACCTGTGGTAATCATACCGAAGCTAGGTTTATCTGAGTGAGGATTACCTAACATATAAGCTAAAAGTTGCGCGAGTCCTTTTTCAATCGAAAACTCAGCTTGTTTAGACTCAATAATCATAGCCCATAGTTGGTCTTTTAGTACTAAAGTATCTATTTTACCCTTAATAATTACTCCTTCGTCTTCATCCGTAATATCTATTTGTTCTTCAGCTTTGATATAAAAAGGAGTTAAGAAAAAATCTCCAATAAAAAGTATTGGGTCAACAATAGCTATTCTGACAACACTTTCTAGTACAGGTGGATAATTTAAAAGATTAAAATAACCTGCTTTGACTTTATCTAAAAGTTGTTTATCTAACTCTGTAATTTCTGGTAAATCATCTTTCCATTCATGGAAAAATTTGTCATCTAATACTAATTGGATACCGTAGTTATTAATCAAGTAACGTAAGTCAATATCTCTAGCTTGTTTTGTTTGGAGCATGATTATATATTTATTTTAAAGGTATAATTAATTGTAACTCAAACTAAAAGAAGTAACAATGTTAATATCTACTTTAAAAAAAATATCTCTTTAATAAAATTCAAAACTCACGTTATTTTAATCTTACTTTGCTTCTGCTTGTTGAAGAAGCTATACAATATGTGTATATCCTGCTGTCTTAGCACGACTCAAAGCTGTATCTCCCCAATTATCTTTAGCGTTGATATCGGTACCAGCCTGAAGAAGGCATTTATAAAGAGATAAATATGTAATCTTGAATAAATTAGGCAGCGTTATTTACTTGTTGTTGAAAAAATAATACTTTTGTATTGTGTTTAATCTAGTAAATAGGCTTGATAGATTTTCCTAGAGGATAAATTAAATGTAAATATCCTCTAGGAATTTGGCTACAGCGAAATTCAGTCTCTAGACTATTTAATACAAGTAATCAGTCTTAATCATGTATAAAAAAACTGATTTGAGACATTTTTTAGATATAAAAAAGCGCTTCTAAAGAGACAAATACGTAATTTTGAATAAATCAGGCAATATTTTTTACTTGTTGTCAGAGAAACAATATATTTGTATTGCATGTACCAAATATATCCTCAGTCCATTAAAATGGATTTAAGCTATTAGCATACGACTTAGAGTCGTATGCGGGATAGATTTCAACGAATAGTTTAAAAACAGGAATCTACAAAGAATTACCAACTTATATAACCTTGTAATCTTAACAACTTACTACTACTTAATCCCTTGACTCGTTCCAAATCCTTTAATGATGTAAAAGGTTTTTGCTGTCGTGCGTCAATAATTTGCTGTGCTGTTTTTTTACCGATACCAGGTAGTGCTTCAATTTCAGCCAGAGTTGCAGTATTTAAATTAACCTGCACAGATTTATTTTTTATCGTTGAAGGTGACTGTATTTTCTGACATTGTTTTTGTTGAGATTTGATTTTTTGCTGAATTTTTTGTGGTAGTCCAGGTTGTGATTTTTTGTATAATCTTTCAAATTCGCGCGTGTAGTGAGCAGCGATAACAGGGTTTTGAATTACTAAAAGTGTTTCGTCGTTGCCACTATTAGCTGCTTCTGACCAGTTGTGTGAACCTGTAATGACTGTTTGATTATCGATAACACCAAATTTATGGTGTAATAAGTCACCTTGTTGTAATGAGGGTATAGCAACGGTGGTGATGGGTTTTTGCCAAGGTTTATTATTGACTTCGTATTTACATTTGTCGCCAAGTGCCAGACCCATCATGTCTAACCCTTCACTATAAGAACGATATGCAAAGCTTTTTTCGAGTAATGCTCTAATTTGAACGTTTTGTTGATGGCGCCCTTCCAATATATCAGCGAGTCGTTGTTCGGAAAAAACAAACAACGCCATGTCTACAGATTTTGTAGCACTTGATAAATTTGTATTAATTAATCCATTACTACTATTTGTCCAGGGTTGAGTTGGAGAAGTTGGTGAAAAATGAATTGTAACTATACTATCGCCTATTTTGATTGTTCTTGGCGCCCGTATTGGTTTTTTTAGTCCAAATTTTTGGCTAGTTTTACCCCCACTTCCCCACATCAAATTAAATTCTTCTGTAAATAGTGCTGCGATATCAGGACTGTCTATTTTTAATAAATTGTTGGCATTTCCTAGAGTTTCTGGTTTTGTATAGTCACCGTGAACATCTGAAAGTGTAAAGTTCGCTGATGTGACAATTACAAAACGGTCATCTACTATAACAAATTTATGGTGCATTAAGTCACTACCACGACTACCATCTGACGTATCATCAAGTTTTGTGACTTTGGCTTTATCGAGAATTACTAAAGCATCACGCTGTTCTATTTCTTTCGTATCTAGCTTACCATCTTGATTGATGTCAACAAAACTACGATATTCTTTATACTTTTGCGCTTCCCTTGGTTTGAGCTTTTTAACTTCTTGCGGTGATAAACTACTAATCGAACGATTGTATGTGTTTTCTATAATTAATCTAACTTTTACCCCTGCTTTCTGCTTTGCTGCTATAGCTTGGGCTATTTTTGGTAAACGTAACTCTTGTACTGCTATGTCTACTTGAGACTTGGCGCCCATTATTGTATCAACTATTTGTTTTTCTAAATCATCACCCTGCCGCTTTTTATCTTTGTAAGGTTCTTGATATTCTGAAGTTTCGGAATGATTTAAATAGACTTGAATCAATGGGTCTTGAGGTAGTGGTGTGAGCGTTTGTTCTATCTTTTTTTGCTGACAACCATTTTGACACCCTGTGAGAATGAGTATGAAAGAACAAGATATATACTTTTTTATAAATTTGAGATTCATTATTATTTTCTACAAATCTTGGTAAATCAATTTACAAATTTATATTTCCCAAAATTTTGTATCAAATAACATTACATAAATTTAGAGACGTTACATGTAACGTCTCTACAATTGCGTGATTTTTACAATGCGTGACTTATACAAATGCGTAATTTCCACAATGTGTGATTTCCACACATTGTAAATATTACCCAACGAGCAAATGTAATTTACTGACTGCAAAATTTACCGCATGATGAGTGATGGGGAGACTATCGACAACCATACCCAAGCACAGTAACATCATGTAAGAAATTGAATAGAGAAACAATGCTTTTGCCGTGGGTTTATCTTCTGGATTCTGTAATAATTTCCAAGCTTTATGTATGAATACAGCACCTAGAGATACCGCTATTGCACCATAAATAAATCCTGTCTCATGCAGGGGATAAATTAGTAGGAGACTTGCCAATACTGTTATTAAGGTATAATACCAAATTTGTTGTACGGTAGCTTTGGCGCCTGCGACTACTGGTAGCATTGGAATACCAACTTTTGCGTAATCATCGCGAATCATTAACGCCAATGCCCAGAAATGGGGAGGTGTCCAAACGAAAACGATAGCAAAAATTAACCATGCTGCCCAGCTAAGGGTTCCTGTCACTGCTGCCCAACCAACTAAAGCCGGAATCGCACCAGCGGCGCCACCAATTACAATGTTTTGAGTACTATAACGCTTGAGAAGGTGAGTGTAAATCAATACGTAAAATACAATACCTGACATTGCTAAAAGTGCAGAAAGCAAATTAGCGAAAACAGATAAAAGCGTAAAAGAAAGAATTGCGAGGACAGCAGCAAAAATTAAAGCATCGCGTGATTGAACTTTGCCTGAAGGTAAGGGACGATGGCGCGTGCGCTCCATGTCATAATCAATATCCCGGTCGTAAACGCAATTGATTGTTTGGGCACTAGCTGCCGCGAGAGTACCACCAGCTAGAGTTACTAACAACAGTAATGGGTCTACTTGTCCTTTGGCGGCAATCCACATGCTGCCAGCGGTGGTAATTAGTAGTAATGGGATAATACGGGGTTTAGTGAGCAAATAGTAGCTCTGAACCACTTCTAAAAAAGTTTGGTGGTGTCTCGAGACATTAGTCTCAATCATTTTGGCACTAGTTCCTTATTTACAAATAACTGGGAATGGGCAGTGAGAATTGGTTGCACACCAACCCATTCGTATCTCTTCTTATGAATTTGATTCTGTAAGAGGTGAACTTGTTAGCTTTACTGAGCTGTTGCTGTTATTGCTAGTTCTGTTTGTTTATTTGTTTGTGCATCACGCATTGCTAAAACAGTGAAGACAACTAGGGTTCCTAACAATGTGGCGCCTATTGTTGAGTGCAATACAGTCAGCGGTTCAACTTGAAGATGTAGTCTAAATGTGGCGACACCTAACAAAATTTGCAGAATAAGCAATCCACCTGCATAGTTAGCTAGTTTTCGTAAAGCTGGGTGTAACGCTGGAGTTCGCCATGCCATTACTACTAAAGACAGAATTGCTACTGTTGGCGGTATCAAGCCAAAAATGTGACTATACATGACACCGCAGAGTTGGTATCCAGCAAAACATTGGTGAAGTGCCCAACGTGACCCAACGACGGCGCCTAGCAAACTTTGAACATACACCAAAATTGCAGCAGTTAAACCTATCCAAGGTAGCTTGCCGACAGTTCCAGTTCCCTGGTACGGTGTACTAGCTGTACCAATGATTAGCAAAGTTATGAAGAATAATAATGCCGTTCCTAGGTGTGCCGTCACAATGTCGAATCGTAACAATTGAGTAACTGTTAGACCACCTAATACACCTTGGAAAACAATTAGGAATAAGGCAAATGTTGATGCTATTGGTAGCCAATTGGGAAGATGGCGCCGTTTCCACCAGCTTAAAAAGACTAGTACTATGGCACTTAGACCAATTAGCGAAGCATCCAATCGATGAAACCACTCCAAGAAGACTTGAAGATTCATTTGTTTGGCTGGAACAAGTTCACCGTAGCACAGAGGCCAGTCAGGACAAGCGAGTCCAGCGTTCATTACACGAGTGGCACTGCCAATCGCGATTAGAATCAGTGTGGCAATAGAAATCTTCCAGACCAAGCGACGAATTCGCTCAACTGGTTGAGTTTCTGTCGCTAAATTTTGTTGTTCATTTTGTTCAAGGACAAACTCGCTCATGAATGATACCTTTTGCCCACTACTCGTAGACTATACTAACCGAACGTAATTTATTTAGTAACGAACGGACAATTTGATTAATAAGCAATATTAATCTAAGAAGTTTACAAAAATTGTGTTCTGCTTATCTACACCCTAGCTCATAGATTTCGGGTTGGAGATAAACTTTTACTGTTTGCTACGAATAAATCTAAAGATAGGTCATTACGACCTTGCCAAAAGCTTTAGATATTTTTTAGCTTATAATAAGCAGCGCACAACACCCATTATTCTAATTCCTGCGTCTTTTTACTCAAATACACCCCCCTATGCTAGTCATGGCAAAGAGTTTTCACATATTTGACAATTGAACTCAACCCTAAAAAATTAATAATATTTTTACTTTCTACTACTCCATGTCGCATAGGCTAGATTACCGTAGTAGAAGAGTGAGCAGTTAGTTCCAAAAGTATTAAGTCGGAGAGCGTAAATCCACCGTGAAAATTCCAAGTTCAATCTGGACTTTACTAATTGGCATCCTGCTGACCCTTGTCAGCCTTTGGTACGGTCAAAATCATGGCTTATTACCAACCGCTGCTAGTAGTGAAGCCTTTCTCATTGACGGTTTGTTCAATACCATGATGACCGTCTCTGTTGGTATCTTCGTTTTAGTTGAAGGTATTTTAATTTACAGCGCTTTTAAGTATCGTCGTAAAGCCGGAGATGAAACAGACGGCGCCCCAGTACACGGAAACGTCCCATTAGAAATTCTGTGGACTGCGATTCCAGCAATTATTGTTATAGGTATATCTGTATACAGCTTTGAAGTGTACAACGACATGGGTGGTTTTGATCCCCATGCGGCACATACGGCGCCAATGTCTCCTGAAGCAATGAAAATGCCAGGTGCGGCAATAGCGGCGACGTTAAATGATACTCCACCCACTGACCAACCTAACCGTAACCAGGAACAGTCAGACGAGGCTAATCTTGACCCAGCAACTGCTGAAGTTCGCAATGCCGACCAAATTCCGCAGAAAAATGATGCTCCAGGTATGGGGATCAGTTCTCCAAGATTAGGCGCCACTCCCGATAAAGAAGGAAAAAAGCCTGAATTAGTAGTCAACGTCACAGGTTTACAATACGCCTTCATTTTTACTTATCCTGAAGCAGGTGTAACAAGTGGCGAGCTACACGTTCCCGTTGGACGTGAAGTCAAGTTAAACATGAGTGCTAACGATGTTATCCATGCATTTTGGGTTCCAGAGTTTCGACTCAAGCAAGACATAATTCCTGGTCGCCAAACTGAAATTCGTTTTACTCCACAAAAAGAAGGCGATTATCCTTTAATTTGTGCCGAGTTGTGCGGGCCTTACCACGGCGCCATGCACACGACTGTTGTAGTACAACCACAACAAGAATACGATAATTGGATACAAGAGCAATTAGTTGCTAGCCGAGAAACCCTTAATCAAGCTGTAGCTATGAATTCTACAGATAAATCAGTTTCTGATTTCTTGGCGCCTTATACGACTCAGATGGGAATTGAAGCAAACGAAGTATTACATCAAATTCATCATTAGTTGTAAGCACTGAAGTGCTTACTACGATAATTTCTTTCCTTATGACACAAGCAAAAATCCAGGAAGCTGCGAATATTCCAGCAAAGATTGAAGAACCTGGTGTTAGAAAATGGTGGGAGTTTTTCACCTTTAGCACCGACCATAAGGTTATTGGTATTCAGTACATTGTTACCAGCTTCATTTTTTATTGTATTGGTGGGGTAATGGCTGACTTGGTTCGTACCGAGTTGCGAACTCCAGAAAGCGATTTTGTTAGCCCAGAACTGTATAACAGCTTATTTACACTGCACGCCACAATCATGATTTTCTTGTGGATTGTGCCTGTCGGCGCCGGATTTGCCAATTATTTAATACCCCTAATGATTGGCGCCAAAGATATGGCATTCCCGCGTCTTAATGCTGTTGCATTTTGGATGATTCCTATAGGCGGTTTACTACTAGTTAGTAGTTTAGCTGTGGGAGATGCACCAGATGCAGGTTGGACTTCATACCCACCCTTATCACTAGTCACAGGACAAGTGGGTGAGGGAATATGGATTATGAGTTTGCTGATATTGGGAACATCGTCAATTTTAGGGGCGATTAATTTCCTTGTAACGCTGCTCAAAATGCGTATACCAGGAATGGGGTTTCACCAAATGCCGTTATTTTGCTGGGCAATGCTCGCAACTTCGGCATTGGTATTAGTTTCTACCCCAGTATTAGCAGCGGGTTTGATATTACTGTCGTTTGACTTATTTGCCGGCACGACATTTTTTAATCCTACCGGTGGTGGCGACCCAGTAGTTTACCAGCACATGTTCTGGTTCTACTCGCACCCAGCCGTGTACATTATGATTTTGCCCTTCTTTGGTGGCATTTCTGAAATTATTCCTACCCACGCGCGTAAGCCAATATTTGGTTACAAAGCTATTGCCTATTCAAGTTTAGCTATCAGCTTTCTTGGATTAATAGTTTGGGCGCACCACATGTTTACCAGTGGTATCCCAGGTTGGCTACGGATGTTTTTCATGATTACCACCATGATTATCGCCGTACCTACTGGTATCAAAATATTTAGCTGGTTGGCGACAATGTGGGGCGGTAAAATTCAACTCAACACTCCAATGCTATTTGCGATGGGGTTTGTTGGAACATTCGTTATTGGTGGTATCAGTGGTGTAATGCTTGCGGCTGTACCATTTGATATTCACGTACACGATACATACTTTGTAGTTGCCCACCTTCACTACGTATTATTTGGTGGTAGCGTTCTCGGCATTTTCGCAGGAATTTATCATTGGTTCCCCAAAATGACCGGACGGATGTTCAACGAGTTTTGGGGTAAAGTTCACTTTGCCTTAACAATTGTTGGTTTGAACATGACCTTCTTACCCATGCACAAACTAGGTTTGATGGGTATGAACCGTCGTATTGCTCAGTACGACCCGAAATTTACATCAATAAACGAAATTTGCACTTACGGTTCTTATCTTCTTGCTATTTCAACCTTGCCCTTTATCATTAATATGGCTTGGAGTTGGTTGTATGGCGAAAAAGCAGGTGACAACCCTTGGAGAAGTCTCACCCTAGAGTGGATGACAACTTCGCCACCAGCAATTGAGAATTTTGAAGGAATTCCTGTATTAGCAACAGGTCCCTACGACTACGGTTTAGAAAATGCCAAATACGGCGTACCGATGGAAACCAATGACCCACTGACATCGGCAGGCACAAACTCTGTATTGCGCGCAGACCCTGACGAACCATATCCGTCGATAGCAGCAAAAACCGACGAACGATAAAGCTAGGAGTTAAAAGTGCTGAGTGCTGAGTGCTGAGTGATAAGTTAATAATTAGGAGTTATGAGTTAGGAGTTAGATAATTTATACTCAGCACTCAGCACTCACTACTCAGCACTCACTACTCAGCACTCAGCACTCAGCACTCAGTACTAAATTTTTGTCCCTTAAATAATAAATCTACATGCAAGGTCAAACAATTGACTCTAAATTAACCGAGTTAAATCATCACCATACAACAGCCGAAGCTCATCACGAAGAACATCCAGACCATCGTATGTTTGGACTTGTTTTCTTCCTAATTGCTGAAGGTATGATTTTTATGGGCTTGTTCGGCGCCTACCTTGCCTTTAGGTCTGTGCTACCCGTTTTTCCACCCGAAGGAACTCCCGAACTTGAGTTACTGCTACCTGGTGTTAACACCGTTAACCTAATAGCTAGTAGCTTCGTTATCCATAATGCTGACACCGCAATTAAAAAGAACGACGTGCGGGGAATGCAATTGTGGTTTGGAATTACCGCGCTAATGGGAATCACATTCTTGTTTGGTCAAGTATATGAATACACCCACCTTGAATTTGGTTTAACAACAAACTTATTTGCTAGTGCATTTTATGTACTAACTGGTTTTCACGGATTACACGTAACAATTGGTGTAATTGCAATTCTTGCCGTATTATGGCGTTCTCGTAAACCAGGTCATTACAGCAACGAACATCATTTCGGTATCGAAGCGGCTGAATTATATTGGCACTTCGTTGACGTAATCTGGATTATCTTATTCGGTTTACTGTACATTCTATAAATGTCATTCTGAGCGTAGCGAAGAATCTTTATAACGTGCGAATATTATAAGATGCTTCACTGCGTTCAGCATGACAATTTACTATCATCAGATGCTTCACTGCGGTACAAACGATAATGAGAAAATTGGTTATTTTGAGTTTTTGTCTAATTATTGGGTTATTTGTATGGAGTAATGAGGCAAAAGCTGGGGAATTAGCACAAAGGTTAGCAAATTTTTCGCAATGGGAGAGATTAACCAGTACTCAACCTGTAAATGGAGATTTAATATACCCGACTTGGATGCAGGGTGAATGGATTGTAAAAAGTACCTTAGTTGATTTGGCTGCACCCCTGGCGCCTGATATAATTACACCAGGGTTTGAAGGAAATCGACAATATTTAAATCAACCAGTTAGTTTTAAAGTTAAATTTGTACCAGAAAAAACTTATATTACTGGTTCCAAGTTAATTCCTCGTATAGTAAACAAATCTGCTGCTATTGTTGCAGATAGAGCATACAACGGTTTAAGTTTAGCGCGCGCATATTTAGGAGAAGACGCAGTAATATCTGTTAAAGTAGACCCCGAGTCACCTAACCGTCAAATTACCACACTCAAAAATGACTTACAGCTAGTATCAATAGTTACTACACGGGCAATAGAAACTACACAAGATGATAAATATATTACAAGCGAAGTATTCCAGCAATTATTTAAAGGCGCCAAAAATCCTTACTTTAATATAGTAGAATCAACAACCGCATATCAACAACAACCAACAAAACAACCTGCTATTATTGCCGACCAAGTTACCGCAGTCTACCTATCCCCCCAAGACCCCAATTACTTTAAAGCTGGAACTAAACCAGTAGCACTATATAAATATAACTTAGAGTTTAACACTACAAACAATAGTCAAGAAAAAATGGCGCCTCCAGATTTGCTATAATAAAAAATAAAATCGTACTAAAAATGGTTAAACCTAACAATCAGTATCGCGGACACACAATCGAAAAAGTTGGTCACGGAAAAAGAGCAGTATTCCAAACAACCCTCAATGAAAAACAATGGTCAGCTGTAACAGAATCGGAAGTAAAAAGAGCAATTGATGCTTGGATTGACCAAGGAGTAGAACCAGACGATTTGTAATGTAAAAACTTTAAATATGTTTTGTACGAAGAAACCGGGTTTCTACGCAGCGTCGTTTTTATTACAATATTTCAATGAAGAAGCCCGGTTTCTAGGAGTTAGTTTGTTTTGGTAATAAAATAGTAAACTTTGTCCCTTCTCCAACGATAGAAGAACATTCGAGCTTGCCACCATGTTTTTCTATAATTTTGTAGCTAACTGCCATTCCTAAACCGTTGCCTGAACCAACGGGTTTTGTTGTAAAGAATGGGTCGTAAATTCGGCGCCTTATTTCTTCGCTCATTCCACACCCGTTATCTATGATGTTAATAACTACTTGATTTTGTTCGTTAATATTTGTATTGATAACTATTTTACCTGTTTGATGACTGCCTGAGTTGTGAATTGCGTCAATGGCATTGTTAAAAATATTCATAAATACTTGATTTAATTGTCCTGCATCGCATTCAATTTTTCCAATGGCGCCATATTGTTTGACAATTTCAATGTTTAAAGCGTTTGATGAACTATTGAGACGACTTTGCAATATTAATAGTGTACTGTCTATTCCTTCATGAATATCAACTGCCTTCAACGATGCTTCATCTAGTCGCGAAAAGTTTCGCAGTGATAAAACTATTTGCCGAATACGGTCGGCGCCTTTAATCATTGATGATAAAATTTTGGGCAAGTCTTCTTGAATAAAGTCAAGGTCAATAGCTTGAAGTACTTTATTAATACATGACGAAGGTTTGGGATAGTGTTGCTTATATAGTAAAACTAGGTTCAGCAAGTCTTGAGTATATTCGTGGATATGGCTGATGTTTCCATAAATAAAGCTAACAGGGTTATTAATTTCGTGGGCAACACCCGCAACAAGTTGTCTCAAAGACGACATTTTTTCGTTTTGAATTAATTGTACTTGGGTGTCAGCAAGTTTTTGGATGGCTCTTTTAAGCAATTCTGCTTCTGCTTGTTTACGTGTGGAAATATCTGTAATCGCCGATATCCACTCGCGTACATTACCATCTTCTGAGAATACTGGAACCGCGCGCGTCTGCATATATCTATAGTTCCCATCAGCATCCATTAGTCGATGCTCAATTTCGTAAAAGCTTTTATTACAGTGTGCAGACTGCCAAGCTTGTTGAACTTGTGGAAGGTCTTCGGGATGAATTCTTTCTACCCAACCTACTCGCTGTAACCCTTCAATATCCTTAACTCGATATCCTCTTCCTGCGAACATGTGTGTTAAATTACCATTTTCATCACTGATACATACTATCTGCGAGGTTGCTGCAACTAACGAACGATAACGTTCTTCGCTCCGTCTTAGCGCAAGTTCAGCATTTTTTCTATCGCTAATATCTTCGATAACTTTAATTAGCTCAATTGGTTTACCGTTCGAGTCGCAAATAACCGAAGCAGACAATTTTATCCAAACAAGCGTACCATCACAACGAATATAGCGCTTCTCCATATGATAGCTAGTTTGTTCTAACTTTAACAGTTTTTGCTGTAATGACAGTTCAAGTAATAAATCACCTGCATGAGTAATATCTTGAAACCGCATTGATAACAGTTCCGAAGCTTCATATCCAACTATTTGACAAAACTTTGGATTCGTCCGCAGAATACGTCCATCTATATCAGTATGAGAAATTCCTACTGCTGCTGCTTCAAAAATAACTCGAAACCTTTCCTCGCTTTGACGCAGTGCTTCGATTGTATCAAATATATTTTTCGTTTGAATTACCCATTCATCGTATACTTGCCACTGTTTCGCTAACGAATTTGGAAGCAAGTTATAGAAAATCTTACCTATATGCTTTATCGACCATATTTTTCTAACTATTACTCCACCTATAACCAGAATTACTGTATATAAAAATACTATCAAACTGCGGTAGTTTGTAATATTATTTACATCAAACGTACTAATGGTTGCCGTATTCATTACTAACCGAGTCAACATAAATTTCACCTATTAAAATCAAGTTACTTAAAATTTGTTTTGGGAACTGTAAACAAATTTTCGATATTTAAAGTCCGGAAACACTTGTTTATCTAGAGATGACAAATTAGACATTCTTAAATTAATGTCTAATCTATAGCCTTCCTATATTTGTTTAAGGGTTTATTATATTGTCGTAATCTCACAAGTTAGTGCTACGCACTATTCACAAATTAGTTTGTACAAGTACTTATGCAGGTATCAGCACCCTATTCAGTTAAAATTAATTACATATCTTGACGGGCTTATATTAATAGTTATAACTATTTCTGTGTATAAAAACCAGTTTGAACATTAAAATATGCATTTAAAAATACATTCAAAACTATAGTCATCAAATTAGATATCTGATTTACAAGACGGATGTAACACTAATCATTTGATTTCTTCATCAATTCTCTCCAAAGTCATATTGATTTAATATAATAATTAAGTCTTTAGATAGATGAGTTTTATAAATAATGATTATAATTTGCGTATACATACTGACTAATTTAAGTTAAAATAACAACGTCTTTTACACATACCCTACAATCATGACAGCAGATAGCTCCCAAAGAGGAAGTATCTGGGAGAGGCTAGAACAAGGACGAAAACTCAAAGCGGCGCGCGGTGGCTATGCTGGCTACGGTTCACCACCTTTTGGTTTGACGTCAATTAACGGTGAACTTGTCGAAGAACCGCACGAACAAGCTGTAATTGAGCTAATTCGTCGTCATCACAAATCAGGAAAGTCTCTACAACAGATAGCTAACTGGCTCAATGAGCAAGGATATCGGACTAAGCGTTGTCAGTTATGGAAACGAATATCTGTCAAACGAGTTTTAGACAGGCTTTACGGAAAATCGTTGAGAATGTCTGGAGTTGATTGCCTTATTGGCGAATCTTTAGACTTTGATGAAGATGACTGAGAGATTTGACATTTGGAGACGTGACATTTGGAGTAGGTGGGCATTGCCCACCTTACACGAGTAAGCGTAGGTGTGAACCATCAGTCGTTTTGGTAACTTCGATACGTGCTTGAAAGGCTTCTTTGAGATGTGGCATGTGTGTTACCGTCAGGATACAAGCGAAGTCGGGAGCTATCGCGTTTATTGCTGCTATTAAACGGTCACATCCTTCTGCGTCTTGTGTCCCAAAACCTTCATCGACTATCAGCATTTGCAGCGCGGCGCCTGCACGTTGTGCTAATAATTTAGCTAGTGCAAGTCGTATTGCAAAGTTGATTCTAAACGCTTCTCCACCTGAATAAGTTTCATATGCGCGTGTTCCTCTTGCATCTGCAATCAGAATATCTAAAGTATCTATTAATTTGGCATTTTTCTTTGTGGATTTGCCGTTGCGTCCATGTCGTTGCGTAACAAATTGTACGTGTAACTGATTGGCGGTTAAACGCGAAAGTAATTGATTTGTCTCGGCTTCCAGTTGAGGTAACACGTTTTCAATCATGAATGCTTGGATACCATTTTTACCAAAAGCTTGCGCTAATTCCTGATATACACGCTGTTGGTTGCGTGTTTCAGTGAGTTGTTGCTGTTGCTCACCATACTGAGTTTGTAAAGTGTCTAAGTACTGCGATTGCTGTTCGAGTCTTCCTAAATGTCCAAGCTGTTCGTCGAGTTGACGGCGCCTAATTGCTAATTGTGCTTCTAACGTTTGAATTTGTTGTGTTGGGTTGGCACTTTGTTTTAATTGCTCAATAGTTGCTTCGATTTGCGATGCTAAACGCTGACGCTCAACTCCACGTTCTGCTAATGCTACACTTAATTCATTTAACCGCGATTGTCGGGTGGGGTATGTAGTTTTCGCATTATGTAACTCTTGGTAACGTAGATGCCAAGCTTGTGCAGTACGAAGTGCGGTGCGAATGTTGTTATGCTCGTTATTATCGTAACCAATTTCAGCAATATATCTATCTAAAGCTGCAATTTCTAAAGCACATTCAGATTCTACTGCTTCTAATTCGATACGTCGTTCTAACTCAACGATTTGCGCTTCTAACTCTGGTTTACGCTTATCGAGTTGCGCTTGTCGCTTTGCCGCATCTTTTATTTGACCTTGTTTGATTTCTGCCCATCGCCATCTTTCAACTTCGTTACGTGCTAAAGCGTGATCTTGTTCGTTGTAATTTAAACTTTGTATATACTCATCAAGGTGACGTAATTCCTCTTGTTGGTCAGGTGCATAATCTCCTAAATGTAACGCGCGCTCTAATTTTTCTTTTTCAGCAGCAATTTGATGTAGTTGCTCTTCTGCATCGCTACTAGATTCTAACTGCGCCGCTAATTGTCCTCTTTGCTCGCGTAAAGTATCGTAAGGGGATAATTTTTGCGAGATGTCGCGGTATTCTTGCCTTAAAACTTGAATTTCACGGTCAGATACAGCCATTTGTTCGCGGAACACCCATAATTGTCCTTCGGTATCTTTATATTCTGTTTCTGTTTTACTAACAACTCGGTTCCAGTGATGTTCATCTAAAGGACGTTCACATAATGGACAAATGGCGTTAGGTGTTTTGAGAAGCTGTAATTTTTGTTCGAGTTCACCTAAAAGTCGCTCATATTCGCGCTGCTGTGCTTGCAAACGCTCGATAAAATGGCGCCGTTCTTGACCTTTTTCTTGAACTCGCTGTAAATAAACGCGCGTTTTTTCGAGTTCTTCTATTTGCGCTGCGACTGCTAATACTGCCTGTTGAATTTGCGGTTGACGTTTTGTTGCCCGTTGTAATTGAATTTCATTCGTTTCTAGTTGCTCAATACGCGCGACCAAACCCGCATGTGCTTTATCAAGATGGCTTTGCAGTTGAGTACGCTGACGCAATATAGGGGCAACACGCATTTGCAAGTCATCAAGATGTGTTAAATGATTACGAGATTCCCGTAACTTTTCTAAAGCAGCTTCAACTTCTTTGGACTTATTGAGCGTTTGTTGAATATCCCGTTCTTGTTGCAGCACTGCTTCTAATTGTGCCTGCGCTTGCTGTAATTGTCGCTCTAGAGCATTAATTTGTTGATTAAGCTGTTGCTGTTTTATACCACGCTGTTGTTGAGTACGGGTAAATTCTTGAAATTTTGTCGAAAAAGCTTCTTCTTTTGCTTGCAAATTTTGGTAATGTTGGTACCCTGCGATGATATCTTTTTCGCGTTTTAATAATTCATCTAATTTAGCTAACTCGGCGCCAACACTAAAACGGTCTTTTTCTAAACGCTCACAGTCTTGGGTTAAATTGGCAAACGAAGAACGGACAAAACTAAGTTGCTCTTCCCAAGATTTGCGCTGATGTTCTACAACCTGCAAGCTTTGCAATTGTATAGTTTCAAACTGCTGTTGCTGTTGAAGTTGATTAAGTTCTGCTTCTAATGACTTGCGCTGAAGAGTGATGGTATCCCGGTTTTGCAATTGACTTTTAATTGTGTCGAGCGCACGTTCTATTTCATCTGAGCGAACTTTTAAAGTTTTTGATAGTTCTTTTGCTCGCTCCTCTAATTCATCATACTGGTTAAGCTTTAATAACTCAGCTAATATTTCTTTACGTTCAGCCGGACGCTTGAGCATAAACTCGTCGGCGCGTCCTTGGCGAAGATAAGCCGAATTTATAAAAGTATCGTAATCTAGCTTGATATGGGATTGAATTAAATCTTGAGTTACCCTAAGTCCCTTACCAGTTAAAGCCTTAAAACCACTTGGCGTTTCGATTTGAAACTCTAACCCCCCAGTTCCCCCACGACTGCGAGTTCTAATGACACGATAAATTTGTTGATTTGCCTCGAACACAAAATCAACACGCACATCTTTACTGCCAGTATGAATTACATCATCTTCTGAAGCGGCACGACTTTCACCCCATATTGCCCAGGTGATTGCTTCTAATAGCGAAGATTTTCCGGCGCCGTTTGAGCCGCAAATACACGCGGTATGCAAACCGTGGAAATCTAACGTGCCAGAGCGATACGAGAGAAAATTTTTAATGGTAAGTTGTAGTGGAATCATCGATTACTTCTATCCGTAGCATCTTACTTTTTGCGGTTTCAAGGAATAAGAACAAACATACACCTAAACGTTAGTGTAACTATCTATAATGCATCTTTCTAGTCTTCTTGACTGCATCTTTACAAATGTTTACAATTTTTAAGAGATTAAACGTTTGTAAATAGCCACTCAATTATTCTTTGCCTGCAAAAAACTTTTACTCTCAAAAGATAAAAATAATTATTAAGGAATTGTTAAGGAAAGACTCTTCACTACTATACTCAGCACTCAGCACTTTCTACTCAGCACTATAATCCTGCGGATTGATATAATTGGCGAACGATAGCGAGAATTTTGGCGCCATAATTTCTATCAGCAGACCAGCGACCAGATAATTGTTCAACAATAGGCGCCACACCGCGTGTTACAAATCGGAATCTGGGGTCAACAACTTCTTGAGATAACGGGTCAGAACTAGCGTAAGCTTTGAGGTGTTGAATATGTGCCCTAACACCAATACGTGCGCTTTCAAATGTAGCAGTTTCGGAACCACCTTCAACAGTACCGAGACCAGCAAAGTTATTTTGTTGAGGTTTTATATTACCACTAAAGCGTAAAAAATCAGTCTCTAAACACATTTGGCAAAAAGCAATGTCATGATTTACACCTTCAATTCGAGCTTCTTCGATATAAAGTGAGGGGATATCGGGAAACTGTACGGAACCAGATTCATTTTTGCTACGTAAAAAGATGTGTAGTTGAACTTCTGATGCTCTACCCGAACCCATAATTTCATTAATTTCTTGGTTTGCAGATGCTGACTTTAAGTTAAGTGTACGAGTTGCGCTATCCCAACCAACCGACACACCCAACGAGCGCAAGTCAACAGCTTTAACGTAAGTAGCACCTTGGTAAGTAACTCGACCGAGAGAACCTTTAGATAAATCAACTTGTAATTCGTCAGCTAAGTCAGTAGGCATATAAGCACTACCGCTAACTAAAATTCCTCTATTGGGATAATTTTTGCCATTAATATTAATATTAATAGAAGGGTATTCTGGTTCACTAGGTGTTCCACTTGGGTCAATGACACGACTCCACGATATTAAACCCTCTGCAATTCCCACTGCAAAATCACGGCGCCGAGTTTGTAAAAGTCTCCTATCTTCGGGACTAGTTAAAAATCCTACTGCCATTACAAGTGCAGCAATAGATGTTTGACGGCAAAAAGCTAAACCACCTGTACTAATACTAGTATCAGGTCTAGTGCCACGATTAGGTAATTGGGGAACACGTCGAATTAAAGCTAACAATAACAAATCAGCATTAGTTCTACGTTCTGCGTTATTGCCAATGAAAAATACAGTAGCACCACGTACCGAAGGATTAGGCGCCGCATCAGTTTGAATTTCGAGCGCAACATCGCGTGAATTTGCACGGGCATTAATCCAATTAATAGTACCACGCGCGCTTAAATCATCAGGAACCGATAAAACCTGCCAATTTCGACCGCGTAACTCAGTAACTATTAAATCTCGTAGCAAAATCATTTCACGAGCTTCTGTAGTACCCCCAGCAATAGCACCTGGGTCAATTCTTCCGTTTTCTCTACCTCCGTGTGCTGCTGAAATAAATATACGTCCCATTTCTCAGTATTTCCTTTGCTAAAATCATTATGGCAGGCGAATTATGTTATATCATTCAATCCTATGCAAATCCCTCGCTTACACCCCGATACTGTAGAAGAAGTCAAACAAAGAGCTGATATATATGATGTCGTCTCAGAATATGTTGTTTTACGTAAGCGTGGCAAAGATTATGTAGGGTTATGTCCTTTCCACGATGAGAAAAGTCCTAGCTTTACAGTTGTTCCAACCAAGCAAATGTACTATTGCTTTGGTTGTCAGGCAGCAGGGAATTCAATCAAGTTCATGATGGACTTGCAGAAGCGCTCATTTTCAGAGGTAGTATTAGACTTGGCGCGTCGCTACCAAATTTCAGTAAAAACGCTTGCACCCGAACAAAGACAAGAATTAGAGCGTCAAATATCCCTACGTGAGCAGTTACATCAAGTTTTAGCACTGAGCGCCCAATTTTACCAACATGCGCTCAAAAATTCAGGTGGTGGCGCCTTAGATTATTTACAGAATAAGCGAAAATTAAGTCCAGAAATAATCCAGCAGTTTGGTTTAGGGTATGCACCACAGGGTTGGGAAACATTATATAGATATTTAGTCGAAGACAAGCATTATCCTGTACAGTTAATCGAAAAAGCAGGTTTAATCAAACCTCGTAAAGAAGGAAGCGGGTATTACGATGTGTTTCGCGACAGGATAATAATTCCGATTCGCGATGTAATGGGGCGTGTGATAGCCTTTGGTGCTAGAACAATGGGAGACGAGCAACCAAAGTATTTAAATTCCCCAGAAACAGAATTATTTAGTAAAGGTAAGAATTTATTTGCACTCGATGCCGCTAAAAATGGCATATCACAATTTAACTCTGTTGTGGTAGTAGAAGGATATTTTGATGCTATAGCGCTTCATGCTGCTGGAATTAATAATGCCGTAGCATCGCTAGGAACTGCATTAAGTATTGAACAAGTCAAATTAGCACTACGATACACTGAGTCAAAGCAACTAATTCTTAACTTCGATGCAGATAAAGCTGGTACGAATGCAGCAGAACGTGCCATAGGGGAAATAGCTGATTTAGCATATAGAGGAGAAGTACAGCTTAAAATTTTAAATATTCCTGACGGTAAAGATGCAGATGAATATTTACATACACATTCAAGCCAAGAGTATCAGCAATTATTAGCACAGGCGCCACTATGGTTAAACTGGCAAATTGAGCAAACCATCAAAGATAAAGACCTTAAACAAGCAGTAGACTACCAACAAGCATCGCAACAAATCGTAAAATTACTTAAAAATATAGTCAATACAGACACACGTTCGTATTACGTAACATACTGTGCAGAAATTCTGAGTTTAGGAAACGTGCAGTTAGTACCTTTGCGAATTGAAAACTTACTAACACAAATAAATAAGAGCGCAAATTCGGCGCCTAATAAAAGCATTATAAATCGTGCTAGTACACCCAACAATAATAAAGAAACAGACAAATCAAAACCCAGGATAGAAAAAAGCTTACTAGAAAAAGCAGAAGGGTTGGTGCTACAAATATTTCTACATTGTCCAGGACAACGACAAAACATAGTAGATATTATAGATAAACGCGACTTGCAATTTAGCCACTCGCACCATCGGTTCCTGTGGCAAAAAATTCTAAGAGTGTTAGAAGAAACATCAGACGAATATAATTCTGCAGTAATATCAAAATTACAAGATGCATGTCTAGAAAATCCAGAAGAAACGGCGCCAGTAACACACCTATTTCATTTAACACCACAAACCAAATCAGAGATATTACGGGCACAGCAAGTAATTAAAGCAGCAATTGCCTGCATGGAAATAGCCATGTGTGAAAAGCACGTACAACATTACAAAGAACTTTGGCAGTCAATAGACCCAGAAGTAGACCGCTCTAGACACGAGTATTACTTTCAGAAATACTTTGAAGAAAGAATGAAACTAGGAGAACTAGAAAAACAACGGCAGTTCTCAATACTCGATTTATAACTCTCTCTGTGTCCTCTGCGTCTCTGTGGTAATAAAATGATGTAATGATTACTGTTAAATCTTTATCTACCAAAGTCACCCAAGCCACAAACGGGCTAATGTTTCCTGTTACGATGTGGTTTGTAAGTCGTACATTGATATTAGTGGCAATGCTGCTAGTGGCGCCACTACTACCAGCACCCCGTAATGGAGTTGCCGCAACATTTGGTCTAGGGGTCTTTTCAGGTTGGGATAGTATACATTACTATAACATTGCGACTTCAGGATACCATTACATCAACGGTAAAGGTAATGTAGTATTTTTTCCTCTTTATTCGTTGGCAGCGCGCGCGTTGATGAGTATCGGCTTACCTTTTGAAGTTGCGGGTGTATTAATTAGTAACCTAGCATTTTTGCTATTTTTATACGTATTGTATCTTTGGCTATATCAATATCAAGGTGAAAAAGTCGCACGTTGGACAGTTGCACTTGCTGCGTTATTTCCATTATCAATATTCACAGCAACAATATATACAGAGGCATTATATTTATTACTTAGTACAGCAGCATTGCGAGCATTTGACCAAAATAAATATACTCAAACGGCAATATTCGGCGCCTTAGCAACAGCAACACGTCCAACAGGACTAGCATTAATACCAGGGTTAATGCTTGCAGCATGGAAACAAAATAAATTACCAAAAGCTTACTTAGCAGGACTTTTAACGAGTATAGGAGTACTTAGTTTCAGTATTTACTGTGCTGTACAACATGGAGACCCGCTGGCATTTATTCATGGTCAAAAAGCTTGGCGCCCAAATCCAGGTTTTGACTGGCAGACATGGTGGAAAATGCTAATGCAAATCACCGTGGGAATACGGAATTATAAACACGGTGGTATCAAAGACATTACCCATCCTTTGATATTTTTAATTATAGTAGGATGTGGTTATTTGCTGTGGCGCCATCGAAATAAATTAAGTGCAGCAAAGGTTGATTATGGTTTTGGCGTATTATTCTTGAGTTTGTGGTTACTAGCAGGAGACCCCGTAATAAATACTTCAGTATTTATAGTAAGTACTTTTTTACTTTGGCACTACCGCAATGAATTAACTCCTGTAACGTTATTTTATGGTTTATTGGGAATGGCAATGCTGCTATTATCAGGTGGAACCATCTCACTTTCGCGTCTTGTTTACGGTATTGTCCCCACAATAATCGTATATGGAATTTTTATCGCGCGTCATCCGCGTTGGGGCTACATGAGTATAAGCTTTTTCACAGTACTATTATTTATTTTCAGCATACGTTTTGCACAAGACCTATGGGTTGGCTAATGGCAACGGATATAACGGATGTAACGGATGTATACAATAAACGGGTAAAAGTAACGGATGTAGGTTGGGTGGAGGCTTTGCGGAACCCAACATTATCATCAACGCCTAACTTTTGTTGCTATTACTATGCCACTAAACCAATTCATTTTTGTCACAACTAAGTCTTCTGTATTTTCTAAAGCCAAAATCAGTTCATTTACTTTGGTCGCATGATCTGCACTAGGCCAGTTAGGTTGAGGTAACATATCGTCAACAAGATATAATCCACCCCAGCCTTCATGACTACATTCCTAGAGCGTTGGTTAAGTAATGTGTGTTGACTATACATTGTACGCAATTTCCGTAATTATTCGTCAATATTCATGTTAATAGGACGAGTTTGTAGAGATTATGTTTTATAATGATATGATTTGATTAAATTACTCCTACGGTAATATTGATGTAACAATGATAAATATTCTCATATTCGATTTTCACGAAATAAAGCTATTAGAATAGGCATTTTCAATCCCATGCAGGCATGAACGGCGCGAATAAATACTTGATTAAAATGTATATAATAATACTTTAATTTATTCATAAATCAACATATAAACATATTTCTAATACAAAATAAATATTCTAAAATTCAGAACACCAGAACTACATGTTTGATTTATGACTGATGACACACAGCGTGCAGACTATGACAGTCCGTGGAAAATTATCTTAGAAGAATACTTTCAGCAAGCGATGGAGTTTTTCTTTCCTAAAACTGCTGCGCTTATTGACTGGAGTGTGCCATATATATTTATGGATAAAGAATTTCAGGCAATATCGTATGATGCCGTACAAGGTAGAAGATATGCCGACAAGCTAGTAAAAGTTCGCTATCTTTCTGGTGAAGAAAGGTGGCTATTAATACATGTGGAAATTCAAGGGGAGCCAGAAGATGAGTTTCCACTTCGGATGTTCACCTACAACTTCCGAATTCTTGACCGTTATAAAATATCACCAATTAGCGTAGCTGTTCTATGCGATTCTAACAAAAATTGGCATCCAAGTACTTACTCTTTCGTTTCTGAAGACACAACTGTGTATTTTAAATTCGGTTCTGTTAAGCTGCTCAAATATAGCAGACGTATTAAAGAATTAGAGGCAAGTAATAACGTGTTTGCGACTGTAGTGCTCGCTCACCTGAGAACGCAGCAAACATTAAAAAATCCCAGCAAGCGAAAAGAATGGAAATTTAGTTTAATTCGCAGGCTTTATGAGCAAGGATTAAGTGAGCAAGAGATTCGTAACCTGTATAAATTCATAGATTGGGCTATGATTTTACCAGAAGGATTAGAAAACGAGTTTTGGGAAGATTTTAAGAAATTTGAACAGGAGCGCGGTATGACTTACATGACTACTGGTGAACGTATTGGCTATAATCGTGGTAAGGAAGAAGGACGAGTTGAAGGACGAGTGTCAACTATCCTAACACTGCTAGCTATAAGTGTTGGAGAAGTGTCTGAAGAAAATAGAGTACTGATTGAGTCTCTATCACTTGAACAGTTAGACTCACTTACTAAAGATTTATTAAGTTTTACTTCTACCGGCGATTTAGTACGTTGGTTGCAGCAAAATCAAAATTCCTAGGCGTTGGTCAAGTAATGTGTGTTGACTAAAGTTTGAATTTACACATTGGGTCAAAACCTTCATTTTTAGATTGAATCTTGGGTGTCGAGTATTGATAACTAGGCGCCTCAATGTTTGATTATAGCCACACCCACAATTAAACTTTTATGTCAACACCTTCTACTCGACCGACTCTATAATAGTTCTTTCTCCCTGTAGCAAGATATTATACCAGCCCATAACCAATTAATACACACATAGTTTATTGGCTAACATCTTCTACTAAACTTTAACTATTAACAATTTTTAGATGTGTCATGCCGACCTATCGATCCAAAACCTCAACTCAGGGACGTAATATGGCTGGCGCCCGCGCGCTTTGGCGTGCCACCGGAATGGAAACAGCAGATTTCGAGAAGCCAATAATTGCCGTCGCTAACTCCTTTACCCAATTTGTACCTGGTCACGTTCACCTGAAAGATTTAGGTCAATTGGTGTGCCGTGAAATTGAAGCCAGTGGTGCTGTTGCCAAGGAATTTAACACTATTGCAGTAGATGATGGCATTGCTATGGGGCATGATGGGATGCTCTACAGTTTACCCTCGCGCGAGATAATTGCCGACTCAGTTGAGTACATGGTTAACGCCCATTGTGCCGATGCCTTGGTGTGCATTTCCAACTGTGACAAAATCACCCCTGGTATGTTAATGGCAGCCCTGCGTCTTAATATTCCTACAGTATTTGTCTCTGGCGGTCCAATGGAAGCAGGTAAAACTAAGCTAAGAGAACATAAACTGGACTTAGTAGATGCGATGGTGGTTGCTGCGGACAATAGTATTAGTGATGAGGTTGCCGAAGAATATGAACGTTCTGCGTGTCCAACCTGTGGCTCTTGCTCTGGCATGTTCACAGCAAACTCTATGAACTGTTTAACCGAAGCTATCGGTCTTTCTTTACCAGGTAATGGGACTGTACTTGCAACCCATTTTGACCGTAAAGAATTATTCCTCAACGCCGCGCGCACTATTGTTAAGATTACCCGTCGTTACTACGAACAAGAAGATGAATCAATACTGCCACGCTCCATAGCTAGTTTTGAAGCGTTTGAAAATGCTATGACGTTGGATATCGCAATGGGAGGTTCCACCAACACCATTCTGCACTTGCTTGCTGCCGCCCGTGAAGCCAATGTAAATTTTACCCTGACTGATATCGACCGCCTCTCACGTAAAGTTCCACAATTTTGCAAGGTGGCGCCTAACACACAAAAATATCATATCGAAGATGTCCATCGTGCTGGCGGCATTTACAGCATTCTCGGCGAGCTAGACCGTGCTGCACTGCTCCACACCGACGTACCAACAGTTCACAGTCAGACTTTGAAAGAAGCGCTAGAACACTGGGACATCATGCGTACAAATGACGAAACCGTCCACACCTTCTTTAAAGCTGGTCCTGCGGGTATTCCAACTCAACAAGCTTTCAGCCAATCAACTCGTTGGCCATCACTCGACCTAGATCGAGAAAACGGTTGTATTCGTAGCCTCAAAAACACCTTTAGCACACAGGGTGGACTTGCTGTACTTTACGGCAACCTCGCCGAACGCGGTTGTATTGTTAAAACAGCAGGTGTAGACGAAAGCATTCACGTGTTTAAAGGTAAAGCGCGCATTTACGAAAGTCAGGATGCTGCTGTAAAAGGGATTCTCAGTGACGAAGTAGAACCGGGAGATATCGTAATTATTCGTTACGAAGGTCCACGTGGTGGGCCTGGTATGCAGGAAATGCTTTATCCAACCAGTTACATAAAATCCAAGGGTTTAGGTAAAGTTTGTGCATTATTGACAGACGGTCGTTTCTCAGGAGGTACTTCGGGACTCTCAATAGGTCACGCATCTCCAGAAGCGGCAGCAGGTGGTAACATTGCTCTAGTTCGCGACGGCGACCTAATTTTAATCGATATCCCCAATCGCAGCATTAATGTAGATATATCAACAGAGGAATTAGCCAACCGTCGAGCAGCAATGGAAGCAAAAGGCAACTCAGCTTGGAAACCCGAACAACCTCGGCAACGTCGGGTAACAGCAGCGCTCAAAGCTTATGCATTGCTTGCCACTAGTGCAGATCAAGGTGCAGTAAGAAACCTAGAAATGCTCGAATAAGAAAATCCCGTAAGCTCGACTTTATCCATTTTTCCTCTTCGTTAAAGCAGAGGCTGAAACTCTTGTGGGACGACTGTTTTACTTTTTATATTTCACCGATAATTTAGTGACATGCAAAAAGTTTTTGCCTGAAAGCTAGGGTTTTTGGCGATAAAGGAAACCAAGTTCTTAATTTTGGATAAAGTCGAGCTAAGATAGGCATCTCGCCTATCCTACAAAACTACTATAAAATAAATTCATCTATTGTTGCTTTCAAATTTTTCTGTGATAACCTTGTTAAGTCGAGATTTTCGTAAAGCAAAGCTTTTATATCTGGATGCAAAGCTTCAAATTTATTCAAATTGGTAATGATAAGTCGGTCATGGAAGTTTGGTATAAAGTCAGTATAAGGTATCAACCCTAATTTAATTAATATTTTAGAAAGTTGCATTGTAGGTAGTTTCTTATCATTGTCAGAGCTACACTTAATTTCTGAAGCCGTGTAACTGCAAAAGCAAGCTAGAGAATCAACGTCATCATAAAAGAAAGCAGTAATCGCACACTGTAGTAATTCCCAAACTATATTTGAAGGATAGTGCTTATATATCGTATCAAGGGCTTCTGGGTTTCTTTGCTTACAATATAAAAGAAACTTTTCTACAAGTTCTTCTGATTCTGCTCGTAAAGCTTGATTAATTTCTTGAGAACATATCGGTATACATATCGTATTAATTAATTAATTATATGCTTCGATTAATCACAAGCACCAGTATTGTTGTTACTCAGCACTCAGCACTCAACACACAGCACTCAACACACAGCACTTTCTACTTTGTAAAGCTATAAATTTTCTGTGTTTGTAACTGTTCGTGACAAACTGAAGAAGGCGCCGTTCCAACATCAAAAACTTCTCGGTCTAGTTGTACCTGTAGGTTGCTAAGTGGGTCAACACCAGGGGAAACTAAAAACTCTAGCTTTTCGATGTAAGGTAAATCTATTAAGTTATCTAATATTTGGCTTACAGCTTGTATATAAGGATGACCTGTTTGAGAGTACCAGTCTGCTGCTGCCATACCAGGTTGGTCAAAACCTAGGTGTACTGCTAACGATGGTTTATCGAATAGTGCTATCGCTAATGGACGCGCGTCTTCTTGCAATAATAAGTCGTGGGTTTTTGCTAAATATCTTAGTTTCTCTAATCTTTCGTATCTATCAGTCACACATTGTGGGTCGTCTTTCCAATGTATTGCTACTGTTAATAAATAGGTTTGCAGAAGCATATGACCCAGTTTCTCGGCTTTTGTGCTTAAGTAATAAGAGTTATAGTCGTTTGCTTCGATTAACAACGGTACTCGGTCTACAATTTCTAAATCGTAACCTTTTAAGCCAGCAATTTTACGGGGATTGTTGGTAATTAAACGTATCTGGTGTAAACCTAAATCCATAAGAATTTGGGCGCCCATTCCATAGTCACGCAAATCAGCAGGAAAACCCAAACGCTTGTTAGCTTCGACTGTATCTAAGCCCATATCCTGCAATGAGTAAGCTTTGAGTTTATTAATTAACCCAATACCTCGACCTTCTTGGCGTAGGTATACAACAACACCTTTACCTGCACTTTCAATCATCTTGAGTGCGGCTTGAAGCTGCATTCTACAGTCACAACGTAGTGAACCTAGTGCATCACCTGTGAGACATTCTGAGTGCATTCGTACCATTACTGGTTCATCAACAAAAGTGCTAGGGTCGCCTTTAACAATGGCAACGTGTTCTGTATTGTTAAGAATATAGCGGTAGCCGTAAATATTAAACTGACCAAAACTTGAAGGTAGTTTGGTAACAGTTTCGCGAACAATTAAACGGTCGTGCTGTAAGCGGTAACTAATTAAATCGGCAATACTAATAATTTTTAGGTTATGCTGCTTGGCGTATTCGATTAATTCAGGTAATCGTGCCATCGAACCATTACGGTTTTGGATTTCACAAATTACACCAGCAGGATACAAACCAGCTAACCGAGCTAGATCTACTGCTGCTTCGGTGTGACCTGCACGTTTGAGAACTCCGCCTTCTTTTGCCCGTAATGGGAAAATGTGACCAGGGCGCCGTAAGTCTTCTGGTTTAGTTGCCGGGTTTAAAGCTACTTGAATAGTTCTGGCACGGTCTTCGGCGGAAATACCAGTAGTAACACCTAAATTAGGACCTGCATCGATACTAACTGTGAATGCAGTTTGATTAGTATCTGTAATATTCCGTACCATCAAAGGCAAATCGAGTTCATCGAGACGCTCACCCATCATTGCCAAACAAATCAAACCGCGCGCTTCGACAGCCATAAAATTAATGGTGTCAGGTGTGGCAAATTGAGCGGCGCAAATTAAATCACCCTCGTTTTCGCGGTTCTCGTCATCAACCACAACGATAGAACGACCAGCTTTTAAGTCAGCTAGGGCGGCATTAATCGGGTCAAATCTAAATTCAGTAGCTAGTTCTTCTTGATGCTGCGACACAAATGTTAATAAACCTGCGACCAATCGTAAATATCATTGTAGCTTATGATGTTAACTCACGAGCAAATTATTCGCGCTTCTCGTTCTCGATTCGCACTGTTTGCGTTTTAATACTAGAGTAAGTTTTTGACTAAACAGCAAATTACAAAAACAGATAAGGATTTTGATATTATGGGTAATTCTAGGCGCGTAAGAGTTGGGATAGTTGGCGCGTCCGGTTATGGCGGAGTTCAGCTAGTGCGATTGTTAATAGACCACCCAGATGTAGAGGTAGTGTACATGGGGGGTGATAGCACTACTGGTAAAAAATTTGCGGATATTTACCCGCACTTAGCACACGCAATTAACTTGACAGTTGAGAAGGTAGACCCAGAAGTTATTGCAGAACGTTGTGAAGTAGTCTTTCTTTCAGTTCCCAATGGTTTAGCTTGCCAAATGGCGCCTATACTCTTGGCAAAAGGATGTAAAGTATTAGACTTAAGCGCCGACTATAGATTTACTAATTTATCAACATACTCAGCGTGGTATGGCAAAGAACGAAGCGACAACGAAACAGCATCAAAAGCCGTATATGGCTTACCAGAACTATACCGCGACCGTATAGCAGAAGCCCAACTAGTAGGATGTCCTGGTTGCTATCCAACAGCGAGCTTACTGGCCCTTTCACCACTACTTAAACAAGGATTAATAGTACCTGAAACAGCCATTATTGACGCAAAATCTGGCACATCAGGTGGAGGACGCGAAGCCAAGGTTAACATGTTACTAGCAGAAGCAGATAACTCAATAGCAGCATACGCTGTAGCAAAACACCGTCACACCCCAGAAATTGAACAAATTTGTAGCGAACTAGCAGGACACGAAGTAACAGTCCAATTTACACCGCACTTAGTACCAATGGTGCGCGGCATCCTCTCCACCGTCTACGCAAACCTACGTGACCCAGGATTAGTACGTGACGACTTAATCACCATTTACCGCGCGTTCTACCGTAACTCCCCGTGGGTAAAAATTTGTGACGCCGACACATACCCCCAAACAAAATGGGCATGTGGTAGTAACCTTTGCTACATAGGTATAGAAGTAGACACCCGCACCGGACGAATTATTGTAATGTCCGTCATCGACAACTTAATTAAAGGACAAGCAGGACAAGCAGTTCAATGCATGAACCTTATGATGGGCTGGGATGAAACATTAGGACTACCCAAACTAGGCTTCTACCCCTAACTTTACAATCTCTTGTGGCACAGGCATCCTGCCTGTGCTATCCAACAAAACTTGCAACGGATACAACGGATGTAATGGATAAATTACTGTATTTAAAATTTTTTACCATAGAGACACAGAGTTCACAGAAAACAATCTCCATAATGTCATGCTGAGGAACGAAGCATCTAAAAAGCTTAAATATAAAAAAGTATTAATATTAAATAAATAAAATATACATCCCATGCTTTTTGATTTCCTCTTCCTGGCTGTCTCAACCTTTCTGCTAACAATTCAGGGTCTTTTTGATAATAATATATAAATGTTGATAAATAAATTGTCACCAACCAAAGTGAGAAAATCCATCCTTCAATCCAAAACCAATCACCTGAAAGAAACATAAATAATGCTTCCAGCATTATAATGAAAATGATTGATAGCAGAATTTTACCTGCGGTTAATTGGTTCTTTTCAATTGCCATAATGAAACCTTCCTGGCATTCTCGTTATGCCATCACAAATATTTAAAACAACGCGCGTTCAACAAGTGTGTAAATAACATTCATTCAGGTGTATGACACACAGCCTCAATATTATGACCATCTGGGTCTAAAACATAGGCGCCATAATAATTAGGATGATAGTGAAGTCGTAAACCAGGAGTTCCATTATCCTGACCACCAACTTTCAAAGCTGCTTCGTAGAACAAATGAACTTGATTACGAGTTTTGGCACGGAAAGCGATATGAATTCTCGGTACATTCACATTTCCCTGTGTAATCCAAAAATCAGGTTCTCCATCAACTCCAAACCCTGCTAAAGAAAAAGAACCAGTTATAAAAGCATCAAGCTCTTTGAGTAATTGGTATCCAAGAGGTAACAAGGCAGTAGTGTAAAATTCTTTGCTTTTCTCAAAATTACTAACGTTGATGCCTGTATGGTCAATCATGGCTTTTACTTTCCATTCTCCTGTAAATGCTTTCCCTTAGTAATTGCACCAAACTCTAAAAGACGTTTACGTATTGCTTCAACATCATCTAATGATGGCACCTAATTCTATACTATCAGCTTTACCTGTTACGGCGCCTGGAGCAGAAATATCTTGTAATGTGATTGTACAGGCGCTTGCGTTTAATAAAATAAAACAAGGTGGTGCAGATAGTTCTGTATTTTCAACCAAACCCAGAGCTTAAGTATAAAACAATTCCACTTGAAGAGCTAAAATTACAGCCTAATTTAATAAATGAACGATTAGTTTTGCTACCTAAACCGGAAAAAGATTGCTATAATCTAATGTTATAATTATTTAATAAATTCTATTTTATTAACCTAGTACGGAAATGAAAATGACTACATCTACAGTATCAACTAAAAATCTAGGAAATTTTACTACCACGGTCACTCTTACAAATACAGAGGATGAAATCTTAGCGGAACACGGTAATATGCCCAGAGAGCAAATTCGTTCTGCCAGTATAGATAATGTTAAAGTTAGCACACATACTTATCATCTATATTTACCAGCAGATATTATTGCTAGATTGGGTTTACCGTTGGAAGAAGAAATAGAAGTTGAAACTGCGACTGGAATTGAAACAGTACGTATTTTTCAAAGTGCCACTTTAGCACTGCAAGGACGAGAAACTCAATCTCGCTGTATTGAGTTACCTGAAGGTGAAAGCGCAATTGTAGGTCTAATACCACTTGAGAAGTTAAGATTGAAATTTGATGTAGAAAATCAGCAGTTAGTTGAGGTTCTTGCGCGTATTTAACAATGTGTAGAAAATTAACATGACTATACCTAATAAGAATACAGAAAATTATACTACTACAGTCACTTTAACAAATTCTGTAGATGAAATATTAGCAGAATATGCTAATATGTCATCTGAACAAATTCGTTCTGTCACTTTAGACAATGTGGTAGTTAGCACGCACGCTCACGATTTATATTTACCAGCAGATATTATTACTGAATTAGGTTTAACTTTGGCAGAAGAATTTGAATTTGAAACTGCAACTGGAATTAAAACAGTACGTATTTTTAAAGATTTAGATTTAGATTTAACGCTGCAAGGACGAGATACAGCGTGTCGCTGTATTGAGTTGCCCAAGGGGGAAAGGGCAATTTTAGATCGGACAACACTTTTGGCGTTTGGCGTTAGGTTTGAAATTTGATGTGAATAAGCAGCAATTAATTGAGGTTATGGATCGTATTTAATAATGTATAGGAAATTCAAATGACTATACAAACTAAAAATACAGAAAATTTTACGACTACAGTTACTTTAACCAATATAATATACCAAGAGTTAGCTTACAAGAACTATTAATAAATGGGAATCGTTACTACTACAATTACTGTAACAAATGCAATCGATGAAGAGTTGGTAGAAAGAGGTTTTATACCCAAAGAACAAATCCGTTCTATTACCCTGGATAATGTTTTAGTTGATACAGGTGCCACACGTTTATGTCTACCAGCAGAGATTATTGCTGAATTAGGTTTACCGCTTGAAAAAGAAATTCAAGTTAAAACAGCAGTAGGAGTAAGAAATTGCCGTATTTTTAAACTTGTAAATCTGATTGTAGAAGGAAGAAAAAACAAATTTGAATGTATGGAACTACCTGGAGGAGAAGACCCACTTTTAGGTGTAATTCCACTTGAGAAATTAGGATTACAGCCTGATTTAAAAAATCAGCGATTGATTTTGCTTCCAAAAACGAAAGAAGATACCTATATTTCAATGTTATAATTATTTAATAAACTATATGTTTATTAACTCAACGCGGAAATAAAAATGACTATATCTACATTATCAACAAAAAATGCAGGGCATGTTACTACTACAGTTACTGTCAAAAATTTAGGGGATGAAATCTTGGCTTCTCAAGGTTTTATGCCATCTGAACAAGTTCGTTCTGTTACTATAGAAAATGTTATAGTCAAAACACGTACTAACCTTTTGTGCTTACCTGCAGATGTTATTGCTAAATTGGGTTTAAAGTTTGAAGAAGAAGTAGGAGTTCAAACTGCGACTGGAATTAGAATATTCCGCCTTTTTAATGATTTAGTTTTAACATTACAAGGACGAAACGCATACTCTTCCTGTATTGAGTTACCCGAAGGCGAAAGCGCAATTTTAGGTTTGATACCACTTGAAGAGTTGGGGTTGAGACCTGATGTTGATAACCAGCAGTTAGTTGAGGTTATGGATCGGATTTAATTTTAGTGGGTTGTATGGTGGGCATTGCCCACCATACGTTTATGGGCACCAACTTTAATTTAAATACCTTTAGGACCCATGCCTACGGCGCCTGCATAAATTGCGCGTTCGCCGAGTTCGTCTTCGATTCTCAGTAAGCGGTTAT
>ERZ1066120.285-NODE-285-length-50808-cov-38.806849_pt1 | contig 50808 bp, 32 predicted proteins | sample MGYA00382767_ERZ1066120 | MGnify/ENA primary metagenome ERZ1066120 (study PRJEB33369, sample SAMEA5778350) | biofilm metagenome | biome: Industrial cooling water; feature: Water cooling tower basin; material: Biofilm | place: United Arab Emirates | collected...
ATCGATTTAATAATTCTAAAAATCGGGTTTCAGATATTGCTAACTTCTCAACTAGCTCACTTTTACGGTTTTTAACTACCTTTCCACTATATATAGTTAGAATTGAATACACTTCATATTATTTTTTTAGTAGAAATTAAATTACGCCATATGTTAAAAAAGCCGAAGTAATTTAGCTTCGACTTTTTTAGCTTTTATCTATGATACAAGAGCGCACGCCCTTAACGAACACGTTAAGATTGTCTTCCAAACCTAACTAGCAACTCCTCGCGCGATAGTTGTATCAGCAAAGGAGTAAATTCTTCTGGAGACAGTGGTAATATTGTTTCCACAATTGACTGAAGCTCGTTATCTATTGAGCCAAAACGAACTCGTAGTAAATTTTCGATTGTAGTGCGTCGTTCCTCTTGGTGCCCTTCTTGACGACCTTCTTGGCGCCCTTCTTGGCGACTTTGTTGTTGAATTTGTTCTTTTTCTTGTTGGTAAAGCGGCTTTAGTCTCATAATTAACTCCCTATCAGTTTCATTTGTTTTCTTTTCAGCTGCCAAGTTGTTACGTAAGTTATACAATAATTCTAGCCCTATTTCTTTGTAATAGTAGATATTTTACCCGAAGCTCTGAGTCGAGTAGATGTAAGTATCTGAGCTACTAGCTATTAATAAACTACTATCACTTTCTAAACTTAAAGTGTTAGCAATTCCCCGTTGAATGATTTGAATTAACTGCTGTGGTCTAAAAGATTCTAAATTAACAAAATTACCTGCTTGTAACCATTGTAATTCGTCTGGTGAGAGATTATTACTAATTTCACTAGGTAATTGACTTGCTTCGCTTGCTGATTGCGGTGATGTTTCTATAAAGATATTCTTTTTGGCGCCAATTGCTTGGCGAGGTGTTATACCTATATCTATGATGGTAAAATTACTGTTTTGAAACCAGTTTGAACTTGTTCTGAGACGGTTGATTAAACTTAAACCTCTTGGTGTACAGTTATGTAATGCATAAACTTTTAATTCCGGGTTACGTCGCAGCATATCCATCGTAGTTTGAAATATGATTTCTGGATAACCTGTAATGCTGAGGATGGCACAGTTATTTTCAAAGTGGAAGTTATTGGCGATTAAAAACTGTGCTATATCTGCACTGTCACATACTATTAATCTGTCAAAGCTATATGCTGTAACATCAGGGTTGATAGAAGTCGCTTGATTATTTAGGTTTTGCGGCGCCAAAAGTAGTTTTTGAATATTACCATTAACTCTCTGCCAACGGTTAAGCCAGTTTTGATAATCTGATTCACTAATTAGATATTCTTGGGCTATAATGGTTTGATTTTGCAAAACGGAACCTTTATATATAGAAAACATTCCTAAAAGTACTGCTATCACAAATACAGGAAATAATTTTAGTATTAAAGTACTAACTAATATCCCAATGATTAAAATACATATTCCTACAAATATAAGTGATTTTGCGCTTGCTTTTCGACTTGCAGCATTAAGCTTTGGCGATTTGGTATTTTTGATGAGAGTTGTAATTATAATTATTTGATAGATTAAATTTGCAGTCAACCCACCAAGCGTACCTCCAAAAGAGCTAAAGAATATAGTAAAAAATACCATGCCAAAAATGTAACCGCAGCCAAAACCACCACTATTAAAAGCTTTGTTTCTAAATCTGTTATCTAAAAGATAAAACATTTGTTTGGGTGTAAAAAACAGAGTACTATTTATAGAAATGTCACTAATCACTTTTGCAAACATGGGGTCAGTCAACTTTGTTGTACCCATGCTTGTTGGTTCAAAGACAAAAGCATGACCACAGTTGGAACATTTTCCGTAGTTAGCTGTTCTGTCTTTGAGGTTGTTGTCAGTTCCGCAATTGATACACTTCATAGTTGTTTAGTAATATTTAAATAATTTGATTTGCTAGCAAAACACTGTAATCTTCACGCTTGCGAATTAAGCGGTGATTACCATTTTCGATTAAAACTTCTGCTGGTCTAGGACGGTGTAAAAAGTGTGACGACATTGCATACCCATAGGCGCCGACATCTAAAATAGCGATAATATCATTAATATTCAACGCTGGTAACAAACAATTTTTACCTAAATAATCGCGCGAGTAAGTTGTATTGCCGCAAACATCTGTTTGATATAAATCAGAAGATGTAGAAGATGGATAAGCAATTATTTCTCGATAACCACCATGAACGCTAGGCACACTTAAATTAGCGACAGTAGTATCAACACCAACAATTTGTTTCTCCGATTGCCATTTAACCGAGACAACTTTAGCAAGTAGAATAGCACATCCGGCAATTGCAGCTCTACCAGGTTCAATCACTAATTCTATTGAATTATTTAATTTCTCTAAACAACGAGTTAACTCGGCGCCAAAAAATTCCCAATCAAAAGCGGCGCCACCATGACGATAAGGATAACCAAACCCACCGCCAAAATCTAAATATTCCCAATCAGGTAATTTACCTGCAACACTAAAAACGCTTTCAATAGCTTGAGTAAAAGCAGTAGTAGCATTAGTACCAGTACCCCGATAAAAATGTAAACCGTTAACTTTCAACCCAGCATCACGAGCAATACTCGACGCTTTCCCAAAATCATCAGGATGCACACCAATACGACTATCACCCGTTAACTCAGGAAAATTTAAACGTAACCCCAACCTTACCTCTCTTACCTCTTCTCTTTGCGTCCTTTGCGTCCTTTGCGGTTCGTTCCATAAACCATAAACCTGACAAAACAACTTCACCTGCGAAACACTATCCAAATTAAACGTCCTAACACCCCACTTTAAAACCATTAACATCTCATCAGAATTAAGATTGCTACCACTATAAACAACCTTCTCTGGATTAAACCCAGCTTGCAGACCTAAATAAACATCCCCAGGAGTATTAGCATGAAGACCCCACCCACAATCTTTAAAAATTTTGAGTAAAGCCACATTTCCATTCGTCACACTCGCAAACCTAAATTGCGTCCTATCATACCTAACAGACGCACTAATATGATTAATATTTTGCCGTAACTTATTCGCATCATATATATATAGAGGCGAACCGTAAACATCTAATAGTTCCTTAATTAAGTTTTCCATTTCTTGTAAAATCTCCAAACTTGACGAGGTAATACAAACGGATGATTCAATTCTTTTTTACCAGGTATTTCACCAAACACATAAACTCGCCATAACTCCCACATAATTAGTAACCATAAAATTTCACCAACACGGCGCCCACTAATAGCAGCACTAAATTCTCCACTGACAATTTTAGTTGCAATATCTGGCTGAAAAACACCTTCACTACGTAAAATACCAGGATTTAACCAATCACCTAACTTATGCCAAAACTCATGCAAACACCAAGAAGTTAATGGTACTCCCATACCACGCTTTTGGCGCCAAACGATTTCTTTTGGTAGCCAACTATCAACCGCGCGTTTCAAGATATACTTTTCACAACTACCTTGCAGCATTAATTCTCCACTCAAGCGAAATGACCATTGCGTTAACGGTAAATCACAAAAAAGAGAACGAACTTCTAGATTTTGAGAAAACGCAATATTAGTAGCCCTCGGCTGAATATTTTGGGCGCCTTTTAACATCAGCGAAGCGCGCCGTAAGCGATGCATCAATTCATAACTATATTTAGATTCAAGAGCTTCCTGTAACCAATCTTCGGCACTTAATGAATTAATTTGATGACGAACACCAAGTTGATAGATACTTTCCTCATAACCCCAAAGACGGTGAAAAGTTTTTATATACTGACGAATAAAACTTTCTTCTCCATCAGGGTGTTGAGCTTGATAAATAGCAGCAGCAATTAAAGGTTTATTTGTCCAACCTGCAAATAACTGGTCGCCATTTTCGCCATTAAATATTACCCCTGTTTCTTGGCTAGCAGCTTGTGCCAAAAGATATAAAGGTACTGTGACACCATCACCGAAAGGTAAATCAAGCGCTTTTACTGTAGGTATCAAAGCTTTCTGAATATTACCAGGATTAGCATCAACTTTTACCAAAGGGATATTTAAATGCTGTGCAACAAGTTCTGCATATGGATATTCGGGAATACCTATATTACCAAAATCAAGAGTATAAGCTTTAACTTTTACTCCTGCTTGCACTAGCAACGCTGCAACAATAGAAGAATCTAACCCACCTGATAAACAAACTCCTACAGGTTCGTCGTTTAAATCATTTATTTGGCGATTCACAGCGTCTTTGAGTAAAACTTGTAATTCTTCTATTGCTGTGTTTTCATTATATATTAAATCTGTCGCCTGTTGAAATTGAAGTAATTGCTTTTTCCCTAAAAAATTAATTTTATTATTATTGTAATTCCAGTTTAACTCTACACCTGCTTCTACAGCTTGAATTTGTTTAACTGGAGTTACAGGGGTAGGAACGTATGAAAAACAATTATACCCATAAAGTGCAGCAATATTAATCTCAGGCGCCTTTACTAGTGGTAAAAGTAATTGCAACTGAGAAGCAAACCAAATTACTTGCTCTTGCTGCATCCAATACAAAGGAACTCGTCCAAATGGGTCTCGACCTAAAACTAGAGTACGAGCTTCAAGACGTACCCACGCATCAGGAAAATCATTCATTCCAGATGCTGATATCGAGACAATATTATTTGATATAATTTTAGTCGAATCTGGTTGAAAATTAAGTTGAAAATTACAAGTATAAGCAACATTATATATAATATCGCTATCATTCTGAGCATCTAATTTATAATGTTTTACTTTAATCTTGCTGAAAAGTTTTTCGATATCTTGACTTTGAGCATAACCCCAATAGCCAACAAAATGATAATTACAAGGGATGCTACCCATATTATTAAATTATTTTACCTCAAAAGTTTCCTCGCCAAGCACCCTACCATTTAATAACATTTGTACTTTCCACTTACCTACAGGGGCGCCTGAGTCAAGCACATACTTACAGTGGGTATCCCAAACGGACGTAGTAATACTTTTTGTTTCATAACTATTTTGCTTGACAGTTTGACCGCTAGGATTTATCCAATTACAAGATAAATTTAACTTTTGCCCGACAGGCGCCTCTTTGAGAGTTACGCGGTAAAAAAACTCAGCATTACTTCCACCATTTTGAGTATTAGTAATTTTCTCACTTTGTACAGCGACACGAGCCAAAGAGTTACTACGCTGCTGTGAAATAAATATTCCGCTACCTAGAATTAATACCAAAGCCGCAGCAACAGAACCAAAAATTAACTTATTGCGGCGTTTTTCTACCTCCAAAGCTTGACTGCGTGCGACTTGCGTCATCGCTTCACCAAGTAACTCAGGCGGTAAATTCAACTCGTCAAGTATCTGCTTGACTTGCTCTGGTTCGAGTTCTTGTTCTTGACGCTCTTTTAGGCGCCCTAATTCTACAATTATTTGGTCTAGTTGCTCTTGGGTTAATCTTTGATTCATAAAATAATTAAAGTAATGAACCATAAAGGAAGAGATAGCTGTTATAACATATTTTTAAAAGCGACTACAGAGCGGCTTGCTTCAATTCCGTAAAAAAAGTTGCTCACTTAGAAATACCTTTACCTCCTGTTAACTTATGCCAAATGGGTTTACTATATTATTTCCATAACAAAAGCAGAATTTTATGCATACTCAGATAAAATCTTTTTGTGCAGATGCTCCGGAATCGCGTCTCTACCATATATGCCTCCTAAACCTCAGTTAGAATTTAATTGGTGCGCTCCTGTTTCTGGTGATGGTTTTTACTTAGGATTACCAACTTGGGAACGTCCACCAGAATTTGAATATATAGTACAAATATTTAAAACTGCTGAGAAATTTGGCTTTAAACAGCTTTTAATTGGTATGGGTTTTACTCATCATACTTTGGAAGCTTGGACTCTAGCGACAGCAGTACTAACACAAACTAACTATGCAAGTGCAATGGTGGCAGTGCGCCCAGGTTTTATTAGCGCACCTGTTCTTGCAAAAATGGCTGTTACATTAGACCATATCAGTCGAGGGCGCCTTTACGTAAATCATAATTAACTTTATCACCAAATAAATGATGTTGATTTTAATATTCTTGCAATACTTGGTTAAATTCGTATAAAGCAATAATTGAGTAATTTATTTCATTAAAATTACTTAATAATTTGCTTTCTATATTAATAATTTCTATGCCAGCTTGTTTACAACTATATATTACACGGTGAATTGCAGCGGCAACTTCTGTATCAACTCCACGAACTGTATAGTTATTAATAATACCTAACTTATATGTAGATAGAGGTGACATATTGGGTAAAGCCAGGGGGTGTAAAATGGCATTAAATAATATTTCTACATCTGTAACTTTACTTGCCATTACACCAACTGTATCAAAACTTGGCACCCGTTTAAAAACACCATCTGTACTAATTATAGACTGAGTAGGTCGCAATCCAACTATTCCAGACCAGCTAGCAGGGACACGTATCGAACCTCCTGTGTCTGTACCAATACCACCAACACATAAGTTTGCTGCAACTGTTCGCAGTGCGGTAAATCCGAATTATTCCCCAGGTGGTTCTTCGAGTGGTACAGCAACAGCAGTGACGGTAATGAAAGCATTTAATTCTGGATTTAACTTGTAAATTATTTTTAAGTAATGTTGAGTTAGATTGTATAGGGATTGGTTCATAAGATGACGAGCGCATTATGCTATTTAACGCTTTTTTTAACCGTGAATCTATAGCTGCACCGGGCAATGTAGTAACCACCTGGCAGATAGCTTATGGTTATGTAGACTCACTCTCGGTACAAAATATATTTTGGAGAGATAATAAGATTATAATTATTGCACCCGATAGTAAAGCGGTTGCGTTGAGCAATAACCAACGGTTTGTTGTTGTTGGTGATGTCTGGTTGAGTAATCGACGAGAGTTAAGTGTTGCTTATAATATCTCAATAAATAATGATATTCAATTAGTCGCGCAGCTTTGGGAAAAGTTGGGTATTGAATCTTTAAAGTTACTAGTTGGTATGTTTGGACTGGTAATTTGGGATAAAGATGAACAAGTTTTATATTCAGCACGCGATTGTACTGGTTCCCGTACTATTTACTATACAACTAATGCTTCGACTTGTTGGTTGGCGCCTTCATTAAGAACACTTGCACCATACCGTTCTAAAGATTTAGATGTGGTAGCGTTGCGTGATTATTTGTGCTGTGCTTTTGTACCTGGGAATAGAACTTTGTGGAATGATGTTAAGGAATTGCGTCCAGGAACGATACTAAAATTACCTTCGGGAGAAATTCATTCCTTTTGGCAGCTTAAAGAGCAAATTATTGATAGTGATAAACCTTTATCATGGCATGGGGAAAAGTTACGACAGCTTTTAGACCAAGTTATTAAAGAATATTTACCTCAAAATCAACCTGTGGGAGTTTTGCTTTCGGGTGGTTTAGATTCTAGTAGTGTGACTGCACTTGTAAGTAAGCTTCATAACGCACCAGTTCATACTTTTTCGATTCACTTCGGCGCCGAATGTCCAAATGAGTTAGAATTTTCGAGTTTGGTGGCAGAGCATTGTCAAACTCAGCACCACATTCTTGAAATTACTTTTAAAGATATGTGGGAACGTTTGCCTGAAGTGATGACGCATTTGGATGACCCGATAGGAGACCCTTTAACTGTACCAAATTTATTGGTAGCTCAACTTGCACGCGAATATGTTGGAACAATACTCAATGGTGAGGGTGGAGACCCTTGTTTTGGCGGCCCCAAAAATCAACCGATGTTGATAAATAATTTATATGGTTCGGTTACAAATCAAGATACTTTACAAGCTTATTTAACTTCTTTCCAAAAATGTGCAGTTGATTTACCGTTGCTACTTAAACCCGACGTATGGAAAGCAGTTAATAATGCTCCATCGGTATTTACTGAAGATTTATATTCAAAAGATAACTATTTAAATAGATTGATGGCGATTAATATTAAGTATAAAGGCGCCGATCAGATATTGACTAAAGTCAATAATACGAGTACTGCTGCTCGGTTGCTGGGACTTTCGCCTTTATTTGACCAGCGAGTTGTAGATTTAAGTATGCAAATACCTCCACAGTATAAATTATCTGGAGTAGAAGAGAAAGCGGTTTTAAAGCAAGCAGTAGCGGATATAGTACCCGATGCAATTATAAATCGTCCCAAAAGTGGCATGATGGTACCAGTTCAGCTAGGTTTCCGTAAATATTGGCAACGCGAAGCCAGAAGTTTATTATTAAATAGAAACGCAATGACGGCGCCGTATTTTAATCAAAGTTTAATTAAAGATTGGCTAAACTATCGTGGTGATACGTGGAGAAGATACGGTGTTAAACTCTGGTTACTGGTTAGTTTAGAAAAATGGTTACAAGTGAATCGTTAATATTATTATTGTATTGAGGGTGTTTTCCTTTTACCAAAAATAAAAAACAATGGCAGCAGAACATGGTCTGATTCTAGATTTCACAACTGTTTTGGCTACTTCAGCTTTAGGGGGATATTTAGTCAACCGATTGCGTCAACCTGTTTTACTTGGTTATTTAGCTAGTGGAATGATTGTTGGGCCGTTTGGTTTCAAGCTTCTTAGTGATGTAACGCGAATTCAGTCTCTTGCTACGATTGGTGTTGCTTTTCTGTTGTTTGCACTTGGAGTTGAATTTTCAATTTCGGAACTCAAAAGAGTCAAAGATATTGCCTTAAAGGGTAGCTTATTGCAAATAGGTTTGACTACTGCTGTTGTTGCATTGCTGACAATTTTAACAGGTTGGGTTGAGGGGATTCTCCAAGGTATTTTTTTAGGAGTTGTTCTGTCGTTTTCTTCGACAGCGGTAGTATTAAAAACCCTTGCAGAGCGAGGTGAGACTTATACCCTTCACGGTCAAGTTATGTTAGCAATTTTAATTGCTCAAGATTTAGTACTAGGGTTCATGTTAGCTTTGTTACCTGCTTTAAACCAACCTAGTAGTATTGTATTCGCAATAGGCGCCGCTTTATTAAAAGTTATAGTCTTTTTAGTTTTATCTGTAGGATTTAGTCGTTGGATAGTACCTGGGTTAATCACTCGCGTTGCGGCAACCGAAAATACTGAATTGTTTTTGATAACAGTAATTGCACTATGTTTAGGAGTCGCATTAGTTACAGCTAAATTAGGTCTTTCGATAGAAATGGGCGCCTTTGTTGCAGGTTTAATGGTTTCTGGAGTTGATCATTCAGACCATGCGTTAACGAAAGTGTTACCACTACGAGATACTTTTGCATGTCTTTTCTTTGCCTCAATTGGTATGTTAATAAACCCAGGTGTTTTATTCCAAAACTTTGGGCTGATATTGGTTTTAGTGACTTTAGTAATGTTGGGTAAAGCAATAATTATTTTACCTATTGTTGTCAAATTTGGTTATTCTATCAAAACTGCCATTATTACAAGTTTAGGAATCAATCAAATCGGAGAATTTTCATTCGTATTAGCATTGGCTGGTTTGCGACAAGAATTAATTACAGAAAAAACTTATTTGCTTTTATTGGGCACAACAGCCATTACTTTAGTGCTTACACCTATCTGGCTGAATATTTCTCCTTATCTTGCTGATAAATTTACTCAAGTGCCCTTGTTTGCAAAGTATTTAAGCAGTATGGCACAACCAATGCTTTTATCGATTCCAGAAACAATAAGTGGTCATGTTGTTGTAGCTGGTTACGGTAGAGTTGGACAAATCATTGTTAAAATACTTCAAAATCAAGGATACCCAATTTTGGTGATTGAGAATAGTGAGGCTGCAATTCAACGTTTGAGAATGCAGAAAATTCCCTATATTTTTGGTGATGCAGATTCTGAGTTAGTATTAGAAAAAGCTCATTTAAAAAATGCCAGTGCTTTGGCTATTGCACTACCTGACCCTTCTAGCACTCGTTTGCTTTTACAACGAGCGTTGAAGATTGCACCTTCTTTAGATGTAATTGCGCGTTCACATTATAATAACGAGATTGATTTGCTGACTCAAATGGGCGCCAAGGAAGTAGTACAGCCAGAATTTGAAGCTGCTTTGGAATTAGGCGCCCACTTGCTAACAACTTTGGGTGAAGCTGACGAACATATACATAGTGTGATTAAAAATATCCGTATAGATAGATATCGCAGTATTCGACCGTTATAGCTGATTTTTAATATAGGAGTTCTAAATTATTTTTTAAAAAATCTAGCTATTTGTAAGGTGGGCAGTGCCCACCCTACGTGGTATTTTAAAAATTAAACAATAATAGTATATAAAAGTAATAAACATAGAAATTATATAAATACGCAATAAATAATGCTGTGTTTCAGCATACGTTTTATGTTTTAACTTACTAGAACAATCAAGCAATTATTAACTATTAATTTATATTTAACAAAATAATATAATAAAGTTATTCTTTAAATAAACTATTACTTGTTCTTAACTTATAAGTTATAAATTCGCAGATGTGTTGCCTAAATACGTATCCTATTTTGATAGGATAATAACATTTTTCAAAGCGTAAGCAGTCGCTATGTTTTTCGTGAAAAGTTGTTTTACAGAACACAAAAAGGGAATTGAAGAAACTATATTCTTCATTTTTTAGAAACAACTTTCATATTTATTAAATTAAAGAATTGCCCCGTTCTAGGAGATATTCATGTCAAAGCTGAGTCGTAGACAGGTGCTAATGTTCTTTGCTGGAAGTGCTGGTGCAGTAGTCGCAGACCAAGTATTAGGTGGTTTTGGTAGCGCAGTTGATGCTATTACAGTACCTTTAACTTTCACACCTGTGCGCTTACCACATCCACTTCCTGCTTACACCCAAAGTTCAAGTTTCTTACCAACCGGAATTGGACAAGGACAAGCTCTGGGCGCTTCCGCTAATGTTAATCTATCTAGCTATACTGTTATAGATGACGTAGTTGTACCACCGGAATATGAACGGTATGTAATTGTCGGTTGGGGTGATAGAGTATTCCCTAACCCTGATGATTATTTCGGCTACAACTGTGACTATACAGGCTTTATTCCCATTGGTAGAACCAACGACGAAGGTTATTTGTGGGTGAACCATGAGTATGTTGGCTTCCCACTTTCTGGTTTGGCGCCAGAAACACCTGCTGATGTTGTTACACTTCCTGATGCTTATACACCTGTAATTGGGCGCCCACTACCTACAACTAGAGGTGTCGAGTTGGATGGTGAATTCCTATACAATTTAGGTGGTTCAATCGTTCGCATTTCTAAGCGCAATCAACAACAGCGTTACCTGCCAGTAAGAGACTACTCAAAAAATCGCCGCATTCACGGTCTTTCAGGTTTAGGAATCAATAGTCAGCGTACTGATGGCTATCAAAGTGTTACCTCTTGGGGAAGTCGTAGTTACCAACAAGGTGACCAAAACTTTTTAGTTGGTACTGGGCCTGCTGCAACTGATGTCTTCCCTCTCAGTTCAGATGGACTTGGTAATAGAATAATTGGTACTGGTTTCAACTGTTCTGGTGGCACAACTCCTTGGGGAACTATCCTAACAGCAGAAGAAAACTTCCAAGGTGCTGCAGCATTTTTCGTTGGTGTTACCGAAGGACTAAAGCCCGATGGTACTCAGACTGGTTATACAGATTTAACTGTTGGCAAAACCTTCGGTTTAGTTGGTGAAAAATATGGCTGGATGGTAGAAGTTGACCCTGCTGATAGCACTTTCCGTCCAAAGAAACATAGCTGGTTAGGTCGTTTCCGTCATGAAAACATTGCCATACGCGCAGAAAGCGGCAAGAGATTAGTTGCTTACATGGGTGATGATAGACGTGGTGGACATACCTGGAAGTTTGTTAGTACAGGTGTAATCGCTAACCCAACAAGTAAGAGCAACAGTCAGTTGTTTGAAAGTGGTTTACTGTACGTCGCTCGTTTCAATTCAAATGGTACAGGGCAGTGGATACCTTTACTTTTAAACACTCCAACCAATCCCATCGCACCAACTGAATTATCTTCTGTAGAATTTGCAGCTTTAGGTTCAGCACAGCGTAACGGTCTGCTCCCACTACCAAGACGTAACGGTATTGCAGGTCAAACCGTTGATGGTGGTGCATTTGGTTGTACTCGTGCAAATGAAGCAACAGCATTACCTGGTTATCAGGGCAAGTTACTATCTAACTTTTATACATCTCAAGGCGCCATTCTTTGCGATGTTTACTTAGCGGCAAACTTAGCTGGTGGTACTCCTACCGCGCGTCCAGAAGACCTCGAAGTTCACCCCCGTACCAAAGAAGTATTCATTGCTTATACCGATGGAGCGCCAGGTGGTGATGGATATCCCGACTCGCGTATTTTCCAAGTTGCTAAATTGAGTGGTGCAGTTAACGATACTCAGCAATCAGGTGGACTTTACAAGATTATTGAAGATAGTGCAGATGGAACAGGTTTAACCTTCCGTTGGCAGAGATTTGCACAAGGTGGAGAAGCTGGCTCTAAAACTGGCGCTGGTTTTGCTAACGTAGATAATTTGGCATTTGACTATCAAGCAAATGTCTGGGGTGTTACAGATATGTCTACTAGCACCCACAACGGTTTTAATATTGGCGCCGCTGGCACACCCAATACTATCAACCACGCTGCAACAGGTAACGTTGCCAATTTTACTGGCGTATTTGGTAACAACTGGCTATTCTTTATTCCAACCAGTGGTCCTGATGCTGGAAAAGTAATACCTTTTGCTCATGGTCCAGTGCGTTGTGAAATAACTGGCCCAACTTTTGTAGATGACACTTTGATTGCTGCCGTACAGCATCCTGGTGAAGACTGTCCAATTAACGATGGCACAATTCTGAGTCGCACTATCGAAATGCTTGATTTGAACGGTGCAACATTTAATCAAACTCGTATTGTACCCCGTGGTAGTAGTTGGCCTAGCAATATTCCAATTGCTGACGGTGGTAAAGGACAACCAACAGGTGTACCTCGCCCATCTGTAATTGGTATTCGTCGCAAGAATTCAAGAGGCAGATTCATTTAAACGAGTACTGAGTAGAAAGTGCTAAGTGCTGAGTAAAAAACACTAAGCACTCAGCACTCAGCACTCAGCACTAAACACTCAGCACTCAGCACTCATTACTACCTAATTAATATATGAAACAATTTACCCAAATAGCATACCTAAGCTTGCTATGGATTGTGGCTCTTGCTACATCAGCTTCAGCTCAAGATGCGCCTTCTTTATCACCTAATTTTGAAGTTCGCTACACTACCGAAGGTGCGGGTGTTGAATCGAATGGTAGCGTTGAAGGGTTTATTCCTTTATTTCAAACTCCAGGTAAAAATGCTACTTTCCTTCAGGGAAAATTATTTTTAGATGATGACTCCCAAATGGGAGGAAATGTACTACTTGGATATCGTGTTTACGATAAAAATGATGACAGAGTTACTGGCGCCTACGTTTCTCTTGATGCGCGCGATACAAGTAGAAGCTACTTTAAACAACTTGGTATCGGTTTTGAAACTTTAGGTAAGTGGGATTTGCGTATTAACGGTTATTTACCTTTAGGTGATACTCGTAACCAAATTGGAGAATTTTACTTTGGCAATCCTTTTTTCCAAAAAAATAACATTGTTATTCAGCAAGCAAATTTATTTGAAGCTGCTTTACATGGAGTTGATGCAGAAGTTGGGACCCGCTTAACCAAAATTGGCAGTGGTGACTTACGTGGTTATGCAGGTATTTACTATTTAGGCAATGATAATAAAGAAGCTTTTGGTTGGAAAGCAAGAGTTGAAGCACGTCCTACAAAGTTTTTATCTTTAGGCGCCTCATTACAAAATGATTCTTTATTCGACACCAGAGCAGTTTTTAGCGTTGGTTTGAGTTTCCCAGGAAGCGGCGCCACTCGTGGTGGTGATCAAACTAGCAATTTTGCTCGCATGGGTGAGTTTGTTGAACGTCAGGCAGCTATACCAGTAATTGGAGTTAACACTGTTACTCTTCCTGCACTTACAAACCCCGCAACCAGCAAAGCTTGGAGTTTTGTTCACGTTGCTCCTGGCAATAGCAACGGTACTGCTGAGTCACCCTACGGTTATGACAAAATTCAGCAAGCTGTTAATGATGCTGCAAAAACTGATTCTATTGTTTACATCCGTGGAGATGAAAAAGCCATCATTCCTGGTTTTACACTTCTAAGTGGAGTAAAACTTCTTACTAACACTCCCGAACGATTTATAGACACAGTAGAAATTGGTAGCACTAAGCTACCTTTCTCTGGTTCTCGTATTGTGCCAAAGCTTGGAGGTACAGTAAGTCTTTCCAGCAACACAGTTTTAAGCGGATTTGATATTAATGCTGCAAACGGCGCCAGTGTTCGTGGTACAAATATCAGTAACGTTACAATCACTGATAACCGTATTCAAGGTACTAAAGGAGAAGCAATTCTCTTATCACAAGTAACAGGTAATGTTGATATCAGCAACAATACCATCGGCAAAAATACTGGAAGCGCGCTTTTATTAAGCAATACCTCTGGAAATGCTAATGTCAAAGTTACAGGTAACAACATTACCGATAACCTCAACTCCATCGGTATTAACTTCGGAGGAACTGCTACAGCTACAGCAGAAATTGCTAAAAATACTATTTCCAACTCTGGTATTGGTGTAGATGTTAACTTAAGTGGCAGCGCTAACTTAAGTAAGTTAAATATCATCGACAATACTATTAATAGTGCTGTAGGCGCCGGCATTCGCGGTACAAATGTCAATAACGTTACGATTACTAATAACCGTATTCAAGGTACTACTCTCGCAGGAACAAATTCTGGGACTCAGGGAGAAGCAATTCTCTTGTCGGGAGTAAGAGGTAACATTGATATCAGCAACAACACTCTCACTAAGAATGCTGGAACCGCGCTTTCACTAAGCAATACCTCTGGAAATGCTAACGTCAAAGTTATAGGTAACAATATTACCGACAACTTCAACTCCATCGGGGTCAACTTTGGAGGAACTGCTACAGGTACAGCAGAAATTGCTAAAAATACTATTTCCAGCTTTGGTACTGGTGTAGATGTTAGCTTGAGTGACAGCGTAAACTTGAGTCAATTTAACATTAGCGATAATAGTATCACTGCTCCTAACAGCAATAATCCGTTAGAAGGAATTAAATTTACAGCTTTTGACCAAGCAGTAGCAACCGTTAACGTTACTGGAAACAACATCCGCAACACAACCAACGATGCTATTGGTTTTGGAGTTAACCAAAACACAAAAACTCAAATCAATATTGCCAACAACAAAATTGAAAACGTTAAGGGTAGCGACTCATATAGCTTGAATGGTGCCGCCGAAGCTGATGGTATAGATGTACAATTGTTTGATAGCGCGAGTTCTGGACTTAGCATCACTGGTAACACAGTTAATAACACAACTGGAAGCGGTATCAGCATCTCGGACAACAGTGACGCAGCTAACCAAAAACTAGATATTGCAGGTAATACAGTTAGCAACACCGAATACGAAGGTATTAGAATTGATGGTGTTGACGGTAATATTACTGTTAACAAAAATACCATTAACAATACTAAATACGAAGGTATTTCTCTAGAAAACACCACTGGTAAAGCCGAAATTAGTGGGTCTAACAATATAAGTGGTGCAACAGGCGCCGGAATAAGCGGTACAAATGTAAATAACGTTACAATTACTGGTAGCAGTATCCAAGGAACTCAAGGAGAAGGGATTCTCTTATCAGAAGCAACAGGTAACGTTGATATTAGCAACAACACTCTTACTAAAAATACTGAAAGCGCACTGCTAGTAAACAATACCTCTGGAAATGCCAACATCAAAGTTACGGGTAACAACATTACCGATAACTTCAACTCCATTGGTATTAACTTAGGTGAAACAGCAACAGGTACAGCAGAAATTGCGAAAAACACTATTTCCAACTTTGGTATTGGTGTAGATGCGACCTTAAGTGGCAGTGCTAACTTAAGTAAGCTGGATATCACCGACAATAATATCACTGCTCCTAACAGCAATAACCCATTAGAAGGAATTAAGCTTAGAGCTTTTGACGAAGCAAACGCGACAGTCAACGTTACTGGAAACAACATTCGCAACACAACCAACGATGCTATTGGTGTTGGACTGAACCAAAACACCAAAACTCAAGTCAATATTGCCAACAACAAAATTGAAAACGTTAAGGGTAGCGACTCATATAGCTTGAATGGTGCCGCCGAAGCTGATGGTATAGATGTACAATTGTTTGATAGCGCGAGTTCTGGACTTAGCATCACTGGTAACACAGTTAATAACACAACTGGAAGCGGTATCAGCATCTCGGACAACAGTGACGCAGCTAACCAAAAACTAGATATTGCAGGTAATACAGTTAGCAACACCGAATACGAAGGTATTAGAATTGATGGTGTTGACGGTAATATTACTGTTAACAACAACAATATTTCCAATGCCTCTACCAAAGCTATTAGTTTAGGAAATATCGCAGGTAAAGTTGATATCAACGCACTTGATATTAATGGTGGAAATAGTGGTATTCGCGTTACGAATGTCAATGAGATTACAATTGCTGACAGTAATATTCAAAATACCAAGACTCCAGCCATTGACCTAGAAAACGTTACAGGCAAAGTTGAAATCAGCGGAGTTAATATTAATGGTGCTACAGGCGCCAGTATTCGTGGTATAAATCTCAACAACGTTACGATTACTGATAACCTTGTCAAAGGTACTACTTTAACAGGAACCAATTCCGATACTCAGGGAGAAGGAATTTTCTTATCGGAAGTGACAGGTAAAGTTGATATTCGCAACAACACTATCGCTGAGAATGCAGGAAACGCGCTTTCACTAAGCAATAGTTCTGGAAATGCTGACATCAAATTTACAGCTAACAATATTACCAATAACTTCAACTCCATCGGCATCAAATTAGGGGGAACTGCCACAGGTTCAGCAGAAATTTCTGAAAATACCATCTCCAACTCCGGTATTGGTGTAGATGTTACCTTGGGTGATGACGCTTTGAATTTATTGGATATTACCAATAATACTATCACTGCTCCTAACAACGGTAATCTGTCAGAAGGAATTAAATTTAGAGCTTTTGACCAAGCAACCGCAACCGTTAACGTTACCGGAAACACCATCAGCAATACAACCAACGATGGTATTAGTGTTGGAGCTAACCAAGATACATTGTTAGATCTCAATATTTCCAGCAATAAAATCGAAAATGTTAAGGGTAGCGATGCGTATGGTTTAGGTGGCGCCGCCGAAGCTGATGGTATTGATGTACAGTTGTTTGATAGCGCGAGCTCTGGAATCAGCATCATTGATAACACAGTTGATAAAACAACTGGAAGCGGTATTAACATTTCGAGCAGCAGTAACGCAGCTAATTCTGAACTAAATGTTCTAGCTAATAAAGTTAGTAATACTGAATACGAAGGTATTGAAATTGACGGCTTTAACGGTGATATATTCGTAAGAACAAATACCATTTCTAATACAAAGAGCGAAGGTATTTCTCTAGAAAACACCACTGGTAATGCCGAAATCGGCGCATTTAATGAGATTACTAGTGCAGCAGGCGCCGGTATTCGCGGTAAAAATGTCAGTAACCTTACAGTCGCTGATAACTTTATCTTAGATACCACTTTGACAGGAATGAATTCTGATGGTCAGGGAGAAGCAATACTCCTGGAGGAAGCGACAGGTGACGTTGATATCAGCAGAAACATCATTACCGGGAGCGCAGGAAGTGCTATTGTACTAAACAATACTTCTGGAAATGCCGACATCAAAGTTACAGGTAACAACATTATCGATAGCTTTAGTTCTATCAGTATTAAGTTAGCAGGAACCACCACAGGTACAGCAGAAATTGCTCAAAATACTATTTCCAACTTTGGTATTGGTGTAGATGTTAGCTTAAGTGACAGCGCTAACTTGAGTAAGTTGGATATCACCGACAATAGCATCACTGCTCCTAATAACGATAATCCGTTAGAAGGAATTAAATTTAGAGCTTTTGACCAAGCAACTGCAAACGTTAACATTACTGGAAACACCATCAGCAATACAACCAACGATGGTATCAGTGTTGGAGTCAACCAAAACACAAATACCCAAATCAATATTGCCAACAACACAATTGAAGATGTTAAGGGTAGCAACTCATCTTACGTGGGTGGCGCCGCCGAAGCTGATGGTATAGATGTACAGTTGTTTGATAGCGCTAATTCTAAAATTAGCATTACTGATAACACAGTTAATAAGACAACTGGAAACGGTATTAGCATCTCGAACAACAGCGACGTAGCGAACATAGAACTAGATGTCACAGGTAATACCGTTAGCAATACTGAATACAAAGGTATTAGGATTGATAATTTTAACGGCAATACAACTGTCAACAAAAATACCGTTTCCAATGCGGAAAGCGAAGGTATTTATCTAGAAAATACTACTGGTAAAGTCGAAATCAACGACAACAAAGTCATAGATACTCGCAACCCATCAGAAGATACTGATTTAGAAAGCGGTATTTTTGTTTGGAACTATGCAGGTGAATCAGATTATACGATTGCTAACAATACAATCGAGACAACCTTCAACGCCACCGATTACCGTGTTGATGGTATTGAATTTAACTTGTGTCGTGACGTAGACCCAATTTACCTAAGCAAACCTTGTAATTCAACGGCAACGGCAAAGGTTAATATAACCAACAACAATATTACCCATAAGGGTCAGCTAACTAATAGTGGCGCCGATGGAATTGACCTGAACATAGGAAAATTTGCAGACGCGACCTTTAACCTTACAGGTAACACAGTTAGTAATATCCCAGATGAAGCAGTTTCTATTGGTGCTGTTGCAGATTCAACAGGAATTTTCAATATCAACAATAATACTATTACCAATGTTGGTGAGAGTGGTATAGAAGTTGACTTATTCCTTCCCGACCCAGCAATATCTCCAGCATTAAATCTATTCAACCGCAGTAATACTCAATACAATATCACAGATAACACAATTGATACTGCCAAGAACGATGGTATAGACTTGGAGATTCAAGACGAAGCCAAAACCACAATTACCATTACTGGTAACTCCATCAAAAATATAGGTGATGGAGAAAGTGGTGATAGAGCTATTCAGTTAGAGACAAACCAGTCTTCTCAGATGTGCGTTGCTGTTAATAATAATACAATTAGCGCATCTCCTAATGCATCACGTCTCAGACCTAACGATGCGACTTCTAAACTTGAAGTTGTAGATGTAGCAACCATTTCAACTCGTAATGGGGGCGCCAGTTTCACGACTTCAGGTACAACAAACCGCTCAACTCCTTGCCCCTAAGCATTAATTGTAGGGTGGGCTTTAGCTCACCTTACTCTACTGTTAATGTAAAGTAAAAAGTAGTTCCTATTTCTGGTTCTCGGTAATTGCTAAAAGCCATTTATAGGAGCCATCTTTACACTTGCTATTTAAATAGAAGCCAAAATTATTAATTAAAGTTTCAGATGGTTGGAGCATTTAGTTTGAACTACAGTTGGAAGCTTGACGCTAAAAGTTGCACCTTTTCCTATAACGCTATTAACGACTATTTCACCTTTGTGTAAGTTAACGCACTGTTTAACTATTGATAATCCTAAACCAGTACCAGAAACAGTGGATACATTATTTGCACGATAGAAAGAATCAAAAATACGAGCTATCTCCTCTGGGGGAATGCCGATACCTTTATCTTCAACATTAAATACTATCGCTTGCCCATAACAATTTACATCTAATTTAACCTGACTGTCAATAGAAGAATATTTGAGGGCATTTTCTAATAAATTTGTAATAATGTGACAAACAAGTTGAGAGTCAAGTAGTGCTTCTATACTATATGTCGGTGCCAGAAACTTGAGACGATTTTGGTTTTTACTGTTATTAATTAGAGTATTAATAATATTTTGGCATAGCTTTATTACATCAACATTTGTAGGTTGAAATTGTAGAGCATTCGCTTTGACTTCAGATAATATTAGTAAGTTTTGAACAATTTCTGTAATACGTTTGATAGAAGTTTCGATTTTAGAAAAATGTGCTTGTTTTTTCTCTTCAGTAAGATTATTGATGTAATACTGTAACATATCACATGAAGATTGAATCGTTGCAAGTGGTGTGCGAATTTCATGAGATGTTGTCACGATAAATTTAGTTTTAGATTCGCTTAGTTCACGTTCTCTTTGTAGAGCTTTTAATATTTCTTCTTCTGCTTGCTTACGATGGGTTATATCTTTAGCCACACCAGCCATTCTAAATAAATTACCATGTTCGTCGTATATAGGAAAGGTTCGGTCACGTACCCAACGTATTGTACCATCAGGACGAATAATGCGATATTCTTCGTCCATATTACAGGCATTGTCACCAATTGCAACAGCAATTACTCGCTCTATATCGTCAGGATGAACGGATTTGAGAAAAGACAGCGGATTAGAATAAATTTCATTACAAGGACGACCCCAGATTTTTTCATAACCAGGGCTAATATAATAGAAGTTACTGATGTCTAAATTACATACCCAAAATACTATTTCTGCATGATTTGCGAATTGCTGAAATTTTTCTTCTCTTTCTATAAGCGAAATTTCTGCTAATTTGCGCGAAGTAATATCTTCTGCAATTCCTAATTGACGATACGAACTACCGTTTTTATGGTTCACTACAAATGTTCGTTGATAAATCCAACGAACTTTACCATCAGGGCGAATAATTCGATATTCTTGCTCTAGAGTGCAGTTTTCTTTTCCAAAACATGATTTTAATACCATGTCCCTATCATCAGGGTGAATTGATTCAAAAAGTAACCTAGGATATTCGTAAATAGAAGCGCACGAATAGCCCCAAATTTTTTCAAAGCCAGAGCTTATATAATAACAATCACTTATATCTGGCGCAAAAATCCAAAAAGCAATATCTAGATTATCGAGTAGCTGAGAGAAGCTCTTTTCAATATCTATTGACTCAGTGTGAATCGAAGACAAGTTTGGCAAGGTTATTTCTTCAGCTAGGCTTGCAATGTAATCAATATTATCCGTGTTTTCGTACCTAAACGCGCGGTTATGTATCCATTTTATAGACCCATCAGTAGTTACTATACGATATTTTTCATCCATTGTCCCTGAAAGCTTTAACCTTTCGAGCGAGTTTAATATCCGCTTATGGTCATCAGGATGGATGAAATCAATAAAAGAGTTTGGGCATTTATAAAGACTTGCAGCATTACAACCCCAAATTCTTTCATAAGCAGTACTAACGTAAAGTGTTTGACTCAAATCAGCAGAAAATGCCAAAAACACTTGGTTGGTGCTTTCTAGCACGTGGTTCAACAATGTTCCTATTTTTGGCAAGTCACTGAATTCCACTTTATCCTCCTCAATTAATACAGTTTACATATGTAATCACTAAATTATCACACTACATTCAACAATTTTTTATAGATATACATGATATACATGATATACAAAATGTACATTTTTATCAATGCTGGTCTTGAAATTTATTTTGGTTAAAATCTTTACTTTTATGAAAAATTCTGAAATTATTAAACAAAGCTGTTCTTGTCACGTATAACCATTTACTTCTGAGGAGAAAATTAGCTCTATGTCATTAGCCCTACTGTTGAAATCCAATGAGAATCAAAAGGTTAACAGTGTTAGATTATTAGACTACGTAAAAAGTCTGTACGGAGATATTCCAGTATCGCCATGTCCATTCACTGAAGCGGAAATTGACGAGCTATCGAATACCAATGAATTGTTGGTTTATCTACCTGCAAGACTTACAATGCAGGAGTTATGCAATATTTTTGGTATCAGCGCTAATGTTAACTTTGAGCATGAAACCATGATTAGAAACAGCATGGTTAGCGAAGACCAATGGTTTATTGTATCTGCGAGCAAGGCGCCAGAACTCATTGATAAAACAGGTCTTTTTGCCAAGCGAGTCTACGAAGATGAAGGTCTTCATGGCATGGACTTGAGAAGATATTTGGCATTTGCAGCTACTTTTAAATATCATTTTGGAGAATTTCCAGACCAAACATATTGGTGTTTTTTACTATCGGGAAGCTATGACCGTAGTGGAGTATCAGTAGTTGGGCTTGATTCAAAGGGTGTCTTAAGTCATCATGGTTGGATGCGGAATTTTAAAGCAAAGTTCTGTGGTTCAAGATATATAGTTATCGCCCCTAGGATTGAAATATTGCCTTCTACAAAATCTTTACAAAGGGCACGCCGAGGTAAACCAGGAGCTAGCGGTAAGGAAGCAGGAATGGAGTAATAATTACTGCATTGTCAGCAATAATTGAATATGATTTGTTTAGTCCTGCATTTTATGCATTTCTCGATGGAACCTTGCGTTGAATGCGGCTAAACAATCCAGTTATTGGTGTAGTCATTTTAATCTTGGGTTTTAACACGTTAATATAACATGAACAATTACGAACAAGCAATTCAAGCATGGAAAGATAAAATTGGCGCTACTAAAGTAGAAATTTCTACAGAGCAAAGAGAAAAGTACACGCAAAACATTACAGAATATCAAGCTGAACCCCCAGTCGCTATATTAAAACCCGCAAGTAGAAGTGATGTTGAAGCGATTGTGGCAGTTGCAAACAAATACCATGTACCTATTTATGTTGTAAGTACTGGAAAAAACTGGGGCATTGGTTCAAAAGTACCAGTTAAAAATGGATGCGCTTTAGTAATCCTTAGCGAAATAAAAAATATAATAGAAGTAAATGAAAAGTATCGATATGCAATTATTGAACCAGGAGTTACTCAAAAACAATTATCTGATTATTTACAGAAGAATACAAATTTAATGTTACCTTCCACTGGGTCTGCAGAAAATACTAGTATTGTAGGAAATATTCTAGACAGAGGTAGTGTTTTCTTTAATCATCGCTATGATTTTCTGACAGGGCTAGAGGTATTATTAGGCAACGGAAAACTAGTAAGAACAGGCTTTTGGCATTACTTTGATTCTAATCAAACAGAAGTACCAATATTTTTCCATCCTCCTGGTGTTGGTCCGGACATTAAAGGTATATTTACACAATCGAATTTAGGAATTGTCACTGCTATGGTAGTACGTCTGAAACCTCGTACACCAAGCACAATTGTATATGCAGAACTTAAAGAAGATAACTTTGTCGCATTCATAGATGCTTTTATCAAGCTTAAGGAAAATAACTTGATAAATAATTGGTTGATGATTACTAATACAAATGACCCAAGAACGACTGTTGCAAATCAATTCAATTATACAGGAAATTGGTCAGCTATATTTAATTTTTATGGAACAGAACAACTCAGATATTTGTATAAAAAAGAAGTCGAAAAGGAAATTAATAAATTGTGCCATAATTTATTTTTTATGAATAGCGATATAGAGGAAAACTCAAACCATAGATACCATTTAATATTACAAAAACTATATAATGGTATACCCTCTAATTATAGTATTGAAACAATGGGAGAAATGAATGATTTTGATTTTAAAAATTCGGATTATGAGGTTGATTTTTGTAAACAAATATCCGGTTTTAGAGCTGTTGCACCAGCAGTACCTCTTGAAGCCAGGGCAATGAAAGAAGTAATAGATTTAGTAAATAAAGTTTCTAAAGAATTTCAGATAACACCTTTTCATAATTTCGTGACTATAGGAGACATGGCTGTTGAAGGACTATTCAGAGCATATTTTAACCGAGAAAAAGAGGAAGAAATAACAAACGTGAATCAATGGGCTGAGGAGTTAGACAAGGAATTAGAAAAAATAGGTATTTATCCTTATCGTATGAGTATTCAACAAATGAATTACTTTAGTAATCGTCAGACAGATCCTTACTGGGAAACTATTGCAGCTATTAAAAAGCAACTAGACCCTAATAATATTATTTCTCCTGGGAAATATTGCTTAGAGAATATCTAATACCATTACCGCTACTAATGATGATATTAACCTACAGCTATTGACGCAGGCGCCGATTATTAGATAATATATTTGGAGGTAGAATATTCCATTAAAATTGCCAATCACAGTGGAACAAAAAATAATAGAAACCCTGAGTCAGAAAAACTGGATGTGGATGGAAGAGTTAAGGTCACACTTTATGTTGTGTGACCTCCAAACTCACTACATCTTTATAAATCCCGAATTTAGTAGCGCCATCGACAACCTATTTGAGCAAGGATTTATAAGGATTATCAATCGCTTAGAAATAAAAGAATATTACAAAAAAACTGGCAAAATAGTTGAATTGGTAAACAGTGCCAGTTTAGCTAAAAAATGTTAATGACTCAATGGTAAGGTAACTGTAAAAGTCGTTCCATTTGCAATGTCACTATTAACGGTTATTTCACCTTTGTGTAAATCTACGCATTGCTTAACAATCGCAAGTCCTAAGCCAGTTCCACCAATATTGCCAATGTTATTAGCACGATAGAAGGAATCGAAAATATATGGTAAATCTTCATTATTGATACCAATTCCTTTGTCTTTAACCACAAAAGTTAATTGATTTTGAGTAAAGTCAACAGAGAATTTAACTTTGCTATCTTCATTTGAATATTTTAAGGCATTATCGAGCAAATTAGTAATAATATAGGTTACAAGTTTAGCGTCGATAACAGGCGCCTGGTTAACTGCATTTTCACTAATAAATAATTCGACATTTCTTTGTGTATCAGTAAAAGAGACGACCATTGCTATAGCATCTGAGCAAAGTTTGGCAATATCAGTACTACAAGGTTGGAATTGCAAAGCATTGGCTTCAGCTTCTGATAATAGCAAGATGTCTTGGACAATTTGAGTAATGCGTCTAACAGCAGCTTCAATCTTCTGAAAATGTTTTTCTTTTTTATCTTCAGCCAACTGATCTTTGTAATGCTGCAACATGTCGATTGAAGACTGGATTGTCGCTAATGGTGTACGTATTTCATGGGAAGTATTAGCAATAAAGTTTGATTTAGCATCGCTGAGTTCGCGCGCACGTTGCAAAGCAATGAGGGTCTCCTCTTCAGCTTGCTTACGTAATGTAATATCCTCAGCAATACCCACAACTCGAAAAGTATTTCCCGAAGAGTCTTGAATTGGATAAGTACGAGCGTGTATCCAACGAACTGTACCATTTGGACGCACAATACGGTACTCCACATTCATTTGTGTAGAATCTTTTTCTACTGCGGCAAATACTTTTGGTTTATCCTCTGGGAGAATCGATTCAATGAAGGATAATGAGTTTTCGTATAATGAAGCACAACTTTTACCCCAAACTTGTTCATAATTAGGACTTATATAAAGTACTTGGCTAGCGTCAGGGGTAATTAACCAGGAAACGTGACCAATATTTTCTGCTAGCTGACGGTATTGCTCTGAACTTTGAACTAACATAGTTTCCGCTTGCTTACGTTCAGTAATATCAAACGCAATACCAGCCATCCGAAATAAGTTGCCTTGTTCATCGTACACCGGGAATGTTTGGTCTCTTACCCAACGAACGGCGCCATCAGGACGGATAATTCGGTATTCTTCATCCATGTTGCAGGCATTTGGTCCAGTTGCAGCAGCTATTATACGTTCTAAATCATCAGGATAAACAGATTCTATAAATGACCTGGGATTTTGGTAAATATCTTCACAACTTTTACCCCAGATTTTTTCGTAGCCAGGGTTAATATAATAAAATTTGCTGGCATCAGGTTCACACACCCAAAATACAATATCAACGTTGTTAGCGAACTGCTGAAACCTTTGCTCGCTTTGTTTTAAAGCAAGTTCGATCATCTTCTTGTCTGTAATATCTTCTGCTGTGCCAACTTGACGGTAAAGTTGACCATTTTCGTTTAAAAGAGCTTTTGTTCGTTGACGCACCCAACGTACTTCGCCGTCAGGGCGAATAATTCTATACTCTTGCTCAATACCACAGTTGTCTTCACCAAAACATGCAGTAAAAACTCGTTCACGGTCATCTGGATGTACGGATTCTCCAAAAGACTTAGGGTTGGCGTAAATTTCAGCGCAACTTCTACCCCAAATTTTTTCATAACCTGGGCTGATATAATAGCATTCGCTTACGCTACTGTCAGAAACCCAGAAAACAACGTCTAGGTTGTCAAAAAGCTGAAGATATTTCTCTTTATCGGCCACTAAGTTTAAAGATGCGACTTTACGATCATTTACATCTTCGGCAATACCTGTAATATATTGTATGTTCCCACTAATGTCCAACGAAGCAAACGCACGGTTATGTATCCACCTAACTTGACCATCAGGGCGAACAATACGATATTCTTCATCTAATTGGGTGCCTTGTATTAAACTTTGAAGTGCTATATCTATTCTCTGTTTGTCTTCAGTGTAAATGGCATCGAGAAAAGACTTTGCACCTTCATTGAAATTAGTCATTTGGCGCCCAAATATTTTTTCGTAAGTAGGGCTTGTGTAAACTATTTGACTTAAATCAGCGGAACAAACCCAAAAGGCTTGATTATTATTCTCAAGTAGTTTACCCAGAGGGCTGTTTGCTAAAACTTGCCAGTCATTAATATTCATATGAAATACTTTTAAACTACCCTGACATATTTTACCCAAAAGTGACTACATTTAAGTAAAATTTTCTAATAGTTAAGAATTAAATTTATTTTTCGATTTAGCGACATACTTATGTCTTAAGGCTGATGTAAAAATAAACTTTCTTTTATTGATTGGCATGTATTATCTGACGAATTACTGCTCGCATTATTAAGACAATCGAGTAGCAGTTGGCAGGCATTCCAATATTGTTCAATTAATTTACATTCTTTCAAATTAAATTCCCAATCGTAACCAATCTGAAAATCTTCAATCATTATAGTCCGTAATTTCTCTATCCATACGGCGCCGTGTAATTGCCACCACAATCTTAAAGTTTGCCTATCTTCGTCTACATTTGGTAGTTTGCTGCGTAAATCGTATAAAATATCACTTAACAAATCGTTATCTGCTAGCAGATGTTTAAGATCAAGTGCTAAATGCATTGCTCTTAAGCGCTGATGGAAAACATCAGGAGTAATAGCTAAACTAATTGCGAATGCATGACTTAATGCCATATCTAAACTCATTTGATTAGGCAGATTGGCGGCTAGGTAACAATCTAAATGTAGTGTGATATCTTGGTTATATGCCAATGGATGTTCACTAGGCAGTCCATGCGTGAAGTAGAACGCGCGTATAGCAGTCTTATATAAATTTGTAGTACTTGTTTTACTCGTAACATTTATTAATTCTGATTTTTGCAATACCCAATTTATAAAGCTTTGTAATTTCGGGTTGGTAGCAATAATAAAGTCAATTTGTTGCTTCATCAAAATTAATAAATTATCAGCCGATGGTAGCATTTCGGCGACAAGTAAAAATATTTCCTTCCAGGATTGTACGTGTATATAATTAACTAACTCATCTAAACTGTTTGAATTAACGTTAGCGACAATATCGCGCGCTGTTAAATACTCTTGAAAAGTTACATGAGAAAATGAATAAATTCCTCGTGCCCTTTGTACTAATAATCCATGTTGTGCTTCGATAGCTTTTAAAATTGCATGACTATCTAGTAACAGAGCTTCCGTATCTTCAATATGTTTTGATGTATATGATTGCCGTAAATAATTTGCAATCAATTGTTGAGTTCTACTTTCTGTAAAATAATATTGATTTTCTGTAAAATAAATTTTTGCAATCTGGCTCAGTAATTTAATTTTATCCAATAGCGAAAAATAACGATATAACTCATCTCTTTCAATTCCTCTAGCTTCATCCCAACGTATTAACAGTAATTCTAAACCTTGTTTATAAATTTCAGAACGCGAGCGAGGAAAGTCACCATGAGTGTGAAATAATAAACAAGTAATACTAAGTAATAGAGGTGTTGTCGTTAGTTCATGAATCTGCTGATTTTCTGAAAGTTGAAGCTTTTGAATAAATTGTTCAGCTAAAGTTTTTGCTGCTGCAAAGGAAGTCTGAGCCACAGTCAAAAACCATTGATACACAAAAATTACAATTTGCGATTCATTAAAATCAACTATTTCTACTTCTATAAAGTCTCTAAATTTATATAATTTTGCTGCTATTCTACATGTAATAATAATTCTACATTTGTAAAATTTGTTTGTAAAGCTATTAATTTCCGTAATGATGTTTTTGCTAATGCTTTCTTGAACTTCATCTAATCCATCTAGTAAAATTAAAGCTCTTCCATTTTGAAGAATGCCGTTAAGCTCTAAATAATTGATTTCGTTATTTAAGCATTCAAGTATATAATCAAATAGACTTTGATTATATACTTGATATTTTTCAGCAAAAGTTTTTAGGCTGATGAGAATAGGAATACTATCTGCTAACAATTTGCCTTGACTACAGTACATTGCAATCGCTTGTAAAAATGTACTTTTACCTGAACCTGGTCTTCCTTGTACTATTATTCTTGGGTATTTGACTACAATATCAAACCCTAATTGTTGAGATTTCTTTATCTCTAATCGATTAATTTGAGACAAGTTTAGTTGAGACAAGTTTAAATCTGGCTTTAGATTTTGTAAACTCTCAATTTTTAACCATTTGTGACTTGATATTTCTTCTGATACATTGATATCAACGTAAACATCCTCTAAATACAAAGGACGGGAAATATCTAAAAAACGTAAAGTCCCACACTGGTGCTGAGTTTTGTCTTTGAGTACTGACCTTATTCTTTTTTCAGAGTCAGAAGCTAAAGCTGTGCTAATTTTTATAGACTCTATATTTTGCTCTTGAGTATTTTCCTCTGCTTGAATTATTTCTTCAGAATTAATATTCAAAATCTGGCAAATTTCGTGAAAGACTTGTCGTTCTACAGGTTTTCCAGAAAAAAACTTCCAAATTGGCTGACGAGTTTCTAAACCAACTTCACTTGCTAAATTTTCTTGCGTCCACCCTTTACGTTTGAAAGCTTGTCTTGCCTTTCTTATACCTTCAGACGACGCTTGCAGCGACCTTTTTCCCATAGCTTTAATTCTCGCTTTTGTGAATGTTAAACAAGATGCAATTTATTATATTACATTATACTACTATTTTTTATTAAGCATTGCTTCTAATTCTGATTTAGATAATGAATTGCTAAACAATGAGCCTTGCATGTAATGACATTTCTTTTGACGAATATATATTAGCTCTGCTTCTGTATTTACTCCTTGAATAATAATTTTCAAATTAAGATTATTTGCCATATTGATTAAGGCATCGGTAATTGCTGACTTTTGCAAGTCACTTGTAATTTGGTGAATGAAATAAGGATCAAGTTTAAGAGTATTAATAGGTAGTTTTTTGAGACAAATCAAAGAAGAATTGCCTGTCCCAAAATCATCAATAGCTATTTCTATGCCTAGTTCACGCAATTGATGCATTATATCTATTGAGTTGTTCAAATTTTGCATAATCACATTTTCATTCACCTCAATTTGTACTTTACTTGGTTCTAATGAGTAATTACTAATGGCTTCCTTTACAGTAAGGATAAAATTTGAATTATGGAATTCTTGTCCTGATATATTTACCGAAATTGGTAATACATTATACCCTAATTTTGTCCATGTTTGAATCTGTTCACAAACAAGTTGTATAAAGCAGGCGCCAAGTGGAATTATTAAATCAGTTGATTCCGCTAAAGGAATTAATTCAGAAGGATAAACGGATCCTATTTCAGGGTTATTCCAAATTACAAAACTTTCAGCAGCTACAACTTTTTCCGAAATATTAACAATAGGTTTATAAAACAGCTTAAACTCTGATTTTGCGTTTGATTCTAAGGCACGACGTAAATTAGCTTCAATAATTTTTATTTCAGGAGTGAAAGTTAGAATATCATCTTTAGCAGACAAGTATTTTCGCAAAATTTCTCGCTTTGATAAACGACTAAGTATAGCGCTCAACAATTCAGCACGAGTAAATGGTTTGGTAATGTAGTCGTCCGCTCCCAAATCCATACCTTGACGAAAATTACCTTTTCCTGCTTTTGCCGTCAAAAAAATAAATGGAATTGTTGCTGTCACAGGTTCTTCACGTAAAGCAGTCAGCACACTATAACCATCCATTTCAGGCATCATCAAGTCACATAAAATTAAATCAGGTACTTCAGATACTGCTTTTTGCACCCCAACTCGACCATTTTCTGCTTCTACCACTTCATAATTCTCAGCTTCGAGTAGCTCTAATATGTTCTCACGTACTCCTAGCTCATCTTCAATTACTAATACCTTAGTCATTTCATTTTTACTCTACTACTTGAATTATGTAACATATATTACCGACAAACCTAATTGTCCCATCAAAGCATATTTTACATCTTGCGTAAAAATACTGAAAATATTTTTAACATTGATGTTAAATCAATCAAAACAATCAAATTAAACATAAAAAATAATTTATTTTTTTTCTAAATAAATAGTGTTTAACTTATACTTCCGAAAGGATTATGATTCAGAATATAAGGGCAAAGTTACCACTACCGTTGTGCCGACGCCAACTGCGCTTGTTATTTTGATACTACCTTGATGTAATTCGACGCATCTTTTCACGATTGCCAGTCCTAAACCTGTACCTTGAATTCCACGCACATTACTCGCACGGTAGAAATTTTCAAATAAATAATTTTGATCACTTGTAGGAATCCCAATTCCTTGGTCTTGTATCTGAAAGACTACGGTATCATTTTGACCATTTAGAGTAAAATAAATATTGCTATTTTTAGGAGAGTACTTAGCCGCATTCGAGAGTAAATTTGTAAAAATACAGCTAAGTAGTTCTTCATCCATTTCAGCTTGAGAATAGTCTCCAGAGGCAGTAAAAACGATGTGATGTTCTTGACTAACGCTTAATTGCATAACATCTATAATTTCTTGGCAAAATGCATCTAAATCTATAGACCGAGGACAAAACTTGACGCAACCAACTTCATTGCGCTGAATAAATAGTATTTCATCTAAAAGTTTTAGCATTTGCTCGATGCCATTTTCTATGCGCTTTAAATATCTACTATTTTGTTCTGAGGTAATTTCGTCAGAGTAAAGCTGTATTAGATCAACAGACGCACGAATTGTACTCATTGGAGTTCTAAATTCATGGGAAATCATTGAAATAAATTGTGATTTGACCTGATTCAATTCTTGTTCTTTAACCAGCGCTTCACGGGTGTTTAACTCGCTTTGCTGTATCTGGTTTAGAATTAGGCCTCGTTCCATTGCATAACGAATTGCACGCAATAGCTGTTTAGTAGAAATTTCATTTTTCACTAAATAATCTTGCGCTCCTTCAACCATTGCTTGCAGTCCTAATTGCTCATCATTTGTTCCTGTTAAAACAATAATTGGAATGTTTGGAACCTCAAAGCGGAAGTCTTTAACAGTGTCAAGTCCTGTTGAATCTGGAAGACGCAGGTCTAGTATGACTATATCAAACTTATGTTGCGACTGTGACAACTTTAAAGTACAAAGCTCTATTGCCTCACTAAGTCGCTCGACATGAGTTACATGCCATTTTGCTTGATGAGTGTACTCCAGAACTTCCTGTATCAATTCTGCATCGGTAGGGCTGTCTTCTACTAGTAAAACATGAATCATAGCAAATCTAAGTTTGAGTTAAACTTTGATTTTTTAGTTTTAAGTTATAAAACGAATTATAACCCTGGTATACCAGTTACATATTTACCATGAATTTTCAACCCTTAACTTTAAGATTTATGATGATTTTCTTCTTTTGAGTAGCAACTGGCGCCCCTCAAAGGTTACTTCAGACTGTTGTACGACTCGTAATAATCTGCTTTTTACAACTAATGGAAAATATAAATTAAATGTAAAAATATCTAAAACGTTAAATATCCATCTAGCGATTAATGGATGAAATTTGAATACTTTAGCCGAAAAATTATTTTCCTATGACTAAAAAATATTTTGATTTTTTACCTCCGTACACGAGTTAAATAAGTGATATAGAAACGCTTTTACGAAGTGTCTTACTCTTAATTTTTGCCTCTCTACAAAGATTTTAACAGTAATTGGATCTGTTGAAGACCCTTTTCTAGCTCAACGAGTAATTTTTTGCTTCCTTCTAATTCCAATTTTTGAGATGATCTATCTAGTTTGTCCGCAGCAATGTGCATTTTTATAGCTCCAACATTTGCGCTCGCTCCTTTAAGATTAGGGAATTTTCTCTAACATCTGTAATACTTATTGCCCGTGAGCAGCAACATCAGCGTTGTAAGCTAAGTTTTGCAACTGTTTTATAGCAATCTTTTGGTTTACGATGTTATCTTCTGCAACTAAGCTTCGGAATTCAGATTTATTGATTGAACAAGTATTAGGTTTTAATCCTGAAATTTTCGAGTATTCATTAGATAAAATATCATTAATGTATTTTTACGGATACGAAATTTTTGCTTTATTTTTGTTTATAAAAAAAATAATTTGACTTTAAAATAAACATAATAAACATTTTTGTATACACTGATTAGAAAGTGTATGTGATAGCATTAAAAGACAAGGTTATCAAATAGCCAATCTTACACATTTGATATAAAATTTTCTCACCTTCTGCTTGCTGCCTCCCCTTTTCCTTACCAATAAGGAAAATGCTTATAGCAAAGGTGAGATTTTTTATCTAAATTATTTATATTTATTAAGTAATTAGCTTAAAAATATGAGATAAGCAACTTTTAATGTTCAAGATATTAGTTATTGATGATGACCCAATTGTTAGAACCGTACTGAAACGAACCTTAGAAAATCAAGGTTATGATATAACGATAACTAACAATGGTAAAGAGGGAATTTATTACGCAAAGCAAATTCGCCCAACCAGATAATCTTTGCTGCTTGTTCATGAGTAAAAAGTTTTAATTATAAAAGGATATGTTTACACATACATCTGTTCTTACACAAGCTGAAGTGCAATCTGTAATCATCAATGATGCGTTGGTAGTTGCAGCAAATGCAACGGTTATGGACGCAATCTCGCAAATGAGTGGTGTCCGTACCAGCTGTTTAGCAACCACAATAGCTGATAGCCCATTGGATGTATATATAGAGGCTCGATCTAGCTGTGTGTTAGTTGTTGAAGATAATCATGTATTAGGTATTTTCACAGAGCGGGATGTAGTGCGTCTCATGGCGCAGAAGCTACCACTTCAGGACTTGAAGATAAGTGAGGTAATGACTTATCCCGTAATTACCTTGCGCTCGTCAGCTTTCACGGATATATTTTTTGCACTTAATCTGCTCCAACAGTATCGTATTCGTCATTTACCCATTGTTGATGAGGACGATCTCCTTGTGGGATTGGTGACTCATGAGAGTTTGCGGCAAAGCTTGGGACCTGCGGATGTATTGCGGTTGCGCCTTGTGGCAGAGGTGATGAGTTCTGAGGTAATTTGTGCTAATCCTGAAACTTCCATGATCGCAATTGCCCATTTAATGGCGAAGCATCGTGTCGGTTCTGTGGTTATTATCCAAAACCAGAAGCAAATGGAGACACAGCTAGAACCACTGCCTATTCCTGTAGGCATTATTACAGAACGTGATCTTGTACAGTTTCAAGCATTGAATTTGGATTTAGAAACTTGTCCAGTAGACGCAGTGATGAGTACGCCAATTTTTACGGTAAAAGCAGAGGATTCTTTGTTGATGGCGCAGCAAATTATAGAGCAGCGCCGCATTCGCAGGGTAGTAGTGACGGGTTCTCAAGGGCAATTATTGGGCATTGTAACCCAAAGCAGTCTTTTACAAACACTTAACCCCCTAGAGTTATACAAGTTTACTGATATTTTAAAAAAGAAGATATTGCAATTAGAAGCAGAAAAAATTGAGCTTCTACAAAATCGTACAATTCAACTAGAGCAGCAAGTAAATGATCGTAAGCAAGCAGAAGCCCGTCTGACTGAAACCAATCAACAACTTGCTATTTCTAACGAGCAACTTGCCAGTGCTACTCGCCACAAAGACGAGTTTCTCGCCAACATGAGCCACGAACTCCGCACACCCCTAAATGCCATTTTAGGGATGACGGAAGGTTTACAAGAGGAAGTATTTGGCAACACCAACGAACAACAAAAAAAAGCATTGCAAACTATCGAATACAGTGCTACTCACCTACTCAAGTTGATCAACGACATCCTAGATTTGGCAAAAATTGAAGCCGGACAGGTTGAACTTGAATGCGCCCCCACCTCTATTAGCTCGCTTTGCCAAGCGAGTATATTATTTATCAAACAACAAGCCTATAAAAAACGCCTCAAACTTAACCTTGAATTGGCGCCTAATCTACCCGATTTGCTGATCGACGAACGTCGCATTCGACAGGTGTTGATTAATTTGCTTAATAATGCTGTAAAATTTACCCCAGAAGGCGGCAGCGTTACCTTAGAAGTAACCCTTGAATTATCCACTAATACTACCACTCCCAACAATGCAATGCGTTTTGCCGTAATTGATACAGGCATTGGCATTGCCTCAGAGGAATTGGAAAAACTATTTCAGCCTTTTGTTCAAATTGATAGTGCCCTTAACCGTCAATATCAAGGAACGGGTTTAGGGTTATCCCTGGTTAAGCGGATTGTAGGATTACATGGGGGTAGCATTGGGGTAAGCAGTCAAGTTGGTATGGGCAGTCGATTTATGGTGTATCTTCCCTGCCCAGATGTGCCGCTTTCATTCCCCGAACCTTTGCCAAGATTTGTTCCTCAGTTGACTAGCATTACCTCCGAAGCGGTTACAACTTCGCCCTTAATTTTGATTACAGAAGATAATGAAGCCAATATTATCACCATTTTTAGTTACCTCAAAGCCAAAGGTTATCGCCTTATCTTGGCAAATAACGGTCAAGAAGCGATTGCATTAGCACATTCCCAGCAGCCTGATCTAATCTTAATGGATATTCAAATGCCAGGAATGGATGGATTAGAAGCGATGAAACATATCCGCAGTCATCCCAACCTGGTTAATATCCCAATTGTCGCCTTGACCGCTCTTGCGATGGCAGGTGATCGGGAAAAATGTCTAGAAGCTGGAGCCAATGACTATCTCACCAAGCCAGTCAAGCTCAAGCAACTAGCTGCCACAATTCAACATTTTTTAAGCTAAACCGTTGGCACCATTTGTTACTCGTGAGAAATCCAGGTTGGGATGGTCTGTTTATTTCTGCCGTTGTGTACTAGGTAGGTGAGGCTAATTTAGTACAAAAATATATATTTTCATCTGCGTTCAAGCCGTATTTTTTAGATTTTTCAACTCCCAATTCTTGTGCGTAATTGTCAATTTTCACAGCAAACCCAGCTTTTTCTAATTTCTCTTTATAGTCAAGACCATACATTCTCACATGATCATGATGCCCAAAGAGACGCTCTCTTTCCTCAGATGACAAGTCACTAGAGCCTTCAAGCGTTTGAGCCAAATTATTGTCAAGGGGTACATGCAAAATCGCCCATCCACCTGGTTTTAAGACTCGGCATAATTCTGACATTGCTTGCCAATCATTTGGAATATGTTCTAGAACATGACTGCACAGGATTACATCAAATACATTATCTGGATATTGAATATTTGTAACATCCATTTGTACCATTGCTTGTTTAGGTTGCAAGTCAGCACTCAAATAATCAATATTAGCCAGATTTGCAATAGCTTTCTCAAGTAAGTATTCTGGCGCCACATGAAGAACTTTTAAATTTTCTCTAAGTAAATTGGTTTTATTTTTTATATAAAGCCATAACAAACGATGTCTCTCTAAAGATAAACATCTTGGACATATAGCATTATCTCGCTTCTGCGCGCCAAATGGTAAAAACGTTTGGAACTCTTGGACACAACAAGGACAAAAAACTTTATCACCTGCATACCATAGCGCCCGCAGTATAAGAAAAGGTGTTCCAATTTTAAATAATAAAGAGCGTCTTTCTAAAAGATACTGATAGATTTTGAGAAAAAGAGATCGTTTCATAAATAACTCTGGTAAAATGATATAATTTTTATTTGCTAGAATTATCTGCTTGTTTAATATGCTGTAATCCAGAAGAATCTAAGAGCAATATGATTCCGCCAGGTAGAGATAAAAACCAACTTAGCATTGTTATAGTTACAGATAACAATAATGCTTGCTCTACAGCTAAATTAATTCGGCTGAACAGGTAAACCCATAATCCTTCTTTTAGTCCAAGTCCACCTAAAGAAATAGGCAGTAAAGTAATAACTGCAATTATAGGAATAAAAACTAAAAGTTCCAAGTAAGAAATAGGGATTTTTAATTGAGTAGCTACTAAATAATGGTAGTAGACGATAGCGAGCATTAATACAAATGATAGCAAAACTGATATAATTAAAGCTCTACGATCTTTTGCAAAATGCCTTAAAATAATTTGAATTTTACTGAAGCGCACGGCTACACTTCTCAAACCAAATTTATTTAGCGATGGCTCTACTATGATTAATAACTGAGGGCTAACAATTAAAATCACTCCTCCAACTAAGGCGCCGACACAACCGAAAAAGATCAGGATTACATCCCAACGCCCCACTACTCTAATTGCAGCAGGTAAACCCAATATAGCTAAAGCAGATAAAGCAAAAAGTCCTGTCAATCTCTCTAAAAATACAGATACAAGTGCTGCTTCTGAGTCATGAGTTTCTTTGGTAATTCGATAAATACGATATATATCTCCACCAAAAGAACCAGGAAGAAATATATTTAAAAACATTCCAGCAAAATAACTACTGAGTAGACTGTTTATTGATATATACTTACCAGTAGAACGGATAATTACTTGCCAGCGTAAGCAACTTAACCATTGACAAATTGTATAGTAAATTAGCGCAAAAGTAACAAAGGGTAAAGAAAGAGACTGAAATTGTTGCCAAGTTTTAGAAATATCTATATGAGTGAAAACAATGGCTAAAATTCCTATACTAATAAATGTTTTTAAAACTACAATTGGCTTAATTTTCATCATTTAATAAGCTCCTAAATCTTTACCATTATTGGGTATGCGATTTGGTAATCCATTTTCTGGTTGCCATAGTCGTAGACGAGTACCAAAACTGTCTATTACTGGCTGACCTAAGCTTTCCATATATTGCCAAGTATCAGGACTAAATCTACCTTCTCTAGTATCTTCTAAATGAATCCATACACGTTTTGATTTTTCAAATATACGATTCACTTGGTCTATATTAGTAACTACTACTGCCCCAGCCCAACGGTCAATTAACTTCCCTTGATGCCAATAAATTGCATCAAAATAACCAGTACCCATCAAAAAGTAGTCTAATTTACCTAAGCTAACTACTGCTAAAGATGGTAAAGGTGAAATAACTACATCGTCTGTTTGTTTCTGATTAGTAATATATTCAAAAACCTGTATATTGCGCCTATTAATAGACTCATGATAGGCAGCTAATACTCTGGGTGGTTCTAAATTTATAACTATTATTATAATAACAAAACTCAAGGCTATAGCTCGCAAATTTAGCCAATTTTCAAGCAATTGTTGTATTTTATTACCTTGGGTTTCTGCTATATCTATCGCACTATAAATCGCAATTAAAAGAAACAATGGGTAAACAGAGTAAACATAACGTTCTGCTAAATTATAACATAAAATAGTTACAATCATGACTTGTGTAAGCACAGTAATAGACCAAAAAAGTAATTTAGTATTTCTAGTTTTTAGAAAATAAATACAACCTATAAAAAAGAATAATGTATAAATTATTTGCATTCGGGCAGAACCAAATAAAAAATTTGCAAAAAGGTCAGTTATATCAGAAAAATGCAGTTGAAGGTAAGCAGATGTACTGTCAGATATTGCTGCTAAAGGAGTTAAAAGTCGGATATAAGAAAAGGCAAGGCAATATATAAAGACTGATAGAGTTATTACAGTACCGACTACAATTTGCCATTCTTTGGATAATTGAAATGGACGGTAGAAGTATAAAAAGCCGATAATAAATGCTGGTAGTATAGTTAAACTAATTTCTTGAGTTAGTAAAGTTAAAGTAAGAGAAACAAAAAATATGTATTGATAAAGCTTACCCGATTTTTCAATAAAACTTTTACAAAATGACCACAAAGATAGAATAGTCAAGCATTGGAGAACTTGGTAAAAGCGAATATTACGCGAATACCAAAGCTCCCAAGGATTGATAGCTAAAATTAATGTTACAAATAGAGCAATCCATATTTTTCCGGTGAGTTTACGAGCAAAGATATAAAATATAATTAGGGTTGCTGTACCCCAGAGTACAGACAGAAACCTCGCATTTACCGCCGAATCTCCAACTAAACGTAACCATAAAGCTAACAAATATTGGTAAAAAGGACCTCTTGTATACCAAATACCTGAAGTCGATATTGGGGCGCCTGTGCGGAGAATACCCCTAGCTGCATCAAAGGAAGTATTTTCATCAGCATCTAAGTCAACAGTGTCGAGATTATAAGCCCTTAGTGCGAAACCAATACTAACAATAAAGGCTAATAAAACCCATTGCCCAGACGATTGTAATACCGTTGGAAGTGCAGTAAATATATCTTTAATTTGTTGCTGCCCTTTAACGCATACCCTAGTAGAACCGATAATTACGGTGGCAACAAGCAAAGTTAAAATGACATTTCCTCCTGCAACTAAAGCATTAGCAGTAAAGACAACTACTCCAAAGAAAAACCATAAACTCCTGCGAGGTAGTTTTCCTAATATGTTTCTAATTTGACTCAATAACAGAGTTAGCAGAAAAATAGTTGTAAACCCAATCAAGATTAGATAATTGCTTTGTGGTTGAGCAAATAGCAATCCGGATTCTGCTTCTGCATAGCGATGTTTGAGCAGAGCAATACCAATTAAAAATAAAGTTCCAGGTGTAAGTATTGCCGCCCCTATACTTAAAGTATCACACCAACTTGTTTCACGACCGAACCACAAGCCTAAATAGAAAGCATAAAGTAAAGCACAGACTACTCCTGCTAATTGCCAAAGACTGAGATGCCATAAGTACTTTGGGTAATTGAGTAAATAGGCATTGCCCTCAAAGTTACGACGAAACTGTTGTGTATCAGGTAGACCCATAAGAGTTACAGTTTGCCCTTCACCCACACCTTTTTCCCAATTAGAAGTTAAGTTGTTAAAGCTTCTCCAAGTACTATCGCTTGCAATGCTACTAACAATCTCTGCTTTATCCGTTTCTGCCCATCCATCTAACAGCCAATCAACCGAACCGTTTGAGTTAACTTGGTTGTTACCTGCTCTTGCCGCTTCTAAAGGACTAGCTAAACTTACGGCTAGTATATTATTGCCAGGTCGTAAAAGCTTTGTTACTTCTAATAAATGTAACAGCTGACCGCTCTCTGTCCTGTAATCATTTACTAAAGTACCATTTAGTAAAATTGAATACTGCCCTTTACCAGCAAATCGAATGTAAGCATGAGAAATTGGGGTTTGTGGGAGAAACCATATTCCTCTCAGCCATACTTGACCTTTTTGACTTGGAGTCCCTGTAATCCAGTTTCCTGCTAAAGGGCGGTCAAATAGATTCTTACTCAATCGGCTATAAGTAGCTTCTTGAATAGGACTAAGTATTTTAGCTTGTGCCCAACCAGCATCAGGAAAACCCACGTCATACCATTGTACTGCTCGACGGGTTTCTGACAAATTTGAGACTCGCCAATCTGTTACTCCCGTTGTTAAATTAATCGGAGCTACATCAGCGACAGGGTAAACAACACCCTCAGCGACTACGCGCGGATTTTGCTTTCCCTTTTGAATTTCTAGCGCGATAACATTTTTACCTGGACGTAAGAACGAAGTCAGGTCTACATAAGCTGTTAATTTCCAATCGTTGGAACTAGCTAGTAAATAATTTACTGAAGTTTTGACACGATAACGATTACTATCATTAAAATCTTGAAATGGTATTCTAACACCACCAGTTAAACCAAGAGAGTTATTCAGCACGCTATTTTCCCGCGCGATCTGGCGCCCATTTACATATAAAGTAAAATCATTATCAGCACTTATTCGCAGCCAACCTGCCGAGGCTTTATCAGGTAAATAAAACGTGTGACGCGCGTAAAAACGGTAAGTTGGTGATTGTGGAGCAATCCATTGAGCTTCAGGTGCCCAAGCAACACGTTCAACAGGGCTAGGTGTTTTTTCCCAAATCGAAAACCCCAACATTCCAAGTAAAAGTCCGAGAGTAACAATTAGCCCGAATGGCAACCAACTTGACCGTTTCATCTTTAATTAGTCCACTGAAGATTTTTTCCAAGTACTGCTATCTACCGATTGGCGGTATCTTTCCCAAGTTTTATCTGCATCACCATTATCATATTCAGCCCAAGCGATATGTAAATAAGCTTGTCCAAGTAAACCAATTCTTGGTTCTTGAAAATATTTCTGTCCTTCGATGATTTTTTTAGCAATATCAGCTGATTTTTGAAATTCACCATTTATAACTCTAGCCAGCATTAAATCATAAAGCCCTTCAATATGTCCGGGAAAAACTACTAATGCCTTTTCAAACAAACCTACTGCGGCTCCAGGCTTTCTATTACCAGGACTATTTAAATACTCTACACCTTGATTCAAAATTGAGGATGCTAAATACCCTCGAACTAAAAATCTACTTTTGTCAATATCCAAAGATTTTTTAAAGTAATTTTCTGCTTCTTGAAAACTACTATTTTTATAATTTTCTAAACCCTGAACAAAATTAATCAAAGCTGGTTCTGCTTTATCGGCATAATACTCGGCTCTAGCCAAACGCTCTAGAAATGCTTCATCACCTTGTAAAGAAGGGTACAACGATGCCAAAATTTTACTATTGTCAACGACTTTTGAATACTTGCCTATACTATATTGAACGTCTATTTGATAGTTAAATATATTTACGCAAATTAGAAAAAATGTTATGAAACTAACTAAAAATCCAGCGCAGATTAAGAATATTTTTAAATCTGTAGTTGAACTATTAATATTTTTATTATTGTTTGCTAAAAATATTCCAATTAAACTAATAGATATACCAATTAAAGTGTACATCCAGCCTTTACCAATGAAGGCAAAAAACCTATTATTATAGCCAAAACCATCAAGTACAATTTTATCCCAAGATGGCAATTGAAAAAAACGGCTGTCTAAGATTGATATTTCAAAAGTTGATGGTGGTACTTCTGGTTTATCTAAATATATATTCTGTTTCCAACGCGCTTGTACCTCTGAAAAGTTATTATTCACGTGAGCCGATACATTTTCTACTTGTTTGTAGTAAGCAGATGCAATAAATTTAACTTGTGGATTCCAAGTATTAACAAAAAAAGGAAACAACATTACTATTATTAAAGACGCTAAAAATTTTTTTCTTGGAAGTGCGCGTTCAACAGTCCAGAAAGTTAAACTAAAAACTTGAATTGCTAAGATTCCTGCAAGTAATTCTCCAATTTTATAAAAATTAATATTGGTTCCAAAAGTTTCTAAAACCTTGTTTGGCAATTGATACCAAGCATTAGTCGCTCCTAATGTTAAAACTAAGGCGCCAATAAAAAGGACTATTCTCTCTCGAATGAACCAATCTTGCCAAGAGCGAAAGTTTTTTCTATTAAATAAAGCGTTAATTAAAAACATTATTTATCCTCAGCAATCGGTACTTGTACAGATTCAGGAGTAATACTATCGCCGGGATTCAAAGCTCTAGCATTAAGAACGACCCGTTCTCCTGGTTTTAAACCAACTAATACCTCACGTTTATTACCAAATGTTCTACCGAACTTAACTTTTCTGATAACTGCTTTACCATCAAGAGCAACCATTACCATACCTTCACCTGCAGACAAATGTGTAACGGCACTTTCTGGAATTGTTAAAGCAGTCTTACCTTTCTGAAACTGCACGTAACCTTGTAATCCTGGAGGCATTTTCAAATCATTAACAGCAATCCAAACTGAGTAGGTGTATTGCCTATCAATTCCTGCTTTTCCTTTAATAGTCTCATTTTCGACAGTAGGATTAAGTTGGATAACCTGCCCTCTAAAACTCTGTCCTGGGTATGCTACTAAGCGAACTGTAGCCATATCGCCTATTTTCACGGCGCCAAGTCGTGCTTGGTCGATGTAAGCTTTAAATACTGTATTCTGAGTCAGAGTTAATAGAGGGTCACGACTGCGCGCGTCTGCAACTTCTCCACTGTGGATATTGACTCGACTTACTAAGCCATCTGTACTAGCATATACAACCGTGCGAGTCAAATCTCTTAACGCTTGTTGCAATTCTATTCTTCTATTTTCAAGCGTAAGGCGAGCATTCGCCAAATCTCGATCTAAATTAGCCTGAGCAAGTTCGAGTTGCTGTTGATCGGAAATCAATTCGTTGCGACGTTGAATATAGAAATCTTGGTTGCCAAATTGCTGACTCTGAGTGCCAATTATTCCTTGTTGAGCAGCCAGAAGCTCTCGTTTGCGAGTCGCATAAATATCTTCCATGTCATAGCGCTGAAATTTGGAAATAGCTCCTTGCTGTTCTAAAAACTGAATTTGTTTGAGCTTTTGCTGTGCTGTCTGTAACCTCACTTCTGCCGCTACAACATTGTTTTGAATTTCTTTTTCGGCTAAAGAGTCAATTTTTGCCAGTCTAGTTTCAGCAGAATTTAGCCTCGCCAGTGATGCGGTAAGGTTATTTCGCAAGTTATTCAATCTATCTGGTACTGTACTTTGCAACGCTTTCAAATTTTTTTCAGCAGCAGCAAGGTTATTGCTAGCAGTATTAACTTGGTCTTGAAAAGGCGCCCGCTGCAACTCAAGCAAAGGTTGACCCCGACGCACAAGTTGCCCTTCTGCTGCATAAACTTTTTGTACAAGACCCGATACTAAAGAACGAACGTCAACCTGTTGCATCGCAACAGATTCACCTGGCGCTCCAACATTATTTTCTAAACTTGTTGCTGCCACTGTGACAGTATCAACTTGAATTGCTTTACCTGCCATACGTTGCAAAGCAGGATAGCCAAACCCAGAAGAGTAGAACCTAGATTGGGGGTCGCTGAGAGTTGGTAAAAGTACTTTTACCGAAAGAATTCCCATTAAACCAATGGGAGCTATCACCAAACTAAGTAAAATACTGCGGGAGAGAAGTTTACGGGATTGAATCATAAAATTCCTGCAAAAGAAGTATTAAGAAGAATTCAAAAGGCTCTGTAGAGAACCCAGTAGATTCGCCACTCCCAAGGGCTACATTTATATATAGCATTCCTAAATAATTCCTAGAAATTTATAATAAAATCATAACAAGGGAAAAAGAATGCAACAAGTTTTTCAAATGATATAAGAGCGCTAGAGAAATTGATTCAAATACAAATTTAAATGTTCATCACTCAAAGTCCATCTGTGTAAATACTTAAATTTATTACAATTATATTAAAAAAATGTTTGATTTGTTTGACTTTAAATAAAAACATATAAAACAAACAATTTTTAAATTAAATTTTTAGATAAAAAATAATTTACCTTAAATGCTTATTAAATAACTCTTTCTGACGCTTTACCAGCCAAACCAGTATTCAAAGCTGTTGCAAAAACTTGCTGCCACAGGGGTACAATTCGTGCCCAGCTAAATCTAACTTGAACATCTGCCAAACCGGCTCGCCCAATTTCAAGAGCTTGATTTGGATTGACGAGCAAAGTCAAAATCGCTTCTGCCAAAGCTAATGGGTTCTTTTCTTGTACTAGCAAACCCGTCAAACCTGATTGAATCACATCTACAATTCCGCCCACCGCACTAGCAATTACTGGCTTTTGATGAGCTAAAGCTTCTATCATCACAATTCCCAATCCTTCGGTATCACCCTTGCTATCAACAATCGCAGGTAATACAAAAATATCGCAAGATGCATATTCCGATGCTAATTCTTCCTTGCTGACAAAACCTAAGAATTTAACTACATTATTCAAATTCAATGCATCACACTGCGAGCGAATTTCTTGTTCAAGAAGTCCTTTACCAACAATCCGCAAATTTACTGTTTGTTTTGCTAAAACTAATGGTAGAGCCTCTAACAAATATCGTAGTCCTTTACGTTCATCGAGCCTTCCTACAAACAAAAGTACAGGCTCATGACCGAATGGTCTACTTAGTGGTGGTTTAGCTTCAATTGTCAAACCATATGGAATAATACTAACTTCACCATTATAAAGCTTGCTTAAGAGCGCACGAGTAAACGAAGAATTAGCTGTTACCACCTTAGCCATTGGCAACATCCACCGCAGAACATGCGCGACAAAACCGAATTTGTTTGCTAGCATCAACTCGGCGCCGTGGAAACTAAATATCATCGGAATACCGAGTAAAATACTTGCGGGTAAAGCCATCAACCCATGTGGAAAGGGCCAGTGAATCTGGAGTACATCAGGCTTTTGTTTACAACACACCCAAAATAATTGAATTGTGCCTAGCAAAATATATAAAGCAGCAACTATTATATATAGAGGTTGCCTTTGCAATTTAGTTGGGGCACCATCGCGCGCTAGATTTTCAAATTTTTTTAAACAATAGCGAAAGCGATGAACTTGAACGCCATCTAATACATGACTTTTAGAAGCTTCATAAGCAGGAGCAAAGACTGTAAACTTAGTGATTGTTGGCTGTAAGCGCACAATTGCCTCACGTATAAAGGCGCCGTGATTAGCGTCAGTCGTCTCTGGGTAGACTGATGTCACAACTAGAATATGTTTTCTTTCCAGATTCATAATTTTTTATCGAAACGTAAAGTTTGGCTACTTTGAAGGATATATGGTGTAAAAGTTGTCTTTACAAGGTAGAGATAGTAAAGCAATATTGGGGACTTACAAAGAAACCTGGTTTCTACGCATTCATTGTCGCAGACAAATCGTCATTTTTATTACATGCTATCAACGAAGAAACCAGGTTTCTAGATTTTCATGCGTAAATCTTGGAAAAATGACAGATTACTTTTGTATTTCTACTCAATTACAGCTATGTTAACGTTTGTAAATTTACCTGTTGCATATTACGTTTATAAATTTTACGCTTTTCAGTCTGGAGCCACCACCATAACTTGACAAAATCGATAGCAGAAGAAAGGAGACGACGTTTACCAAATTTACTCTTTCCAGAATGCCGAGGATGCCAAGGAGTCGCAACCTCTGTCACATTATGTCCTTGAGATGCAAGTACAGCTAAAAGATAGCGATGGGTAATCTTTTCTATCGGTAAAGTAGATAACAAATCATGACGAACTAGTTTAATCCAGTTCATATCGTGGATTTTTAAACCAAAGAGTAAACGACAAGCTGAATTGGCAATCATTGAAGCTATAATTTTGCCATCGCCACGCTTTTGGCGCCAGCCTGCAACTGCGTCTACACCTGGCTTACAAGCTTCTAATAGCAATGGTATATCAGTACGAGGGTCAGACTCTAAATCAGCTTGCCCCCAAAGTATCCAGTCAGTTTTAACGTGAACTAAAGCTGTTTTCCAAACTTCTGTTACTCCGCGCTTTTGTGAATGATGTATCACCTTTAAAAAGTTATATTGTTGTGTCAGGCGATTCAGAATTTCAGGGCTATTGTCTGTACTACCATCATTAACTATTAGAACTGGTAAAGTCGAACCAAGATTTTGGAATACTTCTTTTATATACAACAGAAGTTTCTCTAAATTTCCTTCTTCATTTAAAGCAGGAATTACAATTGTAACCGAGATTTTTTTCTGTTGACTTGCCAAAATAGTATATTTTTCTATTGTATTATTGTTATCAAGCATTTTCTTTCTCCCATCAAAATGTTGTTTTTGAGCAATTAGCTGTTCAAACTAATTCAACATATATTTGTTGAGTTAGATTTAAAATTATGCAAAGGTGATGTCAAAAATATTTTGCAAAACAGAATTTTAGCTTTTTGACAATCAATAATATTTTTGTATTAATAGGAGCTTTTGATCAATCAATGCAGAGGTAAAGTAGTTTTTACAAATGCCCTCAGCCTCCTACCCTTTGCTTTCCTTTGGTAAAGGGAACTCATCTTAAAATCTAATATAGATACTAATGACTAAAAACATATCAGTGCTTATCGGTATTTTTTAAATTTTAAAAATTCAATTTAATAAGTAGATATATTTAAAAGTAAATATATTTTATTAGTCTAAATAAAATAAATGTAAACTTTGTCATTTGAATGTATATTTTATTAACAACAATGTAGATTTTGTTTATTAAAAAAATACTGTTTTATATTGAACTTATATTTTATTAAGTCGATACTGAATTATTGCTAAAATTTAAAACAGTTTATTTTTTCAATTAAAACCTAAAAATTTAGGCACCTAGTGTGTTTACTATATAGGTGCCTAAATCCTTATACACAATTATTTATTGTTTGTTCCCAACCTGCACTAGCTATGTGGAGGCGCCTTTCAAAAAAGCATATTATGTTCTGAATCCCAACATTTTCCACCTTGCCATTCTCGACCTCGGTGTTCGCACTCAGATTTGTTGTCTATCCAAGGTAAAGAAGTAGGATAGCTATTTCCTGTTTGGTTATAATAATTAATCAAATAACTTACAAATTGAATGGTTAAGCAACCTGTTACTAATAGCAAAACTATTAGTAAGGTGCCTATTAATATAATATTTGTTTTATGTGATTTTAAGCTAGAATTTACAATTGTTTGATGGTCTTGTTTATTGCTATATTGTGATTTCATATTTTTTTTGCTCATTTATACTTGTTATAATAAAGCTACGATAATATTTATGTAATTGCTAATATTACCGTTTTTTTAAATGTATGTCATGTGTGATTACTTGTTTGATTTCAACTAGTTTTTTGTCATATAAGGATGAATTTATATGTTTTATTATTTATTATGAAGATGAGATAAGTTAGAAAGCGCTATTACACAGCTAATATCATTTTTTATGAAGATATGCTAAATTTTCAATCTACGTAAAATACGCTTTATTGGAATACTTGCTGAAGAGGTAATTCCTTGGGTTTCAAGCTGCAATACATATCAATTATATCTTCGGCTGTATGGATATCTAGATAACAGCTACTCATTTGTCAAAATCGCGCGAGAGACGCATCAACTACAAGTTTTCCCGTAGGATAGGAATATAATAACTACCCTGCGGGAAAACTACGTTTACGTTCCTCAACCCAACCTAAGAATTTTCGGTTCAGATATTGATGTTTATATTTTCCGAATTTAAACTTTAATTTTTATGATGATTATCTTCTTTTGATTGCTTGTTAGCATTTAATTTAAATTTTTGTATAAACCATGATTAATTATTTTAAATATTATCTTCTAAAAATAATAAATTGTCTAGCATCAGCACCATATGTTGTACTGAAGATTGGATGCGATTTAAATGAAACATAGTTTTTTCTTCAGTCCAATCTTTCCCGTATTCTTCAAGTAGTTCTGTTGAACTTAAAATAGTAGTTAAAGGAGTTCTAAATTCGTGAGAAGTAATATTAATAAAATTATATATCATTTCTCGAAGCTTTGCTTGCTCTTTACTACTTGAGTCATGTTTTTCTTCAAGTAACTTATCATCTGTCATATCAACACAGACGCATAAAGTATAATTTTTACAATTTTGAAATCCTATTATATACCTAGTAATTTCAAAATAACGTGTTCCTTTTGTAGGCAATACTAAAAATTCTTGCGTAATTAATATCGATTCTTTTTTGAGTTGTGATAAACTTGCCATATCAAGCTCATCCAATCCAAAAATATCATTATTTTGACCAATAATTTTTTCAATAGATGTGTTATAAAATTGAGCAACAGCTTGATTTATTAAGACAAATCTATTGTTAGAATCGTGAACAAAAATTAGATTAGGACTAGTATCTATGATTTGACGTAATAATTTTTTTTCTTGCATTAACTGCTCTTTCAAAGTTTTATATTTAATCTCTAATTTATTAAACTTATATTTTTCGTCCATAAATCTATCATGCATTTCGTGTAATTCATTTTGTAATTGCCTTATTAGTGTTTCTAATTGTTCTTGGTATAACATAATCTCATTTTTTAATTGTAAAGTATGAAATATGATGGTTATATTCGAGGGAGTTTGACAAAAAAAGTTGTGCCCTTATTAACATGACTTACAAAGTCAATTGTACCTTTGTGTAAATCTACACATTGTTTCACAATTGTAAGTCCTAAGCCAGTACCAGATATTTGACTGACATTAGTCCCACGTTGAAATGGCTCAAACAAGTGGTTATGCGATTCTTCTGGAATTCCCAGACCTTGGTCTTGAACTTGGAAACAAATAAAATCAGTTTCCCAAATCAGTACCAGCGAAACCAAAGAAGAAGCACCCGAATATTTAATAGCATTAGATAGTAAATTATCAAGTAGATGCCATAGTAAGCGTTTATCTAGGTTAGCAAGGCGCCCTTCACCGTGAACAGTAAACTCTATAGTGTACTGTTGATTAATAGTCATTTGCAGTGATTCAAGAATTTCTTCACAACAAGCAATTACATCAATCAAACAAGGGTTATATGTAAGTTTTTCAGATTGAACTCTACCTAAAATTAAGATGTCTTCTAATAATCTAATTAAACTGTCAGTAGCTGTTTCAATGCATTGAAGATGCTTGTGTTTTTTATCCTCATAACCATTATATGCTTTGAGCATTTCCGCACTAAGTTTAATTGTAGTTAGAGGATTGCGGAGATCGTGTGCTGCCATACAAATATATTGAGATTGTTCCTGTATCCGCAATTCAGTAACCTTTTTATCGGCTTTAGCTAAAAATAATGCATTCTTGATATCTATTTCTGCTTGATGACGAGAAAGAGCAATGTCAATTGTTGTTGAAAGTGTTTTTTCGTCAAAAGGTTTTAATATATAACCAAAAGGTTGTGACGTTTTCACACGCTCAAGCGTTGCTTGGTCTGCGTTGGCAGTAAGGTAAACTACAGGAATGTCCAATAGCGATTTAATTTGCATCGATGCTTCAATCCCATCCATTTTGCCTTCGAGACGAATGTCCATTAGTACTAAATTTGGCTTTTTGACTTCAGCTTGGAGGATTGCTTCTTCTCCCGACGCAACTAAATCAGAGACTGAGTAACCTAAAAACTCTAGCGTTTCACGTAAGTCATCAGCAACTAGCTGTTCATCCTCTACTATTAATATATACATAGAATTCATAGGTTTACTTAAATTTCTCTAGTGTAGGAAAGTTTATATGGAATACTGCACCGCAATTACGTTTGAGCAAGATTTTGCCCTTCAGTTGCCTCGTCAAGTTATGCACTATTCTCAACCCAAGCGAGTTTGTACTTTGCCAATCAAAATTTTCATCCATCCCAATGCCATTATCACCAACTGTAAGCTTAAAAACATTTTCGCTATCTTGCTGAAGATAAATAATAATTTTTCCGTGAATTTTATCGTACTGCTGGTCTGAAAAAGCATACTTTAGGGAGTTAGAAACAAGCTCATTAATTATTAACCCACAAGGGATTGCTGTATCAAGGCAAAGCTTAAGAGCATTTGTTTCAATATCTAGTTGAATAAATCGCTGACTAACTCCGTAGCTGCGGAACAGATTATCTGTGAGACTGCGAATATAATCACCAAAATTGATTTGAGATAAATCTGAAGCTTGGTACAAATGTTCATGAATTAACGCCATAGACTGTACGCGGTTTTGAGATTCTTGAAATAAGATAAGAGTTGTTTCATCAAGAGGGCGCCGCGACTGCATACGCAGAAGACTAGAAATGATTTGCAGATTGTTTTTAACACGATGATGAATTTCTTTGAGTAAGGTTTCTTTTTCTTCGAGTGAACGCCGAATTTTAGCTTCGCTTTGCCGCAGTTCGTTTTCAACTCGCATTCTTTCTGTAATTTCACTCCGTAATAGGGCGTTTGCCTGTTCTAGGTCAATAGTTCGCTGTTGTACATTGTGTTGCTGCTGCTCAATTTGTCGCATTAACCGTACTCGTTCCATTACAGTATTGCAAGCTCGGTTTAACGCTTCGCAAGTCAATCGATTTTTAACCAAATAATCTTGCGCTCCATTTTTCATCACCTGAACTGCAATTGTCTCGTCTCCTAGTGCAGATAATACGACTACTGGCATGTAAGTTATACAACTTTTATGCTTGAGTTCTTCTAAGAAACTAATTACAGTCGCATCTGGTAATATAAAATCTACTAATATCAAATCTGGTGTTTGTGCTTGGCAGTAAATAAGTGTTTGAGTTGCTGTTTCAAATTCAATAATATTGTTAGTATATAAAGAATTTATTTCAAGGTAATGACGATATAGTTTTCGTTCTTCTGCTGATTTATTTACTATCAGAATAGTGTGTTGTGTTTGCATAAAAACTTGCGATATCTTTCAAGCTTTGAAAAAGTGCCAATACTAGTTAGCTGCAAATAGGCTCTCTTATATTATTGCCTGTACTACTACTAAAATGAATAGGGTATTATTACTAAAAGTAAAATAAATAATATGAGCGTAAGAACGTAAATTTACGGTAATATAGATGAGCCTATATAAATTGCGATTTTATAGTTCTATAGTAAATATTGTTCCTTGAGGTTGGTTATCTTGTATAAAAATTTGACCTTGATGAGCATTAATGGCAAGTTTA